>Ga0070672_100001578_pt1 | contig 14114 bp, 8 predicted proteins | sample KBSM13metaG_FD_66151 | JGI IMG/M metagenome (GOLD analysis project Ga0070672, IMG submission 66151) | Miscanthus rhizosphere microbial communities from Kellogg Biological Station, Michigan, USA - KBS M1-3 metaG | ecosystem: Host-associated > Plants > Roots > Rhizosphere > Soil ... | reverse complement strand
GCGCTCGCCGAAGCTCCCGAGGGGAGTCCGGCCTGGCACGCGATCGTTGCCGGCTACGCCGCGCTGCAGCTGTTCGAGGCCTGGCTGGACGGCGGGATGGGAGAGACGCCGCCGAGCATGCTCGAGGTGCAGCGCATCTGGCGGTACGTCGAGGCGGTGCCCGATTCGCGCGTCGAGCGCCGCTGCCTCACGCAACTGGTCGATTGCATTCAGGCCACCCTCGTCGCCTCGCCGCGTCTCGTGGCGGAACGCAGGGAAGATGTCGGCAAAGCGCTCCTGTGCTACGCCAAGTTGCTGCAGTACGACGCGCAGTGGGGTCCCGCCGGCGACGTACACGGCGCGCTGATGGACTTCGCGCGCAGCACGAACGACACGCCTCGGCTGCTCGATTCGATGCTGATGCGCGGCTACAGCCTGCGCATGGCCGGTCGGCTGGACGAAGCGAGTGCCGCGTACGCCGCGCTGCGGAGCGCCGCGGAGCATGCGAACGATGAGCGGTATCGGCTCGAGAGCTATCTCTCGGATGCGAAGATCGCCGTGGAGCGCGGCAACTTCAGCGTTGCGGGCGACCTTCTCGATCGAACGATCCAGGAAGCGCGCGACGCAGAGTGTTGGGTTGTTGTCTCAAAAGGTCTCACCGAGCGCGCGCGCGTCGCCGCGATGCGAGGGGACCTCGCGCTGTCACTCGAGTGCTCGTACGCAGCGCTGGAGTTGAACACTGAGCCCCTCGACCGCGAGAGAATCCTCGCCAACATCGCGCTCATCTTCGGACAGATGGGGTTGCGGGAGCCGGCGCGCGACGCGGGCCTGCTCGTCATGGCGACGGCACAGGACCGGACAACGCGACTCCATGCGACGATCAACCTGATGGAGCTCGCCCACCTCGACAGGCGCGAGCTCGTGTTCGAGCAGTACCGGCGAGAGCTGATGGTCGAGGCAATGATGCCGAACGTGGAGGTCTCGTTCCTCCAGGTCTCGGCGGAGGGACTCCGCACCTTCGGTCGGATTCCCGAGGCGAAGCGCGCCGCCGAACGGATGCTCGACGTCGCGTCGAACCACTCACTGCACGAGCATGTGATCAAGGCCGACTCGATCCTCAACGCGATCGAGAAGCCGCCGTCGCCGGCTCCGGCCGAATCGCCTACCCCGAGCGCGCGCGTCGAGAGCATCGCACGCACCATCGCGGCGATGCGTGTTGCGGCGGGACTGCCCGCCTGATTGAGCGGACGCCCCGCCTGCGCAACGTCGGCTAACAGCGCCCCGAGCTAGTACTCCATCCCGAACGACAGAGCGAGGGATCGAGCAGGTCCCTGGACGACGCACCAGCCGGCGCGACCTGCGTGCGCTGGGGTGCCGTGGACGGCTCAGCACATGCGGCGAGTGCGAACGTCCCGAACGTGGCAACTGCGACAGCGATAGTGCGGCGGGTCATCGAGGTGCCTCCCGCAGAAAGAGGAAATGGCGCCGCCCATCACCGGGCGGTCGCCATTTCTGAGGGTCGGCACCTGCTCACCTCGACTGTATACAAACATGCGTCGCTGAGACGAGGAGGGGCTCCCGCTCGTCCCTTTCGGTGTAGTGCCGGGCACTCCCAGGCTCCCCGCCTGCGGGCCGCGGCGCACCTAGCCGATTCTCATGCGAAGCTGGTTGGAGCGCGTTCTCTCGGGTCCGCGCTGGCGCCTCGCGCTCGAGGCCTGGGCCATCGTCGTCGTCGCGGCCGCGCTCTGGCAGATCATCGCCAAGACGCACGTCTACCAGTGGGACGTGATCGTCTACTGGTGGGGCGGCCGTGCGTTCGCGCACGGGCAGTCACCATACGGTGCCATTCCCGGACAGCCGGAGTACCTCCACTTCGTCTATCCGCCGATCGTCGCGCCGCTGTTCGCGCCGCTCTCGATCCTGAAGCCGAACGTCGCGAAGCTGCTCTGGATCACGCTCAAGGCGATCGCGTTCTGGATCACCGTGCGCCTCTGGCGGCGGGCCCTCGGCGCCGAGCAGCAGGCCGTGCCGCCGGTCTTCTTCTTCACCTTCGCGTTCGGCTCGGCCGCACTCGTCGACTTCACCGCGGGCAACATCGCGGTATTCGAGCAGCTCGTATTGTGGCTCGCCTTCGCGGCGTTGCTCGCCGGCCGCCGCTGGACGTTCGCTCTGCTCGTCGTGCTCGCGGCGCAGTGCAAGCTCACGCCCGTGTTCTTTCTCGGGCTTCTTCTCGTCATCGACGAGCGGCCGCACTGGAAACCATTCCTCGGCGGCAGCGCGTTGATGGCGGCTCTCGTCGGTGCCAACGTGGTGCTCTTCCCCGGGCAGACGCGGGAGTTCCTCGGCAGCATCTCGGCGCTCGCGGAGCGTGGATGGGGAGATCCTTCCACGCTCGGTGTGATGCAGGACCTCGTGGACCAGCTGCGTGGGTTGCGGCTTCCGCTGCCCGACGCAACGGCGTACGCGCTCTATCTCGCGGCGGCAGTGTTCATCTTCGCGCAGACCGTCCGCTGGTGGCGGGCGCACCGTGCCGCGGGCACAGTGCAGTCCGTGGAGATCGTGCTCGTCACGCTCGTCATGTACGCGCTCGTGATGCCGCGGATGAAGGACTACTCGTACGTCGCGCTGCTACCGGTTGCCTGGTATGCGCTCGCCGGCCGACAGGCGGTCACCGCGTCGATCGCGGTGCTGGCCGTGCTCGTGCCTCGTCCACTTCCGCAGCTCAAGCTCTGGCTCCCGCTCGTGCCGCAGCCGTACGTCTACGCGCCGCTGCTCGCCGCGCTCGTGCTGTGGACGATGCTCACGGCTGTCGACCGCGACGCGGCAGTAGCGCGCGCGGCGGCGGGGGACAACGAGGTGATGTCGAGCGAGCCGCGGGCGGTCAGCGCAGCGTGAGCCGCAGCGCCACTCCGTCGGCGGCCGGATAGAGAGAGGCGGAGACGCGCTGCTCGCGCTGATTCGCGTGACGCGCGTAGACGAACGCCTCCAGGGCGCTGCTGACGGCGATCGCGCCCGCCGTCGCCAACCCTGCCGTGAGGTAGGGCCTCCCCGGGACCTGACGCGTTGCCATGTACGCCGGGAGCGGATTGCCGAACGGATCCTTGTCGGTCGTGACCAGATAGCGCTCGGTGACCATATCTGACTTGAGCGCGTAGGCCACGGCGCCTCCCGCAACGGCGAGCGTCGCCAACCCGAAGAGCTTTCTCCCCGTGTACATCTGGCCCGCTCCCGGCACCACGAGGCCGAGACCGAGTGCCGCACCGGCTGAGAGAGGCTCAGCGCGCAACCCGGTGATCCGCGACATGACGACCTGACGGTCGTCCGCGTCGGGACGCAGCCGCAGATATTGCTGGAGATCGGCGATCGCGAGCTCGCGCTGTCCGCGCGCCGCGTTGGCGAGGGCGCGATCGTAGTACGCGTCCGCCCAGTCGGGCTGCGCGACGATGGCGCTGCCGAACGAAGTCACCGCCTGCGCGAAACGTCCCGCCTCGTAGTGGGCGATGCCGGTTCGAAATGGTGCCATCACCTGCTCCGGCACCGTCGCCTGCGTGGGACGCGCCAGCGCGCCCACTCGCTCGCGCGCCTCGGCAGCTTCCGGCGCCGTCGGTGCGAGCGCGACGAAACGACAGTACTCCGTCTTCGCATCGTCGCCGGCGCCGACCGCGTCGTGCGCGCGCGCGAGCTGATACGCGAGGTCCGGATTCGTCGGGTCCATCGCCGCCGCCTGGCGGAGCTGATCGCGCGCCGCGCTGCGGTCGCCCAGGATGGCCGACTGCTGCGCGCGTTGTGCGAGCTCGCGCGCGGCACGGCGTTGCTCCGGTGTTGCGGCACGTGCAGCAGCCAGCGGGGCGCAGGCCGGTCGCGCCGCGACGGCAGGGAGGCCGCGCTTGAGCGGTGCGCGCCCCTGCGCCGCGGCGGAGACGGCGAGGAGCAGCTCGGCAGCGACTGTGGCGACGAGGACGAGACGCATCACTTCACCTGAATCGTTACGGAGCCGCTCTTGCCACCGATGAGCGCCGTCTGGGCCTTGATCGTCACGTTGCCGGACTTCTTCCCCGTCACGACACCGGTCGAAGACACCGTCGCGAGTGTCGTGTTGGAGCTCGTCCAGATGAAGCTCTGATTCGGCACCGTGTTCCCCTTGCTGTCAACGGCAGTGGCGGTGAGCTGCATCGTGCTTCCCACCTTCAGATTGTTCGATGGAGCTGTGACCGTCACGGTCGCCACCGCGCCGGGATCCACAGTGACCGTCGCCGTCCCGCTCACATTGCCGATGCTGGCAGTGATCGTCGCGGCGCCCGCCTTCGCCGTCGTCACATCGGCCGTCAGTTTCCCGGTCGACTTCGGAGATGCTACTTGTACGTCGGACGACGTCCACGCGACAGTGCTCCCCGTCACGACATTGCCATTCACGTCCAACACCGTCGCGGTCAGCGTCACCACCTGGCCCGCCGTGGCATTGGAGCTCGACGGACTGATCGTGATCGATGCAATCGGCGGAGCAGTCACCGTCACGTTCGCCGAGCCCGTCTTGCCCCCGCTCGAGGCGTCGATGGTCGTGTTTCCAACGGCCACCGCCGTCACCACCCCGGTACTCGAGTTGACGCTCGCCACCGAGGGGTTTCTCGACGACCAGGTGACGCTCGGATTCTGCACGGTGGCTCCAGTGGCATCGACCACGGTCGCGCTGAGCGTTCCTGTCTGTCCCTGCGCGAGGGACAGGGGGTTCGGGCTCACCGACACCGATTGTATAGGCGCGGCCGTCACGGTGACGGTCGACGTGCCCGTCGCCGAACCGCTCGTCGCGGAGATGGTCGCGGTGCCCACCGCGACTCCGGTGACGACACCCGCCTGCGAGACAGTCGCGATGCGCGAGTCGCTCGTGCCCCAGCTTACTTGCCGGTTCGTCACCACCTGACCATTGGCGTCGGTGACCGTCGCGGTGAGGGTGGTTCCCTGACCCGCCGGAATCGAAACCGATGCCGGAGCGACTTGTACGCTCCCCACGGGGACGAGCGTGACCGTGATGGTCGCGTTCGCGCTCTTCGTCTCGCTCGTCGCCGTGATCGTCGCCGTGCCGGGTGCGACGCCCGTCACCACACCGGACTGACTGACGGTCGCGATCAGCGGATTGCTGGAGCTCCACGTCACGACGCGATCGGTCACGACCGCTCCATTCGCGTCCTTCACCGTCACGGTCAGCGTCGTGCTGGAGCCGCTGCTGACGGTAGCCGTGGTCGGCGAGAGCGCGACGCTCCCGACCGGAATGTTGGAAACGGTGAGCGCGGTCGAGCCGCTCACTCCATCCACCGTCGCCGTGATCGTCGCCGAGCCGGCAGCGATTGCCTTCACCGTACCGTCCGACGCGACCGTGGCCACGGCGGTGTTGTTGCTCGACCATGTCGCCGTCTTGCCCGTGATCACGTTGTCACTGGCATCGCGCACCGAGAGCGCGAGCTGCGCCGACTGTCCGGCCACCATGGTGACGGGGCTCGGCGACACGACGACTTTCGCCACCGCGCCCTGAGCGACCGTGATGATCGACGTGCTCGTCTTGCCTTCGCTTCCCGCCGTGATGGTCGAGGTGCCGGGAGCGACTGCCAGAACCGCTCCGGTGGCGTTCACCGTCGCCACCGCCTGATTGCTGCTCGACCAGATGATCGCGCGATCGGTTAATGCGTTCCCCGATCCGTCGTACGCCATGGCGGAGAGCTGCGTCGTGCTGCCCACCGTCGCGTCGATCGTGTTCGGGAGGAGCACGACGTTCGCGACGGGTGTCCGCGTCACGGTGATCGTCGCGATGCCCGACTTGCCGAGCGCGTTCGCCGCGACCTGCGAGGAGCCGAGGGCCAGGCCGGTGACCACGCCCGCGGCGGAGACGCTCACGATCTTCGGGTCCTGCACAGTCCACGTGACCGACGCACCGGAGACGACCGCTCCCGATCCATCGTGCACTTCCGCCTGCAGGGGAATCTGTGCGTTCAGCGCGAGCGTCGAAGTGGCGGGCGTGACAACGATCGACGCCACCTGCGGCGTCGCGTCGGGGGCCGTGCTACCAGCGCACGACCAACCCGATAGCGCGGCCACGACCGCCGCCGCCAGCGTTTGTCCGATTCTCGACATGTTGCCACTCCTTCCCTGCTCTGCTCCGTACATCAGCCACCGGGACGCTCCACGTACACCGGCTTCGTTCGATGCGTCCTCGTTCCATCGCCAAGCTGCCCGTCGCTGTTGTAGCCCCAGCAGAACGCCTCCCCGGACGCTGTCGCGCCACACGTGTGAGAGCCGAACGCGCGCACGCTCACGAAGGTGTGACCGCCAGCCACCTTCACCGGCTGACCGCTGTCCGCCGTCCCTCCATTCCCCAGTTGACCGTACGTATTCCGTCCCCAGCACCATGCCTCACCGTCTGTCGTGACTGCGCAGGTGTGCACCGCACCCGCTGCAATGGCCACGAAATGCTCGTCGCTTCTCACCCGCACCGGGGTCGATCGAGGGGACGTGCTTCCGTCGCCGAGCTCCCCGCTCGCGTTTCGCCCCCAGCAGTAGGCTTCACCGCTCGGCGTGACACCACAGGTGTGCGCGCTGCCCGCCGTGATCGCCCGAAACTCGATGTTCCCCTGCACGGGCACCGGCTGATGCCGATCGCCGTTCGTCCCGTCTCCGAGTTGACCCGCCGAGTTGTCCCCCCAGCACATCGCCCGCCCGCTTTCCGTCAACCCGCAGGTGAAGTTCCACCCCACGTCCAGGCTGTTGAAGCGCTGGCCCCCCGAAACGGCAACGGGCGCAGACCGATCGGAGGTCCCCCCGTCCCCGAGCTGCCCGTGCGCGTCGGAGCCCCAGCACCACGCGACACCCTCCAGCTCCAGGCCGCACGTGTGTGCTGCCCCGGCCGCTATTGCGCGAAATGCATGCCCTGCTGCAGCACGAACTGGAGACGCGTGGGCGCTCTGCGTGCGGTCTCCCAGCTGGCCGTGATCGTTCTCTCCCCAGCACCAGAGGGAGCCTCCGCGCGCGATGGCGCAGCTGTGCGAGAGGCCCGGCGCGACCGCCACGAAGCGGAGCTCTGGCCCGACGGCGGAGGGGGTCGAGAGCCGGGTGCTCCCCCCGGTGCCGAGCTGCCCCTCGTCGTTTCCACCCCAGCAGAACATTCGGCCGTCCACCGACACGAGGCAGGTGTGCAGCCCACCAGTCATGATGGTCATGCGCGGGCGCGCCGGCGGTGGGATGATCACCGGTGCCGGCGGCGAGGGCGTCACCGCTGGTGACTTCGGCGGCTCCTTTGCCGCCGTGGTCGGCCGCGTCGTGGTCGGCCGCGGAACGGACGATGGAGGGCTCGCGTCGAGCTGAACGCCGACCGGCGCATCGACCGCACCGCTCGGCGAGGCGACGGTGGACGACGACTCGGGCGGCGCGATCGCCGCGGCGACCGTCAGCGACTCCGGGAGAGCGCCCGGGCCGGTGGCGAGCGACTCCGAATCGTCTCGGACCATCGGCGCCGCCGCCACTGGCTTCGCGATGTCTCCACTCGACGCGGCCCGCGTGGCGGGTGGCCGAGTGCGGGCCGCGACGTCCGGACGTCCCTCTACCTGCGTCGCGAGAAAGCCGAGGGCGGCGAGGCCCACGATTCCCGCCGCGGCGAGCGTGAGTTGGCGACGCGTGAACGGGAAGCGCCGAGCCGGCGGCAGCTCCTCCAGCTCACCCGGAGAGAAGTACGCCCCAACGAAGCTCGGAGCCAGCGACGTCGTGCCGACATCCACCGGGTGCGGGGCCACGGGCTGAATCGCCGTCGATTTCGGCGGAGTCGACACAGGAGTCGACGGAGGAGTCGGCGTCGCGGCCTGGCTGCGCGGCGGGGTCGCGCCGCGCACGAAACGCATGGTCTCCGTGCTCACCGGCACGTGTGATTTCGCCGCCCGCGATGGCGCCGCGCCGTCGAGCGCCGCGATCAACTCGTCCATCGTCTGCCAGCGCGCCGACGGGTCCTTCTCGATCGCCCCCGCGATGACGTCGGCCATCTCGTCCGACACGTCGGGGCGCATGTCCCGCACGTCGGGCAGCTCGTGGTGCCGCTGGTGATAGAGGACGGCGTAAAGGCTCTCGCCCTCCCAGGGCCGGTGGCCGGTGAACATCTCCCACGCCACGAGCCCGAGACTGTAGATGTCGCCGCGACCATCGAGATCCGTCCCGTCGATCTGCTCCGGCGACATGTACGCGGGCGTCCCGATCGCGACGCCGTGCATCGTCAACTGCGTGTCACCCGACATCGATCGCGCGACGCCGAAGTCGGCGAGCAACGCACGACCGTCCTCGGTGATGAAGATGTTCTCCGGCTTCACGTCGCGATGGATGATCCCCATCACGTGAGCCGCCGACAGTGCCGACGCAACCTCGCGCAGAACTCGCACGACGAACTCCGGCGCGAGCGGCCGCTCGTCGTGGATCACCTGCTTCAGGGTGCGCCCGCTGATGTGCGTCATCACGAGCGCGATGCCCGCGGCGCCGAGATCGAGCACCCGATGCACACCCACCACGTTGGGGTGCGCCAGCGAGGCGACGAAGCGCGCTTCGCGAGCGAAGCGCGCCATCGCCTCCTCGTCCTCGAGGTACTTGGCGCGAATCAGCTTGATGGCGACTTCCGCCCCGCTCGTGCGCTCGCGCGCGAGATAGACGATCGCCGTGCCTCCACGACCGATCTCGCCGAGGATCCAGTACTCGGATTCGAGTGCGGCCAGGCCGGCCGGAATGGGCTCGCTACTCATCGGCGGATGCCGGACACGTGTAATTGCTGCTGCATCCGCCCGCGGCCGACGTTCAGTGCGCGTGGAAGCGCAGCACGACCTCACCGAGCTCGATGCGGTCGCCATCGGCGAGCTGGCGCTCGCCGTCCACGTTCGTGAGCTCCTGGTCGTTCACAACGACGGGGTTCGTCTTGGAGAGATTGGCGACGGCCCACCGTCCTCCGGAGAAGGCGAGGCGAGCATGCTGGCGACTGACCGTGCTGGAATTGAGCGAGATGTGCTGCGGCGACCGGCCCGGATTGCGGCCGAGGATGAGCTGCGGCTGCTGCCCCTGGACCCGGACGAACCGGATCTCCTGGTGGCGGGTGTCGCCACTGAGCACCTCTAGATGGCCGGGGAGCAGCTGCACCACGTCGTCGTTCGGCCGCTGGAAGCGGACCGTCTCGCTGGTCGCCGCCACCTGACTCTCCGTGTCCGCGGTCGTGGGAATCCCGATCGACCGCTCGTTTGCGCTCCGGGCCGGCACGGCAGTGGACACCGGGGGCGCAAAGCTCGACACCGGTGCCTGCCCCGGGGCCTGACCCGGTGTCTGAATCGCAGCCTTTGCCGAGAGCGTCGACTCCCAGGCAATCCCGGAGTTCATCGGGAAAACCAGAGGGATTGGCGCGTATGCCGCGCGACGTCCGGCACGCCACCGCACAAATGACACGGTGGCCGCGACGGCCGCTACGATCAGCACCACGGCGACGACGAAGATCACGAAATGAGCATGGTGAGGGTTGGTCCGTTAGAAGACTGGCGGCCTCCACCAGAAAGGCAAGAGGTGTTCCCTCTGCCGGATTCGGATACACCACAAGTCCCCGCGCGTGCGATTCGTCGCATCGGGGAAGCTCGAGCAGTCGAGCTCGGTTGGACTGGTACGAGCTCTTCGAGGCCCTCCGCCCGCGTAGGACCTGCGAAAAGCCGGCCGCGAGACCGCGACTCCGCAGTCCGGCGACGGCGTCACACCGGGCCGAACAGCTCGACGCTCACAGGCTCTGGAGGCGCTACCGCGTCCTCGATCCGCAGCCGAAGCTGTCGGATCGGCGCGACGGATTCGATGCGGCCCAGCCAGCAGTGGCCGATCGTCGAGCCCCCGCCGACGCGCTGCCAACCACTGCCGTCGTTCCCCTCCAGCGTGTAGCGCGCGACGCGCTGTCCGCGGGTGATGTCCTCGGCGAGCCGCACCACCGACGGTGTCGCCGCGCTCCCGAGTGACCACACTCCGACTGCGGTGCGATCACCGGTGCTGCGCCAGCTCGAACGGGTCAGCGGAATCTTCGACGCTCGCATCGCCTCGAGCCGGCGGCGCAGACCAAGCAGCCGCGCCGCGTCGGTCTCGTGGAGCAGGCCGTCGCGGGTCGGAGGGACGTTCAGCAGGAGCTTGGCGTTGCGCCCGACCGAGGTGAAGTAGAGCTGCACGAGGTTGTCCTCGGTGCGAACCGCACTGTCCTGCGCCGGATGGTAGAACCAACCGGGCCGGATCGACACGTCCACCTCGGCGGGACGCCACGCCGATCCCAGAGGATTCCCGTGCTGGAGCGCAGGACCGACCGCGTCGTCGCTCTGCCCGGGAAACCGGACGATTGCAGGATCGACGGGCGCCCAGTTCGGATCGCCCGCGACTCCGCGCTCGTTGCCGCACCAGCGGACGTCCGGACCCGCGTCGGAGAAGATCACCGCGCCGGGCTGCAGTCGCCGCACGATCCCCCACACCCGCGGCCAGTCGTAGACCTGGCGCCGGCCATTCGGCCCCTCCCCGTTTGCCCCGTCGAACCACACCTCGGAGATGGTGCCGTAGCGCGTCAGGAGCTCGGTGAGCTGCGTGGCGTAGACGTCGTTGTAGGCGGGCGAATCACCGTAGGTGGGATGGTTGCGGTCCCACGGCGAGAGGTACAGGCCCGCGCGAAGCCCCTCGGCGGCACAGGCGTCGACGAACTCTCGAACCACATCGCCCTGCCCACCGCGGAATGGGCTCGCGGCGACGGAGTGTCGCGTCGTGCTGGTCGGCCAGAGGCAGAAGCCGTCGTGATGCTTCGCCGTGAGGATCAACGCCCGGAAGCCGGCAGCCTTTGCGGTCCGGGCCCACTGCCGCGCGTCGAGGCGAGCCGGGTTGAAGATCGCCGGGTCTTCCTTGCCGTCCCCCCATTCGCGGTCGGTGAAGGTGTTGACGCCGAAATGGAGGAACATCGCCAGCTCGTCGCGCTGCCACGCCAGCTGCGCATCGCTCGGCAGTGCAAGCGCAGCGCGTCTCGGGATCAGAGTGGGGACTCTGCCCCCGACGGTGGCGGCGGCGACGGAAAGGGCGCCGGTGTGGAGGAAGGTTCGTCGATCCATGCCCGAGGATAGCGCGGCGCGAGTCCGCCGGGCAGGGTCGGCAGTCGGTCGCGGGGGCTCGCCGGGCCAGCTCAACGTTTCATCTAGCGGGCGCGTTGACTGTATACCAAATTGAACACACCGACGTCGGTGAACAGCTGTGTGTGAGGCGTGGTATCTTCCACCCCTAGCTCTGCAGAGGCGAACACCCGATGAAAGCACCAAACCCATTCCGCCTCGCGATCGCGCTCGCGCTCGCACTCCCCTGCGTCCCCGCCGCCGCCCAGAGCGGTGGGGATGGATACCTCTTCCACCGACCCGTCGCGACGATCGGCATTCGCGGCGGGTACTCCGCAGCCACGGCGGGGAGCGACGTCTTCGACGACGTCACCAGCCAGCTGACGCTGAACAAGCGCGACTTCGGCAGTCTCACCGTTGGCGCCGACATCGGCTTCAGCCTCACGTCGAAGCTGGATCTCACCTTTGACGCCGGCTACTCGCGCTCGAGCCACAAGTCGGAGTTCCGCGACTTCGTCGACAACAACGACCAGCCGATCGAGCAGACCACCACGTTCGAGCGCGTTCCGTTCACCGCGAACCTCAAGCTGCACCTCGCCCCGACCGGCCGCTCTGTCGGCACGCTCGCCTGGATTCCGAGCCGATTCGTGCCGTACATCGGTGGAGGCGTCGGGGTGATGCGCTATCGCTTCGAGCAGCAGGGAGACTTCGTGGACTTCAACACCAACGCGGTCTTCCCCTCCACCTTCGATGCGCAGGATTGGGCGTTCGTCGAACAGGTGATGGCGGGCGCGGAGTACAACGTCTCTCCGATGTTTGGCGTGACGTTCGACGCGCGGTATCTGCACGGCCGAGGCAACCTCGGTGCGGCATTCAAGGGCTACGACAAGATCGATCTCTCTGGGGTATCCGGTTCCGTCGGCCTCTCCCTCAGACTCTAGGCTTCATCCATGAGGACATCCACGATGAACGTCACGATGAAGCACTGCGTCGCTGCGCTCGGCATCCTCGCGATTACCTCGAGCGCGCTCGCTGCACAGCAGGCAACCGTGGGACCGAAGTGGCAGGGCTGGATCGGGTGCTGGTCGGCGTCGCCGGCCGGAGAGTCGGCACTCGCGCCGGCACCGGTGAGCGGGCCGGTCGTGTGCATCACTCCGTCGCTGGGCGAAGCCGTGGACGTCACGACGATCGACGAAGGAAAGGTCGTCTCCACGCAGCGCATCGATGCGGGCGGGGCGGAGCGTCCCCTGGACGCGAAGGGGTGCACCGGCGTTCAGCGCGCCAGCTGGTCGGCTGACGAGCGTCGCGTCTACCTGCGCTCCACGTCGACGTGCAATGCCTTGAAGTCGACGACGACCGCAATCCTGGGGATGACGGCATCGGGCGAGTGGCTCGACGTGCGCGGCGTCACGAGCTACGGCAACACGAGCGTGCGAGTGGCCCGCTATCGGGACGCCGGAATCCCCGCGGCGCTCCCGACGGAGATCGCCAACGCGCTGCGCGATCGGAATGCCGCCAACGAAGCAGCACGCCTCGCGGCAGGCGCAGCGGTGGGCCCCAAGGCCGTGATCGAAGCTTCGCACGCTGCCGACAGTGCCGTCGTGGCAGCCTGGCTGCTCGAGCGAGACCAGCGGTTCAACGTGGACGCGAAGACCCTGGTGCAGCTCGCGGATGCCGGCGTGCCGGGTGCCGTGACGGATGCACTCGTGGCCGTGTCGAACCCGCAGGTGTTCCATTTCGCGCGCGCGTCGGACCAGCTCGCGCAGACGGATGCGAGCATCACCACCCCGGACGAGCGCCCGCAGGAGCGTCCGCGCGTCTCCGCGATGGGAGTACCGTATGATCCGTGGAGCTGGGGCTATTCGGGCTACGGATATCCGTACGGCTACGGGTACGGCAGCCTCGGATACGGCAGATACTACCCCGGCTCCCCGTACGGGTACGGCTACGGCTACTCCGGCGGCTATGCGCCCCCGATCATCGTCGTGACTTCCGCAGAAGCGCAGTCGCGCGGCCAGATGGTGAAGGGACGCGGCTACACGCAGACGCAGGGCGGCTCGACCGGCACGGCGTCGGAGCGGCCGCGCAGCACGTACACTCCGCCGCCGCCCACGCCGTCGTCTTCGGGAAGCAGCTCGTCGTCGGGAAGCACCTCGTCGTCGTCCGGCAGTGAGTCGTCGTCGTCGAGTGGACGGACGGCGAAGCCACGGCCCTGAGCCGAGCGTCGTGAGAGGAAGTTTCGGAGGGGTGCCGACATCGTCGGCACCCTTTCGCGTTTGTGCCATCGCGACCCACGCAGCGCAAAGCACGACTCGGATGCGAAGGTGATCCAGTGAAATTGCGCCGGCGCTGCAAGCCTCGCAGTTTCAGGCGGTGCATCCAACCCAGATCAGCGTCGATCCGCATCCGCTCCTTCGGGTCGCCGTCTTCTCGACGAGCTTTCCGGTCCCACTCGGCGATCTCGCGACGCCCCCTGCCCTGAGCGACGCGCTGCGCCTCGACGCCCCTGCCCCGCTCCAGCGCGACGAGGCGGTACGCGGAGCCGTGCGCGACCTGCTGCGCTTCGGCGGCTACAAACCCACGGGCCGCGGGAAGCCGGCGTCCGAGTATCTCGTGCGCGCGGCAACCGAAGGTGCGCTCGGCTCCATCAACGCGGCGGTGGACGCGTGCAACGTCGTCTCGCTGCACAGCGGGCTTCCGATCAGCGTCGTGGATCTCGACCTCGCGACGGCGCCGTTCCGCATCGGGATCGCGTCCGAAGGAACGTCGTACGTCTTCAACGCGTCGGGTCAGGAGATCGACGTCGCGGGGCTGCTCTGCCTTTTCGACGCAGGAGGCGCCTGCGCCAACGCCGTGCGCGATTCGCAGCGCACGAAGACCCGCGGCGAAACGCGGTCGACGCTCAGTGTGGTGTGGGGATGTACGGGGTTCGAGGAGCGGCTCGCGATCGCGGAGCGATGGTACCGCGAGCTGCTCGGCGCGCTCGGCGCGACGACCGAAGCAGTGATCTCTTCGACAGGA
>Ga0070672_100001573_pt1 | contig 14128 bp, 9 predicted proteins | sample KBSM13metaG_FD_66151 | JGI IMG/M metagenome (GOLD analysis project Ga0070672, IMG submission 66151) | Miscanthus rhizosphere microbial communities from Kellogg Biological Station, Michigan, USA - KBS M1-3 metaG | ecosystem: Host-associated > Plants > Roots > Rhizosphere > Soil ... | reverse complement strand
CCGGGATAGAGCTGGGTCCCGGTGCGTGGATTCTTCGGTCCGGCATAAATCTTCTTCGCGACCGCGATCTCGGGCGCCGTGAGGCAGCCTGCGGTCTGGCCGGGCGCGCACAGCATCGCGTCGATGTTGAACTGCGAGCCCGTGCACTGACGCGGATCCTCCATGACGCCGTCTGTGACGCCGTCGAGCGCGTCGCACGCGGCGACAGCCGCCGTGGTGATGCTCGCCGCCTTCGCGGACGACAGGATCACCGGCGTGTTGGTGTTGGCGCTGCGGTTCGAGAGAAACCGATGCAGAAATTCGACATTGAGCCGCGTCCGGTTGTTGCCGGGAGCGCCGGCGATCACGCCGTCGAAGTCTTCCGGATAGCGCTGGATTTCGGCATAGGCTTGGTGCCCACCGGTCGAGCAGCCATAGTAGTAGGCGCGGGTGACTGCCTGCGCTTGCAGTCCAGCGATGAGCTGACGCGCCGGCACGGTGATCGCGTGGATCGACCGCGTGCCCCAGTCGCGGATCTTCTCGGGATGGCCTACGCCCCAGAACATCTCGTTCGGATCGGTGCTCTGGTGGCCGGTGTCGCCGCCCACGACCGCATATCCCTGGCGCATTGCGTAGGCCATATCGCTGTAGGAGATGGCGGGGCTGTAGCCGCCGTTCCCAGTGGTCACCATCTTCCCATTCCATCCGGACGTCGGCACCCAGACCTCGAAGTTGACGAGCGAGTCGGACGTCGGCGTTGCCTTTGCCTGGATGCGGCAGAACGCGGGTAGGCTCGCGATCGCCGTCGACGACCCTGGCGGGATGAACGCGTTCGCGGCAACAGGGCCGGCGGCGGTGAGGCCGCCATTGTCGAGCTTGACCGCCGCGAGTGCCGTCGGGTCGCACGTCAACGCCGTCGGCGCAGGGGCAGGCGCCGGATCGTCGTCGCCGCCGCCGCAGCCGGTAACGCAGAGAAGCGCTGCTGCGGCGGCAGTCGGCAAGAGTGAGAGGTGTCGCATGGAAGTTTCCTTGGAAGTCTTACGTTTCAATGTTGCTGACTGCGCTCGACGCACGGGCCGTCGTCACTCCGGCTCAATGCCCGCCGCTTTGATCACGCGGCCCCACTTCTGAGCATCGGTGTTTTGAAACTTCGCGAGCTCGTCTGGCGTGGTGGTCCACGGGTCCGAGCCGGTGCCTTCGAAAAAGGCCTTGGCGGGGGCGCTCTTCGTGCCCGTGGCGAGAAGCTCGTGCAGGCGCGTCACCACCGGTGCCGGCGTGCCCGCAGGCACGTAGGCGGCGAACCAGTAGCCCATGTCGTAGCCCTTTACGCCCGCCTCGTCGAGGGTCGGCAAATCGGGCAGGAGCGCGTTGCGTCTGGTAGTTGAGACACCCAGGCCGCGCAGCTTGCCGCCCTTGATCTGCGGCACGCCGGTCGCGGTGTCAGTGATCATGAAGTCGATCTGGCCGCCGAGGAGGTCGGTCACGGCGTTTGGGTTGCTCTTGTAAGGGACGTGAAGGATGTCGGTCTGCGTGAGCTGCTTGAACATCTCGCCCGCGACCCGGCTCGACGAGCTGCCGCTGCCGAACGAAAGCTTGCCCGGGCGCTTCTTCGCGTCTGTGATCAGGTCGGCGACGGACTTGTACGGAGAGTCGGCGCGGACCACGAGCACCTGACCGCCACGGCCAAGGCCGGTCACCGGGACGAAGTCCTTCACTGGGTCGTAGCCGAGCTTCTTGTAGAGATGCTCGTTGGCGGCGTGTGTAGTGTTTGTCGTGATCAACACGGTGTAGCCGTCGGCCGGCGCGCGCGCAGCTGCCTGCGCGGCCATCATGCCGCTAGCGCCGGCCTTGTTGTCGACGACGACGGCCTGCTTTGTCTGTTCGGAGATCGACTGACCGAGCGCGCGCGCGAGCTGATCGGTGGCGCTGCCGGCAGCGAACGGGACGACGAATGTGATCGGCTTGGACGGATATGCCTGACCGAAGGACGGGCCTGCGGCGGACAGGGCTAGCGCCGTGAAGGCAGCCGCCGCGACGGCCTGGCGCGCACGGCTGAAGGAGATGAGGACGTTGGTCATTTGAGGTCTGTGGGGCTAGTTGGACGAGGGAATTTGTAGGAGATTGCGCGCGCGCGACGCGCTCTACCCCGGGTCGGCGATCTCGAGCTCAAGCAGCGCCGAGCTAAAGGACTTGCCGTGCGCATCGAGCGCGAGCGATCGCGTCACGCCGCCGCCAAGGGCGCCCGTGATCACGAAGTTGAATGCGGCGAGCGTTGGCAGCTCGTACCGAACCACGCTTCCGGTGATCAGGCCGCCGAGGTGCGACCGCACCGCGTCCGCCGTCACGTGTCGTCGCAAGTGTTCGTAGTGACTGGCGTCGTAGGCAATCAACGACAGGTTCGACGTGTCCCCCTTGTCCCCCGCACGGGAGTGCGCGAGGTCGCGCAGCTTCATGCAGCGACCTCGCACAGCCTGACGCCGGCGACCGTTGCACCGGCGGGGATCAGGACCGACTGCACGGCGACAACCTCGCGCGCGTGCTTCGTGACCCCGCCACCGCCCGCGGGACCGTTCGTGTAGAGCGTCTCGACCTCATTGCCGATTCGCGTCGCTTCTGACATCGAGGAAGCCCGACCGGTCACGCGAAGCCGCACTTCGTACGGCGCCTCGCCGCGACGCGCCAAGTTCATGCCATGCAGGGCGTCGACACCGACCAGATCAAAGCGCGACTCGCTCATCGAAACACCGGTGAGACGCAGCCGTTCGCGGACGATCTCGCGCGCGAGCTCGGCGCGCGCTAAAGCGTTCGTTCCCGCGTAGGAGATTTGTCCTTCGCCGACCCATCCATCGACGTAGCCCACTGACACCTTGAGAGTCCCCGTCGGCGGCGCGCCGCGTCCACCGAGAACTCGGACGCGATCGGCGCCGAGCTCCTCGATTCGTACCTGGGAGAAGTCGGCCACGAGATCCGGCTGGAAATAGCGCGCCGGATTATGGATCTCGTATAGCAATTGCTCCTTGCATGTGGCGGCGGTGACACGCCCGCCGGAGCTCGCAACCTTGGTGACGACCAGGCTCCCGTCGGCCTGGACTTCGCCGATCGGAAAACCCAGCCGGGCGAGGTCGGGCACATCCTTATGGCCGGGGTCGGCGTAGTAGCCGCCGGTGACCTGCCCGGCGCACTCGAGGAGGTGGCCGACCACGGTGCCTTGCCCGAGCCGCTCCCAGTCGGTCATCGACCAGCCGAACTCATGCACCAGTGGTGCGAGGAAGAGGGCCGGATCGGCGGCGCGGCCCGTGATGACGACTTGGGCGCCGGTTCGCAATGCAGCGCAGATCGGCGAGATGCCGAGATAGGCATTGGCCGAGAGGATGCGATCCCCGAGCTCGCGCAGCGGCGTGCCGCTCTCCTCGAAGCGGTAGTCGCCCTCCAAGACATGTGCGAGAACGTCGTCGCCGGTAACGGCCGCCACGCGGAGCGGCGCGAGGCCGAGTTCACGCGCGATCGATGCCGTGCGTTGCGCCGCGGCGACCGGATGCGCCGCGCCCATGTTGGTGACGATCCGCACGCCTCGTTGCAGCGCCGGGCCGAGCACCGCGCGCATGCGGCTGCCGAGCAGCGGGTCGAAGCCGGCATCGGGATCGCGCCGGCGCGCCTGTTGCGCCAGCGCGATCGTGCGCTCGGCGAGGCACTCGAAAACGAGATAGTCGATCTCACCGCGCTCGACCAGTTCGAGCGCAGGCTCGATTCGGTCGCCGGAGTAGCCGGCGCCGGAGCCGAGGCGAATCGTGTCGCGCGTCACGCGGGGTCAGTCACCCGCTTGCGCCGCCGCAGCGCCGCCAGGGCACCGAGTCCGGCTCCATAAAGAAGCACGACTTCGGGCTCCGGCACCGCCGTTACCTGCAGCTGGTATCCGAACGGCCCAGCGCCGGCGCTGGAGATGCCGCCAATCGCGATCGTGTAGTTGCCCGTGATCGGCAGCAGAAAGCTGGTCAACGCCGGGTCGCCACCGGGGCCGGACGCGACCGCGCGTTCATCGTCGGCAAGCGCGAGGTAGGTGAGCCCGCCCCAGTCGGCGTCGTGCAGGAACTGCGATGCGTCGGCCGTGGTGCTGCCGAAGTAGAGGGTGAAGACCGGATCGAGTCCCTGCACCAGGCGCATACCGACGACGGTGAGGAAGTCGCCGGCGCGGCCGCTGAAGCGCCAGAAGTCGACCTCGGCCGCGGTCTCGCTCTCCCAGCCGTTGCCGCCGACCGATCCGGTAACGGTGGCGGGCAGGGCGAGGGTTCCTTCGTAGGTGATCGGGACGGCGCGCGCCGGCGCGGAGGCGAGGGAAAAGGCCGCCAGTGCGGCGACAGCAGCTAACTGGGCTAACCGGGATGTGCTCATGTGGGTTCCTTGTTGTTGGTCGCTGGATGCGTGCGCGCTCAGCGCATGACGTTGCCGCTTTCCGCCTCGTTCAGGAGGCGCGTCGCGTCTTCGGGCAGCAGGAAACGCTCCTTGACCAGCTTGGTCGTCGCCGCCTTCACGATCGCGACATAGGCCGCGTGCGATGCGTAGCGCTCCTCGAGCGAGCGGCGCGGATCGCCGCTCGTGGCGCGCTCGGCGGCGGTCCGCGCGAACGGGATGAAGCCGCCCGAGAAGCCGCAGTTCTGGCCCGCGGTCACGCCGCCCGCCTGCTGGTTCCAGCCGAGGTACGAGCCGAGCGGCGCCATCAGCAGCGCGCTCTTGATGCCGTCGACCTCGTTGCCGTCGATGTCGGTACGCGGTACGAGCGCCGGCACCACCTGCTTGATGACGGGCGGCAACTGCGTGAAGACGCCGGTGAGGTCGTTGTAGTTGAGGCTCGGGCCGAAGTCGTAGTCGAGCACCGGCAGCAGCAGGTTCGCCGGGTCCGGCGTTCCCGGAATGATCGGAAAGCCCATGTCGGTGCGTGTAGGCGCCGACGCCGTACCGCGTGCGATCTGCGGGTAGCGGCTCGTCGGCGGCGCCGTCCCGTTGGCCACCCACTCGCGCAGCGCGACATAGAGGGCGCGGATCGTCTCGCGCTCCGGATTCGGATTGGGCGCGAGCACGCACGCGCCGGGGTTACCGAGCGTCGTGCTGAAGCCGCCGTTCCCGCCGCCGTGTGTCGTCGACGGAAAGTAGTAGCGGCGCACGTTGGCTGGCAGCGGGATGTCGGCGTTGGCCGAGGTGCTGAAGTAGCCCGGCGAGAGGCGCAGTCCCCAGAACTCCGCCGCGCCGTTGGTCTCAAACACCTTGGGGCACGTGCCCGTCAAGCGGCATCGGTCCAGCATGCCCGCGGCGGGCCGCCCGCGCACGACGTCGGGCCAGTTCTCCCACCACAGCACCGGCTCGCTGCCCGGCTCGTAGAGGGTGCCGGCGCCGCCCGGGATCGCGAAGCGAAAGTTGATCGGGTTCTGGCGAGCCGCGATGTTGGGCACCGCGCCGTCCCACACCGTACGCCCCGACTCGTCCTCGTTGAAGCCGAGGTGGATCATGGTCTTGACCGTGTTCCCCGACTGCGACTGGCCGTGGGCGATCACGTAGCCGACGCTGCCCGCGAGCGGGTTCGGAGTGCCAAAGGTGTCGGTCGCCTCGTATCTGAAGAATGAGTCGATGTCACGGGTCGCGGCCAAGCCGATGCCGAGCACGAAGGGGTCGCGCGCGGTGTAGGTGAGGTCGTAGACCTTGGTCGAGTCGAAGCCGTCGCGCAAACAGATGCGGGTCGGGTCAGGCGTGCCGGGAAATGGCACCGTGCGGCAGTCGGCGAAGGCCCAGTCGCCGCTCGCGATCGGCACCGCCGGCCCGGTCTGCTGGCCGGCGATGGTCTCAGGTGGGACCTGCACGAGGCTCGCCTGCGTTGTGTCAAGGCTGAACGGCGGATAGCGCGTCGGGCCGCCGAAACCGATCGACAGCGTGAAGGTGTTGCCGGTCGGGCCGGGGATGCGAACGAGATAGGGACCGGTCACTGGCGAGCCGTCGGGGTTGCGCGCGGTCGGGACGTTGATCGTCTCGTTGGTCGCGGTGAAGGGCGCTGTCGCCGTCGGCACGGGGGTGAGATCGCCCTGCCAGCCGGCGAACAGCATGGCATAGCCCTGCCGATGCCAGAAGCCGTCGCCGGGCTCGCCCCCGACGTGGAAAGCGAAGATGTTGCGGTTGCCGCGGTTGACCATGTCCCGCAGTAGGCCGCGGTTGCCGCGCGACAGGTCGATCGGCTTGAGCAGGGTGAACGACGAGATGTACTCGACGCGTCCGGACGCGTTGCGCGGAGCGAGCTGGATGTCCTGTATCAGAGCGTTGCGACGGTCGTTCGGATCGAGCTCGCCGAAGATGCGTCCGCGCAATTGCTCGTACTGGCCGACCGTGCCGAACGACTGGCCGGAGTAGGCCGGCGACGTTGTCTGATCGACGACGATGCGGGTGACGCGAGCTTGCGCAGGCAGGGCTGACATCAACGCCGACGCCATGGCAAGGGCGGCATACACCGGTCTGCAGTTCACTGCTTGTCTCCTTCCGTTGTCCGGATGCGGAAGCGCGGTGGCCCCTCGCGTCGGCATCTCTGTTGGACACCGAGCCGCGATGATCGGAAAGCAAGGCTGATAACACCATTGAAATGATCTGATCGCAGCGATACAAGGGCGTGATGGATATCAACCTCCGTCACGCACGCGCCTTCGTGACCGTGGCAAACCTCGGCAGCTTCACGCGAGCGGCTCAAGCGCTGCATGTCTCGCAGCCAGCGCTCACGGTGCAGATCCGCAACTTCGAGAGTGCACTCAGGGTCAAGGTGCTGGATCGCAATAGCCGATCGGTCGAGCTCACTCAGGTCGGCCGAGAGCTGTTGCCGATGCTCGAGCGAACGCTGCGAGACCTTGAAGCTGTCGTTGCTGATACGCACGAATTGAGCGCCGGCCGACGTGGCTCCGTGCGCATCGCCGCGCTGCCGTCGTTCGCGGCCAGCATGCTGCCTTCCTTAATCAGCGCCTCACGCGCCTCGCATCCCGAGCTGAGGTTCGTGGTGCGCGACGCCGTGGCCAGCCGCGTCATCGAACTGGTGCGCGATGGCGAGGTCGATTTGGGCCTTACAGGCGGTGACGTAGCGGACGCGCAGATCGAAGTGCTACACGCCGCCGAGGACCGGCTCTGTGTCGTCTTCGAGCGTGGCCATCCGTTGGCACGTCGCCGCAGTGTAAAGCTGCAGCATCTGCTTGAGCTCCCATTGGTACTCACCGACCACGCGACAAGCGTTCGAGCCGTCGTCGAGGCGGCCTTCAAACGCGCGGGGCGACGCCCCAAGGTAGTCTGCGAGACGACCTACATGATGACGGCCGCGGCGATGGCGGCGAGCGGCCTTGGCGTGACCATCTTGCCCGGCTCCGCGCGCGAGAGGGAGGCTATCCCGACCCTGTGCTCGCGTCCTATCAATGATGACTCGTTCGTGCGTCCCGTCGCCTTGGTCAAGAAAATCCGTAGAAGTCTCTCGCCGGCTGGTGACGCGTTCGCGAGGGCCTGCATCGTCGCGCTTGCGCAAAGCACGGCCGGGTCCGGGCTTTCACTGAGATGATCGGTTGAGCGAGAGGAGTTCGCCGCACTCGCAGAAGCTGACGCTCGCGAACGGCGGCTTTGTTACGGCGTCCTCGCTAAGCGGCGTCGGGCCGCCGTGCCGACTCGGAATACCCTAGTTGATTACTGCGTCTGCACGCAACACCAGGCTCGCGGGAGATACATCGAGGCACTCAGAACAACGCTCACGTCGGCGCTGCTATCGATCGGTGTCTCTCTACCGGATCACCTTCACGGCTGCGGCCATGGTCATCGGCCATTGGACGCCGGAGCGGTTGAATTGGCCTGTGACCACGAACCGCACGTTGTCGCCCGCCGGCAAGCTGCTCAACTGCGCCTTGCTGAACGTCACCACGAGCGAGCGGCCGTCGCTCGTGTAGGCGGCGGAGACCGCGGGCGCACCTGCTGCCGCGATGGCGCTGAGGCCCCACTCACGCAGGTCGATGCCCGCGGGGGCGGTGATCACCGATGTGACAAGCCCGGAGATCGTTCGCAGATTCAAGACATTCGGCACTACCTGCAGCGCGAGCGATTCCGGCGGCGTTGCAGCTGCGTAGATGCGGTTGCCGCCTGCATCGCGCGACCAGTGGTTGAACCAGTCGGTCCACGTCCGTCGCATGCCAGAAACGGTGTTGTTGTGCTCCTTCCCGTAGGCAAGCGTTTCGTTGAACATCGGAAAGCCGTTTGCGTCGTACCAGGAGGTTGTGAGGTACTGATCGCCTGGGTATTGGGGCGTGTCGGGATAAATCAAATACTGGATAGGGTTGTCGAATCTCGCTGGCAGATCGAACGGATCAGTGACGATGCCATTGGCCACGTCGAGATTGTTGCGGGCGAACCAGCCCGTCCTGCCGCTGGCTATGGCAACAGAGTCGTACTCGCCGTAGATGCCGTACATCGGAGCGGCGGGCGTGCCCGCGGCGAAGTTCCGACCTCCGCCGGCGTTCACGGCGTATGCCGTGAAGAGATTGGGATCCCGTTCGGAAAGGAAGTTGGTCAGAACGCCGCCCTGCGAGTGCCCGAAGGCGAAGATCCTTTTCTGGTCGAAGTACTGCCCGTACTTGGCGTTCATTTCCTGCATAACGGCGAGGATGAACTGATAGTCGTTCTCGTTGATGCTCCACGTGGTGGTCACGCCGTCCGCCCCCGTGTGCTCGCCGGGCATGACGACGCTGAAGCCGTACGTATCGGCCAGTTCGACGTATTGGGACGACTCGAAATATTGGAACACCGCGTTTCCGTTCCCGCCGAACGCATAGATCACCGGAGCGCCGTTGGGATACAGGCTCTTGTCCTTGACCTTGTCGGGCACATAGGACCAGTACTGCCGCTTGACATTCCTACCCCCTTCCGGTCGATAGATATCGACGATCTGGAAGCCCGGCATCTGGTGATTGACCTTCCATCCCAACGCGTTGCTCCAGGCCGAGGAGTTCGTGTAACGCGTATAGGTCAAGAGACTGTCGTACACCTGCTTCGTGACCCGCGGGTCCACGTACTCGACGTGAGCGTTCAGCACCGACACCCGCGAGACCACGCTGCTGACGCCGGTGGCGATGGCTTTTGAGTTCCTCTTGTCCTGCAGACAGAGATCGCTGCCGAGCGGGCCGGCGCCTTTCGTAACGGTCACCCCGCACTCGTTCGCGTACTTCCAATAATCTATGGCGCCTTGAGGGGTGCTGGCGCCGAACAAGTCGGTGGGAATCGGAATGTCTTTTTTCTTCACGCACTGAAAGGTGAAGCCACACGGCACGCCAGCCCCGGGTGCCGTCACCGCTGGCGCCGCGGAAGTCAGCGCCGTTTGCCCGCTAGGGGTGTAGTAATACTCGCCCGCAGCCGCGAGCGCCGCCGCATCGACGGATGAATCGAAATATGACTGGCTGATCACGAATAGGGGATTCTCGCCAGCCCACTGCTGCAGGATGTCGCCGCCGTTGCCGTAACCGGCCAGATAGAACTCACCGTAGATGGAATACCACCTGCGACCCGACGTATAGCCGTCGAGCACCCGTCCCAGGTACGCCCGCTCTTGCGCGTACGGGCCCCATTGGCCACCGTCCGGCAACAGAATGATCAAGGGCAGCGTGTTGGCGTCGGCAATGTCCATCCACCCACTGTTCACCAGGAAAGCTTCGACGTCCGTTCCGCTCGGCAGCGCAATTGCCAGGAAGTAGTTGCGCACAAAGGTGCCTTGCGGGATGTAAAACCTCGCCTTTCTGCCTGCACCGGCGCCACTCGTATATGTTTCTTCGAAATAGCCCGTGTAGGGAAGATAGTTCCCTCTAGCCGCCCTCTCGTCGACGTTCGTGGGAGACGGCAGTTGGTTGGCGTCCCGCATCGACGCCTTGAGATCTGCCGCGGTCGGCGCGGCAAGCGTCAACGAACCACCCAGGATAAGGGTCGCCGTGATCCCGATCGACAACAGTCGGTGCAGCACTCTGCGCATGGTGGTCTCCTCTCGGTGGAATCGGAAGACGCGAACGCCAACTGCCTTCGCCCAACCTTCGGCAGCCCATGTGCGCGTGGTGCTCAGGGGCCTCAAAGAACGTATGGGACAATGTATGCGTCGTTGCGGAGGCCGTCAACCGGGTCGTCGACAGGAGACGCAATCTAGCGCGGGCAACCTTGCGCAGCACGCTCTGAATGAAGCGGCTGCGCACCATGTCTTCACTGCTCGGGCGTAACCATCCGCTTTCGCCGCCTTCTTCGCCGTTACTTGGGAGCAGCGCTTTGGCGGTCTGCCGGTAGGTCAGCGGGAGGAAGAGAAGCTCAGCGAATCGAAGTCGCGCTTCACGCTGCTATCGCCTTGCGCGACCTTGTCGGGCATCGGCTGGGAAGGAGCACTGCCGATCGGTCTCGATGCCGAGCGATCGTCAAAGCTGCTGGAACTTGTAGCGTTCGAAGATGTCCAGCAAGTCCCGGCTAGCGCGCTCTCGATGCGCACGATGGGTGTCGACCGCCCCCGCCACGTCCCCGTTGCGCAACATCTCCACGAGAACCATATGCTCGTTGGCGGACGTTTCAAGCTTCGGTCGCAAGCGCACGGAAAACATCAGCGCGCGATGCACTCGATCACGGTACTGTTGGATTGCCTCCACCAGCAAGCGGTTACCGCAGGCTTCAATCAGATGTCGATGAAAGAATTCGTCCGCCAAGGCCCAAGCTTCGAAGTCTTTCGCCTCGAGTGCGCTCGTCATTTTGCGAGTCGCATCGACCAAGCGCTCAATCTCTGACGTCGCGGGCTTGCGACGCGCGACGAGCTCGACCGCACACGACTCGAGCGCGGTGATCACCTCGTAGATTTCCTTCATGTCCGTCGCCGATACCGGCAGGACTCTCATGCCGTGACGCGGGATGATCTCGATCAAGCTTTCGTTCTGCAGCCTTATCAACGCCTCGCGCACCGGCGTCCTGCTGATTCCGAGGTCGGCTGCAAGCTCGCCTTCCAGCGCCCGCGCGCCGGGAGGATATGCGTTGTCTAGGATGCGGCGGCGTATCGTGTCGTAAGCTTGGTCGACCAACGACGGTGCCAGAGCGCTCGGAGCCGACTTCATTGGCGGATTTTGACGGACCATACGCATAAGCAGCGACTCTGTGTACCCAACTGCCATGGACCTCGAAGTTTGACTGAAGGCGCGCAGCGGCGGTGTCGCAGCGAACGCCTCGCCCCTTGCAGTGGGCTTGCTGCTCCGCAGCAGGCCCGCCAGTTCTGTCGCAACTTGAGCGCGTATTCGGCGACCGCGACGGGAACTCTCGACGTTCCATACGACTACCGCCGGCGCAAGTGTCGGTCAGTGGAGTGCCGCATGCTCGCAGTCGCCCATCTAACGGCCGAGACAGCTGTGACTTTGTAAGCGTGCGGTGACCCCCGTCTCTAGCCAGGCGCCTTCGACGACAACGTTCGTGTCCAAGTAAGCCATACGACCGATGGCCGAAGGCAATAAGGCGAGTCGACGCGACGGCGCCGAGTTCGAGGCAGATACTGGCCCAGCTTGACGTCGTTAGGGCATCGGTGGCCGAGGTCGCGCCGGCGCGCGGCAACAACGACGACGTCGCGCATGGTTATGCGGGTGCGCACGGGGGGCGGCAGGCGACTCGCGCGCGACCGAGCGAGTTCGTGTCGGTGGCGATACCGACGGCCCCTGTGCGCAGCCAAGGCGTGCGGCATTAAGGTCGGCTGCGCCGCGGCGCGCTAACCCTCAAGGTCACTTGGCCGCTGTCGTCGTCGGCGAACTTCGCGGCCTCGATGAGTGAATTGCGCAGTGATTCCGGTCGATCCGATGTGGCTAGCGGTGAAACCGCTGGATATGGGAGCCTGTGCTGAAGTCGTACCAGTTCGCCAACCAACCCATCAACCGGACGGCTATAGGTAGCCTGGATGACTGCTTTCGGATAAGCAAATTTACTCACCAAAGGTCCCCTATGGTCGGCTGGTGCCGGTCAGCGGCCCGACCGCGACGCCCTGAACCTGCCATTCGATTCGGCGATGCCGCTCAGCTGACCTTCGCTTTCGGCGGTCGCGGCCACAAGCAGAGGCGAGCACAGGCAGCTTGCGGGGCACCTCACCCAGCGTTTGTTGCCCGAGCAGCTGTTTCGACCGAGCCGTTCGGAATGCCGGGCCAAATCCGAGGCGAGGTACACCGCTGCGTTGGCGATGTCGGCCTCGGGCCCTAAGCCGCCCAGCTGGTGGGCCCCAGCCGGTGGGCCCGTCCACTAGGTTTCGTGGGGCCAGCAGTTGTCCGACGTGGGATCGGCTGAACGCGCGTCACGAGCGCCGCAGGTTCGTCCTGCCGCCCCGGGCGTGCTCGCACGGTACGATCGCGCTCTTCACGTCCGCGCGGCATGGCCGCCGCGTGGCGAGTCGCGATTCGAGAGAGCGAGGAGATCCGGTTGGCTGATTCGTCGTTCGACCTGCCGCGGATCGTCGCGGGGCTGCGCGAAGCCCGTGCGCGCTGGCGCGAATCGCAGCATCGCACGCACGAGCTCGGCGGACGCGAGCTGCCCTCGCGCGAATCGCTCGCCGCGATCGTCGAAGGCTTGCGCGGCGCTCTGTTCCCGATGCGCCTCGGGCCCATCGACCTGCGGCAGGAAACCGAGGACTTCTACGTCGGCCACACGCTCGACAGCGTGCTCGGCTCGCTGCTTGCGCAGGTGCGCCTCGAGCTGCGCCACCAGGCGCGCCAGCATCCGGTCGAGGGCGACCTCGAAGCGCGTGCCCGGACGATCGCACGCGAGTTCGGCGCCGAGTTGCCGCGGCTACGGACGCTGCTCGACACGGACGTGCTCGCCGCGTTCGAAGGCGATCCGGCCGCGCGCAGCGTCGACGAGGTGCTGCTGTGCTATCCCGGCGTGCACGCGATGATCCATCACCGCATCGCGCACGAGCTGTACCTCCTCGGCGTGCCGCTGCTCGCCCGCCTCGTGGCCGAGCTGGCGCACGGTGCCACGGGCATCGACATCCATCCGGGCGCGACGATCGGGCCCGGGTTCTTCATCGACCACGGCACGGGCGTCGTGATCGGCGAGACGGCCCGGATCGGCCGCAACGTGCGGCTGTACCAGGCCGTCACGCTCGGCGCAAAGCGCTTCCCGACGGACGCCGAGGGTCACCTTCAGAAGGGGGGCTCGCGCCATCCGATCCTCGAGGACGACGTGGTCATCTATGCCGGGGCGACCGTGCTGGGCCGCGTCACCATCGGCAAGGGCGCGACGATCGGCGGCAACGTGTGGCTGACCCGCAGCGTGCCCCCGGGGAGCCGGATCGCGCAGGCGAGTGCGCGCGACGACGCCGCCGGCGAAAGCAGCGCGCTCTAGCCGAGCCGGACGCCTGATCGGGCGGAGCCGGAGCGCCGCGACGGCGGGCGCGCTCGACCACCCCCGCGACGTCGACGAGCGTGCACCGCGCTCAGCTGCGCGAGGGTCGCGCGCGCATGACCGCATCACCGCAGCAGCGCATCCAGCGCCCGCCCGAGCACCACCTGTCCGGCGGCGTTGGTCTGAACACGCTCGTTGGCCAGTGCCGGGCGGGTGATGTAGCGGCACAGTTGCTCGAGCGCTTGGCGGTTATCGGCGCCGCAGCGCACGGCAGCGTGCAGCCTGAAGCCGTCGATGTCGGCGCAAAGGTGCTGCTTGAGGTCCGCCTCCCTGGGCATTGCGCCCTGTACCGTCAGCACCTTCTGGCCAGCACGCGGACCGAAGGCGATACGGTACGTGCAGGCCGCGGCCTGCAGCGGCCTGAGGGTGCGAGCTTCGTCCGATTCCGCGTCGTTGTCGGCCACGTAGGTCGAACCCTCCTCCTCGACCAACACCCCCCGACGGGTGAGCAGCTTCATCGTGCGGGTGATGATCTTGTGCAACACCGTCTGCAGCGCTTCGTCGGTTGGCGCCGGCACTTCGACGAACTCCGGTACACCGTCGCTACCGATTCGGTAGGCGCCGTCCAGCACCAGGCAGTGCAGGTGGATGTTCAGGTTGGCGGCCGAGCCGAAACGTTGGATCAGCGTGACCGCACCGCTGTCGGCCTGCTCGGCCTTGAGCCCAGCCTGGCCGAGCAGGTGGCACGTGATCACGCGATGCACCACCT
>Ga0070672_100001572_pt1 | contig 14142 bp, 12 predicted proteins | sample KBSM13metaG_FD_66151 | JGI IMG/M metagenome (GOLD analysis project Ga0070672, IMG submission 66151) | Miscanthus rhizosphere microbial communities from Kellogg Biological Station, Michigan, USA - KBS M1-3 metaG | ecosystem: Host-associated > Plants > Roots > Rhizosphere > Soil ... | reverse complement strand
ATCCCTCCTGTCGGGGTTTTTCTTGGGGCCGTTTTGTTCGTCATCGCGTACGTCATCTGGGAGACGCGCCTCGTGTACAAGCTCACCGTAAGCGAGGCCGCGGGGGTCGGCGCGGCAACGTCGATTGTGATTTTGTTGTGCCTACTCTTTCTCTCTAAAGCTTGTGCTCATGCACGCCCGCCCGTCTAACCGTAGGACGGAGCTGACGCCGGGCTTTCGTACTATCTAGCTTTATCAGCCGCCAGATTGGGCGCGCCTAGGTTGGCCTATAGCTTCGCGACTTGCTCCGGCAGCGTCTGCGGATGCAGGAGTCGCTCCCGCCAGAGAAGTCACGGAAATGTAACGTTGAAAACGCGATATCGAAAGACGAGAGTGACGGTTGTTCAGCTGCGGACGGCTACAACTCAAAAACACTAACAACGAAAGGAACCTCTCATGCCATACGTGACAGTTGGAAAAGAAAACGGAACTGACATCGACATCTATTACAAAGACTGGGGCAGCGGACAGCCGATTGTCTTCAGTCACGGCTGGCCTTTGTCGGCGGATGATTGGGACCCGCAAATGCTTTTTTTCCTCAGTAAAGGCTATCGGGTCATTGCCACTGATCGGCGCGGACATGGTCGCTCGACTCAGACCGGTGACGGACATGACATGGACCATTACGCCGACGATCTCAAAGCCGTCACGGATCATCTCAAGCTGCAGGATGCGATTCATGTCGGCCATTCCACCGGCGGCGGCCAGGTGGTGCATTATCTCGGCCGTCACGGCGACAAGAATGTTGCGAAGGCGGCGATCATTAGCGCCGTGCCGCCGTTAATGGTGAAGACTGCGGCCAATCCCTTAGGCACCCCCAAATCGGTGTTCGACGACCTGCAAGCCCAGCTTGCTGCGAACCGGGCCAAATTCTATTACGATCTGCCGGCCGGTCCGTTCTACGGGTTCAACCGTCCGGGTGTGAAAACGATCGAGTCTCTCATTTGGAATTGGTGGCGCCAAGGCATGATGGGCGGATCCAAGGCGGGTTATGATGGCATCGTCGCGTTTTCGCAGACTGACTTCACGGAAGATCTGAAGAAGATTACGGTGCCGGTTCTGGTCATGCATAGCGAAGACGACCAGATCGTGCCGTATCAGGCTGCCGGTCCACTCTCCGCCAAGCTGCTCAAGAACGGCGCGCTGAAAACATACAAGGATCTGCCTCACGGCATGATCACGACGCACGCCGACGTGATCAATGCCGACCTGCTCGCATTCTTCAAGAGCTAAATATGAAATCGAACGAACTTTCGAGCGTATCGCGTCGGGCTTTATTGTTTCCGCCGGCAGCATTCGGACTGATGCCACATTACCTCAGAGCGGCGCCGCAAACGTTGGTGGAAAAGGCCCGGCAATCAGGTGCAACCGCGAAGATCACTACGCAAACTCTTCGAGGAAATGTCAGCGCTCTAATCGGATCCGGCGGAAACATTGGAGTTCTCACCGGACCCGACGGGGCGCACTCCAGATTGAGCAGGGCCCGTGGGAGCGGCAGCATCATTTCCCGCCATGTTGCCGACTACCGCACCTAGATTGGCCTATAGCTTCGCGACTGGCTCCGGCAGCGCCTGCGGGTGCAGGAGTCGCTCCCGCTGCGCGATTAGCCGTTGGCGCGTCGCCTCGTCGCATACCACGCCAACCTGATTAGTGATGTTGACTTTCGCAAACAATGGTGAGCGGCTGGAGGGGCGGGCTGATGTTGTGAAACAATTAAACGAAATGATCCCGTCAATAGCTCTCGACCGAAACGAGCTAACAGGTCTCTCTGTCGTCGAATTTCCAAAGCTCCCTGTGCGGAGCCGAAAAAGAAACCAAAACAAAAAACATGAAAACAAAGATAATGAAAGTTACTGGAGTGGCCTTGGCCGTTTTAGTCCTCGCGGCAACGTCGCTCTACGCCGAGCCAAGCCCGCAACCCGTGCAACCTATCACGACCCAAGACCAAGTCTCGGCTCTCCGGCCGGGCAGCACGGTCCTTATGACTTGCTCCAAGTGCAAGACAGTGCAGGTCGCCAAAGTGGATCAGAAGGGAATCCTCGGCTGGTTCCAGCCGAAGACAGAACATCTGTGCCCCGGCTGCGGCGGCAAGATCAAGGTTAGCCAGGCTCGGGCTAAGGGCCCTCATTTTGCGCACTACGTCCACACATGCTCGAAGTGCGGTAGCGAGAGCGCGTTCTGCTGCGGCGCGCCAGGCATGAAGATGTAGCCATCGGGATCGGCGCTTGTTCGAGCGAGGTCGGACACTACTGGACACCAAACACCCCAAATGCCGCCGATCTTTTAGGCGCGGAAGGCTTCATCTCGGACCAAGAGAGCGGAGTGAGCCTGCACTGGCTCGGGGCGTGACTAAAGATGGACTATTTTAGGTGGTAATTGCTAGAGGAGAGTCAGACCGAGGATCTTTAAGCATCTCCCGCGCACGTCCCAGCGCGGTGTCGATATTCGCGCAGATGTTTTCCAACCCAACCGCATCGATGAAGCCGCCTTCAAAGAGCACCTTCATCGGCTGCGGTTGCATGCCGCTAAAGACCATTCGCGTCCCGCGACGGTGGAACTTCTCGCGCACGAGGTTCAGCACGCGCAACCCGGTCGCGTCGATTACTGGAACATTGCGCATCCGAAAAATCACCACTGGCGGCGTCGCGCTCGAGCGCTCCAACGCCGCCTCCAGTTTTTCGGCCACGCCGAAAAAAAGCGGACCCTCGAAGCGATAAATGAGGACACCCGCCGGAATTTCCTTGCCGCGCACCGATTCACTGCCCACCTCGAAATCGCTCTCGGCTGTCACCATTTGGATTTGGGTAACGGCCTCCATTTGCCTGACGAAAAGCGCCGCTGCGATGAGCAACCCGAGTCCCACTGCGACCGTGAGGCCAAACGCTACCGTGAGCGCAAAGGTCATGAGCAGCACCCAGAAATCGCCGCGCGGCCCGCGCGCCATGATCCCAAAATTGTGCCACTCGCCCATCCGCCACGCGACCACCATGAGCACGCCGCTGAAGGTCGCCAGCGGGATAAACCGCGCCAGCGGTGCCGCCACAAGCACGATGAGGAGCAACGTGACCGAGTGCACCATTCCTGCCACTGGTGTCCGCCCGCCGGAGCGAACATTGGTCGCCGTGCGCGCGATCGCTCCGGTCGCCGCGATTCCGCTGCAAAGGGGACTAATGAGATTGGCCAGTCCCTGCCCGATCAACTCCTGATTCGAGTCGTGCCGGCTGCCGATCATCCCGTCGGCCACCATCGCGGACAGGAGCGACTCAATTGCGCCGAGCATCGCAATCGTGAACGCTGGCAGCATCAGGGCCTGGACATGCGCGAAACTGACGAGCGGAATATGCACCCCGGGGAATCCCTGCGGGATGCCGCCGAAGCGCGTGCCAATCGTCTCGATCGGGAAAGCCAGTTTGTGCGCCACAATCGTTAGGCCAATGAGCGCGAAGATGGCCGGCGGCACCCCGCGCCAGCGGCGCGGCCAGAAGACCATCATTGCGATCGTCGCAATCCCGACTGCGACCCCCTGCCACTGCGTGGCTTGCAAATGCACCGCGATGACGCCGAGTTGCTGAAGTGCATTCACCGGCAATGCGACGCGCAAGCCAAGCAGCTCGCGCAATTGACCGACAAAGATAATCACCGCGATTCCGCTCGTGAACCCGGCGATCACGGGATACGGAATGTATTTGATTAGCGCACCGAGCCGGAGCGCGCCCATTCCGATCAGCATTACCCCGGCGAGCAGCGTCGCCACCGCCAGCCCGCCGTAACCCTGCGCCGCGACGATGCCGGCAATAATCGGCACGAACGCACCGGTAGGTCCGCCGATCTGCACCCGGCTGCCACCGAAGGCCGAAATCAGAAACCCACCGATAATCGCGGTCCAAAGCCCCTGCGCGGGCGTGACACCGGACGCAATCCCAAACCCGATCGCGAGCGGCAGCGCTACGATCGCGACGGTGATCCCCGCGAGAAGGTCGCGAAGAAATGCGCGCCCATCATACCCTTGGAAATAAGCAAAGAGACGCACCCGGTCGTCATTTTGATCCGTGCCGGCCGCAAAAGACAACGGGGATTTGGGACTTTTCAGATTTTCTGGATTACACGATTACGTTTGGCGGCCACTTATCCCAGCGCGATCCTGCCAACGCCTGCAATTCGGATGAGTCCCCGGCCGATGTTTAGGTCCTCGTTGAGATGAAGGAGCTGCTGCCGTAACCCGGCAATGTGGCGGCCAACGCGTCGATGATCGCAGTTAATTGCGGCGGCGACGCTTGAATGACGGTTATTTTTAATAGCGCAAAATTTTAGGTTGCGGGCCTTTTTCCCCTGGGGGTGGGGTGCGGGCCTGTCTCTGCGCGTGGATCCCTCTCTAGTGGACAGGCTTCGGGGGTTTCTCTATTGGTCGCGACCTCTACCCCAGGGGGTCTAAGCCGGCCGTTTGTCCCTGCGTTCACTCGATTCGGCTAACGAGGGGGCATCCAACTGACCCGACGATTCAGTCAACCTTGCCTGCTACGAAGCGCAGATGGGCAGCCTGGACCGAGCGAAAGCGCATCTGAAACAAGCGACCGAGATCAACGCAAGATTACGGCGCGGCAGCAGGCCGCGATAGCGAGGCTCCTAGCATCCGGCTGCTCGATTCAACGGTCCAGCAAAAGACGCCCAATAAATCACAAACTTTGCACAAGTTTGTGCAACTTCCCGGCGTCAAAAGCAGCATGAAAGCCAACTTAGGGCCATGCGGTTTGGCCTCCGGGGGCACCGGAGCCCGATAAGCCCGGCATTACATCCATGGCACGCAAACGCACCCCGTATCCCAGTAAGCGAAGTCACCAGCCGCGGGCCCCTCGCGGGAAGCGGCGTGGGGCCCCATCGACACTCTGCAATGGAGATACGGACAGTCCCATCCCGCGCATTGGGACGCTTGCGCGAACCCGCCGGTTGCTCCTGGCCGCGTTACGCGTATGGGAACTCAAGCACGGGATCCGCGATTAAGCCGCCTGCACGCCAGTTTTGCTGGCAACTCACGGCGTGGCCGCAGTGAGTTAATAGGTACACCGCCTTCCAATTTCTCTCGTGCGGCTGAAAGCAATCAAAAGGCAAAAGCGTAACGTTCACTCTTCATCTGTCCCGCGGAATCCTTTGTTGTAGCGGCGGTCAATGCCGCTGCACGCACCATCGAATTCTTTCTGACATTGATCTGGGTCAAAGCCAGAGCGTGCAAACGAGCGCATAGGCGATGCAGTCTCCCGGAACAGCCTTCTCAAAGCATGCAAAATCGACTCCGAACCACGGACTTGTTTTACAAGGAGCCGTTCCGTCTCTTTTTCCCGATCGGTGCGCTTCTGGGCGTGCTTGGGGTCGCGCTATGGCCCCTCTACTACACGGGTGTTGTCGAGTATCCCGCCATTTTGCATGCGCGCTTGATGATCGAGGGTTTCATGGCCTCCTTCATCATTGGCTTTCTCGGCACAGCCGGGCCGCGCCTTACGTCCGCGCCTCATTTTACCCGGCCTGAGGTGCTGCTTCTGATCACGCTCGATCTCCTGGCCGCCGGTCTGCATTTTGGTGGAGCGCACCGGGCCGGGGATTTCCTGTTTGCTTTTTGTCTGGCGTCCTTCGCTTTCGTCCTCGGCAAACGCTTCGTGCAACGCGCCGACTCGCCTCCGCCAAATTTCGTGCTTGTGGCGCTCGGTCTCTTGAATGGAGTGATTGGGGCGCTGTTGCTCGCCCTTTATCAAAACAAACTCTACGCCGCCGGCTATCGCATCGGCGCGAGTTTGCTCGAACAAGGTTTCGTCCTCCTGCCGATCCTCGGTGTCGGCCCCTATCTTCTGGCGCGCCTGCTTAATATCTCGCGGGCAGATGCGCTGCCGGAATCGCGCGTCCTGCCGGCGGGATGGATGCCTCGCGCCGCTTTCGCCCTAACGATCGGCCTAACAATCGACGTAACGTTTGTGGCGGAAACATTCGGCTGGTCGACGCCAGCTGGTTGGCTGCGCGCGGGCGCGGTGCTGGTTTACCTCGCGCTCCGCATGCCTCGCCAAGGTCGGAGTTTCCTCGGCGATTGTATGCGCACCGGTTTGGCGGCCATCGTGATCGGGCTTGCCGTTGAGGTGCTCTGGCCCCAGTACCGCATCGGCGCGCTCCACATCCTGTTCATCAGCGGATTCAGTTTTATTGTCCTGACCGTCTCCATCCGGGTCATCTTCGGGCACAGCGGGAACGCGAGCCTTTTCGAAAAACGCCTGCCCTTCTTCATCGTCGCGGGCGTGCTTATTTTCCTGGCCACGATCTCCCGCTACGTGGCCGACATCGCCCCCGCAGCTCGCACCATTCATCTGGTCGCGGCCGCCCTCTCCTGGATCGGCGCCATGCTGATCTGGATGGTGAAAGTGCTGCCGAAGGTGACGATGCGGGACTGTAGCCGGGGACGATGACCCCGGCCGACCACAAATGCCCAACCCAACCACCGGGGGCACGCCCCCCTGGCTACAACACGCTCAACTTGGTGATCCCCGGCCCTAAAGTTCGCCCAGATTCTTCTGCAGGAGCTGTTGCAAGGCTCGCGGCCGGGTCAGCGTGATGGTGTTGCCCTTTACCTGCACAAGCTTTTGCACGCGAAATTTTGCCAGGGTGCGTGAAAGCGTTTCGCTCGTCGTCCCCATTTCGGCGGCCAGGACGCGCTTGGTGCGATCGAGTTGTACCGCCACCGGTTCGTTAGGCAAAGGCCGCGGACAGTGCTTCAGGAGCCAGTTGGCAAGGCGCGTTTCCATGTCCTTGAGCGTGAGGTCATCGAGCAACCCGACGAGGACGCGCAGATGCTGGCTCATCGAAGCCAGCATCCGCAGGGCCAGCTCGGGCCGACTGCGCAAGAGCTCGACAAAATCGCGTTTCGGAATCAGCAGGACCGTGCTGTCCATCGTCGCGCGCGCATCGGCCGGGTAGCCGGTTTCGGTCGCGAGCGTAGCCTCGGCGAAAGATTCCACTGGCTGAAAGAGATGGATCACCTGTTCTTTCCCGGACGCGCTGACGCGATGGACGTTGATCCCGCCGCGTTGCACGATGTAGAAGCCCTCCGAGGGCGCCCCTTCGCGGAACAGATACGTGCTCTTGGCGACTTGCTTCGGGATGGCGCACGCCGCGATCGCGGAAATATCGGCCGCGGACAGCCCGAGAAAGAGCTGACAGCTTCGCAGCGCGTTCTCAATCACGAGCTGTTTGAATTTTCCGGGCTCCAATGGCACGGAAAACAATTAGAGGCGCTGCGCTTATTCGTCCCGCCAAAAATTCACCGCCCAGGCACCGTCCGGCTGATGCTGGACGCGAGAACGGAAACCTTCGCTGCCCAATTTCTCAATCAACGGCGAAGGTAGGAATGGAGCGATGATCGTCAGTCCTTCGCCCTCTTTTATCAGGTCGATCTTTGATCGGATGGCGGAAAAAGGTTCGATGCCCTTCGCGATGAGAGGGCGGACGTCGAGTTTCTTAAACGTCGTTGGCATCTTAATCTTCCCAGCGATTTAAGCGGAAACTTGAAAGCGCTAAGAACGCGACGGACCAGATCGCCGCGATGCCGCAGAACCAAACGGCGGAATGCGCGATCCACCAGCTTGCCAATGGAGTCTTGTTGGCCGCTTCAGCCGGAATTTGTTCGAGCGAAAAGAGCGCTTCGATTCGGAAAGAGTCGAGCGGGTTCAGCATCAAGAACGAGACCCAGAGATCGGGAAATTTCTGAGTGAGTTCCCAGCGGGCGGCGAAGAGGGCGATAAAATCGACGCCGAAAAGTAAGAGCAGCCATGCACTCACCCCGACGATGAGCGCCTGTGCACGATCGTTGGCGAGAAATCCAGCAGTCAGACCAAGGGCGAGAAAGACGGCGGCCAAGAGGAGAGTCTGGCAATAGAGAATCCCGAGACGGGACGATCCATTGACCAGGCCCGGTAGAAAGAGCAGCAACAAGACCGCGGCGAAAATTAACAGGTAGGCAATGAATTTTCCAACAACATAGGCCGCTCGCGGCACGGGTTGCGTGAACAGAATTTCCCACTCGTCCCGCTCGGCTTGCGCGCTGCTCGCTCCGGCCAGCAGTGCGAAAAGGGAGACGAAATAGAGGGCCACCTGCAAGATCAAGACCGGGACGCTGTTCGCGTCCTCGCTGAAAATAATCGCGGCCACTCCGCCGAGGAGCGAAAACGCGGCGAAGACCTGAAAGTAGCGATTGATCAGTGCGTCGCGAAACTCGCGCAGCAACACCGCGCGGACCGGGCCAGCGTCAGCGAACAATGGAAAGGCGCGGTTCATCGGTGGTCGAACTTCCGGGCACGTCGCGCCCGGCGGATTCCGTTTCGTCGAAATTGTGTGGCAGATTCGTCGGGTCGAGCTCGCGTTCGATCTGCCCGTCGCGGCAAAGCAGGCAGCGATGCGCGACCTTGTTCCATTCCGCGATCAAATGCGTGGTCACGAGCACGCTCTTGCCGCGCCCGGCTTCAAAGCGCAGCGTTTCCTGAAGTCTTTTGCGCCAGCCCGGATCGAGACTTAAGCCTGGTTCATCCAACAGCAGCACGGGTGCATCCGGCAAAAGGAGCAACGCGAGCCCGAGCCGCTGACGTGTGCCGCCGGAAAGTTCGCCGGTGCGGACGCGTTCGAAGTCGCGCAAACCCGCCAAGTCGAACACCGCTTCATAACGTGAAGAGGCGACACCACGCAATCGTGCGTAAAAGCGCAGGATTTCCGCGCACGTCATGCGCGGATGGAAACTTGGGCGCTGCGGAAAATACGATAAAAAACGCTGCGCCCTGATTCGTTCATTGAGGATGTTCGTCTCACCGATCCGCGCAGTTCCGCCATCTGGGCAAGTCAAACCGGCGAGCACTTTCATGGTCGTGCTCTTGCCCGCGCCATTGGGGCCGACGAGCAGAGTAATCTCACCGGCTTGGGCCGAAAAGGTCAGACCACGCAACACCGGATTGCGTCCGTAGCTTTTAGTGATGCCCTCGACAAAGATCGTCATTTTGCAGTGGGAGAAATAATGCCTCGAGCTGCGCGTTGCGCGCGCAGCTTCCAGAACTGTGGTGTGAGCGACGCGCGATCTTCGATGAAATTTGCGCCCGGCAGGGCCGCACGTTCATGCGCAAATCGCAAGAGCTTCAACACCGGACTATCGGAAAGAAATGCGACCGCGGGAAAATCGCGCCGCAAGACGCCAAACAAATCGAGCTCGCGATGAGGCAAGTCGTTAATGCCGTCGCGATCCAGATCCAGCGCGAATTGGTCGTCCCATAAATTCCCAACACCGTTCGCCGACCAGTGCGTGCCGGAGACGTCGGAGCCGCCGGTTTCGACGGGATGGAGGTTATGCACGAAAATATTTTCCGTGAACTGGTTGTCGTCCGAGTTCGAACCGAAGCGCAGACCGATGTAATTTTGCATGACGCGATTGCCGAAGATTTTGTTCGCGTTGCACTGATTAAACGAGAGACCAACCGCATTTTCGGTGATCTCATTCCCCTCGAGCGCGCTGCGGTCGGATGACTGAAAGATGAGTCCGTAAGCGCGATGGCCCCGGTTATTAACAAACCGGTTGCCACGCACCACCAATTCCTTCGAAAACATGATGGCGGCGCCGGCCGCGTTTTCCGTGAAGGTGTTGTTCTCGAAGATGTTTCCATCCGAATACATGTAGTGCAGGCCGTAACGGACGTGATGGACGAGATTGTTTTCGATATGCGAATCGTTCGTGAACGAAAAATAGATACCATCGCGCGTGTCGCTGATCTCGTTGCCGCGGATCAAATTCCCTTCACAGTTCCATTGGTGAATACCGTTGCCACGCCGATTGGAAACGAGCGTGGTGTCGCAATTCTCGCTGCTGCTGCCAATTGTTTTCTCAACCGGCTCATTTGCAGCAGTCAGCGTCGTCTTGCCTTGAATGCGGTTGTTGAAAATTTGGGCACCGGAAATCTTCTTCAGATAGATACCGTGGAGTGAATCGGCGATGACGTTATTTTCGATCCGAGCGCGGTTGCCGGTCACGAAAACGGCCGCGTCATCATCCATCAATTGCAAGCCGGAACCGGTGATGCGCAGTCCGCTCAACGTCACATCGTCGGTCGCGATCGTCACGACGTTGCCCTTGCCATTGCCGCGAATTTCGGCACCACGCTCGCCCACGAGCGTGAGCGGTTTGTTAATTACGATCGGACCTGCGTGCACGCCAACTTCGATGCGAATCGTTTGGCCTGGCGTCGCTGCATCAATCCGTTGCCGCAGGGTAGCGGCGTTGAGTTGGGCAGTCAGGCAAAGCGCGAGCAAAGATAAAATGCGTGTTCTCACCTCGTCGTCTCCTTGCGCGAGAACCAGCCGGCGAGCACGATGAGCAGGACCGAAAAACAAAGCAGGTAGGCGCCGAGCTCCGGGTAACTAGACTCACGGAAATTCGCAATCTGTTTCGAGCCCAGCAGGAGCGGCGTGAATGGTTTGATGTGCATCGGCGCGCGTGGGTCGAGATTGTGCCCGTATTGGTAGAGGCGGTACCAAAATGATCCGATCGAGAAAAGGCCGAAGTAACAATAGATGATGAAGAGATCGACCACGTTGCCCATCTGCCCGAACACAACCGAGCGCAGGATGAGCAGCGTGATCAAACCGAACATGAACGGCATCCAGCGCATCTCGAGAAAATCCGCCTGTAGAATCGGCGCCATGCCGATGTAGTGATTCAGGTTGTTGATTTCGACCAGGTGCTGTCCGTTTAGTCCGCCACCGACGATTTTGTAGCTGTAGATGAACAAATCGAGGCCGTCGGAGTACTGCGGCGCGACGAGATGCATTTTCCAGAGCGGATAAAAGAGCGACGTAACGATGGTCGCCGCGGCCACAAGCAACAGCAGGCGCGACCAAAGGTTGAGCGGCCGGGCGAGAAAACGAAACTCGCGGCGGAGCAGACTGGATAATTCTTTCTTCATAAGCTCGCCGGCCTAACGAGACTGGAGCTGGCTCGAGCTCCAGTCTCGCAGGAAGGATTCGCTATTGTCCCGCCGTCGCCGCGGGCGCTGCAGCCGGAGTCACGGCCGGCGCGGGATTCCCATAGACTGCGCCGGGCAAAGGCTGGCCTGCATTGCTCACCACAAGATAACCCTGCATCTCCTGATGCAGCGCGGAGCAGAAGTTAGTGCAGTAGAACGGATAGACGCCGGACTTGGTCAACTTGATCTTGAAAGTCTTCGTCTCGCCCGGATCAATAACGACGTTCATGTTGTGCTCGTTGACCGCGAAGCCATGAATCATGTCGCGGGTCTGCTCGATATTGGTGACATGCACCGTGAGCGTGTCCCCGACCTGCGCGTCGATTCGATCGGGCGCAAAACGGCTGCGGATCGCGATCACCTTTGCAGTCACGTCGGTGCCAGTGCGCGTCACGCCCGTGTCTTTCTTATCCCAGACCGCGTTCGGATCTTTGTTTTCCTCTTTTGGATAAACTTCGACTGGCTGAATCTCGGAGACTTTCAGGATCTGAGCGAAATGCGGCTCGGGCTCGGTGTAGGCCTCGGCCACCATTTTCATTTTCTCGCCCGAGATATCGATCAGCTGACTCGACTCCGGCTGCGCTGGCCCGACGTTAATGTGCCGGCCGGCCGAAAGCTTGTTCATCGCGACAAGCCATTTGCCATAGGGTTTTTTCGTGTCGCTCCCGGCGACGACCAAATGGCCGGTGCTGAAATGGCAGGGGACCTTGTCGAGCACGACTTTGTTGAGATCTTTTTTCTCGTCGTCGCTCCATGGCGGCAATTTCCATTTCGTAATGTTCGAATCAATAAACATCGAAGTGTAGGCGTTGCCTTTGCCGTCATACTGCGTATGCAGCGGGCCGAGGCCGACGGGCACTTCACCTTCGACCACGCTTTCATATTTCAGGATCGGGACGCCGCGGAAATCGCCGTCGAAGTCCTTCTTCTCGATCGCAGCCTTGATCTTTTCGAAGTTCAGCACGGTCGTCGATGGCTGCAATTTCCCGCCCGCAACGATCCACTGGCCGCTTGGATCGACATCCATGCCGTGCGGCGACTTGCCGATCGCGACGTAATAAAGAACGCCGGGTACTTTCGCCGGATCGAGCACCGGCACGCCGGCCATCGGCGTCGCCTTACCGTCGGCGACGGCGTGCACCGCGGCTTTCCAGTTTACGATGGGGCAAAGGTCGCGATCCTTTTGCGTTGAGTTCACTTCGAAGAGGTCATGTCCCATCTCGGTGTTGTAGGATGTGAAGAAGAGCCACCCGCTGCTCGGGCCTTTGCCGGTCGAGGCGAGGTCGAAATCAATGGGCGGCACGGCGATCTGGAAGGCGAGGTTCATCTCGCCGGTTTTTGGATCGACCTTGATTCCGCTGAGCGCGCTGTTGAACTCCTTCTCATAATCCTTCGGATCGGCGACGCGCCCCTTCGGAAACGGAATCGAGAAGCGCGTGGCGACGAAGAGATACTCGGTGTTCTCCGTCACGAAGGAGGAAGCGTGGCTGCCGCTCGAGTTAGGCAGCGGCCCGAGGATCTGGTGCGTTTTGAAGTCACGGAGATCAATGCGCGCGATGCGGTTGTTCGAGTTGTCATTTACGAACAACCAACGGCCGTCATACATGCTGTCAGTCTGCGACAGAGCCGGGTGATGCACATCGCCCCAGGTGAATTCACCGAGCATTTTTTTGGACTCCTCATCGTAGCCGTAACCGCTTCCGGAATACGGGCTGAAAACGGGGATCGTTGTGATGTGTCGCATGGACGGAATGCCCGCGACAAAAACCTGGCCGGAATGTCCGCCGGAATAGAAGAGATAATATTCGTCCTTCTCGCCCGGCGCGACGTAACTTTCCAGAGCGTTGGCGGTGCGATCGCCCGTGCTCGTGCTGCTTTGTTTGCCGCAACTGATTAGGCTCGTGGTCGCCACGATCCCCAACGCGATCAGATGGATATTTCTTGTTTTCATATTCGATCTTTCAGGTTGTCACATTTACTTCACTGTCATGAAGCCTTTGGTCCCCTGCGAGTAATGCCCGGGAAACGAGCAGAGATAGAGATATTTGCCGGGAACAAACGGGGCGGTGAATGTCACCGTGTCGGTTTCGCCGGGACCGAGCAGTTTCGAGTGCGCAAGCACTTCCTTCGCGTCCGGTGGAACGTAATCGTGCGCTGCCTCCGTCGATGCCTTATCCAGGAAAGTCTGGACATTTCCGATGTTCACGGCACGATCGAGCAAAACAAAATTGTGCCCCATCGAAAACTTGGGCGTAGTGCCGACGTTCTTGAACGTGACGGTAACCTTCTGGCCCGGTGCCACCTCGAATGCCGTCAGATCGAATTTCATCTTATCGTCGGCATTAACCGCAACCGTTTTTGGTGGTGCTTCCGGCGCGCGCGAACAACTGCTGACGGAAAACGCCAGGATGCTGCAAGCCAGCCCGATGATCGGGAGTGGAACGCTAAATTTATTTTTCATATGATGAATGTATGGGCTGAGCGGCATGTTAGGCCTTGATCCAAATCAAGGTTCGTAATGATTTCCTCTCTTATGTTGCCTCAATGGAAATCGCTAAAGTTTGCCGTGGCTGCTCGAATCTTGTGATTTCCGCACCAAAAATTGCCCTGGTTCTCTCCGCCGCGGTGCTGTTCATCGGTTGCGGAAAGAAGGCAGAGCAAGGGGAAAGCTCGACTTATCGCTACGAAGCCCGCGGCTTGATTCGCCGGCTTCCGCCCGATCACAAAACGATCGAGGTTCAGCACGAAGACATTCCGGGTTTCATGCCGTCGATGATGATGCCATTCGAAGTGCGCGACGAGAAAGAAATTACCAGCTTGAAACTGGGCGACGCCATTTCCTTTCGGTTGAACGTGACTCAGCGGGATTCCTGGATTGACCGGATCAGGAAGATCGCTCCCAATCAGGTCAACCTGCCAATACCCGCCCCGATGCCTTCACCACTAGCCGATACTGACGCAGGATCGCGGCTGCATGAAGGCGATACCATGCCTGATTTCAGGTTGATCGACGAGGAAGGGAAACCGGTCAACTTGGAGACGTTTCGCTATCATCCTTTCGTCGTGACCTTCA
>Ga0070672_100001561_pt1 | contig 14185 bp, 9 predicted proteins | sample KBSM13metaG_FD_66151 | JGI IMG/M metagenome (GOLD analysis project Ga0070672, IMG submission 66151) | Miscanthus rhizosphere microbial communities from Kellogg Biological Station, Michigan, USA - KBS M1-3 metaG | ecosystem: Host-associated > Plants > Roots > Rhizosphere > Soil ... | reverse complement strand
TCGAACGCTCAGAGCCGATCACCTCACGCGCGTGCCGCCGGAGGTCGACGCGGCGGAGGCCGCGACGCTGATCTTGAGTTGGATGACGGCCTACCAGCTGTTGCATCGCGCCGCCCACGTGCAGTCAGGACAGCGCGTGCTCGTGCATGGAGCCGCCGGCGCCGTTGGTCAGGCGCTGCTCGTCCTGGGCAAGCGCGCCGGTCTGGAGCTGTGGGGTGCCGCCCGCGGCGAACATGCGGCGCTCATCCGCGAGCTGGGCGGTACTCCGATCGACTACCAGCGCGAAGACTTTACGCGCGTGGTCGAGGGCGGGTTCGACGTCGTGTTCGACGGAATCGGCGAGGATGGCTATCGCCGCTCGTTCGCAGCGCTCAAGCCTGGCGGATTGCTTCTCGCGATTGGTTTCTCGGCTGGTGTGCAGGCGCAGCAACGCATGCGCACCATTCTGATGTCGATTGCGCGGATGTATCTCTGGAGGTTTCTCCCGGGAGGCAAGCACGCACGCTTCTACTCGATCAACGCCATGCGGGCGCGTCATCCCTCCTGGTTCCGAGACGATCTGGAAAGACTCTTCGGCCTGTTGGCGAAGGACGCGATCCGGCCGCGCATCGCCGAGCGGATCTCGTTCGACGAGGTCGCCGACGCACACCGCCGTATCGAGGCCGGCGGTCTCGAGGGCAAGCTCGTGCTGTGCCCGGACCTTCCATTGCGACGCGACCGCGTACCGGTTCAGCGCTTGACGCCCAGCCTGCCTGACAAGAACCACGGATTGTGATAGCGATTGTGCGCATGTCGCGTTTTCCATATCGTGGAAAACGCCCTAACCTGTGCCCTTCACGGACTTCCTTCTGCTGTTGTCTGCGGGCGGCCTCGCCGGTGCCATGAACGCGATGGTCGGAGGCGGCAGCTTCGTGACGTTGCCAGCGCTCGTGGCCACCGGTCTCTCGGCCTTGGAGGCCAACGCCTCGAGTTCGGTCGCGTTGTACCCGGGCGGCGCGCTGAGCGCCTTCGTCTATCGCGGGGCAGCCGGATTCGTGGGTGGTGTGCCAGTACGCCGATTGATGCTGGTGAGCATTCTGGGCGGATGCGCCGGCGCCGCACTTCTACTGTGGACGCCGACACGGTTATTCGACCGCGTCTTGCCGTGGTTGCTCCTGACGGCCACTATTCTGCTGGCGTTCGGCCCGCGGCTCGTGCGGCTGCACGAAATAAGCGTTCGGCACGGGCGACGCTCTGTGCTCGGCATTCAGCTCTTGCTGGGCATCTACGCGGGCTACTTCGGCGGCGCCGTCGGGCTGCTGATGATCGCCGCGTGGCGCGTGTTAGGTGAGCACGACATCAAGTCACTTCATGGACCTCGCACCCTGCTCGTCACCGCGGCCAATACGGCAGCCATTGCGTTGCTGGCGGCGGCGGGCATCGTGCGATGGACCGCGTGTATTCCAATGGGCGCCGGCGCCATGGCCGGAGGGTATATCGGCGCACGCGTCGGCAAACGCCTATCGCCGCGCGTGGCGCACATCACGGCAATCGTCATCAGCGTATCCATCACGGTCGCGTTCTTCATCAGAGCACATCGCAACGGATAAGCGCTAATGGATGCGGTCTGCTGCGCCCGTCGCCCTTGCAACCAGGACGACGAGCGCAGACGAGACCGCATGTGTACCGAAGCCGATGCCCTGCCGCAACATATCGACGCTGTCGTTCCTCCTACTCGACAACCGTCAGCCTGTCTGGCGCCCAGCCTCCGTGGAAGCCGAACGGCACGCGCACAGGCAAGCGGATTGTGGCGATCGGCTCTCCGGCGAAATCCTGAGCATCGAGGATGACGACATCGCTGAGATCGCGTTGCGGGTCGTACACGTAGGACAGGATCCAGCCTTCGTCTTCCGCGGTGGCTCCCGGCTTTCGTACAAAGACGGGCTCCGCCGTCATCCGACCGGGACCATAGTCATGGACCTCGGTCGTCTGGCGCTGCATGTCGTGCTTCATTGCCGGGCCAAAGGTCACGTCGTTGCCCCAGTGCGCACTGTAGACATAGCGATAGGCTTGCCCACCATAGCGTCCATTGAGCCGCATGAACTCGACGCCGCGGTCGTCGATAATCGTCTCGGTCAATCTCCCGGACGGGCGATGGAGCGTCCACCGGACCAGGACGGGCGCGCCTTCGTTCGGGCCGTTCTGATCCGTGAAGAACATCCGCGGATGCCTCGCCAGGTCGATGATGGTGAGATCGCCCTCGTCATAGGCGTTGGCGAAGTGAAAGGCGAAGCAGCGCGGCGCTTCGAACCACTGGATGCGTGACACGTCGCCGTTGCGCGGCAGAAGCCCGATGCGTGAGTCGCGGCGATCGTCCCAGAGCCACGGAAAGTCGGTGTGCGACAGCTCCGGCTGAAAGGTCACCGGGAAGTCGGGAACGACAATGAAAGACTGCGTGAACGCCATGTCGTGGATGAGTGGAATGTGCGGCAGGTCGATCCGCGCCTTGGTCGTGGCGCGTCCGTCGCGGTCGACTGAGATGTAGCGAATAGGCTGGAACGGTTCATACGCCAGGGCGTGGTGCTCGCCCGTAATCGGATCGAAATGCGGATGGCCGGTGAACCCGGCTTCGAGCGTGCCATCGAAATCGGTCCGGCGGACGCTTGCCAGCTCGTAGTCGAGTTCGACCGGAATGCTGCCCGCTTCGACGACGGCGCATAACTTGCCGCCGACGTTCATGAGGTTCGTATTGACGTTGCCGTCGCGTGTGCCCTCGCTGGGCCCGGAAATGCGCTTGCGGCTCAAGACTCTCGCCGCGTCCCGATCGAGGACGAAGCGGCTGCGGAACCATTCCGCCTTGCCCGCGCGCAACCGCAAGCCGTGCGCCATGCCGGTGCCGGCGAACCAGTGATGGCGCACGAGGCGCACCCGATCCAGTTCATCGATCGGATTGGGACCGATCCGGAGAAAGCGGCCGGTCAGTTCCTCCGGGACGTGTCCGATAACCTCCAGATCGAACGAGGTGACCTCGCTCCTGAGTGGCGCAAAGTTTCCCGCGACATACGGCGCGCCGGTGCTGTTCGCCGAAGGGATCGCTGTTGATGTCGTACTCATTGATCGTCTCCTTGTGTTAGGGCTGGTGGCCGTCCGGCGGCTTGCGCCAGGTCCTCGAACATCTCCTGGTTGACCGCACGCAGCCGCGGCCCGAGGAACACGTGACCGAGTCGGGGGAGGGGGCCGACCTGGGTTTCATGACTGACGACGACCGTGCTGAGGCCGTCTGGTGCGGGGCGAAGCGTGAACGAGCGCTCAGCATGGACTCCGAGTCCGTCGGCGGTGATGGCGAACACGTGCGGTCGCACGCTGGTCACGACCGTGCTGCGCAGTGTCACCGGGTGCGCCTTCCAGCGGAATGACCCTGGCGCCTCGATGCGAACCCATTGGCAGGCGCGATACCACGACGGCCAGCGCTCGACGTCCGTCAACAGATCCCACAGGCGCTCGGCCGAGGCACGAATCACGATCTCGTTGTGCACTTCGATGGGCGGTCCCGAGGGCCGGCGATGACGGAGCATCCAACTCAGGATCACGTCGGTGAGCTGGCCGAATGGCGGACGCAGCAACGCACCGCCGTTCCACGTTCCGACTTCGAACACGGCCTTCTGGTGGCTGAACGTGCGAAACCCTTCGATGCCGTGGTAGGCGCCGAAGCCGCTCGGCCCGACGCCACCGAATGGGAGGTCCTCCTGGGGGTAATGAAGGAGCGTGCCGTTGATGGTGACGCCGCCCGACGTCGTTCGCGTCAGCACGCGGGTGCGGTTTGCCGCGGACGATCCGAAGTAGTAGAGCGCGAGCGGTCGCGGTCGCGCGTTCACGAAGGCGATCGCCTCGTCGAGGTCGCGATACGTCACGATCGGCAGGAGGGGTCCGAAGATTTCCTCCTGCATGATCCGCATGTCGTCACGAACGTTGAAGACAAGCGTCGGTGGCAGCGTGTGTGGGCGACGGTTCGCGCGTTCGGGCGACGGTCCGGTTTCCACGACGCGGGCGCCCTTCGCGAGCGCGTCATCGAGGAGTCCGCGCAGACGTTGGTAGTGGCGCACGTTGACGATCGACGTGTAGTCGTCGCTCACTGGCCCATTCGGATAGAGCGCGGCTATCGCATCGCTCCACGCCTGGACGAACGCATCGACGTCCTCTTCGGGCAGCAACATATAGTCCGGTGCGATGCACGTCTGTCCGGCATTGGCGAGCTTGCCGTAGGCGACCGAGGGTGCAACACGTTGGAGCGGCTGCCCGCGATCGACGAGCACCGGTGACTTGCCGCCAAGTTCCAGTGTCAGCGGCACGAGATGCTCACTCGCGGCGCGCATCACCGCGCGACCGACGGAAGTGCTCCCCGTGAAGAAGAGATGATCGAACGGCAAAGCCGCGAACCCGGCACCGACAGACGCGTCCCCGGTAGCGACGGCGACTTCTTCTTCGGAGAAGGCCTCGGCGATCAACGCCACCAGGACTGCGTTCGTCGCCGGCGTGAACTCAGATGGCTTGATCATCACGCGGTTGCCGGCGGCGAGGGCGGTCGCGAGCGGCATCAGCGCGAGTGACAACGGGTAGTTCCACGGAGCCACGACGCCGACGACGCCGAGCGGCTGATACTCGATGTGCGCGCGGCCGAGGCGCATGGGAAGCGCGACGTTCCGCCGCTCGGGCTGCATGAAACGCGGAAGGTTTCTGTGCAGGTAGTCGATGCCCCAGGTGAGTGCGAGCATTTCCATGATCGCGGTCTCATGCCTGGAGCGGTGGCCGAAGTCGGCATCGAGCGCCGCTTCCAGGTCTCCACGGCGCGCGAGCAGCGCAGCGCGGAGCTTCTTCAGGTGTGCCCTTCGTTGCGCGAGCGACGGCGGCCCATTTCGCAGGAAGGCCGCGCGCTGCCTGGCGAGCAGGCCGGATAGCTTCTCCTGGGGCGCGGCGGCGGAGTGCAGTAGCGTCGCCATGTGGCCCTCACACACTCGCCTTCGTCCACTCGGACGTCGGCGGAGCAGCGACGGCCGCGCCAGCACGGCAGAACTCGAGCAGGTCGCTGTTCAGGCAATCCTTGAGAGTCGTCGTGAGTCCGTGGCCAGCGCCTTCATAGATCTTGAGGCTCGCCTGCTTGACGATCTTCGCGGCCTCGAGCGCCGACGCGCCGATCGGCACGATCTGATCGTCGTCTCCGTGAATGATGAGCGTCGGAACGTCAATCTTCTTGAGGTCTTCGGTCAGGTCGGTCTCCGAGAAGACCTTGATGCAGTCGTACACGCCCTTGAGACCGGCCTGCATGCCGAGCAACCAGAACGTGTCACGGACGCCCTGGGAGACCATCGCGCCCGCGCGGTTGGCGCCGAAGAACGGCACGCTGAGATCCTTGAAGAACTGTGAGCGGTCCTTCAGCACGCCGGCGCGAATGTCGTCGAACACTTTCAGCGGCAGGCCATCGGGATTGGCTGGCGTCTGCAGCATCAGCGGCGTGATCGCGCCGATCAGGACGACCTTCGCAACGCGCTTGCTTCCATGCCGGCCGATGTACCGCGCAACCTCGCCTCCGCCGGTGGAGTGCCCGACGTGAATCGCGTCTGTCAGACCGAGTGCGTGGACGAGCGCGGCCAGATCGTCGGCATACGTGTCCATGTCGTTGCCGGTCCATGGCTGGCTCGACCGGCCGTGACCTCGACGATCGTGGGCGATACAGCGGAAGCCGTGCGAGGCAAGGAACAGCATTTGGTCCTCCCACGCATCGGAACTCAACGGCCATCCATGGCTGAACACGATGGGCTGCCCGGTGCCCCAGTCCTTGAAGTAGATCCGAGTCCCGTCCTTCGTCGTCAGCCAGTTCATCGCGCCACCTCCGTTCGACGGCCATCGCTGGAGCACGGCGCGGGCCAGCGACACCAGTCACGGTTTACTGAAGAAAATGGCGGAGCGAGCGAGCGCGGTCAGCGATGTCGCGTCGAGATCGACACGTGGTCTGTCGAAGAACTCGAGCGTCTGAAGGATCCTTTAGGTTGCAACGTCGCTCGAAGCTGGCATGATCGCGCGGCAGATACTGGAACGATCATGTCCACAATCCGCCCTCGTGCGTCGGACACACTACTGCGGTTCCGTGCGATCGTCGACCGCATTCCCGCCCTCATCGCAATCCACAACGCGTCGGGTGAACTCGAACTGGAAAACCGGGCCGCTCAGGAGTACCACGGTCGGCACCCCGGCGATACCAGGCGGTCGGAGACAGTCGATGTGGTCCATCCAGATGATGTACCCGCGATGATCGCTGCCACCGAGCGCGCGTTGACGACGGGCCAGCCACTCGAACTCGAGCAGCGCCTGAGGGGTGCGGACGGCGTATATCGCTGGTTCCACGTCCGGAGCTGCCCGTCGAGTGACGAGAACGATGGCACGCTTCGCTGGTTCACCGTGGGGACCGACATCCACGACAGAAAGACTGCTGAGGATGCGTTGCGGCGAAGCGAGACCTTCCTCCTCGAGGTTCAGCGACTCAGTCGCACTGGAGGCTGGCGCTACGATGTGGCAACCGATCGCGTCGAGAGCTCACCGGAGATTCAGCGTGCGTACGCTGTCCAGCCCGGTGAGGACATCTCGCGACCGCCATTCTGGTTCGACAGGATTCACCCGGAAGACCGCCCTCGAGTTCAGGCGCAGTTCGAGCGGAGCGTTCGTGAGAGGACGGACTATCAGTCCGGCTATCGAATCGTCCTTCCAGATGGGAGCGTCCGTTATCAGTACGCCACCGGCCATCCGGTGACCAACCAGGCCGGCGATCTCGTCGAGTTCATCGGCGCATCAATGGACATGACGGAGCACTGGCTGGCAGCGACCGAGCGCGGTCTTGCCCAAGAGGCTCTCCGCGAAAGCGAGCGCAAGTCGCGCTTGGTCGTGGACAGCATTCCGGGCCTGGTCGGGCTCTTAACCGCGGACGGCGAGGTCGAATTCGTCAATCGCCAGATCCTCGAATACACCGGACGGACGCTCGAGGAGCTGAAACAATGGGGGACGAGCGACACCGTTCACCCAGAGGATCTGCCTCGCGTCGCTCAGGTCTTCATGCAAGCGATCGCCTCACGCAGTCCATTCGAGATTGAATGGCGACTTCGACGGTGGGATGGCGTCTATCGTTGGTTCCAGAACAACGGTTTTCCGCTTCGCGAGCCAAGCGGCGAGATCGTTGGCTGGTGCGTGCTGCTGACGGACATTGACGACCGGAAGCACGCCGAGAACGCTCTACACAAGAGCGAGGAGCGGTGGCGGGCCGTATTTCAGAATTCGGCCATCGGTGTCGCCCTCGCCGACCCGGGCGGCCGCTTTCTGGCCACCAACTCCCCCTTTCAGAAAATGCTGGGTTACACCGAGGAGGAACTCGGCGAACTGACGTTCCTGGAGCTGACTCACGAGGATTACCGCGACTCCAATTGGCAGCTGGTCGCCGAGCTGCTCGAAGGAAAGCGAAAACAATTTCAGATCGAGAAGCAGTACCGACGCAAGGACGGCAGCCTGGTCTGGGTCAGCAACAACGTGTCCCTTGTTCCGGGCACCGAAAGCATGCCGAGATTCCTGATGGCACTCTCCGAAGACATTACTGAGCGGAAACGAACAGAGGAGACGCTGCGGAGGACGCAGGCAGAGTTGGCCCATACCACCCGCGTCGCAAGCATGGGAGAAATGACAGCGTCTATCGCTCATGAAGTCAATCAGCCGCTTGCCGCCGTCGTGGCCAACGGACATGCCTGCCTGCGATGGTTGTCGGCGTCGCCTCCGAACGTTCCCAGGGCTGTGCAGGCGGCAGAACGGATTGTCAAGGACGGCAAGGACGCAGGCGAAGTCGTTCGACGCGTTCGCGCCTTGTTCAAACGAACGAGCGTCGAGAGAATGCCGCTCGATCTCGGCGAGGTCATTGGCGAGGTGCTTCGCCTGCTCGATAGCCACCCGGTGCGTCAACACGTCATCCTCGACGTCGTGTTGGCCGGCGATCTCCCACCCGTTATCGCCGATCGGGTGCAGTTGCAACAACTGGTGCTGAATCTCATGCTCAATGCGCTCGAGGCGTTGGAACCCGTGAGCGGCCGCGTGAAGCAGCTGTCGGTCCGCTCGGCCCGTGCCGAGACTCGCCAGGCCGCGATTCAGATCTCCGACAACGGGATCGGCCTCGATGATCCCGTTGTGGCATTCGAGCCGTTCGTCACGACGAAGCCGGAGGGGATGGGCCTGGGGTTGACCATTTGCCGGTCGATCGTCGCTGCTCATGGCGGCAGTCTGTCGGCCGAACGCAACCCGGGCTTTGGAACGACCTTCACGGTCACCTTGCCCATTGACCCTGTTGAATCCCTTCCCATCTGAAGGATCCTTTGTCTGAAGGATCCTTTAGGGTGCACCCGCGTCACAAGGTGGCATGATGGCCCCGTTTCGAGATGCCACTTATGAGCGGGCTTCACGTGGACAACACCCCGGATTTCCTCAACGGGGGCGGCGAGATGAGCGCGCGCATCCGCGCCTATGACTGGTCACGCACCGCGCTCGGTCCATTTGAGAACTGGCCACTGAGTCTCAAGACGGCGTTGAAGATTGCCCTCAACACCCGCTACCCGATTTGGATGGGCTGGGGCTCGGAACTCGTTTTCTTCTATAACGCCGCCTATATACCCCTGATAGGGAAGAGACATGAGTGGGCGCTCGGCGCAGCCGCTCACGACGTCTGGAGAGAAAGCTGGGAAGAGCATCTCGGCCCCCAGGCGGATGCGGTACTCCTTCGCGGCGAGGCATCCTGGAACGACCAACACCAGTTGATCGCGTATCGCAACGGCTATGCGGAGGAGGTCTACTTCACGTATTCGTTCAGCCCACTGCCGGCGGACGAAGGCGGGATCGGCGGGTTGTTTTGCGCGTGCACGGAAGATACGCAGAGAGTATTGGGCGAGCGGCGGCTGGCGGCGCTTCGTCATCTCGCTGCTGTCACCGCTGATGCACGAACCGAAGCACAGGCTGCCGCCGTTGCGGCTCGCACGCTGACTGAACATGATGCCGATGTGTCGTTCGCCTTGATCTATTTGATTTCAGCAGACGGCTCCACGGCACGGCTCGCGCCGGGCAGCAGTGACCTGCATGACGTTCGCTGGGCCCCTCGAGAAATTGTGCTGATCGGCAACGGCGACGAAGGCAACTCTGACTCCTGGCCTCTGCGAACAGCCATGGACGAAGGCATGCAGGTCTTGCATGACATCGTTCCCGAACGCGGTTTGCCTGGGGGCCGATGGCCTGAGGCAACGACGGTGGCGGCGGTGGCTCCGCTGGCGAAGGCAGGGCACGCGGCCCCGCGGGGGTTTCTCGTCGTTGGTGCGAGTCCGCGTTTGCCGTTTGATGAGAACTACCGATCGTTTTTCGAACTGTTGGCGCGCGGGACGGCGGATGCCCTCTCGAACGCTCACGCCTATGAAGAGGAGCGGAAGCGCGCCGAGGCGCTTGCTGAACTGGATCGCGCCAAGACGGCATTTTTCTCGAACGTGAGCCACGAATTCCGTACGCCTCTGACGCTCATGCTCGGGCCGGTGGAGGAGTTACTAGACAAAAGTCACACCGATCTCTCGTCATCCGCAGAAGGCCAACTGGAGATCGTGAAACGCAACGGGCTCCGGCTCTTGCGGTTGGTGAACAGCCTCCTGGATTTCTCCCGCATCGAGGCCGGCCGCGTGCAGGCGCGCTACGAGCCGACCGATCTGTCGGCCTTTACCGCGGAACTGGCGAGTTCCTTTCGGTCGGCCACCGAGCGAGCCGGCCTGACGCTGAACGTCGATTGCCCACCGCTCTCTGAGCCGGTCTACATCGACCGCGATATGTGGGAAAAGGTCGTGCTCAATCTGATCTCCAACGCTTTTAAATTCACGTTTGAAGGTCAGATTGCCGTGATGATACGCCAACGGGAGGGCGTCGCCGAACTTGTCGTGCGGGATACGGGGGTCGGCATTCCGGCCGAGGCACTGCCGAAATTGTTCGAGCGATTTTATCGCGTCGAGAACATGCGCAGCCGCACACATGAAGGCAGCGGGATCGGCCTGGCGCTGGTTCAGGAGCTCGTCAAGCTCCACGGCGGAACGGTGCGCGCTGACAGCACAATGGGAGAAGGGAGCTCGTTCAGCGTCACCATCCCGTTCGGGTACGCCCATCTGCCGGCGGACCAGGTCGGCGGCGCGCGCACCTTGGCCTCCACCGCCTTGGGAGTAAGCCCTTTTGTGGAAGAGGCGCTTCGGTGGTTGCCGGATACATCGCCAGACGGGCATGACGAAGCACAGTTGCAGAATGAGACCGCAAAAAGTCGGCCGCGCATCCTGGTGGTCGATGACAACGCGGACATGCGGCAGTACGTGGCCCGTCTCTTGAGCGAACGCTACGAAGTCGAAGCGGTGGCAGACGGCCAGACCGCGTTAACCGCGGTGCATCAGCAGCGACCGGACCTGGTTCTCAGTGACGTGATGCTGCCCAGGCTCGACGGGTTCGGGCTGTTGCGGGCGTTGCGCCACGATCCATCGTTGAAGACGCTGCCGGTCATTCTGCTCTCCGCCCGAGCCGGAGAAGAATCTCGAGTGGAAGGCCTGGAGCGCGGCGCCGATGACTATTTGATTAAGCCATTCAGCGCCCGCGAGCTGAGCGCGCGAGTGCAAGCGCATCTTGATCTGGCGCATCTTCGGCAAGAAAGCCATGCCCTGAAGGTGCGACACATCAGTGAGGATCGAAAACGAGCGGAAGCGCGCCTCCGGGAAAGCGAGGAACGGTGGCGGGCCGTGTTCGACAATTCCGCTGTCGGTATCGCCCTCACAGACCTGAACGGCCGTTTCCTGGCGACCAATTCCGCCTACCAACGGATGGTCGGCTACAGTGCGGATGAATTCCAGGCGCTCCATTTCATAGACATCACCCACGAGGATGACCGAGACCGCAACCGTGTACTGATCACCGAGCTCATAGAGGGAACGCGGGATCAGTTCCAAATCGAGAAGCGCTACTGGCGCAAAGATGGCACCTTGATCTGGGTGAGGAACAGCGTGTCACTTGCTCCCGGTAGCGAGAACATGCCGGTGGCCATCATGGCGATCGTCGAAGACATCACGGCGAGGAAGCGAACCGAAGAGACACTGCGGAGGACGCAGGCAGAACTGGCCCACGTGACATGGGCAGCACGTCTGGGCGAAATGACGGCTTCTATTGCTCATGAAGTCAATCAGCCACTCGCCGCCGTCGTGACCAACGGACATGCCTGTGTGCGGTGGCTCTCCGCATCGCCGCCGAATCTTTCCAAGGCCGTGGAGGCAGCCGAGCGGATCGTCAAGGATGGGAAGGACGCTGGCGAAGTCGTTCGGCGAGTACGCGCCCTGTTCAAACGGACGGCCGTGGAGAAAGCGCCGCTCGATCTCGGCGCCGTCATCGAGGAGGTGCTTCGCCTGCTCGACGGCTACCCGGCGCGTCGGCACGTGTCCCTCGATCTGGTGTTGACTCCCGACCTCCCGCCCGTGTTCGCCGATCGCGTGCAACTGCAGCAACTGGTGATGAATCTCATGCTCAACGCCCTGGAGGCGTTGGAACCGGTCACCGGCCGCCCGAAGCGGTTGTCTGTCTGCGCGACCTATGCCGAGGCCAACCAGGTCTTGGTCCAGATCTGCGACAACGGGATCGGCCTCGACGATCCCGTTGCGGCGTTCCAACCGTTCGTGACCACAAAGCCGGAGGGTTTGGGCCTGGGCCTGGCCATTTGCCGGTCGATCGTCGCTGCTCATGGCGGCAGTCTGTCGGCCGAACGCAACACGGGCTTTGGCACAACGTTCACTGTCACTTTGCCCCTTCGACCGGAGGTGTCGCCATGACAGTTGACCGTCAGGTCGTCTTCGTGGTGGATGACGATTCGCGTGTGCGCGAGGCGTTGTCGAGCCTCCTGGCGTCGGCCGGGCTCGAAGTGGCCGTGTTCGCTTCGGCAACCGAGTTTCTCAACGCAGACAAGCCGGACGCGCCGGCGTGCCTCGTACTCGACCTCGAGCTCCCGGATATCAACGGTCTCGAACTGCAGAAGGAGCTGGCGGAACGCGAGGCGCCGCCGATCGTGTTCATCACCGGGCACGGCGATATTCCTTCGTCGGTCAAGGCGATGAAGGCAGGCGCCGTGGAGTTCCTCGCGAAGCCCTTCGGCGACGACGAGCTGTTGCGCGCAATCGAGGCGTCAATCGCACTCGATCGGGCTGAACGACAAAAACGATCAGAACGGGCGTCGCTGGATGAGCGCTACGAGCGACTCACACCACGCGAACGCGAGGTCCTCACCTTCGTCGTCGCCGGGTTTGCCAACAAAGTAACGGCCGTTGAGCTCGGGACCAGCGAGATCACCATCGGCGTTCATCGTGGCCAGATCATGCGCAAGATGGGCGCGCGGTCCCTCGCCGAGTTGGTCCGCTTGGCCGACAAGCTTGGGATCGTGCCTCGTGAGAGTGTCTGAATGAACCTATAGTAGCCATCCGCACGCGCGGATGCGTACCATGCCTCCGCATGGAGAAGGCGCGGCCTGATGCCTCAGTCCACTCTCGTCGTCGCGACCGTCGACGACGATCGTCGCGTTCGAGAATCGGTTCAGAGCGTCCTCGAGTCCGCAGGATACGAAGCGGTCACATTCGAGTCCGCGGAAACATTTCTGATGTCCGGTGCACTGTCGACGGTGTCGTGTGTCATCGCAGACGTGCGCCTGCCCGGTATCGACGGGACCGAACTGCAGCGGCGCATTCGGCGCGAACGGCGTCTGTTGCCGGTGATCCTGATCACCGCGCACGATGACGATGACGTGCGACGACAGGCATTGCGAGATGGCGCGGTCGCCTTCCTGGTGAAACCGTTCGATGGGGGCGACCTGCTGGAAAACATCGCGCGCGCGACGAACGGCCCCTGAGTGTGTGGAGAGACAGGTATGGCTGGTCCACTGATTGGCAACAGCGTGGCTTTTCGAGAAGTGGCTGAAGCCATCGCGATGGTCGCGCCGGTGGACAGTGCAGTACTGCTTCTCGGCGAGACGGGAACCGGCAAAGAGCTGATCGCGCAAGCCATTCACGATGCCGGCCCACGCCGCCAACAGCGTTTCGTGGCCGTGAACTGCGCTGCAATTCCTGTCGGCCTGCTCGAAAGCGAATTATTCGGTCACGAACGTGGAGCATTCACGGGCGCGGTCTCGCATAGCGTCGGCCGCTTTCAGGCCGCTGACCATGGCACGTTGTTCCTGGACGAAGTCGGCGACCTGCCGCTGGAACTGCAGCCCAAGCTGCTGCGAGCACTGCAGGAGCAGCAGATTGAGCGGCTCGGCAGCGGTGGGCGGGCGACGGCGGTGGACGTGCGAGTCATTGCCGCGACGAACCAGGATCTCGAGGAGATGGTTCAACAGCGCACCTTTCGCGCCGATCTGTTCTATCGATTGAACGTGTTCCCTATTCGTGTGCCGGCGCTACGCGAGCGGATCGAAGACATTCCGCTCCTGGTCGCGCATTTCGTGCGCAGGTTCGCCGAGCGTCAGGGCAAGTGTATCGAAGAGGTTCCCGACACGGTCATCGACACGCTCAGGCACCATGCATGGCCGGGCAACGTGCGCGAGCTTCAGAACGTGATTGAACGGGCGGTGATCGCTACGACAGGCTGCACACTTCAGGTGCCCAGCGTGGGTCGGCGAGTCCAGAGCCCGGAATCGTCCGCTCGCACGCTCGCGCAAGTCGAGCGGGACCACATCATCGCGACCTTGAAAGCCACCGACTGGGTGCTCGGCGGCTGGGATGGGGCCGCAGCCAGGCTGGGGCTCTCCCGGACGACGCTCATCTCCAGGATGCAACGTCTTGGCATCGTAGCCGCGAACGCCGTTGCCAACCGCCGGCCAGCACCATCAGCCCGCGTTCCCTCGAACGGTTCCGAGCGCCGTGTAGAGACAGACGCTGCTCCAAGTTAGGCTTCCGCCGCGCGACCCGCTTCTGCCGTCGCCCTACCAGCGGATCAGCTGCGTGACCTGAATGAGATTGCCGCAGGTATCGTTCAGTCTTGCGATCTTCGAGCCGGTCACATCCGTTGGCGGCATCGTGAAATCGGCGCCACGCGCTTTCAGCCGCTCATAATCGCCCTGCACGTCGTCGGTAAAGAACATCGCTGC
>Ga0070672_100001547_pt1 | contig 14249 bp, 9 predicted proteins | sample KBSM13metaG_FD_66151 | JGI IMG/M metagenome (GOLD analysis project Ga0070672, IMG submission 66151) | Miscanthus rhizosphere microbial communities from Kellogg Biological Station, Michigan, USA - KBS M1-3 metaG | ecosystem: Host-associated > Plants > Roots > Rhizosphere > Soil ... | reverse complement strand
GCTCCGCCGTCCTTCTCCGACACGTCGGTAAGGCTGGTTGGATAATCGCCGGTAAAGCAGGCGTCGCAGCGCTGCGGCGCCTGACCGTCGCGCTCCTGGCCGAGCGCCCGGTAGAGGCCTTCGATCGAGATGAAGGCGAGGCTGTCGGCATTGATATAGTCGCGCATCTGCTCGACGCTCATCTGCGCCGCTAGCAGCTTGGCGCGCTCCGGCGTGTCGACGCCATAAAAGCAGCTGTGACGCGTCGGCGGCGAGGCGATCCGCATGTGCACTTCGCGGGCGCCGGCATCGCGCATCATCTGCACCAGCTTCACCGAGGTGGTGCCGCGAACGATCGAATCGTCGACCAGCACGATGTTCTTGCCGTCGATCAACGCCGAGTTGGCATTGTGCTTGAGCTTCACGCCCTGCAGGCGGACCGCCTGGTTGGGCTGGATGAACGTCCGCCCCACATAGTGGGAGCGGATGATGCCAAGCTCGAACGGAATGCCCGACGCCTGGCTGAAGCCGAGCGCCGCCGGAACTCCGCTGTCCGGCACGGGTACGACGAAGTCGGCTTCGACCGGGGACTCGCGCGAAAGTTCGGCGCCGATGTTCTTGCGCACTTCGTAAACAGAGACGCCCTCCGCGATCGAATCGGGCCGCGAGAAATAGACATGTTCGAAGATGCACGGCCGCGGCTCGACCTGCTCAAACGGCCGGAAGGAGCGGATGCCGCCATCGTTGACGATGACCAGCTCGCCCGGCTCGACGTCGCGGATGAACGTCGCGCCGATCACGTCGAGCGCCACCGTTTCGGACGCGAAGATGGTCGCCTCGCCGAGCTTACCCATGACGAGCGGGCGAATGCCGAGCGGGTCGCGGCAGGCGATCAGGCCGTCGTCGGTCAGGACCACGAGTGAATAGGCGCCCTCGACCTGCTTCAGCGCGTCGACCAGCTGGTCGAGCTTCGTTGCTTTGTCCGACGTCGCGACAAGATGGATTATGACCTCGGTGTCGCTGGTCGACTGGAAGATCGATCCGCGGCGGTTGAGCGTTCGGCGAAGCTTCAGGGCGTTGGAGAGGTTGCCGTTGTGGGCGACTGCGAAGCCGCCATCCGACAGCTCTGCGAAAAGCGGTTGCACGTTGCGGAGCGCGGTCTCGCCCGTCGTCGAATAGCGGACGTGGCCGATCGCCGACCGGCCTGCCAGCTTCCGCATGGTCTCGTCGCGGTCGAAATTGCCGGCAACGTGGCCCATCGCCCGATGCGAGTGGAATTGACCGCCGTCGAAGCTGGTGATGCCGACGGCTTCCTGGCCGCGATGCTGCAGCGCGTGAAGGCCGAGCGCGACAAAGCTCGAGGCGTGGTCGGCACCCCAAATGCCGAAAATGCCGCACTCCTCGCGCAGCTTGTCATCGTCGAAGGGATTGGTCGTCAGCATGCTCCGGCTCCAGCTGGCGTCTCGGAATCGTCATATAAGGCGAGGGCGCGCATTTGTCGCCCCCGGCCTGAATAAAGCGTGAAAGATTAACCGCTTAGCGGCTTAGCCCCTGAAAAGGTTGGGATACTGCCGTTTCAGCGCAACGATCTTCGGACGGTCGTTGACGACGATGTACGGATAGTTCGGGTTCTTGCGCGCGAAGTCCTGATGATATTCCTCGGCCGGGTAGAAGCCGCCATGCTCGATCTTCGTCGCGATCGGCCGTTTGAACACGTGGTTCGCGGTTAGCTTGGCAATGAAACTCTTCGCCTGCGCTTCCTGGCTCGCATTCTGCGGGAAGATCGCGCTCCGGTAGCTCGGGCCTTCATCCGGACCCTGCCGGTTCACTTCGGTCGGATTGTGAGCCACCGCGAAATAGACCTGCAGCAAGGTGGCGTAGCTGACCTTAGTGGGATCGTAAGTGATCTTCACCGCCTCGGCATGCCCGGAATCAGCGTCGTCGTAATGCGCATTTGCGGCCGAACCGCCGGCATATCCGGAGACGACGTCGGTCACCCCCTTCACATGCTCGAACACCGCTTCCATGCCCCAGAAGCAGCCGCCAGCGAGCACCGCCGTGTCGCTTCCTGGCGCAGCCGAAGATGATGCCGCGGCACCCAGCGCAAGCGCGCCCGCCGCAATGATTTTGATCGATGCCATTCGTCGCGTCTCCATTAAGCACCCGCGCTGCTCCCTCGTAGCGCGGGTACGGACGCCCCTCAAAGCTTCCATTACCGGCGCGAAATGAACCGCCGATGCACGGCTTGTCGGCATTGGGGATGCGGAATAGGAAACTGCTGACACGGAGGTCAGCAAGACATGCCCACCTACACCGCGCCGGTCCGCGAGACCCTGTTCATCCTGAACGACGTGCTCGACATCGGCCGCTATTCGAACCTCCCAGGCTTCGCCAACGCGACCCCGGACCTCATCGAGGCGATCCTCGAGGAGGCCGGCAAATTTTCGGCCGAGGTGCTCGCGCCGCTGAACAAGGTCGGCGACGAGGTGGGTTGCAAGCGTGCCGACGACGGCTCGGTCACGACTCCGCCGGGCTTCAAGGAAGCTTACGACCGGTTCGTCGAGGCGGGCTGGCCGACTCTGACCGGACCGGAGGAATATGGCGGGCAAGGGCTGCCCCAGGTCGTCGGCACCGCGGTCACCGAATATATCCTCTCGGCCAACCACAGCTTCGAAATGTACCAGGGCCTGACCAGCGGCGCGATCGCATCTCTGCTGATCAAGGGGTCGGACGAACTCAAGCAGCGCTATGTCCCGACCATGATCACCGGCAAATGGACCGGAACCATGAACCTGACCGAACCGCATTGCGGCACCGACCTTGGTCTCCTTAAAACCAGAGCGGACCCAAATCCCGACGGCAGCTATTCGATCACAGGCACCAAGATCTTCATCTCGTCGGGCGAGCACGACCTTGCCGAGAACATCATCCACCTCGTCCTCGCCAAGATCGCGGGCGCTCCGGACAATGTGAAAGGCATTTCGCTGTTCGTGGTGCCGAAGGTGCTGGTGAACGACGACGGGTCGCTCGGCGAGCGCAACAAGCTTAGCTGCGGGGCGCTCGAAAAGAAGATGGGCATCCACGGCAACGCGACCTGCGTCATGAATTATGACGGAGCGAAGGGCTGGCTCGTCGGCGAGCCGGAAAAGGGCCTCGCCGCGATGTTCATCATGATGAACGCCGCGCGCCTCGGCGTCGGCCTCCAGGGCCTGGCGCAGGGCGAAGTCGCCTACCAGAATGCGGCAGCCTATGCGAAGGACCGGCGGCAGGGCAGGGCGCTTCGTCCCGACGAGCGCGAGGCGGACGCCAAGGCCGATCCGATCATCGTCCATCCCGACGTCCGCCGAATGCTGATGGAAGCGCGCGCCTACATCGAGGCGGGCCGAGCACTCGTTCTGTGGGGCGCGCTCCAGGTCGATCTCCTCCGCCGTTCGCCCGACGCGACTGAGCGGCAGCAGGCGGACGACCTCCTTGGACTGCTCACCCCGGTCATCAAGGGCTACCTCACCGACAAGGGCTTCGACGCCGCGGTCAATGCGCAGCAGGTGTTTGGCGGCCACGGCTACATCCGCGAGCACGGCATGGAGCAGTTTGTCCGCGATGCCCGAATCACCCAGATCTACGAGGGTACCAACGGCATCCAGGCAATGGACCTCGTTGGCCGCAAGCTGCCAAAGGACGGCGGACGCGCGGTCCGCGCCTTCTTCGAGATCGTCGGCCGCGACATTGCCGACGCCAGGGCGGCCGGCGATCCGGCCGGTGTCGCCGCGCTGCTCGAGCCCGCGCTCGGCGACCTCCAGGCCGCGACCATGTGGCTGGCGCAGAACGGCATGGCCAATCCCGACAATGCCGGGGCGGGCGCTTACGCTTTCATGGACCTGATGGGCCTCGTCAGTCTTGGCTGGATGTGGCTGAAGATCGCGGCCGCCTCGGCGGGTCACTCGACCAACGGCTTCTACGAGTCGAAGCTGACGCTGGCCCGCTTCTTCGCGGCCCGTGAGCTGCCGATGACGCATGCGCTGCGCAAGAAGATCGAGGCGGGCGCCGACATGCTGATGAAGGAGCCGGCGGAAGCCTTTTGACACCTTACCTTAGGCTAACTCCCTGATAAGACGGGATTAGCCTAATGCGCAAGTGAGACCCGTCTCCCTTCCAGGGTTTCCCGGCGGGTCTCACTTTCCAATCTTCTGCGCCAAAGCCCGCTTTACGCGCGCCAAACGGCTGAACCTCACCAGCACTCAAGTTCGTTGTTGCTCCGAAGCCCTCGAGTTTTCTTGGAGGAGAGCAATGAACCAGACCCTGGCGATCGCGATTGTCGCGATCCTTGTAATCGTCGCGGTGGCCGCAATGTTGGCGGCGCGTCGTCGCCGCTCCCAGCATCTCAAGGAGCATTTCGGGCCCGAATATGAGCGTGCGGTGGAAGACACCGGAAGCCCGTCGAAAGCCGAGGCCCAACTCGCCGAGCGCGAGAAACGGGTCGAGAAACTCAACATTCGCCCACTCGACCGGATCGAGCGCGACGATTTCCTTAGTCGCTGGAGCGAGGTCCAGGCACGCTTCGTGGATGATCCGCCACGCTCGGTTGCGTTTGCCGACGCGCTCCTTGGCGAAGTGATGAAGGCGCGCGGCTATCCGGTCAGCGATTTCGATCAGCGCGCCGGCGACATTTCGGTCGAGCATCCGCGCGTGGTGAGCCATTATCGCACCGCTCATGAGATTGCCGTTCGTCACGAACGTGGCGAGGCGAGCACCGAAGATCTGCGGCAGGCGATGATCCACTACCGGGCGTTGTTCGAGGAACTGGTCGGAACCGAGGAAACGGCTTCGTCACGCGAGCCTGAGCCGGCGCACTAGGGAGCGATCACTCGGCCGTGGGCGGCGGCGGGACGATCGCCTCGGTCTGGAGCGTCTCGAGGCGCTTGATATCGGCTTCAACTTCCGCGGCCATTTGGAGGAGCGCGCCGCATGCGCGCTGGTCGGTCAGCGCTGCCGCAAGGCGGCGGCATTGGTCGGCCCGGCTGCGCATACGGGCGATCACCTGGATCTCGTCGCTCATGCGGGCTCCAATTCACCTGGGTTACTACAGTTCCTCCAATTACCGCGTGCGTTCGAACTTCGTGGGGCCGGTGTGGCCGGCAGGACAGCCGCTTAAAAACTGTGCCGAGCCGGGACAGGCCACTCCACGATCGTTGAGCAGGCCAACGCGGTCGTGGGAACATGCCGCAACCGGCTCGCTTACCCCTTTGCGAGTCGTTTGCGGTTAGGGGCCGCGCTAGAATCCCTGGGTTTGAAGGCTCGCCGGAGGTCCAAACCGGCGGGCCTTCGTCCTATCTTGCGCTCGGTTGAACCGTTCATTTGGCATACAGCAATGAGCGACGAACCGCCGCTTCCCGGCGATGAATGTCGCCCCGCTATGGCTATTCGATCGTTTTAACGGCGAGGCTTCTCGAAAGGAGGAGACAAGCCATGCTTATGATGAAGAAACTCCTGATTGGAGGTGCCGGTTTGGCGGCGCTCGCGACTGCGGCCCCGTCTGCCGCTCAATATTACGGGTATAGCCCGTATGCGCGGACCTATTCGTACAACACGTACCAGTCCAATCCGTATAATTCCTACGGCTACGGCTACGGCTACGGCTACTCGGCGATGAACACGTCGGTTGCCACCAGCCAGTGCACCGCCGCGGTTCAGAACCGACTTTACACGCGTAACGGTCTTGGCGGCATCCTTGGTGCCCTTGTCGGCTCGTACGGAACGACCGGCCGAGTCCTCGGCATCACCCGAGTTACGCCGAACTACGGCTACACCCGGGTTCGCGGTATCGCGAGCAGCGGCCGCTATTATAACGCCGCCGACCTGTCGTTTAAGTGCGACGTCGATAGCCGCGGTTACGTCCGCGACGTCGACATCAATCGCCGCTAACGGCTGGTTGAACCGACAAGGGAAAGCGCCGGGTTCGCCCGGCGCTTTTTCTTTGGTCGGTCAGCTGGCGCGGCGATCGACGTACCACGGCCGAAGCATGGCCGGGTCAGTCCGCCGCTCCTTCTTCGGCGCCAGGCGGCCAAGATCGAACGAATTGTCGAACCGAAGTCCGAACTTGCCCGACTGCGCCCAGCGCACGACGCCGAGAACGGGCCCGACACCGACGATATCGATCGTGAGCGGGGTGCCGGGGGCGACTGCAAGCGGGCAATCCACGAGGGCCCCCATCGAGCTGATGTTGCGCAGCTTCACTTCGACCGTCTCGTCGTCGATGCAGGTGATGGCGCGGCGCATGAGCCGGTGCCTGGGCTCGCGGATGCATTTATATCCTTCGGCCTCGACGCGCGCGCTGTTCGCGAGGCCGCGGGCCGTCTCCGCGTCGGCCGGCTTTCCAAAGATGAATCCCTGGATCATGCTCACGCCGAGCTCGCGGATCAGGTGAAGGTCGTCGTGGGTCTCGACACCCTCGGCGCAGGTATCCATGCCCAGCGTCTCGGCGAGGGTGACGATCGCCCGGATGATCGCGGCGTTCCGATTGGTCGTCGAGGCGGCGCCGCGCACGAAACTCTGGTCGATCTTGATCTTGTCGAACGGTGCCTTCTTCAAATAGCCGAGCGAGCTGTATCCCGTGCCGAAGTCGTCGAGGGCGAGGCGGACGCCGAGGTCTTTGAGGCGCGCGAAGGTCTCGTCGGTCGACTCGCTGTCGGCGAGGAACACGCCCTCGGTGATTTCGAGCTCGAGCCGGTCTGCCCGAACGCCGGTTTCGCGCAGGTGATTAGCGACGATCTGTACGATGTTCGGGTCGTTGAACTGCAGCGGCGAAAGGTTGACCGCGACGCGAACCTGGTCAGGCCAGGTCGCCGCTTCCTCAAGCGAGGTCCGAAGCACCCATTCGCCAATCCGCGGGATCAGGCCGGCTTCCTCCGCCAGCGGGATGAACTTCGCAGGTGAGATCGAGCCTCGCACCGGGTGATTCCAGCGAACCAGCGCCTCGAAGCCGGAGATCTCTTCGCCAGCCGTGCGAACGATCGGCTGGAAGTTCATCGACAGCTCGCCGCGCTCGATCGCCTGGCGCAGGTCGTTTTCGAGCAGCTGACGCTCGGCAGCCTCGCTGTGCATGGACGGCTCGTAGAAGCGATGCTTGCCGCGGCCGGCGTCCTTCGCCGCATAAAGTGCAAGGTCGGCGTTGCGAACAAGGGCGTCGGCCGTGCTTCGGCCCGGGTCGCCGATCGAGATTCCGACCGAGGCGCCGATCGTCACCTTGTGGCCTTCAATCGAATAGGGCCGCGAGACCTGTTCGATCAGCGTCCGTGCAAGCGATTCCAATAGGCCGATGTCGACCGTTCCTGGAAGGACCGCCTGGAATTCGTCGCCGCCGAGACGGCCGACCTGGCCGTGATTGCCCATGACCGATTTCAGGCGCTCGGCCACCTGGCGAAGCAGCGCATCACCGATCGGGTGGCCCAAAGTATCGTTGACGTTCTTGAAGCGATCGAGATCGATCAGGAACATGCTGCAGCCGCGCTGGCGGTGAGTCGAGTTGCGCAAGGCTTCGTCGAGCGTCTGCCGCATCATCGCCCGGTTCGGCAGACTGGTCAGTGAGTCGAAGCGGGCGAGGCGGGAGATCTCCTGCTCCGACCGGCGCTGCTCGGTGAGGTCGGTACCAATGCCGCGGAAGCCGAGGAAGCGGCCGCGCTCGTCGAACAGCGGATTACCCGACAACGACCAGTGAACATCCTGGTCGCTCGCCGGACGGACGACCACGTCGGAAAATGGGAAGCGCGCCGACAGGTGGAAACCGAGCGTCTTTCTTTCCTCCATCGCGTCGGAGCCGTGAGTCTCGACCGACAGCAGGGTTGTGAACTGGCGGCCAAGCAACTCCTCCGGCTCGCACTGGAAGTCGTCGGCGAGCTGCTGCGAAACATAGGACAGGGTGCCGAGCGAGTCGGTCTCCCAGAACCAGCCGCGACCGCTGTTCTCGAACTCGTCGACGAAGCGCAGGGCCTTGCGCGCCACCGCGTCGAGCCGAAGCCGGATGCGGCCCGTAACGAGAATCTTCTTCGTTCCGGCAATGCTGTAGGCGACCAGCACCAGGCCCATGATTTCGACGCCGATCGAAACGATGGCCGAGCGGGCAAGAACGATCGCGGCTACCGATGATACGGCGCCATTGACGATGGCCAGGGGCGGCGAGCCAATCGAAACGATCGCGCCAATGGCGATGCCCGCGCAGAGCACGATCTGAGATGGGGCAATCTGGATGAGGAACAGGTCGTCGGCCACCGACTGGCCGAACCACATCCACAGCAATCCGCTAAGGGCGAGGTAGCCGCACAGGCCGCGGACGACCGTGTGGGCCGAAAATTTATACTTGTGCCGCTCGATCAAGGCGAAGGCGGCCACGGCATCGAGACCCAGCGCGAGGAGCGACGGGATCAGTGGGTTGTCGGTGCAGGCGCAAAGCGGAATCTTCGTGGACAGGAAGACGTAGCCGGCAATGACCAGCAAGTGCGTAAAGCCGAGCAGCAATGCGATATTGTCGAGCCCGGCTACGCGCCAGTCGGCGAGGGACACTTCGTCCGGGCTATCCGGTGCGTGGAGGTCGAACCAGAATGCTTCACGGATCGACGCCCGCTCGTCGGCGGGTTCGGCCGTTTCGATTGCACCGGTATACCGCGACCTTCGCATTTGACCCCACGTTCGGCCCCGTCGCGATTGCCGCGCACGGGTGATGCCCACGCGCGCAAGTTAACGAAGGACCGATTAACGGGTCGGCCAAGAGACGCGGTTACTGGGCTGTTAGGCAATTATTCCGGAAGGAAATCGGGCACCGAAAGATAGCGTTCGCCGGTGTCGTAATTGAAGCACAGGATACGCGGCCTCTCGCCAAGCTCGGGGAGCTTCTGCGCAACCCCGGCGAGCGCCGCTCCGGACGAGATGCCGATGAGCAAACCCTCTTCGCGGGCGGCGCGGCGCGCCATTTCCTTGGCGTCATTCGCGTCGACGTCGATGACGCCGTCGAGTGCTCCGGTATTGAGGATGCTGGGAATGAAGTTCGCGCCGAGGCCCTGGATCGGGTGCGGGCCAGGCTTGCCGCCGTTGAGGATCGGCGACAGCGCCGGTTCGACCGCGAAGACCTTGAGGTTCGGCCAGACGGGCTTCAGCACTTCGGCGCAGGCCGTGATGTGGCCGCCCGTGCCGACGCCGGTGATGATCGCATCGAGCGGCCGATCACCGAAGTCGTGCAGGATCTCCTGCGCAGTCGTCTGGCGGTGGACCTCGACGTTGGCGGGATTGTCGAACTGCTGCGGCATCCAGCTGCCCGGAGTCTGCTCGATGAGTTCCTTGGCTCGAGCGATGGCGCCCGACATGCCGCCTTCCTTGGGCGTAAGATCGAAGGTCGCGCCATAAGCCAGCATCAGCCGGCGGCGCTCGATGCTCATGCTCTCGGGCATGACGAGAATGAGCTTGTAGCCCTTGACCGCGGCGACCATCGCGAGTCCGATGCCGGTGTTCCCCGATGTTGGCTCGATGATCGTTCCGCCGGGCTTCAGCGCTCCGCTGCGCTCGGCATCTTCGATCATGGCAAGGCCAATGCGGTCCTTGATCGAGCCGCCTGGATTGGCGCGTTCGGACTTCATCCAAACTTCGGCCTGGTCGCCGAACAGCCGGTTGATCCGGATATGTGGGGTGTTGCCGATCGTTTCGAGGATATTCGCGGCCTTCATTCCAGGCTCTCCTCCAGGGGGGCTTCTGTGCGCGCCAAATCGGGCGCGTCGAAGCTTTTTGCAAGGCGTAGTTCAGGGAACCACCAACTCCACAGTACGACTACCAGAACTGCCCCGACCCCGCCGGCGATAACGGCGGTGACCGGGCCGATGAGCGCGCCAAGGAAGCCGGACTCGGCTTCGCCAAGCTCGTTCGAGGCGGAAATGAACAGCGACGAGACCGCCCCGACCCGGCCGCGCATCTCGTCCGGGGTGTAGAGCTGGATCAGCGACTGGCGGACGTAAACCGAGAACATGTCGGCCGCGCCGAGCAGCGCAAGGCAGGCCAATGACAGCGGCATGAAGCGCGAGAAGCCGAAGACAATTGTCGCCGCCCCGAACACGCCGACTGCTACCAACATCTTCACTCCGACATTGTGCTTCAGCGGTCGGACCGAGAAGAAGGCGGCGGTCAGCGTTGCCCCAACCGCCGGCGCAGCGCGCAAGTGGCCGAGGCCCTCCGGCCCGGCGTGGAGCACGTCGCGGGCGAAGACCGGCAGCATCGCGGTCGCCCCGCCGAGCAGCACGGCGAACAGGTCGAGGCTGATCGCGCCGAGGACCAGGCGATTGTGGCGGACGTAGCGCAGGCCGTCGACCATCTGCTTCCACGGATGCCGGTTCCGGTCGATCTCGCTACGAGCCACGGGGCCGATGCACATCAGGCAAACGAAGGCGATCGCGAACAGGGCCGCGCTCGCTGCGTAGGGCGCGTAGGGCGCGAAAGCGTAGAGATAGCCGCCGACCGCGGGCCCGGCGATGGCGCCGCTCTGCCAGGAGATCGAGGAGAGGGCGATCGCGCGCGGCAGGATCTTCCGCGGGACGAGGTTGGGCGCGAGGGCCTGTAGCGCCGGCCCGGCGAAGGCGCGGGCGACGCCCAACAGCGCCGCTACCGCGTACAGCCCAAGCAACGTCGTGCTATGCGTCCAGGCGAACAGCGCCAGCGCCACGGCACAGCCGAGCTCGAGCGCCAGCGCACCCCTTGCGATCCAGCGGCGGTCGAGCCGGTCGGCGGTCCACCCCGTGACCAGGGTAAGGAGGAACAGCGGCACGAACTGGACGACGCCGATGATCCCGAGGCGCAGCGCGGCCGCCTTCAGGTCCATCGTCTCGCGGGCGATGTCGTAGACTTGCCAGCCGATGACGATGACCATCGCCATCTGCCCGATCGTGGTCGTCAGCCGGGCGAGCCAGTAGAAGCGGAATGCCGGGATTCTGAGCGGTTCGGGAAGGAAACTCACTCGGGCGCGCCTAGCGGGCAGTCCGCTGGGCGGCAACCGTCCGTCCGTCTGTCGGTTCGCCGAGCTGCTATTGCCGTCGCTCCGGGCCGGTCCTACCCCGCCCCCCCACGAGAGGAGAGAGGGATGCGAGCTTTTCTGCTGGCGTCGGCAATGACCGCCGCTCTGGCCCTTTGCGGCTGCAAGGTTTCGAATGCTCCGAACAACAACGCTGCCGCGGCCCCCGCCGCCGAGGCAGGCGACTGGCCAGCCTTCGTCAACAATTTCATCGAGGCGACCTTCAAGGCAAATCCGGGATTTGCCGTCAGTCAGGGACGCCATGAATATGACGGGCAGATCGCCGATCTCTCGCAAGCAGGAATCGACGCCGAAGTCGCCCGGCTGAAGAAGGCGATCGCCGACGCGCAAGCCTTCTCGAGCGACAAGCTCAGCAAGGAACAGCAATATGAGCGCGACTATCTGGTCGCGGTCGCCAAGGGGCAGCTGTTCTGGATCGACCCCGAAGGCGCCGACCAGCCGCATACCAACCCGGCCTCCTACCTCGGCGCGCTCGACCCGTCGGTCTACATCACCGTGCCTTATGCGCCGAAGGAACAGCGCCTGAAGTCGTACATCAAGTTTCTAGAGAACGTGCCGCGCGCCGCCGGGCAGATGCGCGCCAACATCAAGACGCCGATGGCGACGAGCTTCGTCGACTATGCGAACAAGGCGTTCGGCGGCTTCGCGCAATATTATCCGGGTGACGGGACGGCGGCCTGGAAAGGTGTCGGCAGCCCCGAAGATCAGGCCGCGCTGAAAGCCGCGAGCGACAATGCGGTCAAGGCGATGAAGGAGACCGTCGCCTGGGTCGAAACGCAGCGCGCTTCAGCCAAGCCGAACTTCGCGCTCGGCAAGGAAAAGTACCAGCGCATGCTCGCCGATACCGAAATGGTGACGACTCCTATCGAGGAGCTGGAGCGGATCGGCCGCGCCGACCTCGCCAGCAATCAGAAGCTGCTGGCCGAAGCCTGCGGCCGCTATGCGGTGGGAGCGACCATCCCGGCCTGCATGGAAAAGATGAACGCCGACAAGCCCATAGACGGCGTGGTCGCCGAAGCGAGGCGCCAGCTGCCGATGCTGAAGAAGTTCATCATCGACCATGACATCGTGTCGATCCCGGGCCCGGAAGAAGCGAAGGTCGAGGAATCGCCACCCTACAACCGGCAGAACGGCGCCTACATCAACATCCCCGGCCCGTACGAAAAGAACCTGCCGTCGATCTATTATATCTCGCCGCCGGATCCGAGCTGGTCGAAAGCGGCGCAGCTCGCTTATGTCTCGGGCAAGGCCGACCTGCTGTTCACCTCGGTCCACGAAGTGTGGCCCGGTCACTTCTTAAACTTCATCCACGCCAACCGGTCGAAGAACATGTTCGGCCGGGTGTTCGTCGGATACGCTTTTGCCGAGGGCTGGGCGCATTATTCCGAGGAAATGATGCGGGTGAAAGGTCTTGGCGAAGGGTCGGATGAAATCCTCATCGGCCAGCTGTCAAACGCCCTGCTGCGCGACTGCCGCTATCTGTCGTCGATCGGTATGCACACCGGATCGATGACCCAGCAGCAGAGCTTCGATTTGTTCCGCAACCAATGTTACCAGGACGAAGGCAGCGCCCGGCAGCAGGCCGCCCGCGGAACCTACGACCCCGCTTACCTCAACTACACGATGGGCAAGCTCATGATCCGCAAGCTCCGCGACGACTGGTCGGCCAGCCGCGGCGGTGAAAAGGCGTGGAAAGACTTCCACGACCAATTCCTGAGCTTTGGCGGGCCCCCGATCCCGCTGGTCAGGCAGCAGATGATGGGCGGCAAGGCCGAAGCGGTCTTTTAGCGCTTCACGTTCGCTATTTGTTCGCGTAGGCTTTAGGCCATGGGGATCGAGCAGGATCCTCTCCGGAACGGGGAGGAATAAGCATGGCGAAGGTCAAGGCGCGTTACGTCTGCCAGGCCTGCGGGTCGGTCTCGCACCGCTGGCAGGGCCAGTGTGGCGACTGCGCCGAGTGGAACACGCTCGTCGAGGAAGCAGCCGAGGTGTCGAGCATCTTCGCAGCCAGGCACAACCTTCAAGGCGGCGGCCGGGTCATCCCTCTGGTTGGCCTCGAAACCCCCGCGGCGCTGCCCGAACGATTGCCGAGCGGGCTGGCCGAGTTCGACCGGGCGATCGGCGGCGGCATCGTTGCCGGCTCGGCGATGCTGGTCGGCGGCGATCCCGGCATCGGCAAGTCGACCTTGCTGCTCCAGGTCGCGGCGCGGCTGGCGAGCGATGGCCGCAAGGTCGTCTATGTCTCGGGCGAGGAATCGGCCGAACAGGTGCGGCTGCGCGCGGTTCGGCTCGGCCTTGGCGGGGCGCCGGTGCGGCTGGCGGCGGCGACATCGGTGCGCGACATCCTGACGACCCTCGGTAACGAGGCGCCCGCACTCCTCATCATTGATTCCATCCAGACGATGCATTCGGACCTCATCGAAGGCGCGCCGGGAACGGTGAGCCAGGTCCGAGCAAGCGCGCAGGAGCTGGTCCGCTTCGCCAAGGAGAATGGCACCGCGGTCGTGCTCGTCGGGCATGTCACCAAGGACGGCACGATCGCCGGCCCGCGAGTGCTGGAACATATGGTCGATACGGTGCTGAGCTTCGAAGGCGAGCGCAGTCACCAATACCGAATCCTCCGAGCGATGAAGAATCGCTTCGGCGGGACCGACGAAATCGGCGTGTTTGCGATGGAAGGCGCGGGGCTGAGCGAAGTGCCCAACCCATCTGCTTTGTTCCTGACCCATCGCGGTGAGCCGGTCAGCGGCACCAGCGTCTTCCCGGCGATCGAGGGATCGCGGCCGGTGCTGATCGAGATTCAGGCGCTCGTGGTTCGGCTTGCGAGCGGCGCGACCCCCCGGCGCGCGGCGGTCGGCTGGGACAGCGGCCGGCTGGCCATGATCCTCGCGGTATTGGAAGCGCGGTGCGGGCTCAGCTTCGCGACCGCGGAGGTCTATCTGAACGTCGCCGGCGGATATCGGCTGAGCGACCCGGCGGCGGATCTGGCGGTGGCGGCTGCTCTCGTTTCGGCGCTGTCGGAACGGCCGGTGCCATCGGAGGCGGTGGTGCTCGGCGAGATCGCCTTGTCGGGTGAAATCCGTCCCGCCGCTCATGCTGGCCCGCGCCTCAAGGAAGCGGCCAAGCTCGGGTTCGAAGCCGGCTGGGTGCCCAAAGGCGTGAAGGGCGCAGACGGGCTCCGTGTCGCCGAGTTCACCAACCTGCGCGG
>Ga0070672_100001532_pt1 | contig 14310 bp, 12 predicted proteins | sample KBSM13metaG_FD_66151 | JGI IMG/M metagenome (GOLD analysis project Ga0070672, IMG submission 66151) | Miscanthus rhizosphere microbial communities from Kellogg Biological Station, Michigan, USA - KBS M1-3 metaG | ecosystem: Host-associated > Plants > Roots > Rhizosphere > Soil ... | reverse complement strand
CTGGTGGCCAGTTCCAAGGGCGGCGTCGGCAAGACCACGCTGGTCACCAACCTCGCCGCGCACGCTGCCGACAAGGGCAAGCGCACCGTGGTCGTGGACGCCGACCGCCAGGGTTCCTCGCGACGCTGGTGCGAGAAGCGCGCGGACATGGACAACGCCGTGCTGCCGGTCGACGGCACCCGCCGCGACTGGAGGAAGCATGTCCCCGACGACGCCCAGCGGGTGATCCTCGACACCCCGGCCGGCGCGACCGCGGCCGAATTGCGCGACTTCCTCGACGACGCCGACGCCGTGCTGGTGCCGGTGCTGCCCTCGGCGATCGACCTCGAAGCCACCGAGCCCTTCCTCGCCGCGATCGCCGAACACCCGCGCGTGCGCAAGGGCAAGCTCAAGATCGCGCTGGTCGCCAACCGGCTCAAGCCCTGGACGAACGCGTCGCAGCACGCGCTGCGGCTGCTCGGGGACTGGCCGTACCCGGTGGTGGCGCAGTTGCGCGACAGCCAGGCCTACGTGCTGCTTGCGGGATTGGGCAAGGGCCTGTACGACTATCGTTCCGAGCAGGTCCGGAACCACCAGGCCGACTGGGAACCCCTGTTCAAGTGGATCAAGAAGGTGAGCTGACATGCGAGAACTCGTTCTGCTGCGACACGCCCACGCCGAATCGGCCGCGCCCGGACAGGACGACCGCGAACGCGCGCTGTCGGCGCGCGGCCGCGCCGAAGCCGCCGCCGCCGGGGCCTGGCTCAAGGAAATCGGCTTCCAGCCCGACCGCGTGCTGTGCTCGAGCGCGCGCCGCGCGCGCGAGACCCTCGACCTCGCCCAGCAGGCCTTCGGCGCCGCGCAGACCGAGAGCGTCGATGCGATCTACGAAGCCACGCCGGGCGAGCTGATCGCGATCGCCGACAGCTACCGCGACGTGCCGCGCCTGCTGATGGTCGGCCACAACCCGGGCTTCGAGCACCTCGCCGCACTGATGAGCACCGGCCAGTCCGGCGACTTCCGCGGCATGCCCGCCGCGGGGATCGCGGTGTTGAAGCTGCCTTCCGATGCGACGCTCGAGCCGGGCGTGGCGAAGCTGTCGGCGTTCTGGATGCCTTAAGCAAAAACCGTCGAAAGGCGTCACAGTAGGTCCTCGCGCGCGCAACGGCCGGGACGCCCGGAGACCGGAGGCGCCCGAACCCTCGCCTCGCCCCCTGCGTGCATGGACCGCGCCGTACCCGGAATCCCCATCCGCCGCCTCGCCCGCCTGGCCGCCGTCCTGCTGTGCCTGGGACTTTGCGCGTGCACGGGGCTGCGGCCGCGCGACCTCGACCACGCCGAGACGCTCGCCGCGGTCGCGCGCCCGACCGCGCTCGACTGCGACCGCGCCGACGCCTGCGCCGAAGCCTCGCCGCTGCGCGCGCTCGGCGACCGCGCGCTGGCCGAATCCACCGCGGGCCGGCCCGCGAACTACGTGCAGATCGTCGAGGCGGGGCAGGACGCGCTGCAGGCGCGCATCAACCTGATCCGCAGCGCGCGCGCGACCATCGACCTGCAGACCTTCATCTTCAGCCACGACGACGCGTCCTTCCTGGTGCTCGACGAGCTGCTCAAGGCCGCGCGCCGCGGCGTGCGCGTGCGCCTGCTGGTCGACCAGCTGTTCGGACCGTCCGATCCGACCCTGCTCGCCAACCTCGCGAGCGCGCACGCGAACTTCCAGATGCGGCTGTACAACCCGACCTTCGGGCGCGCCCACACCTCACCGCCGCAGTACATCGGCGCGATCGTCTGCTGCTTCCGGCGCTTCAACCAGCGCATGCACATCAAGCAGCTGCTGATCGACGGGCGGGTCGGGATCACCGGCGGGCGCAACGTCGACAACCGCTACTACGACTGGGACCCGGACATCGACTTCCGCGACCGCGACGCGATCCTCGCCGGGCCCGGCGTCGCGGGCATGCAGCGCGTGTTCGAGATGTACTGGGATTCCGAGCGCGCGGTGCCGGTCGCCCGGCTGCGCGACGTCGCTTCCGAACTGCTCGCCAACCAGGGCCCGCCGCCGCGCAAGCCGATCGCCGAGGAGCACCGCACGCCGCGCGTACTCGCAATGGCGGAACGATCCTCCGACCAGGCCGACGTGCAGGAACGCTTCGTCGCGGGCGCGCGCCGGGTCGAGGAGGCGTATTTCGTCGCCGACGGCCCCGGCAAGCACGACCGCATGCCGGACGAGGGCGGCGCGGCGACCCACGACCTGCGCCGGCTGATCGCCGCGGCGCAGACTTCGGTCGTGCTGCAGACGCCCTACCTGGTGTTCACCGACGGCGCGCGCCGGATGTTCCAGACGATGCACCGGCGCCCCGATCCGCCGGAGGTCACCGTCTCGACCAACAGCCTGGCCTCGACCGACGCGATCCCAGCCTTCTCGCTCTCGTACAAGTACACCCGCCGCTACCTGCACGAACTCGGGTTCCGGCTGTTCGAGCTCAAGCCCTACGCCGACGACGTGCCGGTGGACCTTGCCGCGGCCGCGGCGGGCGACGGCCCGGTCGACACGGCGGCGCCCGCTACCGGCCCGGTCGCCACGGGCCCGGGCGCTACGGGATCTGCGGCGCGGCTGCGGATTCCCAGCGAGAGCGTGCGCTTCCCGGGACTCGGCAGCGGCTCGCGCCCGGCGCCGCTGCGCGAGAGCGGGATCCGGATCAGTCTGCACGCAAAGTCGATGGTGATCGACGGCCGCATCGGCATCGTCGGATCGCACAATTTCGACCCGCGTTCGGACAACTACAACACCGAGGGCGCGCTGGTCTTCCGCGACGCCGAGCTCGCCGGTCGCCTGCGCGACGCGATCCTGCGCGACGCCGCGCCGCGCAACTCCTGGCTGGTGGCGCCGCGCCCGCGCACGCCGATCTCGCCGCTGACCGGCCGCATCGACAAGCTGTTCGAGAACCTGCCGCTGTTCGACGTCTGGCCGTTCCGCTACTCGACCAGCTACCAGCTCGAACCCGGCTGCGACCCCGTGCCCCCGTCCGACCCGCGCTTTGCCTCCTGCTGGACGCCGGTCGGCGACTTCCCGGAAGTCCAGATCTCCTTCCGCGCGATCGCAGTGCGGGTGCTGACGGCGTTCGGGGCGGGGTTGACGCCGATCCTGTAGAGCGGGAATGGGGTTAGGAAATGGGGAATGGGAAGGGCAACCGCGGAAACGGGCGTCGTCGCCTTCCGCTCCTCCCATTCCCCATTCCCCATTCCCGGCTCTTCGGTCAATTGACCGCAGCCCCGTCTCGCCCTAGTCTGCCCGTTCCGCTCCGGGGGGCCGACGCCATGCCGATTTCGATCACCATCGACTTGTCCGACAAGGACATCGAACGCCTCAACAACGCCGTCAAGTCGTCGTCGCAGGCCTCCGACAAGGCCTCCATCGAGGCGGCCACCGCCGCCGCCGAGAAGCTGATCGACGATGCCGCCAAGGGCGACGTTCCGGAATTCATCTCGATGCGGCTGCACCAGCTCGACGAGATGATCGCGATGATCCGGGACGAGGGCTGGGCGCTGGGCGGCGAGGACCAGCAGCGCGTGCTGTCGGCGCTGTCGTACTTCATCGATCCGAACGACATCATCGCGGACAGCACCCCGGTGCTCGGGTTCCTCGACGACGCGATCATGATCGAGATCTGCTCGCGCGAACTGATGCCGGAACTCAACGCCTACGCGGAGTTCTGCGAATTCCGCCAGAACGAAGCCGAGCGCCGCGGCCTCGACCCGGCGACGGTGGGCCGCGCCGAATGGCTGTCCGAGCGACGCAGCGAGCTGCAGGACCGCATGCACCGCCGCCGCGCCCGCGATTACGGCACCGGCTACGGCGACAGCAGCGGCTACAAGAGCGAGAAGAGCTACGTCGGCGGCGGCTGGCGTCCGAGCCTGTTCCGCACGAGCTGAAACCTCGGCAAAGCCCGCGCCGCCGGTCGCAGGCTGAACGCTTGCCGCCGGCGACGGAGTGCGCGCTCTAGCCGCCTCGGGCAAAATCGCGGCAGATGCCTTCGAACGATCCCATCCGCCCGCCCACCGACGGCCTGCGCCCCCTGCGTTACCTGCTGCGCACGCCGCTGCTGCTGCTGCACCTGCTGGTGTCGCTGCCGGTCGCCCTGCTACTGATCGGGCTGCCGACCGCGCGCCTGCGCATCGGCGGCGAGCGCGTCGACCACCGCGCGATCCGCGCCTGGCAGGGCGGGCTGCTGCGGGTATTCGGCCTGCGCTCGCGGCGCGTCGGCACGCCGTTGCCGGGCGCGGCGCTGTTCGTCGCCAACCACGTGAGCTGGATCGACATCACCCTGCTGCACAGCCAGCACGCGGTCGGCTTCGTCGCCAAGTCCGAGATCAGCAGCTGGCCGCTGGTCGGCTGGCTCGCGAGCCGCGCGGGCACGATCTACCACCGGCGTGGCAACGAGCATTCGCTGCGCGACGTGATGGAGCAGATGGTCGCTCGCATGCGCTCCGGCGGCGCGATCGGCGTGTTCCCCGAAGGCGGCACCAGCGACGGCCGCACCCTGCGCGTGTTCCACGCGCGCATCCTGCAGACCGCGGTGGACGCCGACGTGCCGGTGCAGCCGGTCGCGCTGTGCTACGGCGAGCACGCGAGCGCGCAGACGCAGGTCGCGTTCGCGAACGGCGAGAACTTCCTGCAGAACTTCCTGCGCCTGCTCGGCGATCCGGCGCGCGAAGCCGAAGTGCATTTCCTCGAACCTGTCGCACCGGCCGCCGGCGGCCGCCGCGGCATGGCCGACACGGCGCGCAAGCGGATCGCCGCGGTGCTCGCATCCGGCCAGCCGCTCGACGAGGCGCCGGTCGCTGCCGACGAGGTGCGCCCGTGATCGAATCGAGCGATTACGCGCCGCCCACCTGGCTGCGCGGCCCGCACCTGCAGTCGGTGCTGTCGTCGAGCCCGCTGCGGCGGCGGCGCGGCGCGCGCGCGCTGCGCCGGCTCGGCGCGCGCCACGAGGAGATCGTGCTCGACGCCGGCGACGGCGTGCGCCTGCAGGGCTTCCATTCGACCCTGCCGCGCGAGCCGCGCGGCCTCGTCCTGCTGCTGCACGGCTGGGAAGGCAGCGCCGACTCCGGCTACATCCTGCACACCGCGGCGGCCCTGCTCGGCGCGGGCTTCGACGTGTTCCGGCTCAACTTCCGCGACCACGGCGACACCCACCACCTCAACGAGGGCCTGTTCCATTCGTGCCGCCTCACCGAGGTGCTCAACGCCGCGCGTGCGGTTGCCGAACGGATCCCTGTGCGGCCCTACCTCGTCGCGGGCTATTCGCTCGGCGGCAACTTCGCGCTGCGGCTGGCGCTCAACGCGCCCGCAATGGGCATCCCGCTCGCGCACGCGGCCGCCGTCTGCCCGGTCATCGATCCGGGCGCCGGCCTCACCGCCCTCGAGACGACGCCGCTGTACCACTGGTACTTCATGAAGAAGTGGCGCGGCTCGCTGCGCCGCAAGCGCGCGCTGTTCCCGCAGAGCCACGACTTCGACGACGCCACGCTCAAGCAGGGCATGCGCGCGCTGACGACGTGGATGGTCGAGCGCCACACCAGCCTGATGCTGCTCGACAACTACCTCGACGGCTACACGATCGCCGGCAACCGGCTCGCGGGCCTGCAGGTCCCGGTGAGCATCCTGACCGCCGAGGACGACCCGGTGATCCCGGTCGACGACTTCCGCCGCCTCGTGCTGCCCCCGCATTCGCGGCTCGAGATCGCGCCGCACGGCGGCCACTGCGGCTTCATCGAAGGCATCCGCCTGCAGGGCTACGCCGAGAAATGGGTGCGCACGCGCCTGGTCGAGGCGCTGGCCGCGCAGGACGCCGCGCCGGCCCGCGAACCGGCCGCCAGCGTCGCCGGCTGAAGCATCCCCCGCGCCGGAACCGGCGGGCGGCGGCGCGAAAACGCGGCGGGGTACAATGGGCGATTCCCCGCCGAGCGCTCCCCGACATGCTGCACGATGTGATCGAAGCCCTGCGCCGCAAGGCGCCCGAAGCGATGGCGCTGGCCCGCGCCGAAGTCGAAGCCGCCCCCGAGAGCGCCGACGCGCACCACCTGCTGGGACTGGCCCAGCGCGAGGCCGGCGACCTCCCCGGCGCGCGCGCGAGCTTCGAACGCGCGATCGAGCTGGCGCCCGACGAGTCGATCTACCACTTCAGCAGCGCGCTGCTCGCGCACGCCGACGGCGACACCGCCGCGGCCGACCGCGCCAGCGCGCGCGCGATCGCGCTCGATCCCAACCAGCTCGGCGCCTACCTGCTGCGCATCCAGCTCGCGCTCGCCGCGCGCGATGCGGGCGAGGCCGACCGCCAGCTCGGCCTGGCCGAGAAGATCGCGCCCGGGCTGCCGCAGCTCGCGGTCGCGGCCGGCCAGATCGCGCTCGCGAAGGGCGACGCCCAGCGCGCGGTCGACCAGTTCGTGCGCGCCGCGGCCGAACTGCCGCAGGACGTGCAGGTCCTCGTATTGCTGGCCACCGCCTACCGGCGGCAGGGCCATCCGGCGTTTGCCGAGCAGGCTTTGCGAAGGGCCCTCGCGGTCGATCCTTCGCGCGCCGACGTGCGGCTCGACCTGGTCGGGTCGCTGCTTGCGCAGGAACGCCCGGACGATGCGGAGGCCGAACTCGCGCAATGGCGCAGCATGAACCCCGGCGATCCGAACCTCGCGTACGCGGCCGCCGAGCTCAAGCAGCGCGCCGGCGACGCGCGCGGCGCGCTCGCGCTGTACCGCGAGGCGCTGGCCGCCGCTCCGAACCACTGGCCGGCGACCCTTGGCGCCGAGCGTGCCCTGATCGCGATCGGCGACCGCGCGCTCGCGCGCCAGGTCTGGGAGGAGATCGTCGCGGGCAACCCGCACGCCGATCCGATCTGGGCTTCGCTGATGTCGGTCACCGACGATCCGGACGGGCAGGAAGACGTGATGCGCCGCTGGCGCGAGGCCATCCCGGGCAGCCCGGCCGCCGCGCTCAACCAGGCCCGCTACGACGAGGCCGCCGGACGCGATGCCGAGGCCGAGGCGGGCTACGACTACGTGCTCCACCGCGTCCCGAACCATCCCGACGCGATGTTCGGCAAGGCGGTGTACGAGCTGCGCCGCGACCCCGACGCCGGCATCGAACGGCTCGGCACGATGGCGATGACCGCGCCGCCGGAGCTGTCGCGGCCCGCTCTCGCGGTCCGTGGCCAGGCCCACGACCGCATGGACCGCTTCGCGGAAGCCGCGCTCGACTGGCGCCAGGCGCAGCTCGGCCTCGGCGCGCCGCTGCCTGCGCTGCCGCCGCCCGATCCGGCCCTGCAGGCGCTCGCGCAACCCGCACCGCCGGCCAGCGGCGACGATCCGGTCGTGCTGCTGTGGGGCCCGCCCGGCAGCGGGTCCGAGCGCCTTGCCGCGGCGCTGCGCTTCGCACCCGGGCGGCCGCTGCTGCTCGAAGCCCCGGTGCTGCTGCCGCGCGTGCTCGATTTCCCCGACACCCTGCTTGCGCGCGCGACGAACGCGGCCGACATGCCCGCGCTCGCCGCCGAGATCCGCGGCGAGTACGTCCGCACGCTCCAGCCGCTGCTCGCACGGGGCAACCTCGGCGTGTTCGACTGGCTCGCGCGCTTCGATGCGCGCGTGGTGCCCGCGATGCGCGAAGCCTTGCCGCGCCTGCGCCTGGTCGCGGTGCTGCGCGACCCGCGCGACCTGCTGCTCAACTGGCTCGCCTTCAGCGCGCCGGCCGGCCCGTCGTTCGCCGACCCGCTCGAATCGGCCGCCTGGCTCGCGAACCAGCTCGAACACCTGCTGTTCGCCCGCGACGCGCTCGGCCTGCCGGTGCTCGTGGTCGACATGGACCGCTTCGACGCCGAACCCGACGCGACGATGGCGAAACTCGCCGCGTTCGCCGACCTCGCCAGCCCGCCCGACACCCGCGTCGCCCTCGAACGCCGCACCGGCCCCGGCAAGCTGCCGACGCTGCTGCCGGAAGGGCGCTGGCATGCCTACGGTTACGTGCTCGAGGCGGCGTTCGAGCTGCTTGGGCCGGTGGCGGAGCGGCTGGGGTATCCGCGCGGCTAGAACCCCGTTTCCTGGTTCCCGTCGAGCGTGAACACGACGGCAGGCGGCCGACCACCGCCACCGGATGGCCATTCGCGATCATCGGCTTGAAGCGCCAGCGGTGCAGCACCTGGTTGCGCGCCGCCTCGTCGAGGCTGCGACTGCCGCTGCTGCGCTCGACGCGCACCGCATCGACCGTTCCGTCCGCGGCGATGTGCAGTTCCAGGATCACGATGCCGGTGATGCCCTGGATCAAGGCATCGTCCGGATAGTCGGGGGCTGGCGCGGTGATCGTTTGCAGGGTGCCTTGCACATCCGGTACGGACAGATCCGAACCGTTGCGATCGGGGATGGGCCGCGTCAGGTCGGTGTTCCGGAGGTCTTCCAACCGCAAGCGGACAGCCTGGACCTGCAGGTAGCCGTCGTCCCCTTCGGGCTCCGCGGGCCCGGTGAACCACGGCGTCCTCGGCGCGGTCGGCAGCGTGAACACCGCGACCACGCCGAGGTTGACGAGGATCGCCGCCATCCAGCCGAAGATCCTCGGCGCGTCGGGCACGTGCCGCAGGCGGAAACACGTCGTGCTCTGCATGGACCGGTCCGGTGGGTGGATTCCGGGTCAGCAACGCGCGACCGGGACCGCGAGGGTGATCCGGCCGCGTCGGTTGAGGGCAGGGCCACCGGACCATCCGGGCACGGGGGCGCCTGCCGGATTCTTGAACGGCTCGCCGGGTGCCTCCGTCTTCGATCCTCGCGCGCTAGCATGCGGCTACCGGACGGAAGGAACCTGCCATGCACCGGTGGCTTCGCGCATCGATCCTTTGGCTCGCACCGTCCCTGGCGTGTGCCGCGCCGACGCCCGCGCAACTCGTCGAACGCCTCCACGTCCCCGCGGGATTCAAGGTCACGCTGTTCGCGGACCACGTCCCGGGCGCGCGCGCGATGGCCTGGGGCGAGAAGGGCACGCTGTTCGTCGGGTCGATGGACGCCGGCAGGGTGTACGCACTGCGCGACGAAAACCACGACGGCCGCGCCGACGGCGTGCGGGTGGTCGCGAGCGGCTTGCGGATGCCGGTGGGGGTCGCGTTCCGCGGCGGCGCGCTGTACGTGAGCGCGGTCGATCGCATCCTGCGGCTCGACGCGATCGAGTCGCACCTCGACGCGCCGCCGAAACCGGTGGCCGTGGTGAACGACCTGCCGTCCGACGGCGCGCACGGCTGGCGCTACCTCGCGTTCGGTCCGGACGGCCGGCTGTACGTCCCGGTCGGCATGCCGTGCAACGTCTGCGAGCGGCCCGGCTACGGCAAGCTGATCGCCATGCAGCCCGATGGCAGCGCGCGCGAGGACGTCGCGCTCGGCATCCGCAACAGCGTCGGCTTCGCCTGGAACCCGAAGAGCGGGCACCTGTGGTTCACCGACAACGGCCGCGACATGCTCGGCGACGACATGCCGGACGACGAGCTCAATGTGGTGACCGCGGCGAAGCAGCACTTCGGCTTCCCGTACTGCCACGCCGGCGACGTGCCGGATCCGCAGTTCGGCAAGGGCAGGTCCTGCAAGGACTACGTCGCCCCCGCCGCGAAGCTCGGCGCGCACGTCGCCGCGCTCGGCATCGCCTTCTACGGCGGCGCGATGTTCCCGGCGGCGTACCGCGGCAATGCCTTCATCGCCGAACACGGTTCGTGGAACCGATCGAGCAAGAGCGGGTATCGTGTCGTGCGCGTCGAGGTCGACGGCGACCGGGTCGTGCGCGTCACGCCGTTCCTGACCGGCTTCCTCGACGGCCAGGCCGCGCTCGGCAGGCCGGCCGCCGTGACCGTCGCGCCGGACGGCGCGCTGCTGGTGTCCGATGACGCGCAGGGCGCGATCTACCGCATCACCTGGAACGAAGGAACCCGATGAAACTGCACAGCGACAGCTTCGAACACGGCGGCCCGCTGCCGGCGCGCCTCGCGATGGGTACGCCGGAAGGCTTCGGCGGCAACCGCAATCCCCATCTCGCCTGGAGCGAGGCGCCCGCAGGCACGCGTTCGTTCGCGCTGCTGTGCATCGATCCCGACGTGCCCACGGTCAAGGCGATGGTCGGCGCGCCCGGCGTGGAGATCCCGGTCGACCAGCCGCGCGGCGATTTCATCCACTGGGCGATGGCGGACATTCCCGCCGACGTGCGCGGCTTCGCCGAAGGCGCGTGGTCGGACGGCATCACGGCGCGCGGCAAGCAAGCGCCGCAGGGCCCGCATTCGGCTCGGCATGGACTCAACGACTACACCGGCTGGTTCGCGGGCGATCCGGCGATGGGCGGCGACTACCGCGGCTACGACGGGGCGTACCCGCCGCCAAACGACCTGCGCATGCACCGCTACTTCTTCCGGCTGTTCGCGCTCGACGTCGCGACGCTCGACCTGCCGGAGCGCTTCGGTGCGCCCGAGGTGCTGCGCGCGATGCAGGGGCATGTGCTGGGGGAGGCGCTGGTGTACGGGACGTATTCGCTGCACGCAGCGTGATGATGGAACCGCGACGGTGCGCATAGTGGATCCGCACCTGCGGCGCGCCAGGAACATCGCATTGGGGATGCTCGCGCTGTGCCTGCTCGCGTTTCTCGGAGACTGGATCGCCTTCGAGTGGTACATCGCACGGCCCATCCGGAACGAAACGGCGCGGATCCTCTCCGAGGCGGACCCGGAAGATCGCGACGTGCCGCCGTTGCTTCGAAAGGCGATGCTTGCCGCGTACAAGGATGACGCGACCCTCGCTACTCAGGTCGCGCGCGTGACGAATGCGCAGATCTTCGGCAGCGGTCGTGGACGTCAGATTCAATGGGAGTGCCACGAAGTCCTGGAAAACTTCGCGTGGCGGCGGATGTCCGAGCGGGAGCTCCTGGCGGTGTATGCGGCTGCTTCCTGGAACGGCGAGGATCATGGAATGAACCGCCTGTCGATTCGGTTGTATTCGAAGCCGCTGCATGAATTGTCCGAGGACGAGGCGGCGAAGATCGTGGCGCTCTACCGTGGTCCTTCCTACCTTCTGAAAAGGCCGGACGTCTGGCAGGCGAGGGCGGATCAGCTTCGCGCGGCCATGGATGCGCCCGGTGCGCGACGCTGAGGCAGACGCATGAGCCTCACCGCCTGGCTGTTCTGGGGCCTGCTCTTCAGCTCGATCGGGCTGGGCTATTTCATGTACGGGAAGAAGCAGGCGCGCGCGGCGCCGATGGTGTGCGGGATCGTGCTGATGGTCTATCCGTATGCGGTATCCAGTGCCTGGGCGATGATCGGGCTGGGAGTCGTGTTCACGGCCGTTCCGTGGTTCGTGAGGCGGTAGGGCAGAAGGAACGAAGCGGGCCGTTGCAAGATCGATGCGCCCATGCGGATGCGCCGTGTCGAGGCTTGCTCATCCTAGCGAGCGCCGCAGCTTGTCATCCCGAGCACCGCGAGGGATCTGGCGCCCGACGCGGTCTCCGCCGCAAAGCCACTTCGAGATCCCTCATTGCATTCGGGATGACATGCATGGGTCTGCATCGACCTCGGAAAAGCAGGCGCGCATCCAGGCAGGCGTGAGCTCCCAAGGCGCATGCGGACGATGCGGAGCCCTTACAATCGATCCGACGCACCCGGCGTCGCGCACCGCGGGGTCGTGGCATGCCGCACAGCATCAGCCTGATCACCACGATCGCCGCCGGCCTCGGGCTGGCGCTGGTGCTGGGATTCCTCGCGGTGCGCATCAGGCTGCCGGCGCTGGTCGGTTACCTCGTCGCGGGCATCCTGATCGGCCCGCATTCGCCGGGCTTCGTCGCCGACGTCGCGATCGCCGGCCAGCTGGCCGAGATCGGCGTCATGTTGCTGATGTTCGGCGTCGGCCTGCACTTCTCGATGGACGACCTGTTGTCCGTAGGGCGCATCGCGGTGCCCGGCGCTCTCGTGCAGATGGTCGTCGCCACCGCGTTGGGGCTCGGGCTTGCATCGTGGTGGGGCTGGGGCGCGGGTGCGGGCATCGTGCTCGGGCTCGCGCTGTCGGTCGCGAGCACGGTGGTGTTCCTCAAGGCGATCGAGCGCCACGGCGCGATGGACAGCGTCAACAGCCGCATCGCGATCGGCTGGCTGGTCGTGCAGGACCTCATCATGGTGCTCGTGCTGGTACTGCTGCCGCCGCTGGCGGGCCGTGCCGACCCCGCAGCGGGCGGCGGCCTGTTCACCGCACTCACGAAGACCCTGGGCCTGGTCGCCTTGTTCGTCGGCTTGATGCTCGTCGTCGGCCGCCGGCTGTTCCCGTGGATCCTCTGGCAGGTCGCGCGCACCGGCTCGCGCGAGCTGTTCACCCTGTGCGTGATCGCGGCCGCAGTCGGGATCGCCTACGTTTCATCCGCGGTGTTCGGCGTGTCGTTCGCGCTCGGCGCGTTCTTCGCCGGCATGGTGCTGCGCGAATCGAACCTGAGCTACCGCGCCGCGCAGGAATCGCTGCCGCTGCGCGACGCGTTCTCGGTGCTGTTCTTCGTCTCGGTCGGCATGCTGTTCGACCCGCGCGTGCTGGTGGACGCGCCGCTGCGCGTGCTCGCGGTGGTCGCGGTGATCGTCGCCGGGAAGTCGGTCGCCTCGTTCGTGCTGGTGCTCGCCTGGCGCTACCCGCTCAACACCGCGCTGACGGTGTCGGCGAGCCTCGCGCAGATCGGCGAGTTCTCCTTCATCCTCGGCGCGCTCGGCCTGCAGCTCGGGATCCTGCCGGTGGAGGGCAACAACCTGATCCTCGCGGGCGCGATGCTGTCGATCGCCATCAACCCGCTCGTGTTCCAGGCGGTCGAACCCGCGCAGCGCTGGATCCGCGCTCGCTCGCAGATCGCGCGCGACCTCGAGCGCCGCACCGACCCGCTCGCCGAGCTGCCGATGAGCGTGCCCTCGTCGGAAGTCACCGGCCACGTCGTGCTGGTGGGCTACGGCCGGGTCGGACGGCGCATCGGCGAGGCGCTCGCCGCGCGCGGGTTGCGCTTCGTGGTCGCCGACGAGAACCGCGAGATCGTCGAGAAGCTGCGCGAACGCGGCCTGCGCGCGGTCGCCGGCAACGCGGCGGACCCGGCGGTCCTGATCCAGGCCCACGTCGCGCGCGCGGCCATCCTCGTGATCGCCACGCCCGACACCTTCCACGTCCGCCAGATGATCGAGATCGCCCGCACCCTCAATCCTTCGATCGAAACCGTCGTGCGCACCCACAGCGACGAGGAAGCCGCGCTGCTGCGCAAGGAGAACGCCGGGATGGTGTTCATGGGCGAGCACGAGCTGGCGCTGGGGATGACGCGGCATGTGCTGGAGGCGATGGCGAACCGCGCCGCAATGGAGAACGCCGAGTACTGAGCGGGCGCGTGCGGACGGGTCGGATGCCGATATATCGTGTGAACCCATCGGCGATGTTCGACACACTCGGACCGAAACCCAGGCCACGATTTCCTTCTTTCGACGTGGACGATCGAATGAACCGCAAGCTCATCCTGCCCTTTTTGGTGGCGCTGGCCATTTGCTGGAGCGGGGTCTCCGCCGAGCCTTTCGACAAGGGTGCAACAGCGCCGCAAGCGCCGTCCATTTCCCGTTTTGCCGACGCCGAAGAGGCGGTGGGCGCGTACCGAAGCGGCTGGACCGAAGCGGTTCGGCTGCTGTCGTCCGAGAGGGGAGCGGACACCTCGCCCAGGCTTCGGGAAATACTCGATGCCGTCGTGCCGCTCGTTGCCTGGGGGCATGTGCTGAGTGATGACCGCATCTTTTCCCTGACACCGGGCGAAAGGAACGGGGTCTGGGTCGTGGTCATGGATCCCGATCACCCGTCCCTGAAAACGCCGGCCGCAACGCTGGTTACGGGAGTCCACGGCGGGCTTACCGTCGTATCCGTCCGGCCGGACCGGATGAGCGCGCGATGGGCGGGTATTTTCCTGTTCCACGAGATGTCGCACGCCCTCGACGACATGCACGATCCGGACAAGTCCGGCTGTTCGCGGGAATTCGATGCCTACCGCGTCGAGAGGGAAGTCTTCGACCGGATCACCTCGGGAGCCTTCGGCAGGGCGCTGGACGCCGCGATCGCAGAGCGGGGGTATGCGGGAAACGACGACATCCTGAGGGACATAGCCAGGCCAGAACGCCCGGAGGTTTCGAAGATCGTCGTTGAACTGGGCGACGCAACGCATGAAGCGCCCGCGTTGAGCCAGGCCGAACTGGAAATGCGCGATGGATTCTACGTCGTGTCGCTGGCGGACCGGATCGGCGAGGCGCATGGGGTGGCGGTGGCGCAACGCTGCAA
>Ga0070672_100001531_pt1 | contig 14316 bp, 18 predicted proteins | sample KBSM13metaG_FD_66151 | JGI IMG/M metagenome (GOLD analysis project Ga0070672, IMG submission 66151) | Miscanthus rhizosphere microbial communities from Kellogg Biological Station, Michigan, USA - KBS M1-3 metaG | ecosystem: Host-associated > Plants > Roots > Rhizosphere > Soil ... | reverse complement strand
GTGCTGCACCTGCTGGCCAGTGATCTGCGCAATCGCCAGATGCAGGTGCAGTTCGTGCACAGCAATTCGCTGCCCAAGGTGATGGGCGATGGCATCCAGCTGCGACAGGTCATCATCAACCTGCTGCGCAATGCCGAAGACGCCATCGCGCACGCCGCTGCGGGTCCGCGCGAGATTCGCATCGTGACCAGTGAGACCGAAGATGCGCTCGTGGGCATTGCCATCTGCGACAGCGGCAGCGGTGTGGCGGAGAACGAACTGGAGCGGATTTTCGAACACTTCGTGAGCAGCAAGGCGGAAGGGTTGGGGATGGGACTGGCCATCAGCCGGAGCATCGTCGAGGCGCATGGGGGTCGTATCTGGGCAGCCCGGAACGAGGGTCGCGGTCTCACCTTGCATATTCATTTGCCGGCCTTCACGCAGATGCAGCAGGCCGAGCCGGCACGCGCGGGTGCCGCCGTCGCCTGATCCCTGTATCCTTCGCCACTCCTTTCGAGGCCCCCAACCCGTGAAGCTCGCCCATTTCCAGGTCGGTATCGACCGGCCCCTGTTTCTCATCGCAGGCCCCTGCGTGATCGAGGGTGAAACCCTGACGCAGGAGATTGCCGGCCGTCTCAAGGAAATCACCACCCGCCTGAAGGTGAACTACATCTTCAAGGCTTCCTACGACAAGGCGAATCGCTCGTCCAAGGACAGCTTCCGCGGACCGGGCATCGATGCAGGCCTCAAGGTACTGCAGGACGTGAAGGAAAAAATCGGCGTGCCGGTGCTCACCGACGTGCACGAGGACACGCCGTTCGCCGAGGTGGCGAGCGTGGTCGACGTCATGCAGACGCCGGCCTTCCTGGTGCGCCAGACCAACTTCATCCTGAACGTCTGCTCGCAGGGCAAGCCGGTCAACATCAAGAAGGGCCAGTTTCTCTCGCCCTGGGAAATGAAGAACGTGGTCGACAAGGCGCGCTCCACGGGCAACGAGCAGATCATGGTCTGCGAGCGCGGCTTCTCGTTCGGCTACAACAATCTCGTTTCCGACATGCGTTCGCTGGCGATCATGCGCGGCACCGGTGCCCCGGTGGTGTTCGACGCCACGCATTCGGTCCAACTACCGGGCGGGCAGGGCTCGAGCTCCGGCGGACAACGCGAACACATCCCGGTGCTGGCGCGGGCCGCGGTGGCCGCGGGTGTCGCGGGCCTGTTCATGGAAACGCATCCGGATCCGGCCAAGGCGCTGTCCGACGGACCGAACGCCTGGCCGCTGGGCCGCATGGAAATCCTGTTGTCGACGCTCAAGGCGATCGACGACAACGTCAAACAACAGCCATTTGAGGAAAGTCTTTTATGAGTCGTATTGTCGAGATCGTCGGGCGCGAGATCATTGATTCGCGCGGTAACCCTACCGTCGAGGCGGATGTCATCCTCGATTCCGGCGTCATGGGCCGAGCGGCGGTGCCCTCGGGCGCCTCCACGGGCACGCGCGAAGCCGTGGAGCTGCGCGACGGTGACAAGAAGCGCTATCTCGGCAAGGGCGTCAAGAAGGCCGTCAACAACGTGAACACGGTGTTGAAGGCTGCCTTGCTGGGCAAGGATCCGGCGGACCAGGCGGCCATCGACGAAGTCATGATCAGGCTCGACGGCACTGACAACAAGGGCAATCTGGGGGCCAATGCGCTGCTGGCGATTTCGCTGGCGAACGCCAAAGCTGCGGCCATCGACAGCAAGCAGTCGCTGTGGAAGTACATCGCGAAAGGCCGCGAGCCCGTGATGCCGGTGCCGATGATGAACGTGATCAACGGCGGTGCGCACGCGGACAACTCGCTCGACGTGCAGGAGTTCATGATCATCCCGGTGGGCGCGCCGTCATTCAGCGAGGCGCTGCGCTACGGCGCGGAGATCTTCCACACGCTCAAGGGCATCCTGAAGGGCAAGAAGCTCACCACCGCGGTGGGAGACGAAGGCGGCTTTGCGCCAAATCTCTCGTCGAATGAAGCCGGCATCAAGGTCATCATCCAGGCGGTCGAAAAGGCCGGCTACAAACTCGGCAAGCAGATCTACCTCGGCATGGATGTCGCCAGCTCCGAGTTCTACAAGAAGGGCAAGTACGATCTGCATGGCGAAGGCCGCAAGTTCACCTCGCCGGATTTCGCCAAGTACCTCGCCAAGCTCGCCGCCAAGTATCCCATCGTCTCGATCGAGGACGGCATGGCCGAACAGGACTGGGATGGCTGGGCGACGCTCACGGGCCTGCTGGGCAAGAAGATCCAGCTGGTCGGTGACGACCTGTTCGTGACCAACACGAAGATCCTCAAGGAAGGCATCGACAAGGGCATCGCGAACTCCATCCTCATCAAGGTCAACCAGATCGGCACGCTCACCGAGACGCTGGCCGCCATCGAGATGGCAGCCAAGGCGGGCTATTCCTCGGTGGTCTCGCACCGCTCGGGTGAGACCGAGGACTCGACCATCGCGGACATCGCCGTGGCCACCAGCGCCTCGCAGATCAAGACCGGCTCGATGTCGCGCAGTGATCGCATCGCCAAGTACAACCAGCTGCTGCGCATCGAGGGCGAACTCGGCGGCAAGGTGCGTTATGCCGGCAAGGACGCCTTCCCCGTGAAGATCTGACCAACCGGGGATCACGTGCAGCAGGTGAATGTCATCGCGGTGGTAGTCGCGGCGCTTTCCAGTTTCCTGCTCGGTGGCCTCTGGTACTCGAAGCTGTTGTTTGGTCCCGCCTGGCAGCGCATGGCCGGTGACATGCGCAAGCCCGGCGACGCGCATCCCGCCAGGGTATTCGGACTGAGCTACCTGTTTGCGCTGGCGGCGGCATTTGCCTATGCATGGCTGATGCCGCCGGCGGCGAGCGCCTCGGTCGCTGCCCTGCAGGGACTTGCCGTGGGCGCGGGCATGGTGGCCGCGAGCTTCGGCATCAACTACCAGTTCGCGAACCGCGGCGCGACGCTATGGCTCATTGATGGCGGTTATCACGCAGTGCAGTTCCTCATCTACGGGCTGATCCTCGGGTTGTGGCGCTGAGGCTTTTTTCCTACGGCTCGCTGCAGCAACCCGCCGTCCAGTTGTCGACCTTCGGCAGGCTGCTGGAAGGCCGCGAGGATTCATTGCCGGGCTTCGTCATGGTGGTGCAGCACGGCGAGCGGCGTCTCGCCAACGTGATTCGAACCGGCCTCGCGCAGCGCGCGGTCCCCGGCATGGTGTTTGAAATATCCGATGCCGAGCTCGCGGCCGCCGATGAATACGAGCGGGCCGACGCCTACACTCGCATCCCGGCGGTTTTATCGTCCGGCATCGAGGCCTGGGTGTATGTCGATGCGACCTCGCTTCGCGCTTCAGGATGAACAGGATCGGGATGTTGTCGGTATGAACATCATCGGCAGTTGCCATTGCGGCAACATTTCCTACTCCCTCGAATGGCCAGACGACTCGGGTGACATACCCGCACGTGCCTGCGGCTGCACATTCTGCGTCAAACATGGCGGTGTCTGGACCTCGCACCCGCAGGCGACGCTGCGGGCGCGCGTGACCGAGTCGGGCATGGTCGCGCGTTACGCCTTCGGCACCGAGACCGCGAGTTTCCTGGTGTGCGCACGCTGCGGGGTCGCGCCGCTCGTGACTTCGCTGATCGACGAGATCACCTATGCAGTGGTCAACGTGAATAGTTTCGATGGTGTCGATCGTAGCCGCATCCGCCCGCAGCCGGCGACGTTCGAAGGCGAAGACCTTCAGTCACGGCTCGACCGTCGACGCCGCAACTGGATCGGCAATGTGATCCTGGAGCGCGGTTCATGAACTCCATGTTCGCCTACGTCTGCCTCGGGTCCAACGATCTCGAGCGCACCGCGGCCTTCTACGACGCCACGCTCGGGACACTGGGTTATCGCCGCTGCGACACTTCGGCCGAGAGCGAGTCGAGCTGGTCGGGGTGGATAGGCTGGGGCCGGTATGAAAAGGACGGCGCGGTGCAGGACGCGCTCTGGGTGTGCAAGCCGTACAACGGCGCGCCGGCGACGGTCGGCAATGGCGCCATGGTGGCGCTGTGGGCGCGGGACTGGGCTGCCGTCGAGGCGTTTCATTCCGCGGCGCTCGCGAACGGCGGCACCTCGGAAGGCGCGCCGGGTCTGCGACTGCTGTACAACCCGGACTTCTATGCCGCCTACGTGCGTGATCCCGACGGCAACAAGCTCGCGGTGGTGTGCCGCGGTTTCACCTCTCCCGACGGGCAATAGTCATCCGCGCTCGGCCTGGCGCGCCGCGATTGCAACTCGGCGCGCCCTCCACACGTCTCATTGGCGGCGGATTAGCATCTCGCCATCACCTGCGGTCCCGCGGCCGCCGACGAGGGAATTCAACATGAAGCTTCGAGTATTCGTTTCGGTGGTGTGGCTGGCTGTCGCGGCGGGTCCGGTCCCGGCGGCCGCGCCGCCAGCGGCTCCCTTGCCGGTAGTCGACATTCCGTACCAGAAGTTCGTGCTCGACAACGGCCTCACGCTCATCGTGCACGAAGATCACAAGGCGCCGGTGGTGGCCGTGAACATCTGGTACCACGTGGGCAGCAAGGACGAGCGTCCGGGCCGCACGGGCTTCGCGCACCTGTTCGAGCACCTCATGTTCAATGGCTCCGAGAATCATCGCGACGAGTGGTTCAAGCCCATGGAAGCGGCCGGCGCCACCAAGCTCAATGGCACGACCTGGTTCGATCGCACCAACTACTTCCAGAACGTGCCGACCTCGGCGTTCGACATGACCCTGTGGATGGAGTCGGACCGCATGGGGCACCTGCTCGGCGCCATCGACCAGAAGGTGCTCGACGAGCAGCGCGGCGTGGTGCAGAACGAAAAGCGCCAGCGGCAGAATCTGCCCTACGGCAAGGTCTCCGAAGTCATCACCACCAGCACCTATCCGGCCGGCCACCCGTATTCGTGGGAGACCATCGGTTCGATGGACGACCTCAATGCAGCGTCTCTGGAGGACGTGAAGGAATGGTTCCGAACCTGGTACGGCGCGGCAAATGCGGTGCTGGTCATTGCCGGTGATGTCACGGCGGCGGAAGCGAAACAGAAGGTCGAGAAATACTTCGGCGACATTCCCGCGGGCCCCGTGCTGCGTCGTCAGCAGGAATGGATCGCGAAGATGACAGGCACGCGCCGCGCCACCCTGCAGGATCGCGTGCCGCAGGCGCGCATCTACAAGGTGTGGAACATTCCGGGCTATCGGCAACGCGACTACACGCTGCTGGACATCACCAGCGATGTGTTGGGCGGTGGCAAGAACAGCCGCTTGTACAAGCGCCTGGTGTACACCGACCGCACCGCGACCGCCGTGTCCGCCTTCGTCGGGCCGTTCGAGATCGGATCACAGCTGCAGGTGTTCGTGACCGTGAAACCCGGTGAGGATCCGGCCAGGGTCGAAAAGGTGCTGGACGAGGAGCTCGCGAATTATCTTGCCAAGGGGCCGACCCGCGAAGAGCTCGACCGCATCCGCACCAGCAACTACGCCGGATTCGCGCGCGGCATCGAACGCATCGATGGCTTTGGCGGCAAGTCCTACATCCTCGCCGAGAGCCAGGTATTCGGCGGCTCGCCGGATTTCTACAAGACGCGGCTCGAGTGGGTGGCGAGCGCCACGCCGGCGGACGTGCTCGCCGCCAGCCGGCGCTGGATGTCCGATGGCGTGTTCGTACTCAATGTCGAACCGGTGAAGACATACACCACCACTGCATCGACGGTGGATCGCAGCAAGCTGCCGGACACCAGCGCGCCGCCGGCGCTCAAACTACCGGCGCCGCAACGCGCGAAGTTGTCGAACGGCCTCGAGGTCATCGTGGTCGAGCGGCACAATGCGCCCATTGTCGATTTCACGCTGATCGCGGACGCCGGCTACGCGGCCGACTCACAGGCCAAACCCGGTACCGCCAGGCTGACGATGCTGATGCTGCAGGAGGGCACGAAAACCCGCAGCTCGCCCGAGATCGCGGAGCGGGCCGAGTCGCTGGGCGCGACGCTCAGCGTGGGCTCGTCGCTGGACCGTTCCTATCTCGGTATCAATGCGCTGTCGGGCCGTCTCGGCGAATCGCTCGAGCTGTATGCCGACCTGTTACTGAATTCCACGTTTCCGGAGAAAGAGCTGGAGCGCCTGCGCGGCCAGACGCTCGCCACCATCCAGCAGGAGAAGGCCCAGCCCGCCAGCATCATCAATCGCGTGGCGCCAAAACTGCTGTTCGGCGAAGGGCACGCGTACGCCAATCCTTCCTCCGGCAGTGGCACCGAAGAGGCCGTGTCCGGTCTCAAGAGCGCTGAACTGGCGACCTTCTACAAGCGCTGGGTACGTCCGGACAATTCGAAACTGCTGGTGGTCGGGGACACGACGCTGGCAGCGATCCAGCCCATGCTCGAGCAACGCTTTGGCGGCTGGCGCGCACCCTCCGAGGCCGTTCCCACGAAGAACATCGCCAATGTGACTCTGGCGCCGAAGCCGCGCGTGTTCCTCATCGATCGACCGGGCGCCGAGCAGTCGCAGATCATTGCGATTACCGTGGCGCCGCCGCGCTCCGACGCGGATCACATCCGCTTCGAAGTGCTCGACGCCCTGCTCGGCGGCAATTTCATCTCGCGCCTCAACATGAATCTGCGCGAAGAAAAACACTGGTCGTACGGTGCCGGCACGCGCATCACCGATGCCGTGGGGCAGGGCACCTTCCGGGCGGGCGGCGGCGTGCAGACCGACAAGACCGCAGAGTCGATGGTCGAGATCCGCAAGGAACTGCGCGACGTGATCGGCGCACGCAAACCCGAAGACGCGGAACTCAAGTTCGCTCGCGACAGCATCGCGATTGCCCTGCCGGGCAGCAACGAGACCTCCAGCGAGATCGCGGGATCCTACGGCGAGATCGTCACCTACGGACTCAAGGACAGTTACTGGAACGACCTGGTCGGCGATCTCGACACGCTGACGCCGGCGATGGTGAACGAATCCTCGGGCCGTCTGGTGCATCCCGACTCGCTCACGTGGGTGGTCGTCGGAGACCTGTCGAAGATCGAAAAGCCGGTGCGCGCGCTCAATTTTGGCGAGGTGACGGTGCTCGATACCGACGGCAAGCCGGTGGTTCGCTGACCGGTCAGACGACTTCTACGAGTTCCGAGTACCGGGTCAGGGCGGCATTCGTCGTGACGAAGCGCAGCGGTTCGCTCACCGCCTGCGCGACCAGCAGTCGGTCGAAGAAATCCGCACCCGCGACGCGTTCGAACGAAGCGGCGAGCGCGGCGGGCCGGACACGCACCGGCAATTCCTGGAAACCACTGGCGCGGATGGCGCGCGCCAACTCCTCGGTATCGGCTTCGAGCAATCCAACGGCAATCTTCGCTTCGCATTCCACGATGCTCGCGGCGCTCACGTAGACCTCGTCGGCGGCGTCGATACGGTCACGGGCGGCCTTGCCCAGCTTGCGCGAATCGGCCAGCCACCAGAGATAGATCGAGGTGTCGAGGAGCAGGCGCATCGGTAGGGCAGGGGAGGCGGCTGTCTAAAGCGGCCCGCTCGCCTCGAGAGATCGGTCGAAATCTTCGGCGATCCTGAGCTTGCCCTTGAGCAGTCCCGCCCGGCGCGGCGAGTCGTCGCGTCCAAGGGGTATCAGCCGCGCCATCGGTCGCCCGCCCTTGGCGATCAGTACTTCATTGCCGTTGGCCACGTCCTCGATGAGCCGGGACAGGTGCGTCTTCGCCTGGTGGATGTTGATCTTGCCGGGCTTCACAGTGGACTTAGTTTAGTTTAGTCTAGTGCCCATGGGGAAATCTTTTTTTGGTAGGCTCCGCCGCCCATGAAGTGGTTCGCCGGAGTCCTGTTGGTTGTCGTGCTGGCACTGCAGTACCGGCTGTGGATGTCCAATGACGGTGTGCGCGAGCTCGCGCGCCTCACGGAAGCCGTGGATCGTCAGAAGGCGGAGAACGACGAACTGCAGGCGCGCAATCAGCAGATGGTCGCGGAGGTCTCCGACCTCAAGGCCGGCATGGCGGCCATCGAAGAACGCGCGCGCAGTGAGCTGGGCATGATCGGCCGCAACGAAACCTTCTACCAGGTCGTGCCCGCGCGTCCCAAGTCCATGACCACGCCCGTGCGTCCACCGGAACGCACGCAGACCGCGCAGCGCTGATCACGCGTAAACTCCGCAGCCTTGCTGTGGAGAGTGCCTTTTGCGTTACTTCGTAGTCATTCCCGCCGCGGGCAGTGGCCGGCGATTCGCCGCCGCCATTCCCAAGCAATACGCGGCTCTCGGTAGTTCGACGGTCATCGAGCACGCGCTCGCGCCTTTCGAAGCCGACGCGGACTGCGCCGGTATCGTCGTCTCTGTTGCGGCGGACGATTCCTGGTGGCCGTCGATCGGGGCGCGCCGCAGTCGCCTCATCGAGTCCGCGCCGGGCGGTGAGCAGCGTGCGCACTCGGTGCACAATGCCCTGCGGGTTCTCGCCGGGCGTGCGCGCGATGACGACTGGATCATGGTGCACGACGCGGCGCGCCCCTGCTTCACGGACTCGGACCTGCAGCTGCTCAAGCGCGATCTGGCCGCGCATCCGGTGGGAGGACTGCTGGCCGTGCCGCTGGCGGACACGCTGAAGCGGGCGCTCGAGCCCGGGGTCCGATCCATCCACGTCGATGAAACGGTCGAACGCAATGGCCTGTGGCGGGCCGTGACTCCGCAGGTGTTCCGACTCGGTGTCCTGTTGCGTGCGCTCGATGGAGCACTCGCAGCCCAGCGAATCCCCACCGACGAAGCACAGGCCATCGAGTGGTCGGGTCAGCGTCCGCAGCTCGTCGCCGGCCGACCGGATAACATCAAGGTGACCACCGCGGACGATCTGATTCTCGCCGCGGCCATTCTTGCAACGCGACAGCCCCGGGAGAGTTCCTGATGCGCATTGGTTCGGGTTTCGACGTCCATGCCTTTGGACCCGGTGACTCGGTGATCCTCGGCGGTGTGCGCATTCCGCACACGCGCGGTGTGGTGGCGCACAGTGACGGCGATGTGGTGCTGCACGCGCTGTGCGACGCGATGCTGGGAGCCGCGGGCCTCGGCGACATCGGTATGCACTTTCCGGACACCGATCCGATGTGGAAAGGGGCGGACAGCCGGCGTTTCATCGAGGCCGTGCTGCAGATGCTGAGCGTACGCAAACTCAGGATCGGCAATGTCGACATCACGCTGCTGGCCCAGTCGCCCAAGGTCACTCCTTATCGTCTGGAGATCCGCCGCTCCCTCGCACAGATGCTGGGCGTCACCGACAACCAGGTGAACATCAAGGCAACCACCACCGAACATCTGGGCTTCATCGGGCGCAGCGAAGGCCTCGCGGCACAGGCGGTGGTGCTGCTGGAACCGGCGGCAGATAAATCCGGATGATCCCCGATCACTGGCGCCGCGCGGCGCTGGCGCCACCCCGGGCCTGGGGTGGCGGGCCGCTCGCTTCCGGCGTACTTCGTTCAACTCCCGAGGACTTCAAGGTCGAAGAGATCCTCGGATTCGAGGCCAGCGGCGACGGCCCGCATGCCTTGCTGCGGGTCCGCAAGCGCGGCGCGAACACCGAGTGGGTGGCGCGCGAACTGGCGCGTGCCGCGGGATGCAAGCCATTCGAAGTCGGCTTCGCGGGACTCAAGGACCGCCATGCCGTGACCACGCAGTCCTTCACCGTGCCGCGCGGCCGGCGCGCGCCCGGCGAGTTCCTCGGGCTCATGGGCGAAGGATTCGAAGTCATTGCCGCCGTCGCGCATCAGCGCAAGTTGCCGCGCGGTGCGCTCGAGGGAAACCGCTTCGAGATCACCGTTCGCAATCTGGCCGGCGAGCGGGACGAGCTGACGAAGCGTCTCAAGGTGATCGAGTCGGGCGGAGTGCCTAACTATTTCGGTCCGCAGCGCTTCGGTCGGGAAGCCGGGAATCTCGCGCAGGTGATGGGTGCCGCGGAGAGACTGGCGCAGGGCCAACGTAGCGGGGGAAGGCGGCCGGACCAGGGCTTCATGCTGTCCGCGGCGCGCAGCGTGATCTTCAACGCGATCGTCGCGGCACGCTTGGAGCAGGGGACCTGGAACCGGCTTCTGCCTGGCGACGTCGCCAACCTGGATGGACGCGGCAGCGTGTTTGCGGTCGAAATGCCGGATGCGGAACTGGAATCGCGCTGCGCAGCACTCGAAATCCATCCCACCGCGCCCCTGCCGGGTGCGGGCGAATCGCTCGCGCAGGGCGAGGTGCGTCAACTCGAGGAGGCCACCACGGCGTATTTTCCCGAAGCGCTGGCGGTGATCGGCGCCGAGCGCATGAACGCAGAGCGCCGGCCAGCCCGCCTTCGCGTCCGCGATTTCGCACATGAGTTCGACGGTGACAGTTTGCGATTACGATTCGCCCTGTCGGCCGGCAGTTTCGCGACCACCGTGCTGCGCGAGTTGTTCATCAACGACACCGGGGAATAACCATGCTCGAAGTCATTGATCATCCGCTGAAGGCGGGCGGCGCGCTCGAATCCGGGCGCATCCGCGAGCTGCGCCTGGCGCGCCCGCCGGTCAATGCATTGAACTCCGAGCTGTTGCGCAAATTGATGGAGGCCATTGCCCAGGGTGCGAAAGAGTCGGCGCTCGTGGTCACCGGCCAACCCGGAATTTTTTCCGCGGGGCTCGACGTGCGCGGCATGCTGGAACTGGATCGCGAGGGCGTCACCGCATTGTTCGTTGACGTGTGGCGCGCGCAGCGCGCCATCGCCTACTCCGCCGTGCCCGTGATCTTTGGAATTACCGGGCACTGTCCGGCTGGCGGCGCGGTCATGGCGATTCACGGCGACTATCGGGTGATGGCGCTCGGGGATTTCCGGCTCGGGCTGAACGAAGTGCAGGTGGGGCTGCTGCCCGGGCCGCCTATTCTCGGGGCGTTTCGGCGACTGGTGGGCGGCCATGCCGCGCAACTGCTCACCCGCGGAGCGCTCTTCGATCCGCCCACTGCGCTGCGCGTCGGGCTGGTCGACGAACTCTGCGAGGCATCGCAGGTCGGCGCGCGTGCGCTCGAGATGGCGCGCGAGATCTGTGCCCTGCCGCGCGATGCGATGCTGCGCACCCGGGCGCTGGCGCGGCAGGATCTGCTGGAACTGTTCGGAAATCCGGGGCATGCCACGCTGAAAGAGCGTGAGTTCGCCGCGGTGGGCTCTGAGCTCTTTTTCATGCCGGCGACGCAGGAACGCCTGCGCGCCATGTTCTCGAAGCGTTGATCAGGCCTGCGACAGCAGCACGTTGATCGCGCCGGTGCCGCCGTCGACGCGTCGCGCCGAGGTGAACGCAAGCACCGGTCCTGTCTTGCGCAGGATCATGTTCACCGCGGTCTTGATCACGGGACCCTTGGGGCCGGAACCCTTGCCTTTGCCGTGGATGATGCGCACGCAGCGCAGGCGAAGCGCGAGCGATTCGGCCAGGAACTCGCGCAATGCCGCCTTGGCTTCCTCGACCCGCAGTCCATGCAGGTCGCACACGGCTTCGACGCGGTACTCGCCACGCTTGAGCTTGCGCATGACGCCGTCCTGCACACCATCACGGCGAAACGAGATCTCGTCGCCGGTGTCGGCGACCTCGTCCGCACCGCTCCCCGCGAGACTTTCGACCAGCACCAGCGCGCGATCCGCCGCGGTGAATTTCGCCCGCGGAGGCGGCTTTTTGCCCGACAGTGGCGCGCGCACCCGCGGCGCGATCGGCTTGACGTCGCGCACCGCGTCGCGAAACAGCTCGCTGTCGGGGTCGATGCGTTTGACGCTCAAGCTACCTCCGCGTTGACGCATTGAGTATATTGCGCGCCGGTGCGAATCCTCATATCCAACGACGACGGTTACCGCGCGCGCGGCATCATCGCGCTGCGCGAAGCCCTGCAAGGGCTGGGCGATCTCACGGTGGTAGCGCCGGACCGCAATCGCAGTGGCGCCAGCAATTCCCTGACACTCGAGGTTCCACTGCGCGTCGCGCAGGCCGAACCCGATGTGTACTACGTGCAGGGCACACCCACCGACTGCGTGCATCTCGCCATCTCCGGCCTGTTTCCCTTCGAGCCCGACATGGTGGTCTCGGGCATCAACGACGGCTCGAACCTCGGCGACGATGTGCTCTATTCGGGCACCGTGGCCGCCGCGACCGAGGGGAGATTCCTGGGCAAACCTGCGGTTGCCGTTTCGCTGCATACCGACGGCCTGCGTGGCGATGCCACGCGCCACTTCGAAACCGGCGCGCATTACGCGCGACTGATCGTGGAGCGATTGCAGGCCGCACCCCTGACAACAACCATGGGACGAGCCACCATCCTCAACGTCAATGTGCCGAACATTCCGGTGGCGCAAGTGAAGGGCATGAAGGTCACGCGACTTGGGAATCGCCATCGCTCCGAGGCCGTGATCCGCGCCGAGGATCCGCGTGGCCGGCCCGTCTACTGGGTGGGACCTGCGGGCGCCGGCCAGGATAACGGGCCCGGCACTGACTTCCACGCGATCTCGGAAGGCTATGTCTCGGTCACTCCGCTGACCGTCGATCTCACCAACCATGCTGCGCTCGATTCGCTGCGCAGCTGGGTAGGTACGACGTGAACGAAAACCGGCTCGCCGGCATCGGCATGACTTCCGCGCGCACGCGCGACCGGCTGGTGCAGCGACTGCAGGAGCAGGGCATCAGCAACTTCACGGTGCTGGACCGCATTCGCAATGTCCCTCGCCACATCTTCGTCGACGAAGCGCTCGCTTCGCGCGCCTACGAGGACACGGCGTTGCCGATTGGCTTTTCCCAGACGATTTCGCAGCCCTACATCGTGGCGCGCATGACGGAGGCGCTCATCGAGGGCGGGCGCAAGCTCGGCAAGGTGCTCGAGGTCGGAACCGGCTGCGGCTACCAGACGGCAGTGCTCGCGCCGCTGGTGAAGAAGATCTACTCCATCGAGCGCATAGAGCCACTCGCCAAGCGCGCCAAGGCCACACTCAAGGAACTCGGCATCAAGAACGTGATGCTCAAGCATGGCGATGGGACGGTCGGCTGGAAGTCGCAGAAGCCCTTCGACGGCATCCTGGTCGCGGCCGCGCCGCTGGCCGTACCCGAGGCATTGTTCGCGCAACTCGCCAATCGTGGCCGGCTGGTCGTACCCGTAGGGCCCGAAGGCTCGCAGCAGCTGATCCGCTTCACCCGGCACGACGACCGCCTGGAACGCGAGGTTCTGGGCGCGGTCGCCTTCGTTCCCATGCTCGGCGGCACTGCGTGATGCGCTGCGCTCGGCAATTCGAGCGAGTTCTGGCATGTGTTAGGCGTCATAAGCTATTGATTTAGCACCCAACAGTTGCCTGTATTTCGCCGCGCATTGTCAGCCACCTAAGGTGAAGGCTTGTCAGTCGGGATTTAACATGATTTGATGTCGCCGCTCGCCGACAAGCGCCTGCAGTTGTGAGGCGATCCGGGTGAGGGCACAGGGGAGATCGGGGAAGTCCGGAAATAAGAAGAACAAGCCGAATAGAAGAAAAAAAAATTCGCCAGTTTTTCGAGTCTGTCAGCTTCGAACCATTGGCCTCGCTAGATAACTTTCTCCCCCTGTGCCTTCACTCGGACCGCTTCGAGTTGGGGCTGTCTAGCCAGGCAGCAACACCGCCGCCAGTACCTTGCGCTCCTCGCTCACCAGTACGTTGTAGGTGCGACAGGCGGCTCCAATCTCCATGACTTCCAGCCCGATGCGCCGCGTGGCGAATTCGGCGCGCAGGCGCGCGCGCGGGAAGCGCTGGATCGCACCAGTGGCGAGCACCACGACTTCGGGTGCCAGCGCGAACAGCGGCGCCAGCGAGTCGGTCGTCAGTTCATCGACGCTGTGTGGAGGCCATGGAGAAAGCACTTCGGCGGTGACGATGCAGCTCGAGCGAATCTCTTCGTCGCCCACGACAATATAGTCGGCGCCGTAGCGTCGGATGAGGTTTGCCCCGTCCTGGCGTTGCTGAGTGATTTTCATCGTTTCGATACGATACCGGCATGCGAAGGCTGACGCTGATTCTCTCCGACCTGTACCTGCCGGAGGAATCCGTTCCCGCCGATGCTGTTTCCGCGCCAATGTCGTTGCCAGGCCTCGAGTGGCTGCTGCGGTTCGCAAGCGAGCCGTCGCCGCTGGCCGATTGGCGTCAGTGGCTGACCGGAGAGTTGGGGCTCGAGGCACTTGACGGCATGCCTCCCGCGCAAATCGCGGCGCGCGCCCGGCTCTCGACCCCCGTTGCGGCGAGCGCATGGTTCGCAACACCGATACAACTGTCGGCTCGTCTCGATCACGTGCGC
>Ga0070672_100001530_pt1 | contig 14319 bp, 9 predicted proteins | sample KBSM13metaG_FD_66151 | JGI IMG/M metagenome (GOLD analysis project Ga0070672, IMG submission 66151) | Miscanthus rhizosphere microbial communities from Kellogg Biological Station, Michigan, USA - KBS M1-3 metaG | ecosystem: Host-associated > Plants > Roots > Rhizosphere > Soil ... | reverse complement strand
GTCAGTGGTCAACATCACGACTCAGGCGAAAGTCGTCGACAGATGGACTCGCAGTGTGGTCAACATCGCGCGGGGCACCGGATCAGAATTCACGTGGAACGATCGCGGCCCGTAGTGTCCGGAAACTCCGTCGACCTCAATTCGGATAGATTCTGACGCGTGTTCCCATTCCACCTTCTGCTCGGGGCGCTCCTTGGTTGGGTCGAGCGAGAGCAGCGTCATGTCATCGACTTCCTCCGCGAGGAAAATCGTACCCTCAAGGCGCAGCTGCGAGGCCGTCGCATCACATTGACCGACGATCAGCGTCGGCGGCTAGCTGTGCTCGGACACCAGGTCGGCCGACGAGCCCTTGACCACATCGCGACTCTTGTGACACCGGACACGATCCTCCGCTGGCACCGTGAACTGGTCGCGCAGAAGTGGACCTGGCGGAAACGACGGCCCGGCCGACCGGGCGTGCATCGCGAGATTCGCGAGCTCGTTCTCCGCATGGCGTCTGAGAACCCCGGGTGGGGCTATACGCGGATTCAGGGAGCGCTTCGAAATCTGGGTCATCGTGTCGCTCGGACGACAATCGCGAAGATCCTGAAGAACGCAGGCCTTTCGCCGATGCCAGACCGACCCACCTCTTGGCGTACGTTCCTGCGGGCGCACTGGCCAGCACTGCGCGCGGCAGACTTCTTCACGACTGAAGTGTGGACGGTTCGTGGGCTTGTCACGTACTACACGTTGTTTGTAATCGAGCTCGAGTCCCGGAGGGTGCACATCGTTGGTTCCACGCCGCATCCGGACGAAGCCTTCATGCTGCAGGCCATGCGGCATTTGACCTACGCCGCCGACGGTGTTCTCCAGCCGGGCTCTGTGCTGATTTGCGATCGCGATCGCAAATGGAGCAGTCCGGTACTCGCGTTCCTGCGGTCCGCCGAAGTCCACGTTGTGCAGACGCCTGTCCGCGCTCCGAACTGTAACGCACATGCCGAACGCTTCATTCGCTCCATCAAGTTCGAGTGTCTGCACCGACTGATCCCGCTGGGCGAACGCCACTTGCGACGCGCCATCCGTGAGTATGTTGCGCACTACCATCACGAACGAAACCATCAAGGACTTGATAACGAACTGATCGTTCGCGTCGCTTCACCGCGCGGCGCTGGTACCGTGCGCCGCGCACAACGGTTGGGCGGGCTTCTCAACTTCTATCACCGCGCCGCGTAACGAGGCGATGTGGATCGAGTTAACGGACAGTACGGGGCCGCCCGCGTTGACGTGATTTCAACCGCCAGAAGAGGCGAAAGAGATGTCGGTGCCACCGCACGAGTGTGTCGGGCCGCACAATGGTCAAGAGCTCGCGCCAGTCGACGAACTGAGAGAGCAGGACGAGTGCGATGCGCGAGGCGTTATCGGTCCGCCGCGGTCGGACCTGACGTTCGATGTAACACGCGAGCTGCTTCCGAAGGAACAAATTCTCGGCCGCCAGTTGCGTTCGGGACCGGGACATGAGTCGCAGCAGGCGCAACAGGTCAGCGAGGAGGGTAAGCGCCATTCGGAGCACGTGCGCCGATGATAACGTGGGGTACAGCCGCCACGATGTGCTCGTCCGACGGTCTAGCGACAGGATTTCGATTTTTGCGGAGCACATGTCCGAAATTGTTGTACCTCGTCAAGAGCTCGGTCGACGAGCCGAGAGCCCATTTAAGGTCCGCCGCCGGCGAACTCGCGCGACCAATGCGGGCTGGCGGTGAAGCGGGCAGCACGATTGCCGGACCAACAGCACCAAGAAAAGGGCGCTGCCCCTTATTCCGATTTCGGACTGTGCCTACGCCCGCTCTGCCTTGCGACCGCTTGGATGATCGACCAGATGATCGAGCAGGCGAGCGCGATCATGATCGCGGACCAAGCCAGAGCAACCATCTTTCCGATCACGATGTGGCGAAGCCAAGGCCAGGCAATAACGAAAATGAGCGGCGCGGATCCGACGATGGTCCAAAACGCAACTTCCAGCGGGGCTTCGACGCGGCGCCCGACCGTGACGTGATCGATCGTCGACTCGTCCCACGCCTGCCACATCATTTGGTAGACACGCCTCCAAGAGGGGATGACCAGGATCGCGATCAACGTTCCAAGGACGACCTGCTGAGTGTGACCAATGACGGCCGCGTCGCCATGGCCGTCCCGAACGAACCAGCCGACCACGGTGAACAGCACCTGCAACCCTTTCGCAAAGAGACCACCCAAGCCCTCCAGGCCCCTTTGCGCATTTTCTCCGAGCGTGCCGACGACCGTCGTATGCAGGCGGACTGCGAGCGCCACGGCAGCGGCGCAGCTCCACGAGGTGAGCGACAGCACCGTGACGTGGCGGTGGTGCGCCGTCGCTGCCTCCTCGATACCGAGATCCTTCGGGTCGAACAGCACAAGTCCAGCGCAGCGCGCCATTTCCTTAGCGACAATTGGTACGAACTCGGTACGATTCTGCCAGTACGCAGTGTGATCGCCGAAGACGCTTGCGAGGTTCCTGATCGGTTTCGTTTCCGTTGCAATTGGTGTGAGCCGCGGCGAGAGCGCGCCGTTCGGAACCGGATCTCGTGTCGCGAATACGTCCAACCAACGGAAGTCCTTCCCGCCAAGCTTCAATTTGGGCAGCCACTGTTCGACCCATTCCCAATGTGCTTGTGCACCAACGACTAGCCAGATGGCCGCAAAGAATGTCGTCACGCCAAGCATCCACAGCGCGATCTCGGTCGCGTCGGTGCGCTCCTCGAAAAACGCGACGTGGACGAACGCTGCGAGGAGTAGGAAAAACACCGGCGTCAGCTGAGCGGCCTGGCGAGCGATGTTGAAATCGCGGAGGCGCAGCAACTCCTCGAGCTTGCCCAATCCTGAGCCGAATGTGAACAACATGCGGACATTGTCAGGTCCGTGTTCCCGTAATGCCATATGTGCGACTGCAGCGCCCTGCGAATGTGCGATCACCATCACCGACTCGCACTGGTCGGACACCCACTGCAACGCGTCACGCGTCTTGTCAACGATTGCCGCACGCTGGAGGTCGCTTTCGATCAGCACATAGCAGTCGCCGAGAATGCCAGTTACGGCGAGCAGCACGTCGGCTAGCCTTCTGCGCATGGCGGGGATGGGCAGAATTCGTAGAATGCTTATCGTAATCACTGTGATCTGCAGCGCCAACGCGAGCACGAGCCACGCGACAAGTGCGAGCACGTAAAGCACGAGTCGCATTGGCGCACGGGTCGATGTGTGGTCGATGTGCTTGGTGAAATGAACCAAGATGCTCCACGCACCGACGGTCGTCATCCACGTGGCCATCCGTCCAAAGGCCGGCGGCTGGACCTCGCCGCCCCACCAGCTTTCGGCCCAGAGCCAGACCTGCTCACAGCCGCTGTCGGGCACCCTCACGCGGACTGTCGAGTGGGGAGGCACCTGCTTGCGCAACCGTGAGGGCGTCAACACGCTCCTTTCCACTTTCAACTCTCCACCGCGTTTCGGATTGCCGCCGGCTAGCCAGCGGCGCAGAAACCTGATGATCGGCTCCCCAAAGCCAAGAAGCGTGTCTCCTTCGGGCTGCTCGCCGATGCCGTGAACGAACAGAACGCCGAGCGGGTACCTGCGATGCGTCGCCGGTGAACTCTCCTTGGACATAGAGACCTCGCCTTGCCGATGGACCGGGCCGATCTTATCCATTACGCGCGATTCTTGCCGACTTTCTAGCGGGCGACAGTGCAGCGATGGCGCGAATGGTCACAGGGTCTCACCGAGACAGCCAAGGACTATCGCAGCTTCATTCTTTCTGCACGTGAGCTGCGTCGAAAGAGCACCCACGCGGCGCGTCAGAGCGACTCTCCACCCGAGTCTCCGGAATCCTGAACGAGCTGACTGACCGCGGGGCGCCGGAACGCGGCTGTCCACGGCGACTGTCGTCGCATCCATCTCGTTCTCCTCCTGGTCGCGTTGATGGGCATCAGCATCATGCCGCATCAGAACCGGGAGGAGTCCATACCATCGTGGTGAAACTAATTTGCTTGCGGTCGCTGAGCAGCGATCGCCTGAAGAATGAGGCTCGTACTGCGCTGGTATCAGCGATCGAACCTTTGCGATTACTGCCGCGAGCATGGCGCCTATCACGATGATGATGGTGGCGTAGACTCCAACCTACTACCGTGCCGCCTAGTCCCACGGGACTCGCTCGAGTTGTCGGACATTACGGACTGCGATCAGAGGTCGTCCCATTTGGCACCTTATTGGGAACATAGATGGGTTGAGTCCAACGCGTAGAGGTGCGATCCATGTTGGGACAGAACGCCTTCAGGTATATTCGACAGCCACAGGCGGTCAATGGTTGACGCTCGACGTCTGTCACGGCCAGCGCTGAACGATCTGCGCCACCGCGGCCGAAGCGCCGTCAAGCGCCGGCGCCCCGCCAAGCCGACCGACGAGAGGCATCAGCGGCGTCAAATCATCGAAGACATGCTGACGGGTGCGTGTGGCGATCAGGTGCGTCGCGTCAACCCACAGCGAGTGAAGATCGGGAGGGCTCAACGCGTTGAGCACTGGCATGAGACTCGCGAACGCCGCCCGCCGCGACCGTGACACACCGACGGCAGCCGCTACGCTCACTGCACGTCGCGCCTCGTCGACGCCGTGCCTGGCGAGACGAGGAAGAACCGCGGCCAGAGCCCGGGATTCTCCTTCCGGCCAGTTCGTCGACTCCAAGCTCAACGAGATGGCCACGGCTCGTTCGAGCGCCTGGCCTTCCAGCCCGGCTGCCATGCCCTCCAAAGCCTCGGCGATCGCTGTCGAATAGATATGTGAAACCAGGCCGAGCACGTCGAGCGCCCGATCGTAGTGACCGAGCGCACCATACCGGCCGGCGATTGCCGCGACAGCTTCGTCGGCTTCGGGCAGTGGTTCGACCTGTGCGGATAGAAGCGACTTGCTGAGGACCATTTCCGACAATCGCTCGAGCAGGTCCACCTGTGCCCGCGACGCCATCCCTGCAATTGACGCGAACTTGATCTCAGGGTCCGATTGCGCCTCGACACGCTCGAGTGCCTGGTCGATCGCTCCGAGCTCCACGCGGCGGGCCGCTAGTGCCCTCTCTGCTTGCCGGGCATACGGCCAGAAGTGCTCTGACATTCCATACGCGTCCCCGACCCCATCGGCGTCCAGGTGCGGTGCGACGAAGGTCCAGATATCGCCCGAACTGCGCGTGTGTTTGGCCACGCGGATGGCGTCGGCGACGAGGCCGAGACTCGCGTACCGTTTGATCGTCTCCACGATCACTTCCGTGTTGATTGGGTGTACCACCAACTCCGACTCACACGCGCGCAGAGAAGACTCGCTCAGCTCCGCGACGATCTCCTTTAAGGCGTCCGGTCTCCACCATGGGAAATCCGCTATTACCTGGAGTTCGCGTATCGCCTCCTCGAGCCCGCGCGATCGCGCGGGTTCAGCAACGTGCGGCGCAACGACCGCGATCAGCAGGTAACGATCTTTCGGCGGCGCCTGTCGGGCCAGCTCCCATGCCTCGTCGACGAAGCCCGCTTTCGCGTAGCGCTGCAGGAGCGCGATCAGCGCATAGCGGCGCTCGAATGTTTCTCCGGTCGTGGAGTCGGCGGCGTCCAGCACGATCTGCGGGAGCAGCGAGCCCAGTGTCGGGGCATGGAGATCGCCGGCAATGTTCTTTAACACGTTCCATCGCCAGAATGCCGGCAGCGCCGCGGCCTGCTCAATCGCACGGGTGTCGTCTTTCGTCAGCTTTGCCCTCGACTGCACAATCGCCGCCTGTAGCGGCCAACGCTCATGGTCGTCATCAATGAGACGGGCCAGCGCGAGCGCCTCCTCCGGCTGTCCGACCTGGGCGTATCTCGGAGCGATGCCGAGGAGTGCCCTGCGCCGGTCTTCCACTGCCGGTATGTGTCGTGCGCGATCGCGAACGCGATCGAGCAACGGGCCGGTTAAGTGTCGACTCACGCCAATCAACGTTCCTGGCACGAACTGATCGCGGCCGAACAGGTTGGCACGCTCCGCATATGAAACGGCGAGCTCGTGGTGGCCGAGGGCCGCAAGCCGAGGCAACACCCGGAGCAGCGACTCGCCGACTCGATACGAATCGACGCCCTGCCTCGCGAGCCGGATTGCGTCTTCTGGTTGTCCCAAGTCCGCCGCCCGGAAGGCCAGGCTCGTCAGCGCCTTCTGGCTATCGTATTCATCGAGCTTCTGCGCCCGTTCCGCGGCGCCGGCGATCGAAGTCGGCGGGAGTATCGGGCCGACGAGGGTGAACAAGCGATCCGCACTAAGGTCCTTCAAGTTCTGCTCGGTGAGGAGATTGGTGACCAGCGCGCCCACTTCATCGGGTGGCAGCCATCGCGCAAGAGTGGCCAGTAGCTCGGCTTGATGAAGTGGGTGCATCTCCGGCATCAGACCGAGCGCCTCGTCGATGTACGCCTGGCGCGTGACCTGATCCGACTCATCAACGAATGGCAGAAGCTTCGCCAGCGCCAGCGCCCGTCCAATCGGCTTCATTGCGTTCAGGTATTCGGCGGTCATGTCGAGCCGGCCCAGCTCGGCCCACCGAACCGCGAGTGCTTCGAGCACGTCAGATCGCGTGCCCTCACGTGCCTGCCTCGGAACCTCGACGACCGGTGCGAGCAGTGCCGGCAGTGCGTGTCCGAATAGACGGACGAGCGCGTTCTCCTCGACCTCTGAAGTCGTGATGCTCGTCCTGCCGGCAATACGAGCCGTTACCAATGAGATCGCCGATGCGAGACGATTTTCAGGCAACCGATCGGCAAGCGCTTGGAACACGGGCGGCTGCGCACTGTCTGGAAGCTGCAGCACTTCGGCAAAGGCACGCTCGTCTTGACCGATCTCACACAAACGACGGAGCACTTGCACGAGCCCGTCGTTGAGAAACGATCCGAGCCTTCGCGCCTGGTGCAAAGCGTCGCTGATCAACGGCTCGTCCAGCAGGGGCGCGAGCGCCGCCAACGCACCCTCGCGCTCGAGCCGGTCCGGATTGATCTTCACAGCACGGAGCGCGACCGCGGGCTGCCAATGACCGCAGCGAACCAGCGCCTCCAGGAGATCGCCGGGAAGATTGTTCGACAGCGAGTTGATGCTGCCCAGGGCCAGGGCATAACACACTTCGCGTGAGATGTTCGCCGCCAGCTCTCCTCGTCCGACCCGATCGCGCGTTTCCTGCTCCGCCGCCGCCAACGCCTGCAGCAGATCGGACTGTAACGCTTCGCCACTCGGGTCCTCGGCCAGTCGCCTCGACTGCCAGTTCTGGTCGTTGACGATGGTGTGCAGGGCTTCAAACTGGTTGCCGTACCGCAGATGCTCCGCGATGTGCCGCCGTCCGTAGGCGTGCGACTCCGAGGAGGACTCCGAGGAGAGCCGCGGCAAGCCCACTGACAAGCCACCCCACGCCTGTAGGTAATGATTCGCGATCTGCGCATGCGCCGCCCCTATGTCTATTCGCTGATCTCGCGTGAGGAAGTCGGAGAAGGACTTGTGGACGATCCACCATCGGCCCGTGGTCGACTGGTAGCGCAGGAATCGCTTCCACTGTGAAAACGCTCGTTCCGCGATTTCGCTCGCCGGCCGCTCGATGATTCGTGAAATCCACTCGGCGCTGACCGGCTCCATAGCCGCCGCCAACATCGCGATCGCCGGCCGGTAGAGGTCGTTCCAATTCTTGAAGTCGTTGGCGCCGTCGGCGTTCTTCATTGCCAACCAGAACTGCTCGTAATACTGAGTGAGACCGAGGGGCAGCGCGTCCAATCGCGTGAGGCCCATCGCGCCGCCTCTCGTCAGGTCGTCGAGAACGAACCTGATGTACATGAAATTCCCTTCACTCGCCGAGCGAAGGCGGTCGACGAACACGCCAGGGTCGAAGCGGCTTTGCCGAAGTGACGCGTCCACCTCAGGTCGTGTCATTTCCTGAGCGAGGAACAACTCGAGATCGGTGCGCTGTCGTCGGTCGTCAGAAGCCAGGCGGAGAAAGTCGATAGCGGTGGGGCCACTGACCTTCACGACGGGGTCGATACGGGCCGTCAACACGATGTGGACGCCGGCCGGCAGGCGTCCGGGCAGAAACAGCGTGTTGCCACCCGCCGCCTCCAGCGCTTCGTCCACTCCGTCGATCACGAGAAGCAGCCGCGGAGACTGGCTTCGGGCTTCCTCGATCAGCACCTTCAGAAAGCTCCAATCCTTTCCAGCGCGCTCGGGGAGATGATCGTGACTGAGTGAGAACCGGGAAATGAGATCGACCGCGAGATGCCGCAAGCACGACTCGAGGTGCGTCCGTCCCTCCGCCGCGGAGAAGAAGAACGCCGGGGCATTCTCGCGCCTCGTGATATCCGCAGCGATGGCGGTCTTTCCGAGTCCGGCTTCTGCGACGATGCAGAAGTAGCCGCTCGCTGTCGTCTCTCGAAACGAGTTCAGCTTTTCCGTGATCCAGGATCGACCGACAAAGCGCTCTGTCTCGAGGTCCACCAACTCCTGGAATTCGGTGTCGTAGCTGAAATCGGCGAGCGCAGGATAGTCTCGAACGATGATCTCGTAGACGCTCTTCCCGTTCGTCGCGTCGGACGGATCGTAGGCAGCGTAGCCCCTTGCCTTCTGCAGCCGGACGATGTCGAGCGTCGCGATGTGGTCCATCTGGTGCAGGTTGCGTGCGGCGGCAACGGCTGCGTCCTGGAAGGAAAGCGTCGGAGTGGAGCGGCCGTCCGCGGATGTGGCCGCAAACCCGGTGCATTCAACCAGGATGTATTTCTTGTCGACCACTCGCTTCCAGAGATCGCCGTCCGGTTCTTGCCAGGACCTGCCAGCGGCCCCGCCAACAAGCATTCCGCGCTGTGCATCATCGCGGCTCCAACCACGCGGCTCCGACCAGCGTTCGGAGTCGTTCGCCGCCTCCACCACCACGACCGAGTGAAGCACGCCGCGTGCGTTGTTCCGCAGCAGCACGATGAACGGGAGCAAGTGCGCCTCGATGCAGGCCCCCGCGAACAGGAGCGCCAGGTCGATGCATGTCCCGCGCGCTCCGACCACGTCTTTGGGGGGACGAATGAGCTGCGTGTGGTTGCCGGGATCGTCGAGCTGGACAGGCTCCAGATCGTAAGTAATCCCGAGGTGTGCAAGCGCGTCGTACAGCACGTTGACGACGTCGCTGATGCGCCCGGCGGCACGTAGATCGTGCAGGGAGGCGCGCCCCCCGCCTGCCGCCGCGAAAATGTCCTGCGGGACCGCCGCGCGAATGGCAGCGAGGTTGACATAGTGAGCCAGCAGTTCCGGGCTCGCTTTGTACCACGGCCGCCATCGATCGCCGGCCGTCACATCACCTCGAAAACATCGGCGACCAAATCGGTGGGTCCGGCGGCGGCGTTCTTTGACTGAATCGACACCCGATAGCGGCCAGCGGGCAATCCGGTCACCTCGCCGGACCAGACGAAGCCGGTGGGGACAAGCACCACATCGCGCGCTGATCCGTCAGTGATGTGCGCCGGCTCGATACGTGCAGTGATTTCGTTCGGATCCTCAGTGCCGTGAAGCGTGACTCGAATCGTCACGGGCTCTCCGGCCTCGAAGACATCGTCGATGTCGAGCCCAAAGCCATTCGTGGGGCTGCTGCCGAGCGCGCGGGCGGGCTGACGGAGATCGCCCTGTAATGCGCCAACGACCTGTGCAAGATTGGCCAGCATCTCCTGACCGTTCTGCATCATCGCGTGCTTCTGGTTGATCATCCACCATCGCAGCGGCTTCGCGTTGAGCTCGAGCGGTACCGCCGACACCCGCGGGACCGTTCCATCGCCGTTGGCAAACACGGGATCCACGTCCGGGGGACGATCATCGCCGACCTCCAGCCGTCCACCACGATGAATCCGAAGAGACTGTTTAGTGTCGTGCCCCCAGCCTACAACCGGAAGCATCTCGACCGCGTAACGATTGTCTTTCCGGTTGACCGCGTGTGCAGCTTCGATCGCGTCGTACAGCACATAGGCCTTCTTTGCCCTTGCGCGATCGATCTCCTTGATATCGTGTGTGGTCTCGAAGACCCGCTTCCACACTCCGTCCACGTCCAGCACCGCTCGGTAGCGTGGCAGCAACTGGTAAACAGACGGCAAAGACTGCAGGATCGCAGTCAACTCTCGCAGCTCGACTCCAAGTTTTCGATACCCGTTCACCAGGTAATCGAATGCCTGTGGCGATCCGCGGTGCGGTGTTCCGAATGTGATCAACGCACGCGTGAGCGGATAGCCCTTCAGGACCTCGATGTAATAGCGGGCGACCAGCCCACCCATGCTGTGGGCGATGAAGATGACGCATGCGTCAGGATCGTCGACGTAGTGACGCCATCTCGGCAGCTCGCGATCGATCAGCTGCTTCAGTTGTCCAGCGGCGATCGCGTTGTCCTTGCGCCAGTCGTAAGGAAATTCGAAGTAGTTTGCCGGTGGTCCATCGGTGATTCGCGCGTTTCCCATCACGAGCTGAAAATGCCCACTCAGGTGCCTCGTCATGCCCGTGTAACCGTCGAACCGGTACAGCCCTGGTGCAAACGTGTAGGGCACCAGCGCCGTCGCCTCCACACCGTCGTCGTAATCAGGATCGTCCTCGCGTTCGATGCGAAGCCACCTCAGGGAATGCCCGTGTGAGCGAACCCAGTTGAGGAGGGTGGTTGGTGCCGGCGCCCAGATCGGGGTGCCGTTTCTGGTGAGGACACTTCCTGTGATTCCTGGCAGGATCACCACCAGGTCATTCATCCGCAACTTTTCCGGACTCATAATCGGTCCGCCGAATGGAAATGCCAGCACATCATAGCGCCAGGACGACTGTGAAATCTGATCCTTTTTGACGATCGCGATCGCCACCGATGCGTAGGTAGTACCGTAGTGTCTGAAGACTGGGACTACGACACATCGCTTATGGTCAGCCGTCGACTCCGTTACAGATGTTCCTTGCTGCCCGCTCTGATGGCTCAAGCGCGAGCAGCGCGATGTGTAGTCACGAGGTGGCGTAATGTCCGAAAACTCTGACGGGCTCGAGTTCGCGCAGCGCGGACGCCATGATCCGCGAGAACAGGCCCGATCTACGCCGCCTCGCAGATGAGCCAGTTGCGGAAATCGTCCAGTGCGGCGAGCCAATTCCCTTCGGAAATTCGACGACTTTCGCCGGCCGCTGATCCCGCGTCGCAGCACGTTGCCCTTTTCTTGCCCTTTTGACTGAGTGCCTCCCTGCTGGCGGCGTTGTCGGCGCTGGGGCGTCCAACAGACCCACTTCTGATGACAGGTACGCCGGCGAGAGATGCGCATACCGCATGACCATACGCAAGCCACGATGGCCCAGGAGTTCGGCCACCGATCGCAGCGAGGCACCCTTCATGATCAGCCAGGAGGCGAAGGTGTGCCGCAGGTCGTGCCAGTTGAAGTCTTTGACCCTGGCGATCTCGAGTGCCGTGTGGAACCCGTTCTTGACGTCCTTGACGGGCTCCCCCGCTTGGCGACCCGTTGCGTGTGCGAACACGTACGGGCAATCCGGTAGGCGCTCCAGATAGAGCGTTTGCAGAGTCGTTAAGACAGTCGCGTTCAGGGGAAGCGCATGTGGCCGGCCGCTCTTTGGTGCGGGGAATCCGAACGACGCGGTTCAGGAAGTCCACGGAATCCCACCTCAAGCAGAAGAGGCTGCCTCGGCGCAGGCCCGTGTGCACGGAGAGGATGATCTTCTCGGCCAGACATGGCGATGTTTTGACCGTCCTCGCCGCTTCGATAAGCCGGTTGTACTCCTCCTCTGTGAGATAGCGCAGCCGCGAATTGTCGTCGTTGAAGAACTTCACCCGACAAACTGGATTCGAGGCCGCTAGATTCCGCGCCATGCACCAGTTGAAAAACGCCTTCAAGACAGCGAGATCCTTGTCGACAGTGGAATGAGCCACGTTTTGGGCTCGTCGGAGTTTGACGTCTTCGATGAGAGCGGGCGTAATCTTCGCGAGCAGCGTAGCTCCCCTGATGTGTGATTCCCACACTGAGAGCGCGGGCTCGACATACGAGGCGTGATGAGCGATTCTGCACGGTCGAATACTCACGATACTGCTTCAGGGCGGTTTCGAACGCGATGGTCTTCGGGGCCTGCTCGTGCCAGGTGCCGTTCTCGATTTTTGTTTGTTCCGCGGACCAGCTGCGCACGGCTTCGCGCTCCCGGCGGAACCGCTTTCTCACCCTAGAACCGTCGGGATACCGAATCTCAATCAGCCAACGACCCAGCTCAGCGCTCCAGACTGGCTGTGCCTATCGAGAAGTCCATCTAAAGTCTGATGGCGCTCGTTTCAGAATCCTGTGCCAGATTTCGCCCGTGTGCAATGAACTCGTCGGTCCCGTGTCGCCGGTTCGATCCGCCTCGATCACCCACGAAGAGTGCGAACGTTCACGGACGCGATGCGCACACATGTTGAGCATCGAGCTTTCGCGTGTTTTCTGGGCGACGGAATGGCTGTAGATCGTCCAACACGGTCCACGCGTTCTGAGGAATACGTCCCATGAGCGCCTGTTTCTTCGCTGAGTATTTCGCCTCTTCCAGATAGATTGGGAACTGAAGGCGATCACAGTCGCTCGTCGACGCTCGAGTTCTCACCAGTCCGCAGATAAGGGCTGTCAAGAGCAGAGCGCAAGTTGTACAGGAAGTCGCCGATCAGGACACTCAGTTCAATCGGAGGGATTGGATCCTCGACGTAAAAGACCATCCAATGTTCGGTCTCTTCGCGATTCACCTTGCGGATGAAGTACGGCCGCGCCTGTTCCACGTACACACGTGGCTGCTATCAAGACCGTCCGATGAATTCGAGCACGGCGTCATTCCAAGACATCGTCGCCTCACCGCCGCCGCAATTGTCCCGGCCCGCTTCCGGCGTCTTCTGCCGCGTCCAGCAGTGATCGAGTCCCTCGAACTCTCGGTGTTCTGCCCGACCAGGGTGTCGTCCGTTCACGATCGCGGCGATCGTCGCGTGATCGCTCGCCGTGCTCACTGCGTCGTACGTTCCGTGCAGCACCTGCACGCGTCCGTCGACAGCCGCCCATGCCGCCAGGATGTCGACGACCGCGATCTCTCGAAAGAATCGCTCACTGCGGCCGGGATACGTCGTTGGCGTGAATGCGATCGTCCCGTAGGCGCTAATCCCCGCCACGGGCACGTCGCGCGCCAGCAGCGGCGCGAAGAACCCGCCGAGCGAGATGCCGACCAGGAACACACGGTTCTTGTCGACTGCCGGATCAGCCAGGAGCGCGCGTAGTGCCGCCTGATAGCCCGCGAGCTCCTCGCGGAACCCGGTCTCTGCACACGGCGGCCCCTCGCTGTCGCCCGCGCCGGGCTTGTCGACTCGCATCGTCACGAATCCGCGCGACGCCATGGCGGCAAAGAGGGCGTAGGGGTTCGCGCTGGCGCTGGCTCCGGGCACATCGATCGAGCTGCAGCCGCCGCCTTGCAGGAACAGTACGGCTGGTGCTGGCCGCTCGGCGTTCATGGGTCGGGAGACGATCGTGCGCAGGCGCATCCCGTCCGCCAGCGTTACGTGGCCGTAGTCGAACGTGGTATTCGGGAGGCTCTCGTGCGCGACGGACTGGAGAACGGCAACCAGGCGCCTCTTCTCACCGCTCCGCCAAACGTCGATCACGAGCGAGTCGCCTCCCCGATGACGGCCGATGAACGACTGCACTTGCAAAATCGACTTTACCGGCGTCCCGTCGAGCGCGACAATCGCGTCGCCGGGGACCACGCCGGCCACCGCGGCTGCCGATCCGGCCGGTACGGCTGACACCACCACGGCCCCACCCGCGTCGACCGCCAGCGTTACGCCGAGAGCAGCACGCCGAGGCAATGGACCGTCGTTCGCCGGCCGGCCCGCCGGCACCTGCCCGGCCGCCGACGTCGCCCGAACCAGCACCAGCAGCAGGATCGTGACGCTGGCTCTTCGCATGTCAATCCTCTCGATCAGATTCGATTACGAAGCTAGCGCTGCGAGGGCGCGGTCGCGATGACCGAGCCTTGGGCTACCACGTGACAGCCTAATTCGCCGCCGGCGGCGTGCGCTGTCGATGACGAGCAGCTTGAGGCGCCCCTTGCCCGGCACCAGCCGCAATCCCCACTGTTCCTTGATGGCCGTAGGCAACGAGGGCCCTGCGAAATCCGGTGGCGGCTCCGCTCCGGTGAAAAGGTAATCCAGATCCAACGTGTAGCGGCCCGTCAGCCCGGTGCGATCCACCGTGATGGTGCCCAGGAGCACCCGACCCGGCGGCAGCGAGAGCATCTGCGCCACGG
>Ga0070672_100001524_pt1 | contig 14352 bp, 16 predicted proteins | sample KBSM13metaG_FD_66151 | JGI IMG/M metagenome (GOLD analysis project Ga0070672, IMG submission 66151) | Miscanthus rhizosphere microbial communities from Kellogg Biological Station, Michigan, USA - KBS M1-3 metaG | ecosystem: Host-associated > Plants > Roots > Rhizosphere > Soil ... | reverse complement strand
GACGGATCGGAAGGCGACGCAGAACGCCTTCATGAACGACGAGATTCGCGCAATGATCGCGACGAACGCCTTCGGACTGGGCATCGACAAACGCGAGTTGCGCTTCGTGGTTCACTATCACTTTCCCGGTTCGGTCGAGGCGTACTATCAGGAAGCCGGACGCGCCGGCCGTGACGGAGATCCGGCGGTCTGCACGATCCTCTATCGCGTCGAGGATTCGCGCGTGCAGTCGTACTTCCTCGGTGGCAAGTACCCCGACGTCGAGGAAGCGGCAAAGGTCGCGCTGCTGCTCGAACAGTATCCGCTGCTCGAACGAGTGCAGCTCGAGGAGCTGGCCGAACGCTCGGGCGTCGCACGACGGAAGGCGCGCATCGTCCTCACCTTGCTCAAGCGTCACGGCCTCGTGCGCGAGCATCGTGCTGGCGGATGGGAACGGCTACAGAGCCGCCTTACTTCAGTGAATCTCAGCGAAGACCTCACCGACTACGAGGCTCGGCGCGAACAGGACCGCGCGAAGCTTCGCGCCATGGTCGGTTACTGCCAGAGCGCGCGCTGCCGCACGCGGTTCCTGCTCGAGTACTTCGGTGAGCACGCCGAAGAAGGCTGGGTGTGCAGCAACTGCGACGCGTGCGACGCCCAGGAAGCGTTCGCCCGACGCACTCGACGCGCTGCTGCCATCGCGTGAGCTAGTCGGCCAGCATGTCCTGGAGGAGGGTCGTCAGCTCGTGATGCTCCACCGGCATGTCCACGATCCGCAGCGAGAGTCGCTCAGCGAACTCGCTGCGATCGCTATTGGTGCGCCGTGAGCGAAACAGAAGCACCTTGGCGCCTGTCATGAGCACCGGCCCGACAAACTCGTCTGTACATGCATCCTCGTGATCGCAATCGACGAGCACGAGCTTCGGACGTACGCGAAGCAACGCTGTGCGCGGAGGCTCCCCCTGTAGACTGAAATGCGGCACATGGCCGGCAATTTCCACAGCGGCTCCCAGCAGCGCAGCGGCCAACGCATCAGACGAGAGAATCAGTACGGACTGGCGGCTCACGTCGTGAGGGTCGAAAGATCGAATCACCGGGAGAACTTTCGACGCATGCCGCAATTGGAGGACCAAGCACCGATGGCAAGGCCTCGTTTCAGCACTTGACTCACGCGCTACTGTGGTAAACATTCGTCGCGGCGATGCCGCCGCACGTTTTCTGCTCGCCCCCCGCGAGTCTCCCTATCTCCGGCTTTGGCGCATGATGATGGCCTACGACTCGAGCCAGACCCCGCCGAGTCGACTGGACGACGCAACGCTCGAGTCGCTTCGGGCGGCACTCAGGCAATACCTGATCGACGACTCGTCCCCGGAGCCAGTGCAGGCTGCGTTGGCGAGTATGGCCGCCGAAGCGCGAGATAAAAGGATGATGCCCGAGCACGTGCTCATCGCGCTGAAGGATACGTGGGCCGCGCTACCCGAAGTTCGCGCCTTGCCCGAGGCCTCCCATCAGGTCCGGATGCTCCAGCGCGTCGTGACGATGTGCATCAAGGAGTACTTCGGCAACTGAACCGTTCGGGAAAGCTGACGAGTTTGGTGCTAGGTTGAGCGTGCACATGCTCGCCCACCGAGTTCGTGCGTGGTTCGGTTCTGCACCGCTTCCGCGCCTTCGACGCCTCCTCCTCGCCCTCTACCTCGCTACGGCTGCCGTGGATGCCGCGGGAAAGGCGCTCGCCGCCAATCCCGCGATCAATCGCGCGGTGATGGAGCGAGTTCGTGGCGCGTCCGTCACCGAGATGCGCGAGGCCGCGCGTCCATCGGGAAACTTCGAAATCTTCCGCGCCGCAACGCGACACCTGCTCGAGGACAAGGACCTCTACGCCTTGTACCCGGACGAGCACTCCGACCGGTTCAAGTACAGTCCGACGTTCGCGCTACTGTTTGCGCCCTTCGCGTTCTTGTGGTGGCCGCTGGCGCTCTTCCTCTGGAGCACGCTCAACGCGCTCGTGTTGTTCTTCGCCGTGGAGCGCGCGGTACCGGGACGAAGAGGAATGCTCGCGATCTTCTGCCTGCACCTGGAGGTGTTGCGGGGGATGCAGAACGCCCAGAGCAACGCACTTGTCGCTGGACTCATCGTTCTCGCCTTCGTCGCACTCGAGCGCGCACACGCCTGGCGCGCCGCGCTCGCCGTGGTACTCGGCGCCAGCGTGAAGATCTTTCCCCTCGCTGCGTTGACGTTCGCTATTCCTCGTCGCGCGGCTATGCGAACGGGTGCGTGGGCAGCCGCTCTTGGCGCAGCGCTCGTGGCACTCCCGCTCCTCGTCACGTCGCCCGCGACGTTGATGGCGCAGTACGGCTGGTGGCGCGGCGTGGAGTCGAGCGACGCGCGTCAGCGATGGTTCTCGGTGATGGAGCTCGTTCACCGTTGGACTGGATTGACGCTGCCCAACTGGCCGATCCAGCTCGCTGGAACGCTGCTGCTCGTCGCGCCACTCGCGCTGCGCCGTGATCGGTGGGACGACGCGCGCTTTCGCGTGCTGTATCTGTGCTCGGTGCTGCTCTACGCCGTGGTCTTCAACCATCAGGCCGAGCGCGCGAGCTATCTCATCGCGTTCACCGGTGCGACGATCTGGTTCGCAAGCTCACCTGACGTACGTTGGCGCACGTGGCTGTACCTTCTCGCGTTCGTCACCATTCCGCTGATGTCGACGCTCATTCCGGGCCCATACATTCGCGTGCAGTCGGTAGTGCTGTATCGGCTCACCGTGCCGTGCCTGGCGATCTGGCTCGTGGTGCAGTGGGAGCTTTGGCGCGGGTCGCGCTACAGTTCAGCGGATGTCGTCCCGAGCGAAGTCGAGGGACCTGCTCTTCAGCCCGAAAAGCAGGTCCCTCGGTCGCGCTGAGCGCTCCTTTCGGGACGACAATCAACCGTCGCTGAGCGTCGCCTTGAGGTCGATCTGCACGTTTCCCTTCAAGGCGCCGGATACCGGACATCCCTCCTTCGTGGCTGCGGCGATCTGCTGAAACTTCGCGTCGTCGATGCCGGGCACCGTGGCCGTGACGGTGAGATCCATGCGCGTGATCTTGAACCCTTCGCCCACCTTCTCGATCGTGCATGCTGCCTTCGTGTCGATGCTCGTCGGCGCAAAGCCTGCCTTCTCGAGGCCACCGCTGAGTGCCATGCTGAAGCACGCCGCCTCTGCGGCAGCGAGCAATTCTTCCGGGTTCGATCCCGCGGCATCCTGGAAGCGCGAGCCGAAGCTGTAGCTGCCGCCAAGCCCCGTCTGGCCCTTGAACGAGCCTGTGCCCTTCTGCAATCCGCCCTGCCACTGCGCGGTCGCGGTTCTCGTCGGCATTCTTCCTCTCTCTCGTCGTGATCTCGGTGATGTGGGTGCTGCGCCAGCGCCACCGCGCGCTTGACGCGTCGTGACCAATAAGCTTTATCTCCTGCCATGACGGAACCGGCAGAGACGCCGCTCCCGCCGTCCGTGGCGCGAGTGCTGCGCACGTTTCGCGCCCTTGGGCGTGAAGAAAAAATGCAGGCACTGCTCCATTACGCCAAACAGCTGGAGCCACTTCCCGAGCGGTTCCAGGCCCTCGACCGGGCCGAATTCACCGTACCAGAATGCCAGACGCGCGTCGACTTGTTTCCGGAGATGCGCGACGGAAATCTCTACTTCTACGTCGACCTCAATGCGCGGCAGTCTCCCACCATCGCCGCGTTTCTCGCCATCCTCTTTTCAGCGGTCAACGGACATCCTCCCGAGACGGCGCTTGCGATCCCCAACGATTTCGTGCGGCAGATGATGGAAGGAATTGGACTCGCCGGCCGAGAAGTGGGACTGAATGCAATGCTCGCGCGCATCAAGCGTCACGCGCAGCGCGCCGTCGCCTGACCACAGGACGCTCATGACCCCCGCACGGACCGTACAGACGTACGCCAATCACCGGCGCTTCTTCCCGCTGTACCACTACTTCGCACTTCCGATCTTTCTCGCCAACGTCGTCGTTGCAGTGTCGCACGCCATCCAGCGCCCGACGCCGTTCAACGCCTGGCTGGTCGTCCTCTCACTCGGACTCGTCGGGGCACTCCTCGCCAGCCGGGCATCGACCCTCCACGTGCAGAACAGACTCATCGCGCTCGAGATGCGGCTCCGCCTGGCAACCACGCTCGCGCCCGAACTCCGCAGTCGAATCCCCGAGTTGCATTTGCGCCACCTCATCGGTCTTCGTTTCGCCGGCGACGCGGAATTGCCCGAACTCGTGGAGCGATGCCTGCGCGGAGAGCTCACCACCTCCGACGCCGTGAAGCGCGCCATCCGTGAATGGCGGCCGGACTTCATTCGCGCCTGACACCCCAAGACGCTCGGATGCAAACACTGCTCAACGCCATCGGATGGGTACTCACCATCCTTGTCGTCCTCATCGGATTCATCTACGTCACCGTCGTGTGGATCTTCACCGCACCTTTCGACAAGGGGCGCTATCACGCTGGACGGGCGTTTCGGCAGCTCGCCGTCGCGCAGGTGACACTCAATCCGTTCTGGCATTTCGAGACGGATGGCGCTGCACCTGATAATCCGCGGCTCCCATACGTCGCCGTGTCGAATCACGAATCCTACGCCGACATCTTCCTCATCTCGCATTTCCCATGGGAGATGAAGTGGCTGTCGAAGGACACGATCTTCAAGATCCCCGTCATGGGCTGGATGATGCGCATGGCGAACGACATCCCCATCAAGCGCGGGAAGAAGGAGAGCGTCGTCAGTGCACTCGAGGGTTGCCGGGACCGCCTCGGCAAGCACACCAGTATCATGATCTTTCCCGAGGGCACGCGCTCGAAGACGGAGGAACTGCTGCCCTTCAAGGACGGAGCATTCAAGCTGGCCATCGAAGCCGGCGCACCCATCCTGCCCATCGCCGTTGCCGGCACGCGCAATTGCATGGCAGCGGGCACCTTCGCCTTTCGACGCGCTCGCGCAAAGGCTCGCGTGCTTCCACCTATTCCGACAGTCGGACTCACCAAGGCCGACGTGGCCACGCTGCGTGACAGGACGCGCGACGTGATCGACGCTGCCCGACACGAGCTCCAGAAGGAGCTCGCAGAAAGCGCGATCGTCGCGTGACCTCCGAAGGCCATGCGCCGCGCGACGAAGCGGAGCTGGAGGAACGTCTCTCTCGCCCCTCGCCGTCGCTCGCGCAGGCACTTGCTCCCATCACCGGCGACCTCATCATCCTGGGCGCCGGCGGCAAGATGGGCCCGTCGCTCGCTCGGATGGCCAAGCGCGCTGATCCCTCACGTCGCGTCATCGCCGCATCGCGATGGTCGGATCACGTAATCGCCGAATCACTGCGGGAAAGTGGCGTCGAAACGATTCAAGTGGACTTGCTCGACCGCGCGTCGCGCGCCGCGCTGCCCGATGCGCCGAATGTCGTCTTCATGGCGGGTCAGAAATTCGGCACGAAAGGCAACCCGGCCACCACATGGGCCATGAATGCCGGCGTCCCGGCACATGTGGCCGAGCGGTATGCCGGTGCGCGCACGGTGGTGTTCAGCACGGGCAACGTGTACGCGCTCACGGCCGCCGAGAGCGGTGGCTCGCGAGAGGATGACACACCGGCACCCATCGGCGAGTACGCGTTCTCCTGCCTCGCGCGAGAGCGTCTTTTCGCGGATGCCTCCGCGCGATTCGGCACGCCCGTTTCCATCGTGCGACTCAACTACGCGCACGATCTTCGCTATGGCGTACTCACGGATCTCGCCGTGCGCATCGCCGACGACCAGCCCATCGACCTTCGCATGAGCTGCGTCAACGTCATCTGGCAGGGCGACGCGAACGCCATCGCGCTCGCTGCACTCACGCGCGCGAGCACGCCGGAGCCGTACATCGTGAACGTCGCCGGTCGCGAGCCATTGTCCGTCGAAGATCTCGCACGCGCACTTGGCCACCGGCTCGGCAAGACACCGACGTTCAGCGGCGAGGCCGCACCTGATTCGCTCCTCAGCAACTCCTCACGCATGCAGGAGCTCCTCGGCGATCCCCTACTGCCGCTCGACACACTTCTCGACTGGGTCGCGGAATGGGTACAGCGCGGCGGACGGCTGCTCGGCAAACCGACGAACTTCGAGCGCAGAGATGGCCAGTTCTAACGCTCGCGTCCATGCGTACCTGTCCGCCGGACAGGTGATTCCTGCGCATCCACTCGCGCTTACGGCCGAGCGCAAACTGGACGAACGCCATCAGCGCGCGCTGACACGCTACTACGTCGATGCTGGCGCGGGAGGTATCGCGGTCGGCGTACACACCACGCAGTTCGCGATTCGCGATCCACGACACGGACTCTATCGTCCAGTGCTCGAGCTTGCCGCTGACACGGTGCGAAGCTGGAATGCAGTGAGCCCGCTACCGTTCACGCTCGTGGCCGGCGTCATCGGCGAAACGGCTCGAGCGGTCGCCGAGGCGGAACTCGCGGCGTCACTGGGATATCACGTGGCGCTGCTCGGCCTCGGTGCATTGAAGACGGCGACGGACGACGAGCTCATTTCACACTGTCGCGCGGTTGCCGACGTCATGCCGCTGTTCGGATTCTACTTGCAGCCCGCGGTGGGCGGTCGCGTGTTGAGCTACAGCTTCTGGCGTCGCTTTGCCGAGATCGAGAACGTGTGGGCGATCAAGATCGCGCCGTTCAACCGCTACCAGACGATCGACGTCGTTCGCGCCGTAGCAGACTCGGGCCGAAAGGATGTTGCGCTCTACACCGGCAACGATGACAACATCATCGCCGACCTGCTCACGCCATTTCCCTTCGGCGGTAGCACTCGGCGAATCGTGGGCGGGCTGCTCGGCCAGTGGGCAGTGTGGACACGCACGGCCGTCCATCTGCGCTTCGACACGCAATTCGCGAGTGACGATGCGCTCGACGCCAAGTGGCTGCGAACCAACGCTGCACTCACTGACGCGAATGCAGCGATCTTCGACGCGGCGAACGGGTTCGCCGGATGTATTCCCGGCATCCACGAAATTCTGCGCCGGCGCGGTCAGCTGGCGGGCACGTGGTGTCTCGACCCGAACGAGATGCTGTCGCCAGGACAGAGCGAAGAGATCGATCGGGTGTGTCGCGCGTATCCCGAGTTGAATGACGACGCGCTCGTCGCGGAGGGTCTCGACCGCTGGCTTGCATAGAGTCGTCCCGACAGGAGCGCAGCGACCGAGGGACCTGCTTTTCTTTTTGCTCGCCTTACGCCAGCAAGTCGTTCACCCAGCTCTTCTTCGCTCGCTGCTCGAAATGGGTCCGCCATGCGCCGAGGTCCGTCAGCGTCGTGTCGAACACGACGGTGTCCTTGCTGATCGCACCGCTGTGAGCGAGCGTGGCGATCTCGTCGCGTGACGCTGACTGCACCACACCGTGGTCGTCGCGGTAGAAGACGCGTCCGCCCCCAACGAGGCTCGCGCCCACTTGGCGCTCGAGTTGCTGAAGTACGCGGAACAGTCCGTCGATGGAACAGCCGGAGGCACCGGCTGTACTCTGGTCCACGGCGACGATGAGGAAACGGCCGTCGCGCCATTCGCGACCCACCGTGAGCGGCGCGCCATGCGCCTTCCAGTCAGCGAGATGCTCGTCAACCCCTGCGAGAAGGGCTTTGGTGCCCTCCTCCGTCAACAACTTGTCGCTGCCGAACACCCAAACGCGTGAAGAATCGGGGAGTGACTCGAACGGAACGACCGGCATGTGATCAGTCTCGGAACGGGAAACTTGAGGCTCGCTACTCGCGCGCGGTGCGGGTCTCCTGCAAGATAGTCAGAAGTCGTTCCGCCGCCCTTCACGATGGATCACGACATCTCCCTGAGTAGACGCGACCCGGTTGGAATGACCGCATCGGCCGATGAACGCTATCGACCGCTGTTCGCGCTATCGCCTCAGCCCGCTTGGGTCTACGACCTGGCGACGCTTCGCTTTCTCGAGGTGAACGAAGCGGCCGTGCGCAGCTACGGTTGGACGCACGCCGAATTCCTCGCGATGACCATTCGCGACATCCGTCCTCCGACGGCGCTTCCACAGCTCGACGCGATGCTCGTCGACGTCGCGACGCGCCAGCGGTACAACGCCACGTCGTCGCACCGCACGAAGGACGGACGTGTCCTTCAAGTGGAAATCAGTTCGTACCCACTCGAGTTCGACGGCCGCGCCGCGCGCATGGTGCTGGTGCATGACATCACGGAGCGCGAGGCGGCAGCGCGGGCTCTCGCCCTGAGCGAAGAAAAATACCGCTCGGTGATCGAGCAGCTTCGCGACGTGTTCTTTCGCACGGACGCGTCCGGACTCTGGACCTTCCTGAACTCCGCCTGGACGACACTCACCGGCAATCCCGTCGATACCAGCCTCGGCACGCACTATCTGTCGTACGTCCACCCGTCGGACCGCGGTCTTCTGCTCGATGCATCCAAGTCGCTCTGGGATGGCGAGGTCGAGAGCACGGTGGTCGAGGTCCGCTACTTTCACCGCGCTGGAGGCTACCGCTGGGTCGAGGCCAACACGCACTCGGTTCGCAACGATCACGGTGAGATGACCGGCTCGATGGGCACGCTGCGCGACGTCACCGAGCGACGCGCGGCGAGCGAAGAGCATCAGCGCCTCGCGACCCACGTCCGCCAACTCCTCGACGCGTCGCTCGAGGGCATCTACGGTCTCGACGCACGCGGCATCATCACCTTCGTGAACCGCCGCGGCTCGGAGATGCTCGGGTTCGAGCAGTCCGATCTCATCGGACAGCCGATGCACGACCTCACACACCACTCGCGAAAGGACGGCACGCCGTACCCCATCGAGGAATGTCCCATTCAGCGCGCGGCAACACAGGGCGTGCCATGCGAGGTGGCCGACGAGGTGCTGTGGCGAAAGGACGGCAGCGCACTGCAAGTGGAATACACGGCGTCGCCGATTCGGGAATACGGCCACCTGTCGGGTGCGGTGGTCAACTTCCGCGACATCACGGCGCGCAAGAGCGCCGAGCTCGAACTCATCGTCGCGCGTGATGCGGCAGAAGCGGCCAGCCGGACGAAGAGTGATTTCCTCGCGCGCATGAGCCACGAGCTGCGCACGCCGCTCAATTCGATCATCGGCTTCGCCAACGTGCTGCGGAAGAACAAGCAGCGCACGATGACGGAGGAGGAAATCTCCTACGCGAACCGCATCGCGACCAACGGACTACACCTCCTCGGCCTGATCAACGACATCCTCGACCTCTCGAAGATCGAGGCGGGCCGCATGACGCTCGAGTTGTCGACAGTCATGCTCGACACGCTCGTCTCCGAAACGATCGCCGAGCTCGAGGGACAGGTGGGTGAACACACCGTGCTGCGCGCCGAGATCCCATCCGAGATGCGCTCGATGGAGACGGACGCCGCACGAATGAAGCAGGTGCTGATCAACCTCATCGGCAATTCGCTCAAGTTCACCGAAAGGGGCGAGGTGGTCGTCACCATCGACGTGGACGAGGATGGACGTCCGAGTGTGCTCACCGTTCGCGACACGGGCATCGGCATTCCGCAGCATCGACTCGATGCCATCTTCAACGTCTTCGAGCAGGCGGAGTCGATGACGGCGCGACGGTTCGGCGGCACGGGGCTCGGCCTCGCTATCTCGCGGTCACTCTGCGATCTCATGGGCCACCAGCTCACGGTGTCCAGCGTCGAGGGAGAGGGAACTACGATGGTCGTGCGGCTCGGCGAAGCCCCGCGTTCGACACGCCGGACCACGCCGTTGGGAATGGCGACGATCCCCGAACCAATCGGCCCAAGCCGCTCGCGCGCGGAGAAGGATCAGCCGATCATCCTCGTCGTCGATGACGATCCCGACGCACGGCTGCTCCTCGGCCAGCTCATCGAGGACGTCGGTTGCCGGGTGGTGGAGGCCGCGTCAGGCGTGGAGGCGCTGCGCATGGCGCGTGAGCTGCTCCCGGCCATGATATTTCTCGACCTCAGGCTTCCGAAGATCAGCGGCTTCGACGTCCTGCGAATCCTTCAGGGCGATGAGCTGCTCAAGCACACGCCGGTGGTGATCGCCAGCGTCGTCGGAAGCGAGTCGCGGAGCGTGCTCACCGGCGCTGCCGCAGTGCTCGACAAGCCGCTGAGCAAGGAGCAGGTGATCGACGTCATTCACCGCTACCTTCCTTCGACGCTCCGCTGAGTCCTTTGTCGTCCCGAGCGTAGCGAGGGACCTGCTGCTGGGGTCCCCTGCATTTCTTCTGCACTCCCTTCATGTCTGTCTTTGTCGTCATATCGCTCGTCGCGCTGACGAGTCTCGTCATTCTTGCGCTTGCCACTCGCATTCGTGCCCTGCAGCAACTCGATGATCGACTCGAGACCTGGATGATCACGCATCGCGATCGCGTACACGTGATTGCCAGCGTGGGGACGCTGCCCGGCGAGCGATACGTGCATCCGGTAATTGCAGCGTTGACTGCCGCGATCGTGCTCGCGACGCGTGGCGGCCCCGCGATGCGCATTCTCTTGCCGCTCGCGACTGCATCACTCGGCGGGATCATCGCGCACCACCTCGTGAAGTTCGTCTATCATCGTCATCGCCCCGAGGGCGCACTCAAACGCGACAAGACGGAGGCGGCCTTTCCCAGCGGGCACACGACGAATGCGACGGCCGTCATCGTCACGAGCACGTACATCCTGGTGCGTGAAGGCCTGTTGCCGCTGCCCGTCGCTCTTGCCCTCGCACTCGTGGTCGCGATTGTCACCGGCGCCAGCCGAGTTGCGCTCGGCTGGCACTGGGGATCGGACGTGATTGGCGGGTGGATAGCCGGCGTCGGCGTGGCGGCGTTGGCGTGTCAGCTTTACAACTTTCTCTCAGGCTGAGGCTATCAACGCAGTCATTCCCGTATTCTTGCCATTCCGTGATTCTAGTCAGTCGTTGCTGTTTCGCCGATCTGAGTATCGCCTCGACGAAGAGCGGAAGACAAGGCTGGAATCACGGAATTGGAAGAATTTGAATCATGAGCTATAAGGCGCCGCGACTCGACTCACTTGCCTATGGCTTGCCCGTCGGAAGTTGAATCAGCGGAGTCGAACTCCCACTGAACTGCGGCAGCTTCCCGTCCCACTTCTTCGTGATCTCGTACTGCACCAGCGTCGGGGTGATACTCTGCGCCAACAGCGTGTTTGCTCGCGCTTGAGCTTCCGCCTCCGCAGTGATCGCCTTGGCACGGCCCGCCGCCTTGATCGAGTCGCCCTGCGCGTTGAACGTGTTCTTCTGCAATTCATTCTGCGCCGTCAATGCCTGCTGCTGCATGACGTTCTTCTGGTTGATCGCTTCCATCACCGCCGGTGGCGCTCGGAGTTCGTTGATCGTGAACTGCTTCACGTCGAAGCCCAAGGGTTGCAGGTGCTTCGCGATTAGCGCATTCACGCGGTTGGTGACTTCGGCCTTCTTCGGCCCGATCACGTCGGCAACCGGCTCCGTGCCCACGACTTCCTGAAGCGCCTGTCGAATGGTCTGCTTCACGAAGCCATGCGTGATCTGGTTGATGTCCGTGCGGAACATCGTGTAGAGCTTCGGCATGTGCTGCTGATCCAGCTGGAACGAGAGCGACACGTCGAGCGCGAGCGGCTGACCCTCGACGCTGTTGACGTTGATCTCGTCGTTCATGCCCGAGCCCTCATTCGAACTCTTTGCGAGAATGAGCGTCTTCAGGAAGATCGGATACTCCTCGATGCCCGTGAGAAACGGCACTCGCGCATGCACGCCAGGTCCGAGCGGAACGGGGTCGACACCGCCGCCTGCGCGATGGATCACGATTCCCACATAGCCCGGGTTCACATACGTGAACGTCGAGGGGAGCAGGAGCAGTATCGCGACCAACGCGACGATGCCGATGACGACGCGTTTGAGCTTCTGCTTGTTCTCATTGCCCGTATCGAATCTCATTGAGTCGATGCGGTCCGACATCGTGCTAGCCATGGAACGTCTCCTTGTAGCAGTCGGGGCACACCAGCTCTCCGTTCGCCAGGCGTACCAGTTGGTCTTCTGTGTGCGGGCCGTGAATAGAGCACACCAGGTCGGCCCGGCGATCCAATGCCTTCCTGTTCTGCGTCTGACGGAGTCGGACGCCTGCTGGTGTGAAGTTGAGTAGCAGCCAATAAAGAAGGGCGCCTCCCGTCGCGAGCAACGCGACGAACAGCACCCCTTCCACGATGATGGCACCCATTGGTGGTATATCTCCGGCGCGGCTAAGCGCGCCACTTGTACGCCATCATGACGCGCCAACTACCGAAATTGTTTCGACGTACCTCGCCGGTGGTTAGATGGATGCCCGCAGCGCTGCCTCGATGGTGCCGTGCGCGAAGGCGAACCCGGAATCGACCAGTGCGCGGGGTAACGCTCGCTGGCTCGCCAGGATAGTCGCATTGGCCATCTCACCAAAGGCGAGTTCCAATGCGAAACGCGGCACGGGAATTACCGCAGGACGCGAGAGCACCTTGCCGAGTGTCGCGGCGAACTCCGCGTTCGGCACGGGATTTGGCGCCACGAGATTCGCCGGACCGTTCAACGCGTCGGTGAAGAGCGCGTGCTCCATCGCACGCACGTGATCGTCGAGTGAGATCCAACTCATCCACTGGCGTCCGTTCCCCATCGGCCCGCCGAATCCGAGTCTGAACGGCAGCAGCATCTTCGCCAATGCACCGCCGCGCGAGGAGAGCACCACGCCGGTGCGCAGCAGGACGAGACGCACTTCCGCACTGGCGATTGGTGCGGCGGCATTCTCCCAATCGCGGGCGACCTGTGAGAGAAAGTCGGTTCCAGGCGAGCTCTGTTCGTCGAGTGTCTCGTCGCCACGGTCGCCGTAGTAGCCCACCGCCGACCCGCTTAGCATAACCTTCGGCTTCACCGCCATTGCCGCCACGGCTTTGACGACAAGCGACGTCCCGCGCATTCGACTCTCGAGGATGTCGCGCTTTCGCTCGGAGGTCCATCGCTCCGCGATGGGCGCGCCAGCGAGATTGACGATCGCGTCGCATCCCTCCAACACCCGGGGATCGAGTGCTGCAGCCATCGGATCCCACTGGATGTCGCCAGGCTGCGCATCGCGCGTAGACCGCACGAGCCGGCGCACCGCGTGTCCACGTTCACGCAATCGCGCGACGAGCGCGCTACCGATCAACCCGGTGGCGCCCGTGACGGCGACCGTGACACGTCCGTCGTGCGTGGACTGAGTAGGGGACGTCATGGCAAAGGCTCCGAGTAAAGTGGCCTCGCGCTGCGCGAACACCACCTTGTGAGCACGAAAAGCGCCGTGCTCAAATGAACACGGCGCTTCGGCTTTGCAGTTCCCTGTCCTGAGGAGCTAGATGTCGCCCGCGTCGATAAGGCGCCGGGCAATCACGTCGGCCACGGCTTCCGAGCGATACGCGTCCTCGCGGATGAGCCGTCGAAGTTCGAGCACGTACGCGACAGACATCACGCGCGTGGGCGTGGGGGTATACTGAATCATTCGCGCGTTCACGTTGCCCTCCTCGACAAGAGAACCCTTCGTAGGTGACTTCTCGGCCATGAGTCCCCTCCTTCCAACAAGTGTCGGCATGGGAGCGCCTTGACTTGAGCGCTGTCGCCTTCCGCCCGTATTGCAGTCTCGTCCGAATCGCTGCTGCCCGTCATGGCGGCGGGACGATATGTCACAGCAGTTCTCGTCCTGACTGGACACCGCCGATGTCACCGGGTAATCCTGCACAGGTGCATGTTTCTCGCCGCATTACGCTCCCGAGCCAGTAAGCGCCGAAATGGCCACGATTCTCTATCTGGATGATGAGCCGGCAATCGGCCTGATCCTGGAGGACACGCTCGAGCGGGCGGGACACACCGCGATCGGCGCCCAGACTGTTCCGCAGGCGCTTCAGGCGCTTGCGGAGCAGAACATCGACCTGATTATCTCCGACTATCGCATGCCGGGGCTGACGGGGCTCGAATTCCTGGAGCTGCTCCAGCAGGAAGGCAGTACGGTTCCCCTCATCATGCTCACCGGCTTCGCCACCATCGAACATGCGGTGGCATCCATCAAGGCCGGCGCGATCGACTACATCACCAAGCCGGTCAGTCCCGAGCAGCTCGAACTGGCCGTATCCCAGGCGCTCGAGGTCGTACGTCTTCGCCGCGAGAACACGGCGCTGCGCCGGGAGGTGATGGAGTTTCGCAACGAGCGGGCGATCATCGGCGAGGCGCCGCAAATCCGGCGGCTGCTGCAGACGGTGGCGACTGCTGCGCCCACACGCGCCACGGTGCTGCTCCAGGGAGAGTCCGGCACCGGCAAGGAGCTGTTCGCCCGCGCGATTCACGACGCGAGCGACCGCCGCGACAAGCCGTTCATCAA
>Ga0070672_100001510_pt1 | contig 14422 bp, 10 predicted proteins | sample KBSM13metaG_FD_66151 | JGI IMG/M metagenome (GOLD analysis project Ga0070672, IMG submission 66151) | Miscanthus rhizosphere microbial communities from Kellogg Biological Station, Michigan, USA - KBS M1-3 metaG | ecosystem: Host-associated > Plants > Roots > Rhizosphere > Soil ... | reverse complement strand
CGCGACGCGATGCCGGACGGCGGATCGCTCACGATCGAGACGGCGAACGTCGAGCTTGCCGACCCATCCGCCGAGGATGTGGCGCCCGGCCAGTACGCGATGATGAACGTCAGCGACACCGGGCGCGGCATACCGCAAGAGCTGATGGACAAGCTGTTCGAGCCGTTCTTCACGACGAAGGAGGTCGGGACGGGGTCCGGCCTCGGGCTCTCGATGGTCTACGGATTCGTCAAGCAGTCGCGCGGGCACGTGCGACTGCACAGCGAGGTGGGCGCGGGCACGTCGGTCCGCATCCATCTTCCGCGCTTTGTTTCAACCGATGCAGGCGAGGGAGCCACGGCAACGGCGGAAGCCGAATCGCCCCCTACCGAGAGCTCGCGGGCTCGCGAGGGCGAGACCGTTCTTCTGGTCGAGGACAACGAGCACGTTCGGACGCTGGGTGTTTCGGCGCTCGAGAACCTGGGGTACCAGGTGCTCGAAGGCGCGCACGGGCCTTCGGCGCTTCGCTTACTCGAGGGAGGCGCCACGTGCGTCGACCTCCTGTTCACCGACGTCGTACTGCCGGGTGGAATGAGCGGGCCGGAGCTCGGCGCGGCGTCGAGTGCGCGGCGGCCGGGGCTTCCGGTGCTGTTCACGAGCGGCTACACGGGCAAGGCGGGGGGGAAGGACGATCCGCTACGTTCCGACGCGCGGATGCTGCGAAAGCCCTACGCGCTCGAAACGCTCGCCGGGGCGATTCGTCTCGCCATTGACCGAGCCGGTTCGCGCCGTTCCGCATGACGCGATTCCGGCGTCGCCGCGGACGCGCGGGAACGACAACGCGCCATGGGTGAGAAGAAGCGTCGTCTTGGCGCCCAGCTGGCCATTCGACCGGCCGCGCCGACGGCAGATCGAGCGGTGGCGCGTCCACCGGGAGAGCGGCTCGCAGACGCGAGGGTCGTCGCCCAAGGTCTCGCCGCTATGGCCGCAGGCGACCGGAAGCGTGCGATGGCGGCGTTCGATGCGCTGCTCGCCGATCCACCGGCCGATGCGGATCGGCTCAACGCGATCGGCGTGCTCGGGTTGCAGCTCGGCGAGCCGCAGCGTGCGCTCGGCTCGCTTACCCGCGCGCGCGAAGCACGCCCGCGCGATGCCGGCATCCGCTGCCACCTGGCCATCGCCTATCGAAGCCTGGGACAGCCGGATCTTGCGGTCGCAGAGCTCGAGACCGCGCTTTCGATCGACCCGAGCCTCGCCGAAGCGCACTCCAATCTTGGCAACCTGCTGCTCGAGCGAGGCGACTACCCGGCTGCGGAAGCATGCTTCGACCGCGCGCTCGCGTTGAACCGCGACTATCCGTTCGCGCTGTTCGGGCTCGCCGAGGCGAGGCTCGCGCAGGGACGTGACGAGGAAGCAAGCGCCGACTTCGAGCGCGCCCTCGCGCTCGATCCGTCGCTGCACGAAGCGCGCCACGGGCTGTCGCGGGCGCGCTCGGCGATGGTGGCGAGGCTCGAGCGGGCCGATCCCGCAGCCGTTGATTCACCGCTCGTCGTACAGAGCGCCGACCTGGCGCTCGAAAGCATAGTCGGCGCCTTGCAGCAGGAACGCGAGAACGCCGCGTACTGGACGCAGTTCGAGCACTGCGTCAAGGAATTCGATCTCTCCCACCCGGCGGAGTCGCGCATCCGCGACCTCTTGTTCCGGGCGGTCGGCCATACGGCGGTCGACCCCGCTCGCCTCGTGCGCCCGATCGCGAGCCTCGTCGCCACTCGCCCGGATGCGGTCGAGTTGCTGCATCGGATGCAGGCTTCCGGCGGGCGCGCCGGGAGCGATTGGCCGTCGATCGCGCCTCTCGCCGCGGGCCCGCTCGGCGACGCGTTGCTGCAGCGCCTCATGGAAGCGGTCGTCGTGCCGAGCCTGTTCGTCGAGCGGCTCGTCGGCGCGGCGCGTGCCGGCCTGCTCCGCGAGGCGACGAGCGGTGCCGCGGCCGACCCATCGTTGCCGCTGCCGTCGATCGTCGCGATGGCGCACCAGTGCTTCAACTGCGAGTACGTGCACGCCGAATCTCCCGAGGAAGCGGTCGCGGCGACGCGACTCGCGAGCGCGATCGCGGCGGCACGGGACGCCGGCGAATCGGTGCCGCTCCCGTGGTACGCGGTCTACGCCTCTTATCGTCCTCTCCACACGCTTGCCCACGCGGACGCCATCGCCGCGCAACTCCTGTCCACGCCGCTGTCGTCGCTCGCGATTCGGCAAATCCGCGAGCCGCAAGACGAAGCGCGCCTTCGCGCCACGATTCCGGCCCTCACACAAGTCGCGAGCGCCGTGTCCGCGGCGGTACGCGATCAGTACGAGTCCAATCCCTATCCCCGATGGCTGCGCATCGAGCGCGACGTCGCGCAGACGTCGGTCGCAGCCTTTCTCCACCGCCTGTTTCCGCATGCCGACCTGGCGGATTTCCCCGCCGCGCCTGCGCGGATCCTGGTCGCGGGATGCGGCACCGGCCGGCACCCGATCGGCACGGCGCGGCGGTTTCCCGATTCGAGCGTGCTGGCGATCGATCTGAGCCTCGCGAGCCTCGCGTACGCGAAGCGCAAGACGAACGAGCTCGGGATCCGCAATATCGAGTACCGGCAGGCCGACCTTCTTGCCATGGGCACGTTTCCCGAGCGCTTCGACGTCATCGATGCAACGGGCGTCTTGCATCATCTCGAGGATCCGGTCGCGGGATGGAAGGTCTTGTGCGGGCTGCTTCGTCCCGGCGGGGTCATGCGCGTCGGCCTCTACAGCGAGATGGCGCGGCGCCACGTCGTGCGTGCGCGTGAGCTCATCGCCGCCGAAGGGTTCGCGCCGACTGCGGAAGGCATCCGGGCGTGCCGTGCCGCGATCCTCGCGCGGCGAGACGATCCGCTGCTTGCCCGCGTTGCGCGCGGCGAGGACTTCTACAGCCTGAGCGGTTGCCGCGATCTCGTCTTCCACGTCCAGGAGCAGCGGTTCACGCTGCCGCGCATCGCCGGAATCCTCGACGAGCTTGGTCTCGAGTTCATCGGCTTCGAGTGGCCCGACGCGGATGCGCCCGCACGCTACCGCGCCCGCTTTCCGGACGACCACGCATTGACGGATCTCGACAATTGGCATGCGCTGGAAACGGATCGGCCCCATACGTTCGTGCTCATGTACCAATTCTGGGCTCGGAAGCCGGCGCCTCCATCCGCGCCGTCCTCCTGAGCACGACGCAGATCGCCGCGTGGGCCACGCCCAACAGCATTACAATCCGCTTCGCCGTTATCGAGGCCCGGGAGGACCCACGATGTACGCGTTCGATCGAGTGTTCCGTGCGCTAGCGGCCGGCCTTCTTGCCATGGCCGCCCTGGCCCTCCTCGTCGCCGGTCCCGCCTTTGCGCAGAGCAAATCCGCGAAGCCGAAGCACGAAGCGACGGCGCTGCCGGAGCCGCTCACGCACGAGTCGATCCGCGAGCTCGTGTCGCGCCTCGACGACGAAGACGTGCGCAAGCTGTTGATCGCGCAGCTCGACCGGTCGGCCGCGCCGGCGAAGGGCAATGGCAACCAGGCGATGTCGGGAATGGTCGATGCAAACGCGGGCATGGTGCGCGCGCGTCTCGCTGAGCTGCGGGACGCCTTTTACGCGCTGCCCGCGACGTTCGGCGAGGTGGTCGCCAAGCTCGACGAGCCGGACGGGCCATCGGTGCTGCCGCTGGTTGCCATGCTCATCGTGGCGATGTTCGTGGTCGCGTGGGCGGTCGAGCGGCTGTACCGCTATGCGTTGCGCAACTACCGGCGGCGCCTCGCGCCCGCGCCAAACGAAACGTTCAGCGCGCGCGCATTCCGGCGCGGAGCGAGCCTCGCGCTCGACCTCGTCGGCATCGTCGTGTTCGCGCTTGCCGCGCTCGGTTTCTTCCTCGCGCTATGGCAGGGACACGGCCTGCGGCGCATTGCAATCGTCGAGCTATTGCTCGGCGTCGTCGTCGTGCGCATCGTCTGGCTCCTCGCCCGCTTCCTGCTCGCCAAGCGGACGGGTGGGGAAGAGCGGCTGCTGCCGTTCGCCGATGCGCCGGCAGGACGACTGCGCAGGTTCGCGCTGGCCCTCGCAATCCTATGGGCCATGTTCAGCGGATTGAGATCGATCTTTGCGCACGCCGGTGTCAGCCAGCCGACGATTGACCTCGTCATGCTGCTCTTCTCCGTCGTCGGACTCGCGATCGTGCTGAGGACGGTATTCCAGGTGCGCGCACCCATCGCGTCGCTGATCCGTGGCGAGGGCAGGCACAATGCCGTCGTGGGCTGGCTTGCGGATCTCTGGCCGGTGATCGCCGTCGTCTTCTTCGTCGGCATCGTCGCCGCGCGCGTTTACGACATCCTAGCGGGAACGCCGGTGGAAGCAGGCGCCAGCATCCTGAGCGTGCTGCTCGTCGTGACCATGCCGATCATCGACATGCTGTTGTGCCGGGCCGTCGCGGCCGGCGCGGCGCGCCCCCGGCCGGAAAGTTCGACGGCGCCGGGATTCCTCGCCGCGTATGAAAACGTGTTCCGGCGCGCGATCCACATCGTGGTGATGGTCGCCGGCCTGTACCTGCTCGCGCTCCTGTGGGACGTCGACGTGTTTGCCGTCGCGCAGGCGAGCATGGGGGGCAAGATCTCGAGCTCGCTCTTCGGGATCTGCATCGTGCTGCTGCTTTCGTATCTCGTGTGGGAGATCGCGAGGACGGCGATCGACCGCCGCCTCGCCGCCGAAGGCACGCAGGGGCCCGACGTCCCCGCGTCGCGACTGCAGACGCTGCTGCCGCTGTTGCGGGGCCTCATCTTCGTGACGATCGTCGTGATGGCCACCATGTCGTTCCTCGCGGCGCTCGGCGTCGACATCCTGCCGCTGCTCGCCGGGGCGAGCGTGGTCGGCGTTGCCATCGGCTTCGGCTCGCAGACACTCGTGCGCGACATCGTTTCGGGCGCGTTCTTCCTGATGGACGACGCGTTCCGGCTGGGCGAGTACATCGAGGTCGGGACCGACAAAGGCGTGGTCGAGAAGATCAACGTGCGCTCGGTCTTCCTGCGCCACCATCGCGGAGCGCTCAATATCCTGCCGTACGGCGAGATCAAGCGGCTGCGCAACACGAGCCGCGACTGGATCATCCACGTGATGGAGTTCCGCCTGACCTACGACACGAACATCCAGCTGGTGAAGAAGATCATGAAGAAGATCGGCGAGGAGATGGCCGCGGATCCGGACTACGCGAACGACATGCTGCAGCCGCTCAAGTCGCAGGGCGTTCTCGCGACTGAGGACAGCGCTATCGTCGTACGCGCCAAGTTCACCGCGAGGCCAGGCGGCAATTCGTTCGTGATCCGGCGCGTCGCCTACGACAAGATCATCAAGGGCTTCCGGGCGGCGGGCATCAAGTTCGCGCACAAGGAAGTGACGGTCAACATTCCCAACACGAATCTTGGCGACGACGAAGTGAAGGCGATCGCGGGCGCGGCGGCGCGGGCGACGATTGGCGAGCCGGCGAAGGCGGGCGGCAGCGACGTCCGCGGGTGAGCGCCCGGTACGCGAAAACGACCACTGAGGCGGTTGGCGCTCTCTCGCTCGAACGAGCAGCGTTACTGGGGAATCACCCGCGTGCTCTCGCCGCTGCCCTGCAGGTAGACGCGCTGACCCACCTGCAGCGGCGGCCCGACCGGTTGCGTGATCGCGACCAGCACGCCGTTGCGCGTGCGGACGATGATCTGCTCGCCGGGTATCGGCTGCGTGTTGTTTCGTTGGACCTCGTTGCCGACGAGCGCGCCGCCGATCGCGCCCGCGATCATCGCGACGTCGCGGCCGGTGCCGGCGCCGATCAGGCTGCCGAGCCCGACGCCGGCGGCGCCGCCCAGAATGGCGCCCAATCCCTGGCCGTGATTGTTCGCTATGTTGACGGGCGTGATCTGCTCGATTGTGCCCTGGCGGATTTCCGGCTCCGAGTAATCGGGAGCGGGCGCGGCGCAGCCGGCCGCCACGAGCGCCGCCAAGAACGCGATCACGAGCGAAGGGATTCTATTCAGCATGCCTTCTCCTTGTTCTCAGGGTGCCGGCCCGATGTCGATAACGACGCCGGTCGGATAGTATCCCGGGCTCCAGTTCCAGCTCCCGTCGTACGCGCCATCGTAAGCACCGTACATCGGACTGAAGCCGATGTCGTTGGCGCCGCCGTAGTCGTCGCGGTGGCTCGCGCATGCAGCCGCCAGCGTGAGAGCGAGCAGCAACGTCCCGCATCGTGCAATCGTGTTCACTTGGGGTTCGCCTTTTTCAGAGCTTCCGTGCGATTGACGATGCCGATGACGCCGCCGAGCGGATCGGCGATGACGGCGATGTAGCCGCCGAAGTAATCGGGACGCGGTGCGAACAAAACCTTGCCGCCATTCGCGGCGGCACGGGCGACGGTGGCGGCGACGTCGTCCACATGCACGAAGGGCAGCCATCCCGGATCCTGAATTTCCTTCGGCAGCGTGATGATGCTCGCGCGGACCACGCCGCCGGTCGACAGCATGGCGCGCTTCGTCTGCGACGGCGTGTCCTTCATCGTCACGTCGTAGCCCGCAAGGCCGCGATAGAACTCGGCCGCCTGCATGGGGTCGCGCGTGAAAAGATCGAGCCAGGCGAATTCGCCGGGCGCGACCGCGCCGTCCGGAGGATCGCCGGTTTCCGACTTGAGCACGCCGAAGATCGCGCCGTCACTGTCGCGGAAAAGCGCGTGCGTGCCGCGGCCTTCGAACGGTGTCGGCGGAACGACGACCTTCCCGCCGTGCGTTTCGACATAGCGCGCCGCCTGCGCGGGATCGTCGACCGAGACCAGCGAAAGCCAGCGGCTGCCGGTCGCGCCCCCTTTCTCGCGCGGACGGAAGTGCATGCCGCCCACGTTGCGGCCCTTGTTCTCGATCAGCGTATAGCGCCCCGGGCCGGAGCCGATCGAGTGGAATTCCCAGTTGAACAAGGCGCCATAGAAAGCCTTCGACCCGTAGGTATCGGCAGTCACGCAATCGAACCAGATGAACTTGCCGGGAAGGCGCGCCTCGAGCTTCGCATTGACGGTCGCGGGGCGTAGGCCGTCGGGGCGCGCCGCGTCGGAGCGTACGGCGTCGGGACGCACGGCGTCGGCGCCGAACGCGAGACCGGTGGCAACGAGCGCCAGTGCAGCGCAGACGTTTGCCCAAAAGGCGTGCGCGAGCGCGTGGCGGGCGAATCTGGGTGACATGCAAGACTCCAACGAAAGCGTTGCGGCGGCGGTACGAAGCGCCGGGCCGCAATGGCCGCGGGCGATTATCCCATAGCGCACTGGCGCCGTTCGTGCACAATAGCCTCGCAGCCATTGCCAGCGCTCGTTCGGGGGAGGCCGACATGCATTGGACTACAGGAAAGCTGCTGCGACATTTCGCTGTTGCGTGTACGGCTCTTGCGTCGATGGTCGTGGGTTCGTCGGCCGCCGTTGCCGCCGGCTTCACGGCGCAAGGCATCATGCCGGGCGATCCGGATCCAAACTCGATCAAGCTGGGCGACGTCGAGGCCGCGATACGGCCGCGGATGTTCTACAAGAATACCGACACGCTCACGGGAGGCGAGCAGGAAGCTTGGGCGCTCGGCGGTTTCGCGGGCTTCCGCACGCCGTGGGTCGCGGATCTTTTTCAGTTCGGAGTCGTGGGGTACACATCGCAGAAGCTGTATGGCCCGGCAGGCAAGGGCGGGACGTTGATCCTCACGCAGAACCAGGATTCCATTACCGCCATCGGCGAGGCCTGGGCAGCGTTGCGCGTGGCGGGCCAGACGATTACCGCGTACCGGCAACTGATCGACAGGCCGTTCATCAATCCCCAAGATACGCGCGAGCTGCCCAATACGTTCGAGGCATACACGTTGAGCGGCGCCGCGGGCGCACTGTCGTACACCGGTGGCTACATGACGAAGATGAAGACGCGCGCGTCGGACTCGTTCATCTGGGCGTCGCGGGTTGCCGGCGGCAAGGGATCGCCGGAAGGGGTCGTCTATGCCGGTGCGACGTACGCGCTGGCGAACGCCGGTTACATCAAGGTCGACGAGCTGTACTCGTTCGATGTGTACAACACGTTCTACGTCGAGGGCCGGTATCCGATTCGGTTCGATGACAAGACTCGCCTCATCCTGGGCGCCCAATACTATCCGCAAAAGTCGGTCGGCGACGACCAGATCGGCAACTTCTCGACGTGGGGCTATGGGCTGAACGCGGCGCTCACCTATGGGTTTGTGACTGGCCAGCTTTACTACACCCAGACCGGTACGGGCTTTACGACCCAAAGTCCGTACGGCGACCACCCGTCTTACCTCAATCTGCAGCAGATCGTGTTCAACACCGCGGGCGAGAAGGCATGGGCGGTGCGCGGCACCGTCGACTTCGCGCCGCTGGGCGTTCCGGGCCTCCTCGCTACGGCGATCTACGCTTCCGGCAAGGATCGGGTCAATTCCTCGAACGGCGCACCGCTGCCGGATCACTGGGAAACTGACGTCCGCGCCGATTACGCGTTCGCGAAGGGGACGTGGGCGGAGGGATTTGTCGCGACGTTTCGGTACTCGTGGCTGCACCAGGATGGCTCGCCCCAGATCCAGACGGACCTGCGCGCGATCCTCAATTACAACGTCCGGTTCTGATGCGCGATTGAGCGGCGGGGCGCGCGCCTCATCCCCCGCTGATTGCTGTTCGGCCCGCGAACGCCGATCGTCGGATCGCCCCGAAACTTCGAGCGCCTAAAGAATATCGAGGAGCGCTTCCACCACGCCATCGGCAACCATGTCAATGCGGCGAGCCGCGGCTTCCGACAGGTCGGCAATGCGCCCATACGCGAACGGGCCGCGATCGTTAACCACGACTTCCACGCTGCGCTTGTTCTCGAGATTGGTCACGCGCACGCGCGTTCCGAACGGCAACGTTCGATGCGCCATGGTGAGCGCCGCGGGATCGAACGGCTCGCCGCTGGCGGTGCTCTTGCCCGCGAATCGAACGCCGTACATCGAAATGCGGCCGCGTTGTTGTTTGGCTGCGGCGGCGTCGACAGACGCTCGCGGGCCCGGGGACGGCGCAATGGCCGATGAAGGTTCCCGCGACGGCGGCGTTGACGGAGGCGGCGTCGACGCAGGCTCCGCCCCTGGTGCTGGCTCGGGCGGGCGCTGCAGTTGGGCGCATCCGAACAGCATCGTGCAAGCGAGCACCGTTCCGAGATGCCAAACTGTCGGGGTGGCGTCTCGCATGGAGACGGTATCGCTCGAGCCGACGTGCCTCAGCTTTTCACGTCCCCACCGGCGTCACGCGTGATGCGGGCGCTCGCCGCGAAACAGCGGTACGTCGAACATCCGCTTCACTTCGGGCACCGACGCTTCGGGCATCGCGACGAACACCGCGAGCTCCTCACGGGTCAGGGTGATGCTTTCGAGGAAGTCGTCGAACAGTGGATCGAATTCGTCGTCGGAGTCGTCGCGGGGGCGAAACGAATCGAATTGACGTGCATGACGGTCTGCGGTGCGTGGATTTCTATCCATGAAAACCTCCCTCTAGCGAGTCATCGAAGAATGCGCTCGATGGGATGGGCGTCCTATCAGCCCCGCTGCCATCCACGTGTAGGCGGTCCCTTACGGATAATTCGCGATTATCAACAAAAACCGGTCAACCTCACCTTTGGCGCGGCGAGCGCGCCTTTGCGTGCGCGGCGATGCAGATGTTTCGCCAGTGCCTCCCCTTCGATCACCACCGCGGTCGCGCGCCCTAGTCGGTTGGTGCCTTGCAGAGTCACCTTGTGCGCGGTTGCTGGTCCGACCGCGATCAGCCTCTCGTCTGCGTCAAGTCCGATGACGATGACGCCACGACCGCGCGGGACTTCGCGCATCTCGGCAAGCGGGAACACGAGCAGCCGGCCGCGCGACGACAGCGCTGCGACGTGGTCGAGCCCAGGCGCGAGCGGGACGGGCGAGACGGGCTGCTCGTCCGGCTCGAGCGTCATGAAGGCCTTGCCGGAACGCGGACGCGACACCATGTCCTCCAGCGTCGCCACGAAGCCGTAGCCGCCCGTCCCCGCAACGAGATACTTCTGCTCCGGAGGGCCGGAAACCACCTGGGCCACTTTAGCGCCAAGCGGCAGCTCGATCAGCGTGGTCACCGGCACGCCGTCGCCGCGGCCGCCGGGAATGTCCGACGCGCGAATCGTGTAAGAACGGCCGAGCGTATCGAGCACGACGACCGGATGAACGGTCCTGGTGTCGAGAATCGCCAACGGACCGTCGCCGGCCTTCCAGCCGAACTGCGTCGCGTCGAGCCCGTGCCCTTGCCGCGAGCGAATCCAGCCGTGGCGCGACAAGGTCACGGTCAGCGGCTCGTCCGGCACCGTCCGGCTCAAGGCGACCGGCGCGACGGCCTCGATCAGCGTGCGCCGCTTGTCGCCGAAGCGCTTCGCATCGGCCTCGATCTCCGACACGATCAGCGCCGAGAGCGCTTTCGGGTCGGCGAGGAGACGCTTCAACTCTTTGCGCTCGCCGTTCAGCGCCTTGAGCTCGGCCTCGATCTTGATGCCCTCCAGCCGCGCGAGCTGGCGCAGGCGGATCTCGAGGATGTCGTCGGCCTGAATGTCGGTCAAGCCGAATTCGGCCATCAACGCGGCCTTGGGCTCGTCTGCCCGGCGAATGACGCGGATGACCTTGTCGATCGACAGCAGCGCCAGCGACCGGCCTTCGAGGATGTGGATGCGCCGCTCGACCTGGCTCAGCCGGTGCCGCGTTCGCCGCGTGACGGTTTCGAAGCGGAAGGCGATCCACTCCTCGATGATCTGCTTCAGGTGCTTCGACCGCGGACGCCCGTCGCGGCCGAGGAGCACGAGATTGATCGGCAGACTCGTCTCCAGCCGCGTATTGGCGAGCAGGAGCTGCATGAACTCGGCGGGGTCCTGGCGGCTCGATTTGGGCTCGAGGACGAGGCGCACCGGGGAGGATTTATCGGACTCGTCGCGGACCGTGTCGAGGGCCGAAAGCATCAGGTTCTTGAGGTTCTGCTGCTCCTGCGACAGCGCCTTCTTCCCCTCTTTCGGCTTCGGATTGGTCGCGCGCTCGATGTCTTCCAGCACGAGCCGAGTCGACACGCCAAGAGGGAGCTCGGTCACCGCGATCTGCCATTGCCCCCGCGCGAGATCCTCGACGGTCCAGCGCGCGCGCACGCGCAGGCTGCCGCGACCCGTTTCGTAGACGGCGCGGATCGCTTCGGGCTCCGAGGTGATCTGGCCTCCGCCCGGCAAATCGGGACCCGGGATGTGGGTCAGCAGTTTGTCGAGCGTGATCGCCGGATGGCGAATCGTCGCGATGGCGGCGCGAGCCACTTCGCCGAGGTTGTGCGGAGGAATGTCCGTCGCCATGCCGACGCCGATCCCCGACGTGCCGTTGAGCAGCAGCATGGGCAAGCGCGCCGGCAGGAGCTTCGGCTCCTTGAACGCGCCGTCGTAATTCGGCGCGAAGTCGACGGTGTCGCGGTCGATTTCCGCCAGCAGCAGTTCCGCGATCGCGGTCAGGCGACACTCCGTATAACGCATCGCCGCCGCGTTGTCCCCGTCGCGCGAGCCGAAGTTGCCCTGTCCGTCGATCAGCGGGTAACGCAGGCTGAAACCCTGCGCCTGGCGCACAAGCGCGTCGTACGCGGCCGTATCTCCATGCGGGTGGTACTTGCCGAGCACATCGCCGACGACGCGCGCCGATTTCACGTGCCGCGCGGGTGCGTAGAGGCCGAGCTCGTGCATCGCGTAGAGGATCCGGCGCTGCACGGGCTTCTGGCCATCCGCGACATCCGGCAGCGCGCGGCCCATGACCACGCTCATTGCGTACTCGAGATAGCTGCGTTCGGCGAATTGCGCCAGCGGCAACGACTCGCCCGCGCCTTCGTCGCCACCCTCGACGCCGGGGGGCTGCGGACCAGCGACGCTCATACGTCGACTTCGACCGAATGGCGGGACTGCTCCATCCATTCCCGGCGGCTCGCGGCCTCGGCCTTGCCCATGAGCTTGGCGAACATGCGGTGGGTTTCTTCGTTCGCGTCGGGCGCAATGCCTACGGGCAGGACACGCCGGGTTTCCGGGCTCATCGTGGTCTCCCACAGCTGCTCCGGATTCATTTCGCCCAACCCTTTGAAGCGTCCTACCGACCACGCCCCGGCCGCAACACCCTCCTTCGCGAGCCGGTCCTCGGTCACTTCGAGCTCGGCGTCGTCGAGCGCATAGAGCTTGCGCGCGGGACGCTTGCCCACGGGCGGCACGTCGATCCGATAGAGCGGCGGGCTGGCGACAAAGACGTGGCCGCGTTCGATCAGCGCCGGGAAATGACGGAAGAACAGCGTCAGCAGCAAGACCTTGATGTGACTGCCGTCGACATCGGCGTCGGCCATGATGATGATCTTCGAGTAGCGCAAGCCTTTGAGGTCGGCTTCGGCGGCGGAGCGGTGCGGATCGACGCCGATCGCCACGGCGATGTCGTGGATCTCGGTGTTCGCGAACAGCCGGTCGCGCTCGACTTCGAAGGTGTTCAGCACCTTGCCGCGCAAAGGCAGAATGGCCTGGTACTGCTTGTCACGCGCAAGCTTCGCCGACCCGCCGGCAGAGTCCCCCTCGACGAGGAACACTTCCCGCCGCGCGACATCGTCGGACTCGCAGTCGGTGAGCTTCCCGGGCAGCACTGCGACGCCGGAGCCCTTTCGCTTCTCGACCTTCTGCGCCGACTTCATTCGCGTGAGCGCCTGCTGGATAGCGAGCTCCGCAATCCGCCTGCCATAGTCGACGTGTGCGTTGAGCCATACTTCGAGCGGATCCCGGACGACCTGTGCGACGAGCTTCAGCGCATCCCGGCTCGTGAGCTTCTCTTTGACCTGCCCCTGGAATTGCGGATCGAGGATGCGCGCCGCGAGCACGAAGTGAAGCCTCGCCGCCACGTCTTCTGCCTGCAGTCGAGCGCCTCGAGGGAGCAGGCCATGGTGCTCGACGAACGCTTTGACCGCGTCGAATAGCGCGGCGCGCAAGCCGGCTTCGTGGGTTCCACCTGCAGGCGTCGGAATGAGGTTTACGTAACTCTCGCCGGCTGCATTGCCCTCGTCATACCAGGCGAACGCCCAGGCGGCGCCCTCGCCCTCGGCGAACATGTCGCCGTCCTGCGGCTTGCCGAGATGCTTCTCGCCGGCAAAGATCGGCGCGACGGGCGTCATTCCGTCGGCCAGTTCCTTCAGGTATTCCTCGAGGCCGCCCGGATACGTCCAGGATTGAGTCTTCCAATCCTTGCCCTTCTCGACCTGCAACGTGATCTTCACCCCCGGCAGGAGCACTGCCTTGGCACGCAACGTGCGCTCGAGGTCCGGCAACGAGATCGTCGCTGAATCGAAGTACTTGGGATCGGGGTACGCGCGCACCAGGGTTCCGGTCGCGCGCTGCCCGCAGGTACCGATCACTTTGAGCTTTTCCGCCACGTCGCCGCCGGCAAAGACTATCCGATGCACCTTGCCGTCGCGCTTCACTTCGACTTCCAGGCGTCGCGACAATGCATTGGTCACGGAGACTCCGACACCGTGCAGCCCGCCCGAGAACGCGTAGGCGCCATCGCCGCCCTTCTTGTCGAATTTGCCCCCGGCATGAAGACGCGTGAACACCACTTCGACGGTCGAGACCTTTTCCTCCGGATGAATGCCCACCGGAATGCCGCGACCGTCGTCCTCCACGCTGACCGATTGATCGGCGTGCACCCGAACGTCGATGCGCGTGGCGGCGCCGGCCAGCGCCTCGTCGGCCGCGTTGTCGATCACCTCGTGGACGATGTGGGTGGGATCGCTGGTGCGCGTGTACATGCCCGGCCGCTCGCGGACCGGTTGCAGTCCCTTGAGCACGCGGATAGAAGATTCCTCGTATCTGCCTCTAGCCAACGCAGCTTCCTTTCCTTCGGTGATTGCTCCGCTCTACCTTCGCATCCGGCGCGCGGCAACAATATAATCGGAATAACTCCAACCAACGCGTCCCTGGATCATGGGCATCTGCAAACACAATACCGGCAATCGCTGCAGCCTCCATGGCGCTGAGCGCCACGCCAGGCCATGAGCAGCCTGCGCGTGGAGAATCCTGGCGCAAACCGCGAATGTCCGCACTGTCGCGAGCCAATGCATCGACGGCCGCTAGTGCGCAATCTTCCAGGTGTCATGGCCGCGATCGTTGCGGCGCTCCTGTATGCGGGATCGCCGCCAGTCCGGGCGTTCGAATTTGCGAACGAGAGCGGCGCCGTGACCGGCTATCTCCACACGACGCTTTCCGTCGGCGCGCTCTGGCGAACACAAGGGCGCAGCCCGGGACTGATCGCGATCGCCAACGGCGGCACCTCGCGCGACATCAACGCCGACGACGGCAACCTCAATTATCGCAAGGG
>Ga0070672_100001506_pt1 | contig 14461 bp, 11 predicted proteins | sample KBSM13metaG_FD_66151 | JGI IMG/M metagenome (GOLD analysis project Ga0070672, IMG submission 66151) | Miscanthus rhizosphere microbial communities from Kellogg Biological Station, Michigan, USA - KBS M1-3 metaG | ecosystem: Host-associated > Plants > Roots > Rhizosphere > Soil ... | reverse complement strand
GACCCTGCGCTGGATATTCAATGTTTGCTACGTTTTGGGACACAAGCGGATAGATCCGCCGGTATAATCCCCCGTCTATGGCGATCGCACCAGGTTCACGCTTTGGTCCTTACGCGGTCACCGCGCCACTGGGCGAGGGTGGAATGGGCGTTGTATTTCGCGGACGCGATTCGAGATTGCAGCGGGACGTCGCACTCAAACTGCTTCCGGACACCTTTGCATCCGATCCCGAACGGCTGGCGCGATTTCAACGCGAAGCCCAGGTTCTGGCTTCATTGAATCACCCCAACATCGCGCAGGTCTACGGTCTCGAAAACGCGGATGGTTCTGCGTGCATCGTCATGGAACTCGTGGAAGGCGAGACCATCGCCGACAGGCTGAAGAGGGGACCGTTTTCCTCCCACGAAGCAATCGAAGTCGCCAGTCAGATCGCCGACGCCCTCGCCGCCGCACATGAACGCGGCGTCGTTCATCGTGATTTGAAACCGGCGAACATCAAGCTGACGCCGAACGGCACGGTAAAAGTGCTCGACTTCGGATTGGCCAAAGCCGTTGGACCGAAAGCGTCCAATCCGAGCCTGACGTCCATGCCAACTGTCGCCGACGGTTCCGCCATCGGAACTATCGTCGGAACGCCGGGATACATGTCTCCGGAGCAGGCCCGGGGCAAGGAAGTGGATGCACGCACCGACATCTGGGCATTCGGTTGCGTGTTATTTGAAATGCTGACGGCGCATCGGGCATTCGAAGGTGAAACGGCCACCGACATCATTGCGAAGATTGTCACGGCCCCGCCCGATTTGAATCTGCTGCCGAAGGACACGCCTCCATCGATTCGAATGCTTCTTTCGTCGGTACTCAACAAGAACTCCACTCAGAGGCTGCAGCATATCGGGGACGCGCGGTTGTTCCTGGATGGAACTCTCACCACCGCGCCGGCAAAGTCTGAAGCTGTTCCTGCAATCCGCAGCACGAGTGGGAAGCTGGTGATGGTGCTACTTGCTGCGTTTCTCGCGATCGTCTCCGTGCCAGCGGTGCTTTACATTCTCAACACACCGAAACCTGCACCGTCAATGCGCTTCGACCTTTCCATCCCGGGAATCCTGGGCGGACTTGCTCTATCTCCGAATGGCCGGACGATCGCCTATGTAGCCCAGCCTGCCGACGCGAAGCGCATGTTGTGGATTCGGCCGATCGGCGCTGACGCCGCGCAGCAACTGCCTGGCACCGAAGAAGCCAGCGGTATCCTCTGGTCTCCGGACAGCAGAAAAATAGCATTCATCGCAGAAGGAAAACTGAAGAAGATCGACCTTGCAGGCGGAAACCCAAACCTGCTAACGGAAGTCGGTTCGCTTCGTGGGGCGGATTGGAATAGCTCCGGCATTATTCTTCTGGCCCGTACCAGTAGTAACGTCATCGAACGAATAACGGAATCGGGTGGTCCGATTACTCCGGTTACAAAACTGGATACCTCACGTCAGGAGGCCCTGCAGGCTTTACCCGTATTTCTGCCCGACGGAAATCACTTCCTGTACGTCTCCGTCGGAGGTAAGCCGGAAGATTCTGGAATTTTCATTTCATCGCTGAATGCGAGTGAAAAATCAACCCGCGTCATTGCGCTTCAGCCAAACCGGTTCAATGGCATGTCCTATGCATCGCCCGGCATTCTGATCTATTCGAATGAAGGAAAAATCATCGCCCAACGTTTGGATAAGAGTGGGAGCAAGGTACAGGGAAGCCCTACTGTTATTGGCGAAGATGTGGACGGCAACTTCAGTGTTTCCAATACAGGTTTGATGGTCTATCACAAGGCGGCTCCGGAAGCCGGAAGGCAACTGCGGTGGTTCGATCGCAACGGCAAACAGGGTGCCGACGTCGGCCCGGTCCGCAACTACGGCAATGTCGATCTTTCACCTACAGGGGATCGCGCCGCGGTGGATATGATCTTCGAAAACAACCGGGATATCTGGGTGATTGATCTTGCGCGATCCGTTCCATCGCGAATCACATTCAATCCGGGGCAGGAGTGGTCACCGGCCTGGTCTCCGGACGGTCAACGGCTGGCGTACGTTTCCAACCGCGGTGAATACAAGAATATAAATGTGATCATGGAGAAATCCGCTACTGGCGCCGGCATGGAAACCAAAGTGGAGACTGGCGGCGTTGCTTCAATCCCGGTGCACTGGTCACAGGATGGAAAGTACATCGTCTTCTCACGTCAGCGGTCCGGCGGCAATGGTTTCGACAATTGGTTATTGCCGCTATTTGGTGATCGTATGCCAAAACCTTATCTGGAATCGACCTTCGACCGGATACAGTCTCGTGTATCGCCCGACAGCCGATATCTCGCGTACACCACCAACGAATCCGGCACCTTTCAAATCGTCGTTCAAACTTTCCCCGATCCCAACGGCGGAAAGTGGCAAATCAGCGCCGAAGGCGGAGTCCAGCCCAAATGGCGTCGAGATGGACGTGAACTTTATTACCTGTCGCTTGACGGAAAGATGATGTCGGTGCCAGTCGGCACGGGCCCTTCTTTTACCGCGGGACGCCCTTTGGTTCTCTTCCAGACTCCGCTAACAGTGAACCGCCGGTCACCCACCCGCGACCGGCAGTACGACGTCGCACCTAATGGCAGCTTTCTAATATCGGTACCTGCTGCAAATACGGCTTACATTCCATTCACGGTGATGGTGAACTGGGATTCGTTGCTGGAAAAGTAGTTCACGCTCCGCAACAGCGGACGTACATCCCACTCTTAGCAAGGATAGTCGACTCGAGTCGAATCAGGTGCGCACGCCAGTGCCATGCGGTGTTGCTTTCTGCCGATTAGGGATATCGGATTGATCGAAACCGGCGGACGAAAGCTGTGGTAGAAGATAACGGGAAAATCAAACATTCGACAGGAAGTGAAGTATGAAAAAGGAACAGGGCGAAGTTTCGCGACGTGGATTGCTGAAATCAACCGCTCTTGCGGCAATTGTGGCCGGCGGTGGATCACTGATGGGCCAGGCCCCGGCCGTCGTCACGGCCCGGCGCTTTCGCGGATGGGTCACCCGCGGAGGTGGAACCAATCGAACGACACTTCAGGAATTGACGTTGCGTCCGGTCACGGGCAGGCAGATCGTCGTTCGAACGGAAGCGACGAATCTTTGCTATTCGAATGTCGGCGCTGTTCTCGGACTCCAGGCCAACGCTGCACCGCCGGGTGCAGGCGCTCGCGGACAAGCTCCTGCTCCACCAGCTCCACAATCCCCCGCTGCAGGGGCTGCTCCCGCGGCGCCACGAGGCGGCGGGCCCGGCGGCGGTCGAGCATTGATTCAGGGACATGGGGGCGTTGGTGTGGTCGAAGCCGTGGGATCCGAGGTGCGGCGAGTTCAGGTGGGCGATCGGGTTTGTGTGTCGGGCACTCCGCAATGTGGAAACTGTTATCAGTGCCTGCGAGGAAGAGCCGACATGTGCCAGTTCCTTGGTCGACAGGGCGGGAATGATTTGTTCGCGATTGCGGACATGCCGGATGGCACCGCGGTATATGCGAACTCGCTGATTGGCGGTCTGGCGGAAGTGATGGTGACCAATGAAGAATGGGTCGTACCCATCTTTACCAAAGCCACAGCAGCAGATCTGGGGATGGTTTGCAGTTGTGTCAGCGTTGCCGGCCTCGGCGCTACTACATCTCCGACGCTGGCTCTTGTTCAGCCGGCATCGATCGTTGCCGTTGTCGGATGCGGTCCACTCGGACTAAGTGCGATACAGGGAGCGCGAATCGCAGGAGCGTCGACGATCATCGCCATCGATCCGATTTCAAAGCGCCGGGAAGTGGCGCTTAAGGTTGGCGCGACTCATGCACTGGATCCCGGCGCCGATCGCAATGGAATTGTCCAACGCGTGCGGGCGCTTTCCAGCGGACCAAACAATCGGTTGTGGTCGGGCGGTCGCGATTCGGGAGGCCTTCTTGGAGGAGCCGGCGCAGATTTCGTCATCGAAGCCGCAGGCGCCGATGCTGTCACTCCTCGCGCTGAACCCAGTCCCGATCCAACAGGAATACTGGCGCTGCAGACGGCGTACGATATGTGCGCCCCTGGCGGACACATTGTGACCACCAGTTTGCCGCGGGGTAACATCACCCTTTCGGCCGTGACGTTTGCCATTGGCGGAAAGACGCATCATGCCGGTCAAGCTGGCGGAGCCAATCCAATGCGGGATATTCCTCGAATGGTCGAGTTGCTGGACAAAAAGCAGTACGACGCCAAATCGCTCGCAACAACGGTCGTGCCGCTTCAAGGAATGATTGATGCCTATGAACAGGTCGCTTACCGAACGACGGTCACAGCCATCATGACGGTTTAGAAGAGGCGGTTGCTGGTCGAACAGATTTATCTTGAAACTGAGCCAGCACCCCGTCTGCGCCTTTGACACAGTCACCCTTCCTGGCCAGGACGGGTGATCGGCACATGGCTCTTGAGTGGCGTGACCGTCGTGGACTTTCGATCGAAATTACGGCAATGCGAGAGCAACCAACTCCGCCGGCACATTTCGTGCTCCAACAGCGACAACGATGTATTGCTTGCCTCCGGCCATGAAAGTCATTGGCAAGCCTGTTTCGTTTGCAGGAAGTTCCATTTCGAAAATGGTCTTTCCGGTTTTTTTGTCGAGAGCGCGAAATTTCTTTCCACCACCGCCCGGGCCGCTGGAGAACAAACCGGCGCCATCTCCTGAAAAAAGGAGAGTCTTTGTAACCAGCAGCGGAGCACGTTCGGGATTGCCGACACCACTGAGGTCAATGCCCGCCAGTGCCGGATTATTTTTCACAGCATCAGTCGCACTTCCATTGGGAACCATCCACACATGTTCACCGGTATTCATGTCAATGGCCGTGATTCGTCCCCATGGCGGTTTGATTAATGGCAGACCAAAGGGCGCTTCGACTCTGGCATTTCGCCCCACATACGCCATATCCGATGCGCCACGTGCACCCGGAGTCGTGGATGCCGGCGGCGCCAGAGCGCTTGCCCACCAGTTTGTAACAGAAGGAATATAAAGAATGCCGGTTTCCGGATCTGCGGCAGCGCTCTGCCAATTTGCTGCGCCCTGATTGTGTGGAACCGTGAGGGTTCCCAGTTTACCTCCCGAATTGGCTACGATTGGAGGGGTGAATAGCGGACCAATTTTGAATTGAGATGCGATGCGCAGCGCTTCGGCCTTGATTGCCGGCGTGAAATCAATCAGATCATCTTCGGTCACACCCTGGCGATCGAACGGTTTCGGTTTCGTGGGAAACGGCTGAGTGGCAGACGTCTTTTCCATGGGGACATCCGACTGCGGCACCGGTCGTTCGACGATAGGCCAGATCGGATCGCCCGTGACGCGATTGAAGACGTAGGTGAATCCCTGTTTACTCACCTGCGCGACGATCTTGACCGGTTTCCCTTCAACTGACACGTCGAGCAGAACTGGAGCCGACGCGGTATCCCAATCCCAGATGTCATGATGAACGAGTTGATAGTGCCAGATCCGTTTTCCAGTCCTGGCATCGAGGCACACGATGCTGTCTCCGAAAAGACCATCCCCCGGCCGATGTCCGCCGTAGTAATCACCTGTCGGCGTTTCGATAGGCAGATAGACATATCCCAGTTCGAGATCCGCACTGATTGGAGCCCACGCCGCAGTATTGCCGTTTTGTTCCGCGGATTTATTCTCCCAGGTTTCGTAACCGAACTCGCCCGGTTTTGGAACCGTATGGAACGTCCATAACAGTTTGCCGCTGCGCACGTCGTAACCGCGAATATACGCGGGGACATTGTGCATCGTTGGCGGCGCCGTTCCGCCCTGCAATGCGGCGCCGATCACCGCGACGTCTCCGACGATCATCGCAGGTGATGAAGCTCCAATCTGTCCCGGCTCCACTTTGTAATCGAGTCCATCCCAAAGATCCACGATGCCGTTGGACCCGAATCCCGGAACAGGTTTCCCGCTCTTCGCGTCCAATTCCACCAGTTGATATCCGGGAGTGATCAATAGAATGCGTTCGCTTCCAGCGTTGTCGGACCAATACGCGAGTCCCCTGTTGTTGGCTCGAGGCGCGCGCGCGCCGCGAATACCTTCATCGAGACGATAAGTCCATTTTGTATCTCCGGAGGCGGCATCCAGCGCCACTGCCGCGCGGAAACTCCCAGCTGTGAAGTACAACGTCGTACCGACCATCAACGGCGTTACTTCCCAGTTGGAGTCCACCGGCGGCCCGAGGCTGGAGGTCTGCCATCGCCAGGCGATTTGCAGCTTGCTGACATTCGATGCGTTGATCTGATCCAGGGGCGAATACTTGGTCCCGCCCGCATCTCCGCCATAGTGCCGCCATTCTCCCGCGGCAGAACCGCGTTGCGCCGTGCCGGTAAGTGCAAAAGTCAGAATGGTAATTACAAAAGCTGCCGCAATTGTTTTCGTCATCTGTCGAGTCATTGGATGGCCTCTCGCGGGGAATTATAGGACGGAGTGGCTGAAAATCCTTCCTAACTTAGGGCGCTAATCTGCTGGCGTCCATGAATGAGGACTCACTCGACCTGTGCAGTGAGATTCGGACCCAGAGTCCGTTCGAGGTGGACCTCGTCCTTGATGTTCTGGGCTCGGGCACGAAGCAGATCGCGCAACGAGACCAGACCGAGAAGCGTCGACGGTTCGCTCGGATCCACAACCGGAAGACGCGTCAGCCGATACTCTGCCATGCGGTTGGCGACGACTCGGAGGGAGTCCGAAGGAAAGGCCGTCAAAGGATCGTGATTCATCCAGTCTGAAATGGTACCGCCGAGAGAACTCTTCAGTGAATCGAGGATCTGCTTGTGCGTGATGACACCAATCAGGCGAGAACTGGAATCAAGAACGGGAAACAGGCGCTGGGACATATTCTCGTGTCGATGAACAAAGTCGGCCAAATCGGCCGCGGTGGTTGTGGTCGTGAATGTTCTGACGTTGGTCCTCATCACATCGCGCACGAACAGAATTTCCAGAGGATCAACCGCATATTCACGACTGAGATGAAAACCTCGGCGGCTGATTTTTTCAGTCAGAATGGATCGCTTCATGGTCAGCACGGTGAAGCCGTAGGCGATAAACGCGCCCACCATCAGCGGAAATATCATGTGGTACTCCTGCGTGAGTTCAAGTGCGAATACGATCGCCGTGAGAGGGCAGCGCATGGTGCCGCCCAAAGTGGCAGCCATGCTCAGCATCGGCCAGAAGCCGGGGCCGTAGTCCGGAAACACCTGGGATTCCACGCCCCCAAGTGCACCACCCATCATCAGCAGCGGTGCAAGCACGCCGCCGGATGTACCGGACCCGAGAGCGAAGGCCCAGATTCCCCACTTCACAATGAGGACGCCGAGTACGAGGCGCAATGTGAAGTCTCCCTGGAGCAGTCGGCCGATAGTGTCGTATCCGACTCCGAGAGCTTGCGGAAACAGCAGCCCTCCAAGTCCGATTCCCAGGCCACCGATCGCAGGCCACCACATCCAGTGGATTGGCAATTTCTGAAATGCGTCTTCAAAAAAATAGACCGACGCGGTTAGACCGGCGGATAGGACACCGCCCAGAAGTCCAGCCAATGCACAGAAGAGAAGCCCTTTGGCGCCGATGAATTCGGCATGAGATGGAGTCGGGAACAGACCGGCAGGCCCGATCCAGTAGTGACGAAGCAGAGCGGCGGTTGCACTGGAGAGCGCAACAGGGACCAGGCTTCGAGGCTTCCATTCGAATAGAAGAAGCTCAAAGGCCAGCAATACCGACGCGAGCGGCGCAGCGAACGTTGCGGACATCCCCGCGGCGGCACCGGCAACAAGAAGAGTCTTACGTTCGGCACTGGTCAGCCGAAACAGCTGGGCCGTCAGTGAGCCGAAGGCGCCTCCTGTCATGATGATGGGCCCTTCTGCGCCGAACGGACCACCGGAGCCGATCGAGATCGCAGACGAAAGGGGCTTCAGGATAGCGAGCTTCGGCTCGACACGGCTTCCATTCATCAGGATGGCTTCAATGGCTTCCGGGATTCCATGCCCGCGAATGCGTTCGGAGCCGTAACGCGCCATCAAACCGATAACGAGGGCGCCGACAACAGGCACCGCAATAGAAAGCAGGCCCAGTGTGTGTTCGGCCGGATTCCGGCCGGCGAAATCCAATTTCTGGAAGAAGAAAACATTGGTAAAGAAAGCGATCAGCTTCATTAATCCGAGAGCGACGACACAGCTGACAGTGCCGGTAATGATGGCCAGAAGGGAGATCATTACGGTGCGGCGGCCTGCGGTGAAGTCGCCCAGTTCAGGGGAAATGTGGCTCTTATGTTTTGTCATCTATTAATTTTTGGAGTGTGGCCAGGAGAATCGGTCCGGAAGACCGGAGTTCTTTGCGATGGATGGAAGTCAGCCGGCGGAGAAGCCTCTGTCCACTTGCAGTTATCCGCGGATGTACCTGACGTCGATCGGTTTTGCCGGGCTCCCGTTTGATATAACCCCGGTCGCACAATCGGTCCACCAGTTCAACGGTCGTATGGTGACGGAGCTTCATCCTCTCCGCAAGGACACCAATTGTTGGCTCAACGTCCGGCGGAAGGCCTTTGATCGCAAGAAGCAGCTGATGCTGCTGGCCGTTCAAACCATTTTCCCCGGCAGCCTCTTCGCTGAATGCGAGGAATGTGCGGATCTGATACCGGAACTCGGCGAGCGTCCGATAGTCCTTCGAATTCATAACGAGCAATTATATATCGCAGTGCGATATTTATGGAATTCGATTCCGTCGGTGGTATCTCCACTTCATGGAGCCAGGCCGATAATCGATAGCATTCGGCCTGCGTGTTTCCCTTCACGTCTGAAGGAAAAGAAAAGGTCGGCACGACACTGGGTGCACAGAGTGGAGGTCACAATGCGAGCTTCCGTAATTCCAGCCGCGATGAGCTGGTTTTGATTTGCGAGTGCCTGGTTCAAATGAGGTTTTGCCCGATCGGGACGGCGTATGAAAGCAGTGGGGTCCTGGATGGCTTCGACAACCTCTTCACCCACTTCGTAGCAACAGACCGCATTATGAGGTCCGATCACCGCTGTCAAATCCGACGGCGGAATCGAATACTGTTTCGCGATGAACTCCACGGTACGTCTTGCGATATGCGCAGCCGTACCCCGCCAGCCGGCATGAATGGCCGCGACAACTCGGGCTTTACGGTCGGCGATCAAAATAGGAACGCAGTCCGCGGTCTGAACGGACAGAACAGCTCCTCGAACCGCCGTCACCGCGGCATCGCCTTCCAGCGGTTCATTGGAAGACCATGTGTCGATCATGTCGTTAACGATACTCGAATGCGTCTGCCTGAGTTTCAACACGGGCCAGCCCGGAACACCGGCCGCCGCCAGAAACCGTGAACGATTGATGGGAATCATGGGATTGTCGGAAGACGTTGGACCCAGTGTCAGGCTGGTGTGTTCAGCGCGCCGAGTGGAAAACGCGTGAGCGACGCCTTCGATCTGATCCAGAGCCGGGGCGTGAAGCAGCGTTATCTGAGAAACACGTTTTACCTGTAACATGCGTTCATGGTTGTTGGACTGGGCATCGATGTCATTCAGAACGAGCGCATCCGCGATTCGGTGACGCGGTTTGGAACTCGATTCATCAATCGAATATATACGGAAACCGAGATTGCATACTGTGCCAACTGCGCCGACCCCGGGATTCACTACGCCGCGCGCTTCGCGGCAAAGGAAGCGGGATTCAAAGCCCTGGGCACGGGGTGGGCCGCCGGTGTGAAGTGGAAAGACATCGAAGTGCAGAAACTTCCTTCAGGTAAGCCAGAGCTGCACCTTTATGGTGAGGCCCTCGAACGCGCCACTTCCATGGGAGCCACTCGCTTCCACGTTTCGCTGACGCACGATCAGCTGGTTTCCTGTGCCGTGGTGATCTTCGATTAACGGGCTGCCAGGCCGTCCCCCTCCAGAGCCGTGGCTCGGACGGATATCCAGGTATTGCGCGGCATGTCTGCTTCAGGGTAGACACGTATGAAATTGTTGCTGATGGCATCTCCGGAGTTCAATACCAGTACGTCAAGATCCCTTCCAATCAATCTCGATCGAAACGCTTCATTCTTACTCGCAATGAGCCGGCGCAGAGTCTTCGCACGAAACTGCGCGACATGTGACGGAACGGGAGCGGGCAAGTCTGCGGCGGCAGTTCCCGGGCGCGACGAATAGGGAAACACGTGAAGATATGTCAGCGGCGATGATTCAATCAGCCTGAAAGTTTCGGAAAACTCGTTGTCGGATTCACCCGGAAATCCGACCATGACGTCTGCCCCGATCGCGGCATCCTCAATTCGCTCGCGAATCGCATGCGCTAGCTCCGCGTAGTAGGAAGGCGTGTATGGCCGGCGCATTTCGCGCAGAATGCGGCGCGATCCGCTCTGAAGAGGAATATGGAAGTGGTGCGCCAATCGTGATTCCTCTGTGACCAGAGAAATGATATCCGGCGTGACTTCCAGCGGTTCGATGGAACTCAGTCGAATGCGCGCGAGTTGCGGAATATCGTCCAGCAGGCGATGAATCAGGTCGACAAGGGATGTAGGGAAATCCAGATCGCGGCCGTAGGTTCCAAGATGGATGCCCGAAAGAATGATTTCTTTGTATCCGCGTTCCACCAGACTCCGAACTTCAGCAAGCACCAGGTCGGGAGCCATGCTGCGGCTTCGGCCCCGAACAGACGGGATAATGCAGAACGAACAGTTGGCGTTGCATCCGTCCTGCACCTTGACGATGGCACGAGTGCGGCCGCCGGATCCGGAGTGGGTGCGAGGCCGGAGCTCGTGTTCGAGAAAGATATCGCTGCAGAAGACTTCGGCGCGACCCGTTGACGTGAAGGCCTTATCGAGAGCGTTAAGCGTAAGGCGACCCACAAGTGGCTTGTGAGAGTTTCCGACAACGTATTCGACACCGGGCATGCCGGCAAGTTCGTCAGGCGCCCGCTGGGCATAGCAGCCGGTAACGATGACGCGAGTTGCCGGACTCCTGCTTGCAATACGGCGAATCAGCTGACGAACATCGCGGTCGGCTTCGTCGGTAACCGTGCAGGAATTGACAACAACGACACTGGCGTCAAAGGGCGTTGCGGCAACGCTCACACCTGCGTCGAGGAGCTCGTCTTGAATCGCAGCGCCTTCGGATTGAGAAGCGCGGCAACCGAAGTTTGCGATGTGGAAACTCTTATTAGACATATCGTTCACAAGACGGATCAGACGGGAAAAAGGGAAAACTCCCCTCCTGAGTCAGGAGGGGTGGCGCGGAGCGCCGGGTGGTTCCAAAGCACGCAATCTTGAAAGTTGACGGCTTTGGAACCACCCCTCGCGGGATCCGCTTCGCGATCCCGCTGCCCTCCTGACTCAGGAGGACAGTTTTCCTCTCGTCCAAATCGATCTACTGCGCTCCGAGGTCCGCACTCACCTTCTTGCTTTTCTCCGCCACTGTCACTTCGAGTTTCGCCTTGTACTCCGTCAGCTTCGTTGCGAGTGCAGCGTCGGCCAGCGCGATAATCTGCACCGCAAGAATTCCGGCGTTCGTCGCGCCGGATTTGCCGACCCCCATCGTGGAAACGGGCACGCCCGGCGGCATCTGGACCGTAGCCATCAGCGCATCGAGGCCAGACAGTGGCGAGCTGTCAATCGGGACGCCAATGACGGGAAGAATCGTCTCGGCCGCCGTAACTCCCGCCAGATGCGCAGAACTTCCTGCTCCGGCGATGATCACCTTCAGTCCGCGGTCCCGCGCACTACTGACGTACTCCAGCGTGCGGTGAGGTGAGCGATGGGCGCTGTACACCCCGATTTCGTAAGGCACGCCGAACTGCTGCAACACCTTCGTCGCCTCTGCCATCACCCCGGCATCTGAATCGCTGCCCATGATAATTCCAACAAGTGCCTTTGCCTTATCTGTCATTTCTGCTTTGCCAACCCCTTCTTTCCAATGTCTCTGCGGTAATCTTTGCCTTCGAAGCTTATCATTTCGCAAGCGGCGTAGGCCCGATCGAGAGCCTGCGACAATGTCGCTCCGCGCGCGGTGACATTCAGAATACGTCCGCCCGCAGTCACGACGTGTCCATCTTCCATCCGTGTGCCGGCGTGATAGATCTTCACTCCTTCGAGCCGGGCCGCCTCTTGCACGCCACGAATGCGCTTCCCGTTTTCCACCTTTCCGGGATATCCACTCGCAACCAGCACGACTGAAGCAGTCGGTTCGCTGGTCCATTCCAGAGTCCGTAATGCCAGTCGATGCTCAGCCATATCGACGAGCACCTCCAGCAAATCCGTTTTGAGCCTTGGCAGTATCACCTGCGTTTCCGGATCGCCGAACCTCGTGTTGTATTCAAGCAGTTTTGGACCAGCCGCTGTCATCATCAATCCGGCGTACAGAATGCCGGTGAATCCTGGCGCATTATCGAGCGTTGGACGAATGATAGTTCGCATCACGACATCGCGCTCTTCCGGCGTGAGGATGGTGTCGACGGAGTACGCGCCCATCCCTCCGGTGTTTGGCCCCTGATCCCCGTCGAACCGTCGCTTGTGATCCTGCGCTGCAACCATAGGCTGGGCGACCTTGTCATCGGCGAACACGTGAAACGATGCTTCTTCCCCCGTCAGGAATTCTTCGATCACGAGCTTTGCGCCTGCGGCTCCGAGGCTTTTCGCTTCCATGAATTCATGGACTGCGGCTCTGGCGTGTTCCTTCGTCTCTGCAATCACGACGCCTTTCCCTGCGGCGAGGCCATCCGCCTTTACCACTGTCGGATACTGAACCATTTCCAGACGGGCATATGCTTCAGCAGCCGTTGCGCATGACCAGAAATCGGCGGTTGGGATCCTGTGGGTCTTGAAGAATTTCTTGGAGTACGTTTTGCTGGACTCCAACTGCGCGTTCTCCGCATTCGGGCCGACAATTTTCATTCCGCCGGTGCGAAAAAGATCGACAACGCCGAGACTGAGCGGCACTTCCGGCCCAACGAACGTGAGATCGATTTTTTGATCGCGACCGAAATCTCGCAACGCGGCTACATTATCCGCGGCGATTGGGATATTTGTCGCCTGACCTGCGGTCCCCCCGTTGCCCGGCGCGACAAAGATCTGCTTCACCCTGGAATTCTGCGCGAGCGCATCCACGACGGCGTGCTCGCGTCCACCCGATCCGATAACAAGTATTTTCATCTGGAGGAAAGTTTTATCTGCGTGAGGGTTTCGTTTAACGCGCCGGTGCGATAACCGTTCACATCAAGCGCCACATACTGAAAACCGATTTGTTTGAATTCGCTGCCAATCCGGTCGAGCAATTCCAGATCGAAAGCTTTCGCCATTTCTTCCCGGGCGATTTCAATGCGGGCAACATCACCGTGATGCCGGACGCGGCTCTGGCGGAAGCCCGCTTTTCTCAACACCTCTTCGCCCTGATCGATCATTCTCAGCTTGTCCACGGTCACTTCGGATCCATATGGAATTCTCGAAGAGAGACAGGCCGAAGCCGGCTGATCCCAGGTGGGCAGGCCATGTTGTCGCGAAAGCTCCCGAATATCCGCCTTCGTCATTCGAGCTTCAATGAGAGGACTTCGGATTTCCAGTTCAGATCCGGCTTTGCGTCCCGGACGGTAGTCGCCGGTGTCGTCGAGATTGTTGCCATCGACGACAAATCGAAAGCCGCGTCGGGTGGCAAGGGTTTGAAGCCTGGAGTAGAGATCGTGTTTGCAAAAGTAACAGCGGTTAGTTGGATTTGCGGTGTAATTCACATCGGCCATTTCGCCGGAATCGATGGACTCGTGGTGAAATCCGTACTTTTTGACGAGTCCCAGTGCGACATTTCTCTGGTGAGTGGGGTAACTGGGGCTTTCAGCGGTCACTGCCAAAGCAGCATTTCCAAGTTCCCGATTTGCGACAAAGGCGAGGTAGGCGCTGTCGACACCACCGCTGAAAGCAACGATGCAGGAGCCCATACTTCGAAGAATTGAAACCAGTTCTCGTTCCTTATTCTGCGGCATGCACCAATTGTATCGCTTGACAAAGGAACGGCGAATTCGAAATATAAGGTTTGAGTATGCATGCGACACTGCTGCTAAACGCGTCGTACGAACCACTCCGGATCATATCCTGGAAGAAAGCCCTCACCCTGTTTTTTGCCGGCAAAGTTGAAATCATAGAAGAACACGACCGCGAAATTCATGCCATCACGTTTGCGATCAAGCTTCCATCGATCATTCGTCTTCTGAAATATGTGCGGGTGAAGAACCAGAACAAGGTGAAATTTTCGAGAGCGAATATCTACGCCAGAGACGACTATTCGTGTCAATACTGCGGGAAAAAGTTTCCGTCCGAAGATCTCACTTTCGATCATGTGGTGCCCGTCGCAAGGGGTGGACTCAAACGCTGGGATAACATCGTCGCGGCGTGTTTCCGCTGCAATCA
>Ga0070672_100001505_pt1 | contig 14463 bp, 11 predicted proteins | sample KBSM13metaG_FD_66151 | JGI IMG/M metagenome (GOLD analysis project Ga0070672, IMG submission 66151) | Miscanthus rhizosphere microbial communities from Kellogg Biological Station, Michigan, USA - KBS M1-3 metaG | ecosystem: Host-associated > Plants > Roots > Rhizosphere > Soil ... | reverse complement strand
GCAGGACTTCGGCAACGCGGCCGAGATCGAGCGCTACCACCGCTTCATGGACGAGATGTGCGCGATGGTGGTCGAGAAATACGACGGCTCGCTGAAGGCCGAGCACGGCACCGGCCGGAACGTCGCCCCGTACGTCGAGCTGGAGTGGGGTGCGCAAGCGTTCGCGGCGATGCGTCGCATCAAGGAGTTGTTCGACCCGACGGGCCTGCTCAATCCCGGGGTGATCCTGAACGCCGACCCGCTCGCGCACCTGAAGGACCTGAAGCCGCTGCCGGCCGCCGACCCGCTCGTCGACAAGTGCATCGAGTGCGGCTTCTGCGAGCCGAAGTGCCCATCGCGCGGGCTGACGCTGTCGCCGCGACAGCGCATCGTCGGCTGGCGCGAGATCGCGAGGCTCGAGGCCGAGGGCCGCGAGCCCGAGCGCCTCGCCGAGATGAAGGCGCTCTACGACTACCACGGCGTCGAGACCTGCGCCGCCTGCGGACTCTGCGCGACCGCGTGCCCGGTCGACATCGAGGTCGGCCTGCTCATCAAGGCGTTGCGCGGCCGTCGCGCGGGCCCGCTTGCCAAACGTGTCGCCGGGGCCGCGGCGAATCACTTCGCGAGCGTCACCGCGGGCGTTCGTTTCGGACTCGGCGCCGCCGACCTGCTGCACGGCATCGTCGGCACGTCGACGATGAAGGGCAGCCTCGACGCCCTGCGCAACGTGTCGGGCGGACGATTGCCCAAGTGGTCGCCGGCGCTCGCTCGCCCGGTGCATTTCGTGCCGTCGCCGCGTTCGCGGAGCGGCGCCGAGCGCCTGGTCTACTTCCCGAGCTGCGCGGCGCGCAACATGGGTCCGCAGCGCGGCCACGATGGCGAGATGCTGCCCAGCGTGGCCGAGCGCTTGTTCCGGCGCGCCGGCTTCGATGTCGTCTATCCGGCCGCGCTCGACGGCCTGTGCTGCGGGCAGCCGTTCGAGAGCAAGGGGCTCGTCGAGGCGGCCGACCAGAAGTCGTCCGAGCTCGCCCTTGCGCTGCGCGAGGCGAGCGAGAACGGCCGCTGGCCGATCGTCTTCGACACCAGCCCCTGCACGTACCGGATGAAGAAGATGCTTGCGGGATCGCTCGCGATTCAGGACAGCATCGAGTTCGTCCACGACACCCTGCTGCCGCGCCTGGCGATTGCGCCCGAGCGCGGACCCGTCGCGGTCCATCCGGTGTGCAGCGTTCGCAAGATGGGCAGCCTCGACAAGCTGGTCGCGATCGCCGACCGCTGCTGCGATGCCGTGGTCACGGTCGACGCGGTGCAATGCTGCGGCTTCGCCGGCGAGCGCGGGTTCACGCGGCCCGAGCTCAACGAGCACGCCTTGCGCGACCTGCGCGCCGCGATACCCGTTGGCTGCACCGGCGGCGTGTCGAGCAGCCGAACCTGCGAGATCGGCCTGTCGGAAATGGCCGGCGTCCCGTACGAGTCGATCCTCTGCCTCGTCGAACGCTGCTCGACCGCGCCGGCAATCGACGCGGCGCGCGTGCCCACAGGTGCCGTGGCCGCCTGAGGCGCGCGGCAACGACCTCGGCGGGTCCTGAACGTATGACGAGGGGGCTGCGGGAAACCGCCACCCCTACGCGCGTAGCGGGGTCGGCGACGCGTCTGGCGCAGCGCGACCGGTAGCAACGAGCGGCGTCAGGGTCGTCTCGGCGCGCTTGACGAAAGCTTCCACGACGGAACCGAAGATCCGGTCGAGGGCCGCGTTGGCGACACGGTCGAAGAGACCTGCGGAAGGCTGATAGGAAAGGTCGAAGGTGACCTTGCATCCTTGGTCGGCCAATGGCACCAGGTGCCAATCACCGTGAAACCGCCTGAACGGGCCCTCGACCAGCCGGACCTGCAGCCATTGGGGGCGGCGCTTGGGATTGCGGGTGCGCATCGCGAACCGCAGATTCAGATAGGAGAACTCGAGACGGGCGGCGACCCAGTCCTCGCTGCGTTCGAAGACCTCGGCTGCAGTGCACCAGGGGAGAAAGGACGGATACCACTCCGCCTGCTCGATCAGGTCGAACATGGCCTCGGCCGAATAGGGAACGAGAACCGAGCGTTTGATCTCCACGCCACATCTTCCTTCCGACGGGCTCGACGTAAATCAGTCCCGCATGACAGAATGTTCTGACAGACTGCGGCTAACGCGACCTTTCTTAAACCCAGGCCGCGCCCCTGACCATATCAAGAATTCCGCAGCCTTCTACCAAGGAGCCAAGCATGAAGTTGATCCCGACGATCGCCGCATTCAGTGCCACCCTCGCCTTGAGCGGCCTCACGTTCGCCGGCCCAGGCGAGGACATCATGGCCAAGGAGAAATGCAGCAGCTGCCACACGGCGACCACGACCAAGAAGGCGCCGTCGTTCGCTTCGGTCGCGCAGAAGTACAAGGGCGACGCGGGCGCTGAGGCCAAGCTCGTGGGCATGCTCAAGACCGGCGGCGCGGACGACCACAAGAAGGTCGCCGCGAGCGACGCCGACCTGAAGGCGGTCGTCGCGGTCGTTCTCTCATCCAAGTAGCCCCATGGCAGACGCGAAGCCCCCGGGCTTGATCCGGCGGGCGCTGCGCTGGCTCTTCTCGCCATCGGCGCGCTGGTCGATATTCGCGCTGCTGGCGGTCGGGCTCCTGATCGGTGCCACGATGGTCATCGGCACCCAGGTCGCCGTGGCCGTGACGGGCACCGACCAGTTCTGCGGCACGACCTGCCACTCGCACGAGAAGTTCGTCTATCCCGAGCATCAGCAAACCGCGCACTACAACAACCGGACCGGCGTGCGGGCAATGTGCGTGGACTGCCACGTCCCGCACAGCTACCCGAAAAAGCTGATCGTCAAGGCCGAGAAGGGCATCGCCGACGCCTATGCCGAGTTGCGCGGCACGATCTCCACCCAGGAGAAGTTCGACCGCGAGCGCTGGCGTCTCGCCAACAAGGTGTGGGACGAGATGCGCGAGGACAACTCGGCGAACTGCCGCCACTGCCACGACCCGCAGGCGATGGACAGCAAGAAGCAGTCGGAAGACGCCGTGAAGCAGCACAAGAAGTTCGCCTCCGGCAAGGCCACGTGCATCGACTGCCACACCGGCGTCGCGCACAAGGAGCCGGAAGAGCCGAAGACTCCCACCAAGGCCGCCGATGCCTCCAAACAGACGCACGACGCCGCGCCCAGCGGAGCACCACTCCGTCCTTGAGAACGACATGAAGGTCTTGCCGGTGTCCTGATCGTTCCCCACGGAGCACCCTACATCGAGGGCCGATAGTCGATGACTTCGTCGAAACGTATGGTCGAGTCGCCGGTGGGTGCAGCTCAGTGTGGCAACGACATCTGAAGCACATCGTCTGACTGAGATTTGACTTGCGTGCGAAACCGGCCCCTCGTAGACTGGCTCGCACAAAGTGGCGCACACCAAGTAGGGCGCTCGTGTTTCCGTGATGCACCGGAGCAGGAGGATGGCAATGGGCAAGGAACGGATCCCGCACTGGCTGGCGGTCGTCGTCGCCGCGGTGATCGCCGCATCTCTGGCGGGTTGCGGGGGCGATGGCGGCGAAGCCGGCCCGGCCGGCCCGCCCGGCCCCGAAGGTCCGGCCGGCCCTCCCGGCAATCCCGGCACTCCTGGGTCTCCCGGGGGCGCGGGCACCACGAGCGTCGGCAGCAATGCGCTGACCAACCCCGAAGCGATCACCACCAACGCGCAGGCCTGGGCCAACCTGCAGCCGACGGTCACCATCACCAGCGTGGCGATCGCCAGTCCGCCGGTCGTCAAGTTCACCGTGGTCGACAGCTTCGGAAAGGCAGTCGTCGGGCTCGGCAACACCAGCAAGAGCGCGACCGCGGTGGCCGCGAGTTACCCGAACCTGTCCTTCGCCATCGCCAAGCTCGTGCCGGGCGCCTCAGGCGCACCAAGCAAGTGGGTGAGCTACATCGTCACCTCGGTGCCGAGCTCGGCCACGGCCTCTGCGACGCCGAGCCGCCCGAGCACCGACAACACCGGCACGCTGGTCGACAATGGCGACGGCAGCTACGCCTACACCTTCTACCGCGACATCACGACCGTCAAGTCGCAGCTCGACGGGATGACCGTGAGCCCGCCGAACAACATCGCCGACCTCGGCGATGTGACCTACAACCCCAACCTGACGCACCGCGTGACCATCGCCCTCTCGGGCAGTGCGCCCGCGACCGGCAGCAACACGCCGACAGGCGCTACGTCGAGCGTCGCGTCGGTGCCAATGAAGCACCCCGCCAACGCCATCTACGATTTCATTCCGGCCACAGGTGCGAAGGTCACCGCTGCGGATTTCTCGCGCGAGATCGTCGCCGTCGCCAACTGCGAGGCCTGCCACCGCCAGCTCGGTGGCGTCCCGGGGTTGAGCGAAGCGGAGGACGCTGCCGGATTCCACGGCGGCAGCCGCAACGAAACCCAGTACTGCGTCGTCTGTCACACCGACCAGCGACGCTACGGCCAGAAGGAGGCCACGTTCACGTCGAATGGCGCGATCCGCACGTTCACCTCCGAGACGCGGCTCGTCGACGGCCGGACGGTCGGCAACCTGCCGAACTACATCCACAAGATCCATATGGGGCCGCTGCTGGTTCACAAAAAGTACGACTACGCCGGCGTCCTGCCCGAACATACGACCTATCCCCAGGACGTCCGCAACTGCACGTCGTGCCACGACGGCTCGAGCACGGTGTCGCGCACGACCAAGACCAAGGACGGCGACAACTGGAAGACGAAGCCGAGCGCCCTCGCCTGCGGCGCCTGCCACGACGGCATCAACTTCGCGACTGCCATCGGCCTCACGCTCAAGGACAAGGCCGCCGGCCTGACGCAGTCGAACATCAACGGCAGCGGCCTCGCGCACCCCGCGGGCCCGCTGCCCGACGACTCGCAATGCGCCCTCTGCCACAAGTCGAACGGCACATTCCCCGCGGCCGACATCGACCTGAGTCACTTCCCGGTGACGCCGCCGAATCCGGGCAACGCCCTGGTTGTCGCCGGTGGCAACGCAAACACGAACTCTGCGTGGATCGCCTCGGGCTCCTCGGTTGGGCGGATCCCCCCGGGCGCGATCACGCCGACCTACGAAGTGCAGAGCGTTTCGCGCAATGCGAGCAAGCAGCCGGTGATGGTGTTCCGCTGGCTGCAGAACGGCACCGCCGTGCCCATCAATCCCTTCGCCACCGCCGCTGTCAATCCAGCGACCGGACAAAAGGAGATGTGGGACAACTTCATGGGTTCGCCGAGCGCGCAATTCGTGTTCGCAGTCCCGCAGGACGGCCTCGCGACCCCGGCCGACTTCAACGGCTCGGTTTCCGGCTACTTGCGCAAGATCTGGGACGGCACCGCGACCGGCTCGGGTGCCGGCACGCTCACGGGTCCCGACGCCAGCGGCTTCTATACCGTGACGCTCACCGGCGTCACGATCCCCGACACCGCCGTCATGTTGACCGGCGGGATGGGCTACTCCTACAACGCGACGAGCACGCAGCCACAGACCCAGACCAACCTGCCCGACTTCCCGGTGACTGAGCCGGTGGCGGGGCAGACGAACAAGGCGGGCGGCCTGATCGTGATCGCGCCCAATGTCCAGAAGGTCGCCACCGGCTATACCGGTCGGCGCGCGATCGTCGAGGACAAGCGCTGCAACGCCTGCCATCAGGAGCTCGGCACCTTCACCGAGGATGCGTTCCATGCGGGTCAGCGCAACGACGCCACGACCTGCTCGTGGTGCCACAACCCGGCCAAGACCAGCAGCGGCTGGGCGGTGGATTCGACTGCCTTCGTGCACGCCATCCACGCCTCGGCCAAGCGCCAGGTCCCGTACACGTGGCACGCGGTATCGACCACCGACGGGTTCTTCGACGTCACGTTCCCGGGCATCCTGAACGACTGCCAGACCTGCCACCTGCCGGGCACGTTCGACTTCAGCGCCACGCCGGCCGCGGCGCTCGGCAATCGACTGCTCCGGACGGTGGCGACTGGAACCTTCGGCGCCTCCTTCACCAATTCACCCTACATCGCGGTGGGCCCGAACTATGGCAGCGGGTTCTCCTACAACGCAGCCACGGGCGTGACGACCGAAGCGGCAGCGACGACCCTCGTGCTGTCGCCCACCGTTGCGGTCTGCTCCGCCTGCCACGACTCGACCGATGCCATCACGCACATGAAGAGCAACACCGGCTCGTTCTACCAGGCGCGCAACACCGCGACGAGCGCCAGCGGTGAGACCTGTCTGGTCTGCCACGGCACCGGCCGATCGGCAGACATCGCGGTCATGCACTCGAAGAACCGCTGAAGAAGCGAATCGGACAAGGGCGGAACACGCGGGCGGAAGCCGTCGCTTCCGCCCGCCACGCGGCCGGGCTCGATCGGCAGCAGGAGGACAGGGATGCAGCTGAGCTTGATCGGCATGACGGCGGCGGCGGTGATCGCAGCGCCCGCTATCGCCTCGCCGAACCCGCCCGGCGGGACGGCGCCGGCCGACACTCGTACCAGCCTGCCCGCAGCGCATGCACAAGCCGCGGCGCCGTCGACTGCGGCTGGCCCGGCGCAACGTCCACCGGCGGTCCAGTACTACGTCGATCTCAACAGAGCAAGCCGCGAGGACCTGATGACGCTGCCCGGCATCGGCGCCGCGGAAGCAGGCCAGATCATTGCGAACCGGCCGTACCTCACGAAGACCGAGCTGGTCACGAAGAACGTGCTGCCGGTCGGTCCATTCGTGTCGCTCAAGCATCTCGTCGTCGCCATGCCGGCGACGGCGTCGAAGGGCAGGCGCTAGATGCCGGCATTCGGCAGTCGGCTCGGGGTTCTGCTCGCGCTTGCAGGTCTGTTGGCATGCGCAGGCGCGTCGGCCCAGCCGGCTGCACCGGCCAGCCCGGCGGCGGCCAGCGCACCGGCGGCGGTTGAGGCGGCGGCGAGCGAACCGTCCAAACCCAAGCCGCCACTCCCGCCGCGGGAACAGTACAGCGAGAAGGGGGCGGACACCTGTCTCGAGTGCCATGATGACGTGACCCCCGGCTACTCGGGCGCGGCGATCTTCAAGGGCAAGCATGCGCACCGCATGGACAAGCGCGCGCCGTTCGGCCCCGGCGGCTTGCAGTGCGAAGCCTGCCACGGTCCCGGCGCCCGGCATGCAGCCAGCAAGAACCCCCAATCGATCAACAGCCTCAAGGCGAGCTCGGCGCAGACGGCGCAGGAGCGCAACCAGACGTGCCTCGCCTGCCACCAGGCGGGTGCGCGGGTCGGCTGGCACGCCAGTACGCACGAGCGCAGCGGCGTCGCCTGCGGCGATTGCCACCGGATACACCAGGACCGCGACCCCGTGCTGGTGAAGAGCAGCGAACCCGACGTGTGCTTCAGCTGCCACCGGCAGAAGCGCGGCGACTTCCAGAAGCCGTCCACCCACCCGGTCCGCTTCGGACTGATGGGCTGCAGCGATTGCCACAGCCCGCACGGCTCGAACACGGTGGCGATGCTGAACAAGCCGACGCTCAACCAGACCTGCTTCAGCTGTCACGCCGACAAGCGCGGGCCAATGCTCTGGGAGCATGCGCCGGTGAGCGAGGACTGCGCGCTTTGCCACACGGCGCATGGGTCCCTGCGCGGCGCCCTGCTCACCAAGACACCGCCCCTGCTGTGTCAGCAATGCCATGCGCCCGCCGACCATCCCTCGGTCGCACGAACGAGCCAGTCGCTGCCGGGCGGCGCTGCCGCCGGTGGGTCGGTCTTTCTTGTCGCGGGTGGCTGCATCAACTGCCACTCGCGGGTGCATGGCAGCAATCACCCGGCAGGAGCCAAGCTGATGCGTTGACGGTCGCGCCGAGACGTCACCACGCGCGACATGACCGGAACGGATGCGAGATGAAGATCTTCAGCTCCCTTCACCTGCTCGCCGCGCTCGGCGCGCTCGGCGCAGCCATGGGCGCTTCGGCGCAGGCCGACACATCGCAATGGAAGTGCACGTCGTGTCCCTACCCGAAGGGGACCACGGGAAGCGTCGACGCCGGTGCCGGCCATGTCAGCGACTCGTCGCAGAAGTTCGGTGACTACACCGGACTCGACAACAAAGGCGGGTTCCTCGTCCTCGACGGTGCGGTGAGCCGGCGCGGCGACGACGGCTACTACGCCGACCTGTGGGGCGCCGACCTGGGACTCGACAGCCGCCGGCTGTACGGCCAGGCCGGTCGCGAAGGCCTCTATTCGCTGAACGTCGGCTATGCCGAAATACCGCGCCACCTGACCGAGGGCGCGAGGACTCCGTTTTTCGGCAACGGCGGCAGCTTGCTGACGCTTCCGCCGGGCTTTCCGGCTGCCGACACGGCCAGCATGCCGCTCGCCGGCACGCTCCAGCCGATCGACACCGGCTTCAAGTACAAGCGCCTTGATCTCGGCGGTACCTACATCGGCGAAAAGGGCTGGAGCGCCAACCTGAGCCTGCGCCACGACGAGCGCGACGGGACACGGCCGGTGGCGGGATCGTTCTTCTCCACCGCGTCGCAACTGGTCGCGCCGGTGAACGAGAAGACCGACGGGGCCGAGCTGACGGTGGCCTATGCGACCAAGCAGTTGCAGGCGACGGTGAGCTATCTGTTCTCGTCCTTCCGCAACGACGACGCCGGGCTCACCTGGTCCAACCCGTTCTTCCCCGTGGTGCCGGGCGCGACCGCAGGGCAGCTCGGGCTGGCGCCGGACAACCAGTTCCAGCAGCTCAGGGGAACGGCGGGCTACGACCTTTCGCCGACGATCCGCGTGACCGGCGAGATGGCCTACGGCCGGATGACGCAGAACGACGGCTTCCTCGCGCCGACCGTGAACGCGATCCTCGCGCCGACCGTGCCGGCCCTGCCCGCGAATTCCCTGGACGGCAAGATCGACACGTTCACCGCGAACGTCAAGATGACCGCCAACCCGATGCAGGGCTTGCGTGTGACGGCCAGTTACGACCGCGACAACCGCGACAACAAGACGCCGGTGCGCAGCTATCCGACCGTCACCACCGACATGATCGCCGGCACGACGTCGCGGAGCAACACGCCTTTCAGCTTCACACTCGACCGGGTCAAGCTGATCGGCGACTACGCGGGAGGCCTGCCAGCCAGCATGCGGATCACCGGCGGCGGCGAGTACGACATGCGCGAGCGCACCTACCAGGAAGTCGTGACGACCCGCGAGTACACGTTCTGGGGCAAGGTCGCGGCGCAACCGACCGAGAAGCTGTCGACCTGGCTGAAGTACGCGTATTCGGGGCGCGACAACTCCGTCTATGGAACCTCGGTCTGGTTCGGCTACCCGGAAAATCCGCTGCTGCGCAAGTTCTACCTGGCGGACCGCCAGCGCAGCATGATCGAGGGACGGCTCGACTACGCGTTCAGCGAGAAGATCTCGCTCGGCGTCTCGGCCGACTATGCAGACGACGACTACAGCCATTCCTCGGTCGGCCTCACCTCGGCGCGCAGCGCCAATGTCGCCATCGAGCTCGCGACGGTCTTCACCGAGCGGACCCAGGGCCGCGCGTACATCCAGACCCAGTCGATCCGTTCGCAGCAGAGCGGCAGCGAGGCGTTCGCCGCGCCCGACTGGACCGGACGCATGAAGGACACGTTCGATGTATTCGGGATCGGCGTCAAGCACGTGGCCATCCCGGAAAAGCTCGAACTCGGCGCGGACTTCACGACCTCGCGCTCGCGCAGCGAGATTGCGGTCGACAACGCACTCGCGGCACCGCCGTTCCCGAACGCCAAGACCAAGCTCGACGCCTTCAAGCTGTACGGGACCTACAACCTGAAGAACAATCTCTCGATCACCGGGAGCTACCACTACGAGCACTACGACACGACGGATTGGCGGCTCGACGGCATCAACCCGGCGACCGTCTCCAACCTGCTCGCGCTCGGCGCGCAGCCGGCAAACTATTCGGTGAACGTGTTCCGCGTCGCGATGCGCCTCCGGTTCTGAGAGCCCCGACACCTGCTTTTGCGGGGCCAGACGTCCTCGGCGACGCCACCAGCTCCACCCTTGACCGCGCATGGACCGCGCTTCACCCTCGATGGCGCCCCTAGTCTTCCCGATCGGAGCACCCCACATCTGTTGCTCGCGGACCGAGCCCGCCTGTGCGCACAGCGATGTGCCCATGACTTGCCGTCCGTGCGCGGGATCTTGGCGCTCGGGCCGCGGGCGTGCAATCGCCTAAAGCAGCGGGTGACCTTCGCGATCGCCTGCTTTGGGTCGTTGGCGGCGCAACAGGCTCTGAGCCGCAAGGACGCCTTCGACTTCTGCACCCAGTGCGGGCACGTCGGCGCCTGCAGTGAGCCGGGGTGGCGGCGGTGCTCAGCTGCCTGCGGCCAGGATGTGCCTGCGCAATTCGTGAAACAGCGGCTCCGTGCCATCGCCGAAAAACGGCTCATGTCGCTCCGGCGCAGTGTCCCTGACCGCTGCTCAGTCCGCGGGCGTGGGTTCCTTGGCGGCAAGGGGTAATCGTCATCAGGCGTTGGGGTGCAGGGCCCAGGTCTCGTTGGCGTGGCGCAGCAGCGCCGGCTCGGCGCGGCAGCGCAGCACGAAGTCGCGAACCTCGGTCGTGCGCCAGGCGGCGCGATAGGCTTCCCAGGCGTCGTGCAGCGAGTCGCGGCGCAGGTCGGCAGGCGCGAACGGAAGCGCGTTGAGAAGCTTGACCTTGCCGTTGGGCACGACGAGGAGCATCGCCTGAGGATGCTCGAGCCGCGTCTGCATCTCGGTGACGATGTCCCAGGGGTAGATCGACAGCGTCGGACCGGCTTCGCCAGTTGCCGCCCGCTCACGCAGCGCAGAGACGGCGCGCTGCCATTCGTCGTCGCTGCAGGCCAGCGTGTCCCAGGCCGCGGCGGCGCGACCGATGCGCATCAGCGGGCCGCTGACGAAGGCGCTGCAGCCGAGCGCGGCTGCAAGATCGAAGGCGGCGACGATCTCGGGGAGGTTAATTCGTGTCGGGACGAAGACGAACTGTGGCGGGAAGCCCCGCGCCACCAGGCGCTCGATCGCTCCGATCGCCGCCGCGAAGCTCGACCCGGGACGCACGCGCTGGTGCGTGGCCGCAGTGGCGCCGTCCACCGAAATCTGCACGCACTCGACGGCGAGCGCCGCGATCCGGTCGGCCGCGCCGGCGTCGATGCGGCTGCCGTCGGTCTCGAGCTTGAGGGCGACGCCGCCTGCCGCGAGCCGTTCGAAGATATCCCAGCAGTGCGCCACGCCGAGAGGCTCGCCGCCGCCGAAGGCGACGAAGGGAATGCCGAGATCGACGATGGCGCCGGCCAGGCGGAGCGCCTCGTCGCGGCTCAGCTCATCGCGCCAGGCCCTGCCGGGGCCGGATTCCTCGCAGCAGGCAAGGCAGCGTGCGCTGCAGCGGTTGGTCAGCTGCCAGGCAAGGAAAAGGGGCGCATCGTAGTCATCGACGGTGCGCCCCCGCATCGCATTCGCTTCAGCGTAAGGTTCAGGTGAAGCGGATGTAGGGCTGGGCCATGACCTGCTCGGAAACGTCTTCGAGCTTGGGCGTTTCCCAGACCGGCTTGTCCAGCGGCGCCGGGGAAACGGTCTTGGGATGGGGCATGCCCTTCGCGGGCTCGATCGTCTGCTGCTTCGCTTCGCTCATGGATCCTCCGTGATGATCTCGATCCGGCGGGCCGCGGGTGCCTGCCAGCCATTCGCGTCTGCAAGCCTCGCCTGATCCTCGATGACCAGGCGCGCTGCTGAAGCGACTTTATCACTCCGCCAGGCGGCGCGATAGGCATTCCAGGCATCGTCGAGGCGATCGTGGCGCAGATCCGCACAGATCTGCGGCAGCGCCGCCGCGACCTTGACCCAGCCGTTGGGCAGGACGAGCAGGGTTGCCGGAGGACTCTCGAGGCTCGCTCGCAGGCCATCGCGGATCTCGAACGGCTCGAAGCAGAGCTCCATCTCGCCCGCGAACCGGCGCGACGCGCGTTCGAGCACGCGACGGAATTCGACGTACTCCGCTTCGCCCGGCTCGAGCCGATCCCAGAGTCGGGCGGCAGTGCCGATGCGCATGAGGCGGCCGCTGTTGAAGCGGAACGCGCCGAGTGAATGCGCGCGCTCGATCACTTGGCCGGCCTCGTGCAGGTTGATGCGGGTCGGCGCGAACGTGATCTCGAGCGGCATCCCGGCGGCGCGTACCGCGCGGCAGGCGGCCTGAGCGGCGGCCAGCGAGGCGCCGACCCGCTGACGGGCGTAGGTCGCCTCGGTGTCGCCGTCGAGGCTGATCTGCACCGAGCGGATCGGCAGGCGGGCGAGTCGTTCTGCCACGGCCTCGTCGAAGCGCTGGCCGTTGGTCTCGATCTTGAGCCGGACCCCGGCATGGCCGAGCTTCTCGGCAAGCGTGAGGAAATGCGGGACGACCAGCGGCTCGCCGCCGCACAGCATCACGTAGGGCACGCCCAGGCGGATGATCTCGTCGGCGACGTGCATGGCCTCGTCGGCGTCGAGCTCGTCGGGCAGGCGCTTGCCCGGTGCCGATTCGGTGCAGCAGTGCAGGCAGCACAGGTCGCAATCGCGCGTGATCTGCCAGGAGACCAGCAGCGGCGCGCCGAGAAGATCGATTCGGTTCATGCGCGCCAAGCTGCCTGGACCAGGACGCCCGCGGTGAGCAGCAGCACCGCCACGAGGTAGCAGGCGACGATGTTGCGCACCGCCGGCACGAAGGCGCGCGGCGTCTCGTAGGTCGAGCGTGCGATCCGGCCGCTCTCGACGAGGAGCGGCAGCGCCAGCAGAGCGGCGAGGCAGGGCCACGGGAAGATGCCGGCGGCGACGCCGAGCGGCACGACGGCCAGGCCCGCCGCTGCCAGCGCGAGGTACAGGGAGACGGCGCGGCGGCGCCCGAGCCGCACGACGAGGTTGCGCTTGCCGACGAGGCGGTCCTGGTGAAAATCGGGGATCGCGTTGACGACCGCGAGCCCCATGATCAGGCACCCGGGCACAAGCGAGACGGCGAGCGCCTGCCACGACAGCCGCTGGGTGTGCAGGTAGAGGCTGCCCAGGACCATCCATGGCCCGTACGACAGGGCGATGACAAGCTCGCCGAGGCCGCGGTAGGCCCAGCGGATCGGTGGGGCGACATAGAAGATCGCGGCCGCGCCGCCGAGGAGCGCGAAGGCGAGGATCGGCCAGCCGCGCTCGATCGTCAGGTGGATGCCGACGGCGAGCGCGCCCGCGAAGGCGGCGATGCCGAGCCAGAGGACGGCGTCGGTCATCGGCGGCAGATCGGCGGGGTTGAAGACCCGGTCGGTGCCCATGCGCGAGTCGAAATACTCGTTGAAGGCTTCGACGCCGACGACCGCAAGCACCACGCCGGCGAGGCCGCTGAAGAAGATCGTCCCGTCGAAGGCATCGGCAAGGGCGTAGGCCCAGGCCGCGCCGAGCAGGTAGGGAAGCAGTCCCGCGTAGAGGAAGAAGCGATAGCGCACCAGAGCGCAGACGCGCACCAGACGTTGCCACGCCGAGCGGCCGGGCGCCGGCCCGTCGGCCGGCGTGGGGCTCAGAGATAGACCCATTGGTGCAGGGTTCGCGTCCTGCCGGGGTCGGTGGCGAGATCCTCGACGAACCGTGCGACCCGCGGGTCGTGCCACGCGCTGCGGAACCGGTTCCAGATGTCGTCGAGACTGTCGCGCCGGAAGTCGCCGCAGATGAAGGGCAAGGCGTTGATGAGCTTGACGAGGCCGTTGGGCAGCACGATCAGCAAGGCCGCCGGGTGCCGGATGCGATAGCGCAGCTCCTCGAGCAGCCCGGCCTCGTGGAAGTAGACGCGCATGCGCCCGCGGTACTGCTCGGTCTTCCGGCGCAGCGCGTCGAAGAACGCGACGTACCGCTCCTCGGTCACCTCGAGGTGGCGCCAGGCCTTGACGGCATTGCCGGTGTACATCGTGCGGCCGGTGTAGAAGCTGTAGGCGCCGAGCTCGTAGGCGAGGTCGACCACGGCGTCGACCTCGTGGATGTTGAAGCTTGCCGGCGAGAAGTTGATCTCGATCGGCACGCCTGCGTCGCGAAGATTGCGCACCCCGTCGAGGACGCGATCGAACTGGCCGCGCACGCGCATCCGGCCGAAGGTCGCGAGCGAGGCGCCGTCGAGGCTCACCTGGACCGCCTTGACGCCGAGCTCCTTCAGCCGAGCGGCATTGGCGGGATCGAGGTAGTGCGCATTGGTCTCGATCTTGAGCTGCGCGCCGCGCTCGCAGGCGCGCTCGACCATCGCGAAGAAGTGCGGGTGGAGCATCGGCTCCCCGCCGGAGAACGACAGGTAGGGGACCTCGCTGTCGAGGAGCTGGTCGAGGACGGCAAAGACCTGGTCGCGGTCGAGCTCGTCGGCGAACGCCTTGCCCGGCCCGCTCTCCTCGATGCAGTGCAGGCAGGCGAGGTTGCACTCGTTGGTGATCTGCCAGGCGACGTAGAGCGGCGCC
>Ga0070672_100001503_pt1 | contig 14481 bp, 13 predicted proteins | sample KBSM13metaG_FD_66151 | JGI IMG/M metagenome (GOLD analysis project Ga0070672, IMG submission 66151) | Miscanthus rhizosphere microbial communities from Kellogg Biological Station, Michigan, USA - KBS M1-3 metaG | ecosystem: Host-associated > Plants > Roots > Rhizosphere > Soil ... | reverse complement strand
CGCCATGGAAGAGGTCCTTACCCTTGACCTGCGCAAGCCAAACCAGCTGGCCCGCTCGGTTCTGCTGCACCGGCTGGCGCTGCTTGGAGTGCATTGGGGCACACAGAGCGAATCCGGCCGGACGACGGGCACGTTCAAGGAGGTGTGGACACTGAACTGGGAGCCGGAGCTAACGGTGGCCGTGGTGGAAGCCAGCCGCTACGGCACCACGGTCGCCTCCGCTGCCGCGAACTGCGTGGCCGAACGCGCCCAGGACGCAGGCAGCCTGACGGCGCTCAGCGAACTGCTCGCAAGCTGCCTGCTCGCTGACCTGCCGGACGGCATCGGCGGCGTGGTGTCGGTCCTTGCCGAGCGCACCGCCTTGCAACAAGACGTCGCGCCGCTGCTGGAAACCATCGCCCCCCTTGCCCGGACCTGCCGGTACGGCAACGTGCGCGGCGTGAACGTCACGGGCGTACGGAAGATTCTTGACACGACGGTTGTGCGGGCGTGCGTGGGGCTGCCCACTGCCTGCGCCGGGCTGGACGACGAGGCCGCCGACGCCATGCGACGCGCCGTCGATTCGGCCCAACAAGGCCTCATTTTGCTGCCCGACCTGCCACCGGACGACTGGCACCGGGCGCTTGCCGCCGTCGCAGGCTCGGACGGCATCCACGGCTCGGTGGCAGGTCGGGCCACGAGGCTCCTTCTGGACGCAGGCCTGGTCGACGGGAACGACGTCGCGGCGACGCTGAGCCGGCGGCTCTCGATCGCCACTCCCTCACGGCAAGCCGCCGCTTGGCTGGACGGCCTCATCTCCGGAGACGCAACACTGCTGATTCATGATCGGCGGCTCCTGCAGATCGTGGACGACTGGGTCGCCGGGGTGGACGACGCCATCTTCGACGACGTCCTGCCGCTCCTGCGCAGGACATTTTCAGCATTCAGCCGGCCGGAGCGGCGCGAGATCGGAGAGCAAGTCAGCCGCATTGGCGACAAAGTGGGCATCGTCAACCAGACCGACCTGGACCTGACCGCCGCGGGCCCCGCGGTCCGGACGATGGCCAGGTACCTCGGATGGGAGGCGATCGCGTGACCGACGCAGATACCGACGGCCGCGGCCGGCTGGGCCGCTGGCGCCTTGTGCTCGGCGGCCATGAGGCCGACGGCGTCACCACAGCGGAGGGACACAGCGTCGTCCTCTCCACCGCTGACGCCCGGCGCGACCGGGCCCTGGAGGACTTGTACGGAGCCGAAGAAAAGAAGGGCCGCGGGGGTCTGGGCGCGTCCAGCCCTCGCGTTGCCCGCTGGCTCGGCGACATCCGGGGCTATTTCCCGTCCACGGTGGTCCAGGTGATGCAGGCCGACGCCATGGACCGGCTCGGCCTTCGGCAATTGCTCCTCGAGCCGGAGATGCTGCGAACCGTGCAGCCCGATGTCGGGCTGGTGAGCACGCTCGTCGGCCTCGGCCGTGTCATCCCCGAGCAGTCACGCGAGACCGCCAGGACAGTCATCCGTCAGGTGACGAACGAGCTTGAGGACCGTCTGCGCTCCAAGACGATACAGGCGCTCTCCGGAGCATTGAACCGAGCGGCACGGACACGACGGCCCCGGCATCGGGACATTGACTGGAACAGAACTATCGCCGCAAATCTTAGGCACTACCAGCCCGCATACCGGACGATCGTGCCCGAGCGTCTGGTCGGGCACACCCGGCGCAGCACCGAGGTCCAGCGTGAAATCATCCTGTGTATCGACCAGTCCGGGTCGATGGCCGAGTCCGTGGTCTACTCCAGCGTGTTCGGGGCGGTGCTCAGCTCGCTGCGGTCGGTGCGGACCCGTCTGGTGGTCTTCGACACGGAGGTTGTCGACCTGACGGACGAGTTGGACGATCCGGTTGATGTGCTCTTTGGTGTGCAACTCGGCGGCGGCACGGACATCAACCGCGCCCTGGCATACTGCCAGGACCAGATCACCCGGCCCACCGAGACGATTCTGGTGCTCATCAGCGACCTCTACGAAGGCGGCATTGCGGAAGAGATGCTGCAACGGGCGGCCACGATCGTCGGGTCGGGGACGACCATGATCGCGCTCCTGGCGTTAAGCGACAGCGGTCATCCGTCGTTCGACTCAGACCATGCCAGGGCACTTGCCGGAATTGGCGTCCCGGCCTTCGCCTGCACGCCCGACCTGTTCCCGGATCTGATGGCCGCGGCCATTGAACGCCGGGACGTGGGCGAATGGGCAGCCGCCCAGGACATCCCGACGAGCCACGAGGGTTAAAGGGTCGGCGGCTTGCCCGGCACGGTACCCGGTCCGGGAAAGACCGGGAAACGGAAGTTTCCCCGAAGGTGGCTACGTGTTGAGGTCCCAGTGGACACGGATCGCCTCGGCAACCGGCCCAGCGGTGACATCAATCCGGAAAGCAACGGGCGCGGTCCCAGTCTCCTCGATGACGGCGTCATGGTAAACGCGGCCGCAAGAGGAGCACAGGGTGTAGAGATCCTCGTCCTCAGGCCAGGTAGCCAGCCCCGCGGGCACGGGAACGTTTCCGCCAATGTGTACGGGCATTCCCTCCGAGTTGGCCTGAATCAATCCCTCGCTGCTGACGGTATTGCCGCAAACGCAGGTGATGGTGGTGACGTCATGATCGATGACCTCGGCGAATTCGGTATCCATGATCAGCTCCCCTCAGGTTCCGCAGAAGGTTCGGTACGGGCCAAAGCTTTCCGGGGCGGCAGCGGCGTAGCGCTCGAGGCCGGACCGCTCGTCGAAAGGTGCGGCGACTGCGTCCAGCAGCCGTGCCAGCGGATCCAGGTTTCCGCCGGTAGCGGCCGCCAGGGCCTCCTCCACCAGGTGGTTCCGCGGGATGTAGACCGGGTTGACCCGGTCCATGGCGTCAGCATCCGGCGCCAAGGCACGCCAGCGCCCTACCCAGGCATCGAAGGCTGCGGTGTCCAGGACCTGGGCCCGCGCGGCTTCGGCACGGCCGCGGGCGGCTTTGCCGAGGTGCCGGAAAAACGAGGTGTAGTCGGCCCGTGACTCCTGCATTAAGGCCACAACTTCATCCACGAGAGCCGAGGCCACGTCGTCGTCGAGCCCGTCACGGAACCCCAGCTTGGCCTTCATGCCTGCCGACCAGGCGTCACTGTACTGCCGGCGGAACTCGCCGAGGGCTCCCACCGCGAGCTCCACCGCCTGCTCCTCGTCATCGTGGAGCAGGGGCAGAAGCGACTCCGCGAGCCGGGCAAGATTCCACTCCGCCACCACAGGCTGGTTGCGGTAGGCGTAGCGCCCGCTCTCGTCGATCGAACTATAGACGGCGGCCGGGTCGAAGCCTTCCATGAAGGCACACGGCCCGTAGTCGATCGTTTCGCCCGAAATCGTCATGTTGTCGGTGTTCATGACCCCGTGAACGAATCCGACGAGCATCCACTGGGCCACCAGCGAAGCCTGGGCGGATATGACTGCTTGGAAGAGTGCTAGATAGCGGTTCCCGGCCTCCGCGGCGGCGGGGTGGTGACGGGTCAGGGCGTAGTCGGCGAGGCGGCGAAGGAGGCCGATGTCGCCCGTGGACCGGGCGTACTGGAAGCTGCCCACGCGCAGGTGGCTGCTGGCTACCCGGGTCAGAATGGCGCCTGGCAGGAGCGTCTCGCGCTGCACCGAACGTCCCGTCGCGACGACGGCGAGGGAACGGGTCGTGGGGATGTGCAGCGCGTGCATCGACTCGCTCACGATGTATTCGCGCAGCATGGGACCGACCACCGCCTGGCCGTCCCCGTTGCGGGCAAACGGCGTGCGTCCTGATCCCTTGAGGTGGACGTCGCGGAGCTGCCCGTCCGCGTGCCCGATCTCGCCCAGCAGGAGCGCGCGCCCGTCGCCGAGGCGGGGCGCGTACCAGCCAAACTGGTGGCCGGCGTAGGCCTGCGCCACCGGACTGGCATGGGCAGGGACGGCGTTGCCGGTCAACAGGCGCAGACCCTCCGGACTCCGGAGGAAGGCCGGATCGAGGCCCAGCTCAGTGCCGAGGTGCTCGTTGAGCACCAAAAGGTGCGGCTCGGGCGCCTCCTCCGCGCGCCAGGGAATGGCCATCTCCTGGAACTCCCGGGCGAAGCGGCCATCAAATGTGACGGTTGAATGCGCTGTGCCACTCATCTTTCAAGGATACCGGCCACAGCGTCAGCAATGCCGCTGGTCGCGGCGGAGCAGATTCGGGCCGGTGCCATGACGTGGCGCGGAGCTGGTGGCAGGATGGGCGCATGGAACTGCACATCACGGGCGACCCCGCCGCCGACCAACTGCTCAGCAATGACGCGTTCGCACTCCTCGTTGGCATGCTGCTTGACCAGCAGGTGACCATGGAGTCTGCGTTTGCCGGACCCGAAAAGATCCGGACGCGCATCGGGTCCATGGCCCCTGCCGCAATCGCCGAATACGACCCGGCCGGCTTCGTTGAGATCTTCAAGGAGCGTCCATCCATCCACCGCTTCCCCAGCTCCATGGCCGGCCGCGTCCAGGACCTCGCCGCGACCGTCCAAGGCGATTGGAATGGGGACGCAACTGCCATCTGGAACCAGGACGGCCCGGACGGTGAGGAAGTGCTGCGCAGGTTGAAAGGCTTGCCCGGCTTCGGGGAGCAAAAGGCCAAGATCTTCCTTGCACTGCTCGGCAAGCAGTGCGGACTGCAGGCGCCAGGCTGGCGCGAGGCCGCCGGCCCCTATGGCCAGGAGAGCGCATTTCTTTCCGTCGCCGACATCGTCGACCCCGAGTCGCTGAAAAGAGTACGCGCCAGCAAGCAGGCTACCAAGGCCGCCATCAAAGCCGCGAAGGCATCCGAGAGCTGATAAGGAGCGCCTGGATCAGAGGCTTGCAATGGGCTCGTTGATCCGTTGCGCCGGCCGGCGAGCTTGAGTCGATGCCTTCCCGGGCGGCCGGAGGCCACTGCGCTCTGTTGTGGTGCAGTGGCCCTGGCTAGACTTGAATTGCGCCGGATTAGACGCATGGATTCGTCTCTGGAGGGCAGGATCATGACAGACCGCAGCGACTCCGAATTGCCCGCGGATCAGGCGCCCGCGGACGAGAAACCAGAAGACAAGGAGCTCCGGGGCCGGTACGTCGAAGGAGCGTACGGTAAGGCTGGCGTGCAGAGAGGCCGGCACGCCGAGGACGAGGAGGGCCAATACGTCCAAGGTGACTACGGTGCGGGCGGCAGGGAGGGCGGCCTGCCCGAACCCTTGGGAGACCGAGCCAAGGAATCCGGGCGCTACGTGGCAGCCGACTACGGCGGCGCTGGTACGGTTCCGGGACGCACGGCCGGGTCGGAAATCGGCCAGTACACCGAAGGTGATTACGGTGCGGACGGTACTGTAGATCCGCTGCGCAAGGCCGGAACAGGTACGCCTGGCGAAATGCCGATGACCGAGGCGCACGGTGGCCACGACGCTGAACCGCAGGCCCGGAACGCCTCGTCGGGTGCCGCGGCCCAGAGCGATGACTCCCGCAGCGGTGCAGATGTGCGCGAAGCGGTCGACATCGCGGAGGCGGGCACCAAGGCGCAGGGGGATCACTCGCATCCGGAACGGGCCAAGACAGGCGAGGCGCCCGTGGAGCAGGTGTTCAACGACCCCGCCATGACCGAGGGGCAGCGGACCGTGACGGACTCCGCAAAGACATCCGGATCTGTACCGCCGGGACCCTCACCCGCCGAAGCCGGATCCGGTGGCGCCCAGTCCGCGGTTGGGGCCCGGGAGTCGGACCGACTCGCGGCAGGCGAGCCGCCGGCCGCGGGCAAGCCCTTCGACGCCGGCAGCGAGGAGGGCACTTAGAGCGCCTGCCCGGGTGGGCAAGCAAGGACGTATCACGAGGCGATTCCGGGCTGGTAGGTGCCGGCGCTCCATTCCTGTCCTTGGGGATCGAGCACCCGGCAGCGCCGGGCGCCCCATTGGGTGTCTTCGGGCTCGATCACTGAGGTTCCGCCCGCGGCGAGGGCCTTCTGATGAAATGCGTCGACGTCTTCGACCAGGAGATACAGTCCCTGGCCGGTCGACTGGCCGATAAGTGGCGGCCGCTGGGAGGCGGCATCGCTACTTGCCACCATTATCACCGCCTCCCCCATGGAAATCTCGGCGTGCAGCACTGTCCCTGCGGGGCCGTCCTGCCGCTGAATAACGTCAAATCCCACGGCCTGGAGCCAGTCCAGGGCTGCGGGTGCGTCACCGTAGCTGAGATAGGCGAATAACTTGGCGTCCATGCCGGAATGCTATTCCCAAGCGCAGCCGTCCGGAACTAGCGTGGCGGAATGAACTCGTCGAAGACCCCCGCCGAGATCCTCAACATTGCCGGCAACGAGGTTCGCATCTCGAGTCCGGACAAGGTGGTGTTCCCCGAACCCGGACTGACCAAGCTCGACCTGGTCCGCTACTACCTCACCGTCGCCGACGGTGCACTGCGGGGCGCAGGCGGCCGGCCCATGGTACTCAAGCGCTTCCCGAAGGGGATCGGCGCTGAGCCGTTCTTTCAGAAGCGCGTGCCTGAAAACCACCCCGACTTTATCGACACGGCAACGCTGCACTACGCGTCCGGAACATCTGCCGAAGAGGCCGTCATCCGGGATGCTGCGGGCTTGGCGTGGGTCGTGAATCTTGGATGCCTGGACCTCAACCCGCACCCCGTGCGTGCAGAGGACCTCGAGCACCCGGACGAGCTCCGGGTCGACCTCGACCCGATGCCGGGGGTCGACTGGGCGCAGATCGTCGATGTCGCCTATGTCGCGCGGGAGGTGCTCGACGACGTCGGACTGGTGGGGTGGCCGAAGACGAGCGGTTCGCGGGGACTCCACATCCTCGTGCGCATCGCGCCTCAGTGGTCGTACCGCGACGTGCGGCTCGCCGCCGAGACCCTCGCCCGCGAGGTCGAGAACCGCGCTCCGGGCCTCGCCACCGCGCGGTGGTGGAAGGAGGAGCGCGGCGAGAGTGTGTTCGTCGACTTCAACCAGAACGCCAAGGACCGCACCGTGGCATCGGCGTACTCGATCCGGCCCCTGCCCGATGCCCGGGTCTCGACTCCGCTCACGTGGGACGAGGTTACCTCCGCCCGGCCGGAACAATTCACGGTGCCCACGGTGCTTGAGCGCTTCGCGGCGATGGGCGACCCACACGCCGGGATCGACGACGCGGCAGGGACGCTCGACAGGCTCATCAGTCTGGCTGCCGGGCTCGGCCCCGCCGAGAAGCCGCCGCGCGGCGGCGAGGGCCTGGGCCGCCGGCAATCGGTAATGCCGCTCATCGAGGTGGCACGGACCAAGACCAAGCCCGAGGCGCTCGCGGCGCTCGAGGAATGGAAGACCCGGCATGCGGACCTTTTGTCAGCCCTGCATCCCGCCGACGTACTCGTCGACGGAATGCGGGGATCGAGTTCGCTCTGGTACCGGGTCCGGGTGAACCTGCAGCACGTCCCGGAACAGGAGCGTCCGCCGCAGGAGGAGCTCATCGCCGACTACGACCCCTGGGCGGGCAAAGAGTGGCCGGGGCGCCCTGGATCCTGACCGCCGGCTCCTGAACACCGTCCTGACACCGGCTCCTGACACCAAGGACGGGGCTCAGGCGTCCTGAGGCTTGTCCGGCTGCGCCAGGGTGTCTGCGTGGCGATGGGCGACCTTCCATTCGCCACCCTCGCGCCGGTAGACCTGGGTCACGCGCAGTGTGTAGTCCCTCGGCTCTCCGTTTACCGAGGTGCTCGTATGCTCGTACCCAACGGTGTAGGCCATGTCCCCGATCACGTCGGCAGCAATCACCTCGTGCGTGTATGACGTGCAATACGAGAAGGATGCTTCCAGCTGATGGAAGATGCGCCCCACGTCCTCGGGACCGCTGCCGGACGTCCACGCGCCGAGCACGGTAACGGGCTCCCTTCGGGACCAGATGGCGAACCGCGGCCCGGCGTCGCCGTTATGCAGGGCGGTCTCGGCGTCCTTGAGACGCGACCCAACCCAGGCCATGAAGTCATCCCGCTCACTCACGTCGGACCTCCAAAGGGCTCACTGTCCGTCAACGGCAGGATAGGTCCATCGCCGTCCAGGCCGTCCCGGCCCCGCCATCCTAAGCGTGCCTCGTGGTGGCTGCAAGGGTTGGCGTGACTTCTGCCCCGGGCCAGCTGCGGGCTGGAGGCCTCGTCTCGATTCCAAGCTTTCCGCAAGGGGGTTCAGGCAAGATTCGGTCCGAGGGTGTCCCAATTGATTGCGGGGTGGTTGTTATGGATGAAAACCCGAGGCCGAAAGTCTCTGCCCTATTTTGGGTGGTTTCCGTTGCCGTTCTGGGAGCACTTGGGGCATTGGGCTGGTATGCGGTGAACGTCATGGCCGCCCTGTTGTCCCCGTCGGTGCGTTGAAGTCGATGCGTTGAATATGTCTCGACGCTCCTGATACCCAATTCGACGCACACTCGGATTGCGGGATCCATTTTGCGGTTGCCATCGCGGCCGGTTGATAGCGGCATCCGCTTCCCGACGACGTCGGGCACGCTTACGGTGGGCAAGAGGAGCAGGACACAAGGCCTTAGAAGGGACCCACCATGCTGATCTGCGCAACTTGCGCCGTGGAACACGACGAACCTGCCCCGGGGGTTTGCCCGATCTGCGCCGATGAGCGGCAGTATGTGCCCGAGGACGGACAAAAGTGGCTCACACTGGACGGGCTGGCGCAGGAGGGCCAGCAAACGGTGTTGAAGGAGAACGAGCCGGGCCTTGTCGGGATCCGGACGGAGCCAAGAGTCGGGATCGGCCAGACCGCCCAGCTTGTGGCGACACACGAGGGTTCGCTGTTGTGGGATCCGGTCGGATATGTCGACGACAGAGCTGTGAAGGCAGTGCTCGAGCGGGGTCCGGTCCTGGCGATCGCTGCCAGCCATCCACACATGTTCGGTGTGCAGGTCGAATGGTCGCATCGGCTCGGCGGCGTCCCCGTACTTGTGGCCGACGCAGACCGGCGATGGCTGGGGCGCAATGATCCGATCATCGAATACTGGTCCGGCAGTCAAACCATCGCAGAAGGGTTGACCCTGCACCAGACCGGGGGCCATTTCCCGGGCAGCGCGGTGGTGCACTGGGCTGCAGGAGCCGGCGGCAAAGGAGTTCTGCTCACCGGTGACAGCGTGTATCCGAATCCAGACCGTCGCTCCATCGCCTTCATGCGCAGCTACCCGAACCACGTGCCGTTATCCGGCGCGGTGGCGGTGCGAATCGCCGCACAACTGGGAGAGCTCAAGTTCGACCGAATCTATGGCAACTTCAACAATGTAATCGCGTCCGGCGCCAAGGCCATTCTGCACGATTCCGCACAACGGCACGCTGCTTGGGCGCGCGGCGACTTCGACCATTTGACCTGATCCGTCCATTTCCCCTTTTGCGTTAGCGTGGGATCAAGCGCCGCAATAGACGTCAGAGGTATCCGAGCCATCATGGCGACAGGAGGACCCCGGGTTCTTACGGCGCACCCATCCCGTCCCCCTATGAAAGCCGAAGAAGCGGAGTAACAGTGAAGGCCATCGTGTACGAAAAGACAGGACCCTCGTCCGTGATGACCCTTCAGGACAGGCCACTGCCGGCACCCGGACCGGGCCAGGTCAGAGTCCGGGTGGTGGTCTCCGGGGTCAATCCCACCGACTGGAAGTCCCGGGGCGCCGGCGGGAGCGGAAGCATGCTGGAGGCACCAAAAGTGCCCAACCAGGATGGTGCCGGCGTTATCGACGAGCTTGGATCCGGCGTGCCGGGGCTGTCCGTCGGCGATCGCGTTTGGCTCTGGGACGTCGCCTGGGGCGGCACCGAGGGCACAGCCCAGGAGTACGTGGTGGTGCCGGCCGCGCAGGCCGTTGCCCTTCCAGACATGGAATCCTTCGACACGGGCGCATCCCTGGGGATCCCGGCACTGACGGCTCATCGTGCGCTGACCTCCAGCCAGGACGGCCCGGCAAGGCTTTCGCCGGGCGCCCTGGAAGGGCGGGTGGTGCTGGTCACCGGTGGCGCGGGTGCGGTGGGGCACGCGGCAATTCAGCTCGCCCGCTGGGCCGGGGCAACCGTCATCGCGACCGTGAGCGGGGAGCGGAAAGGTGAACTTGCCCGCCGGGCCGGCGCGCACAGTGTGATCAACTACCGCGCTGCCGACGTCCCACAGGCCGTGCATGAGGCAGCCCCTGGAGGCGTTGATACGATCGTCGACGTCAATGCTCCGGCGAACATCGGCAATGACCTCAAGGTGGTGAAGCCGGGGGGAACCATTTCCATTTATGCTGCCAACCCCGGTGAATCCTTGGCCATTCCCATAGGCGAGAGCATGGGCAAGAACGTCCAATTCCAGTTCATCCTCACGTACACCGTGACGGAGCAGCAGAAGGCGGCGGCCGTTGCCGCCGTCGCCGATGCGCTGAAAGCGGGGGCATTGCGGGTCGGCGATGAGCACGGACTGCCCCTCAGCCGTTTTCGACTCGAGGAAACCGCGGCAGCGCACGACGCCGTGGAACAAGGCTTCGTCGGGAAGGTCCTGGTCGACGTGTCCGGCTCCTGACCACGTACTGCGTGTCCGGCGGGGAGCCCGTGACCAGACAATCCGTTCGGCATACTGGTTCCATGCAGGCGACGACGGTGTTGGTCGAAGGTGAGAGTGACCGGCTTGCGGTTGAGACGCTGGCCTTCCGCCATGGCCATGACCTGGCAGCCTTACGGGTGTCGGTCGTTCCGATGGGAGGCGCGACCAGCATCGTCCACTTCCTCGACCGCTACGGACCGAATGGCGCAGGCCACCGGTTGTTGGGCCTGTGTGATGCAGGCGAATCCCGTGGCATCGCCCGCGCGCTGGGCCGGGCAGGTATCGGGTCCGGTTCGCTGGCCGAGCTTGGGTTTCACGTCTGTCACGCCGATCTGGAGGACGAACTCATCCGCTGCCTGGGGATCGACGCAGTGCTCAAAGTCATCGCGGCTCAAGGCGAGCTCGCGTCGTTCCGGCTCCTCCAACGCCAGCCGTCACTGCGGGAGCGGCCAATAGCGGCGCAGTTGCGCCGGTTCTTCGGAGGACGCAGCGGCAACAAGATCCGATACGCGCCACTGCTGGTCGACGCCTTGCCGGCCGGACAGGCGCCTCCGCCCCTCGCCCGCCTCGTTGCATCATTCCCGCTGTGATCCTACTGTCCAAGAAAGGATCGAATCCCTTCACCGTGTCACGGGCATCCCGCTAGTTACGTGCGGCGGTGGATGGACTTGTAGCTCAGGTACGCGTTCAGGCCTTCCATCCCGTACTCGGTGCCAAGGCCGGAATCGTGCCGGCCGCCAAAGGGGGCCGCATGGTTGGATGCGAAGAAGTTGATGCCCACGGAGCCCGTGTCCATCCGGTCGGCCACGTTCAGGGCAGCCGCCGCGTCCTGCCCGAACACCAGGCCGCCGAGTCCGAACTCGGTGTTGTTCGCCAGCGCGACGGCCTCGTCAACACTGCCATCGGCGTCGTCGTATTTTAGGATGCACAGGACCGGGCCGAAGATCTCCTCGCGGGAGATCCGCATCTCCGGGGTGACGTCGGCGAAGACTGTGGGCTCCACGAAATAGCCGCCCTCAAGGCCACCGCCTAACGACGCCGCTCGCCCCCCGGTGGTGACCCGCGCGCCGTCGGCCACGCCCGACTCCACGTACTCCAGCACGGTCCGGTACTGGGACTCCGTTGCGCAAGGGCCGAACACAGTGTCCGCGTCGAGCGGATCACCCTGCTTTCCGGCCGCAATCGTGGCCGTGACCATCTCCACCACTTCGTCATAACGGCTCGCGGGCGCCAGGATCCGGGTCGAGATGTAGCAGGTCTGGCCGGTGTTGCGCATCGACGACCGGATCAGCACCTTGGACATCGCCTCCAGATCCGCATCAGGGAGCACAATGGCGCTGGACTTCCCGCCCAGTTCCAGCGTGACCGGACGCAGCAGTTCCCCGCAGGCCGCGGCAATTTTCCGGCCCACCGGCGTCGATCCCGTGAACGCCACCTTTTCGACGCCCGGGTGCTTCACCAGCTGATCCCCCAGCCGGCCGGAGCCGGTTACCAGGTTGACCACGCCCGCCGGAACCCCGGCCGCGGCGACGGCGTCGATAATCACCCGGATGGACAGCGGCGTGGGCGACGCCGGCTTGATCACCACGGTGCAGCCTGCCAGCAGGGCCGGCGCCAGTTTGATGACCACCAGGTTGATGGGGAAGTTCCACGGCGCGATCAGCGCGCAGACTCCCAGCGGGTCGCGCCGGACTACTGACTCGCCGCCGCCGCGCGGGAAGGGGCGGACATCCTCATGCTCAAGGTACCCGGCGAGGGTGGCGAAGTACCGGAAGATACCGGCCGCGTTGGCTGCCGCCCCGGCGGATTCGGACACCGGTGAGCCGTTTTCCCTCGAGTTCGTCAGGGCAAGCTCCTGAGCCCGATTCTCCACCTCCTCAGCAATCCGGAGAAGGTAGCCGGCGCGTTCAGACGGGGTAAGCCGGGGCCACTCCCCCTGAAAGGCGCGCTGGGCAGAGCCGACGGCGGCGTCCAGGTCTTCCGGCGTTCCGTCCGGCACCGAGCCCCACACTTCGCCCGTAGCGGGGTCGGTCACCGGGTTGCGGCCGGTGCTCCGCGAAGGCTGCCACGCGCCGTCGACAAAGATCGTATCCACATGCGTATGCGGCAGGGACAGCTCCGTCCGGGCTGTCAGGGCAGGAGCATCATGCGTGGCGGAGGTCATCGGATCACCGCCGTCTTAAGAAGGGCGTTGGATCGGTTAAGGTCCGCGGCGGCCATATCGTGGGCGGCCTGGGTGATGAGTTCGGGCACGATCTCGGTGGCCAGTCTGTCGGTGTACGTGGCCGGGTCCATGGCGAACCACGAGGAGGCGAGGGCGATACCGGCGCGGTCGAAGCGCCATAGCCTGTCGGCATCGCGCATCAGGGCGTCTTCCAGGGAGCGGGCCACCGGCCGGGTGTCGTGGCCGTCGATGATCTCGCAGACGCGCTCAATGAATTCGGTGGAGTAGCCCAGCGCGGGGAGCACCCGGCGGGCCACGTCGCAGCCCTGCTGCTCGTGTTCGTAACGGATGGCGGCCTTGCGCCAGTCACCGGTGAAGCCCTCGGATATGATGCGGGATTCATCAACGTGGGCCCAGCCAGTGTCGTGCAGCACGGTGGCCACGCGCACCAGTTCAGCGTCGGCGCCGGGATAGGCCCGGCACAGCCGTTCGGCGTAGGCCAAGGAAATCGGCAAGTGGATGTCGTTTCCGCGCGTCCGCGTCTCATGGACCACGGCCTTCCACAGTGCGTCGAGTTCCTGAACGGCAGCCGGGGTATTGCAGATCGCGGTCGTGTCTACCGGACCAGCCGCGGGAACAGGCCGGACGCTGTACTCCGCGGCAAAGGCCTGGGCCGGCACGTCCACCGGTTTAGCGGCGGGGCTGGCTGCGACCGGAGTCTTGGGGGTGCTCATAATGCTCCTTCGGGTGGGCCGGCGTACTGTCTGAGTGCAGTTAGCTGTCCGTGGTGATGGTCTTGAGTTGGGTGGCGGGGTCCGCCGCGGCGTCGGCAGGGATGTTCTGGCCCTTTGCCAGTGCGTTCTTGACGGCCATGAAGTCCAGCGGGGCGTTGACGCAGTCCGCGGCGATGACCTGGCCCTGGCGGTAGTACAGGACGCTGAACTTCCCGCGGTCCTCGTCCCGACGGAGTACCGTCTGGTCGTAGCCGTTGCACAGTCCGGCGATCTGCAACTTGAGGTCCGCCTGATTGGACCAAAACCACGGGATGCCGGCGTATTCCTCGCGCCGCCCGGTCAGCGAGTAGGCGGCCACCTTCGCGTGTTCGATGGCGTTGTTGACGCTTTCCAGCCGGATCCGTTCCCCCGGCTCCGACCCTGGCACCGGGTTGGGCATGTTGGCGCAGTCGCCGATCGCCACCGTTGTGCCGTCCGAGGCCAGCGCGAAGCGGTCCACCACAATCCCGTTGTCCACCGTCAGCCCGAGCTGTTCGGCCAGCTGGGTGTTGGGAATGACGCCGATCCCCACGAGCACAATCTGAGCGGAGAGCTCCGTGCCGTCCTGGAGTTCTACGCCGGCGACCGCGCTACCGCCCTCGCTTGCTGTGAAGCGCTTGGCGCTGGTGTTGAGCCGGATGTCCAGGCCGCGGGAACGGTGCGCCTGGAGGAAGTACCCGGCCGTCTCATCTCCCACGGCCCGGCCAACGAGCCGCGGACCGAATTCCAGAACGGTGACGTTCTTGCCCATCTTCCGCAGGCTGGACGCGGCCTCCAGCCCGATGAACCCGCCGCCGATCACCACCACATCCGTGGCATCCCCCACCCGCGCCTTGAGTGCCAGCGCGTCGTCGGCGTTGCGGAGGTACAGCACGCCGTCGAGGTTACCGCCCTCAATCTCCAGCTTGCGGGCCCGGGCTCCGACCGTGAGCGCCAGCCGCTTGAAAGGGAACTGTTTTCCGGAGGAAGAATGCGCGACCCCGGAGCCG
>Ga0070672_100001502_pt1 | contig 14484 bp, 13 predicted proteins | sample KBSM13metaG_FD_66151 | JGI IMG/M metagenome (GOLD analysis project Ga0070672, IMG submission 66151) | Miscanthus rhizosphere microbial communities from Kellogg Biological Station, Michigan, USA - KBS M1-3 metaG | ecosystem: Host-associated > Plants > Roots > Rhizosphere > Soil ... | reverse complement strand
AGCGGATGACGGAGGAAACCGACACGCGCTACCTCATCGTGACCCATAATGCAGTGACCATGAGCCGGATGGATCGGCTTTATGGTGTGACGATGATCGAGAAAGGCGTCAGCCGGCTCGTATCGGTCGATCTGGGTGGGGCCGAGACCCTGCTGGCTGCCGAGTAGGCGGATAGTGTAAATTGCCGGCATGCGCACCGCGCTGCTCGCCCTCGCCTACCTTCTCCTCGCCGGATGCTGGTACGGCAACAGCCTCTACGCTCCGGCCGACGCAAAGCCCGTCATAGCGCACGGCGTGTATCGGGCCACCATCGAGGGCGAGACGGAGCGCATCTATCGTGTATCGATCCTGGCAAACGGAATGACCCAATTCGATGGGAACGGGAAAAAGGAGACCTATGGTTTCGCGCCGCTTGGCCCCGCTTCCGGGACCTATGTGCTTTGGCTTCCGGTGAAGGACGAGGACAAGTCTTCAAACGATCAAGCCGGCGAGTTTCAGATCTATCTGCTGATGGTCAGGGTGCGGGATGGCGAATATCGAGTTTATGCGCCCGAGTGTAAGGACGCTGCGGCGGAAATCGCGCGCAAGGCCGGAGCCGTCATTGAGACGGGCTCGTCCGCCGCTTGCCGGTTCGACACTCGAGCTCAGCTGGAGAAAGCGCTTCGTATGCTTCCCAGAGATGACAGCAGCGCATGGACATTGAGCCGCATCCCGTAAAAGCAGAGATTGTGCTATTGCGAATGACTATCAATAACACTAGGCAGGCGAAAAGAAGTCCAATGGGGAACGAATGGACCACTTGCCTCGTGTTTCGCTCGCCGCCGCTCTCATGTGCTGCGCAGCGCCCGTTTACGCTACCGACATCAATGTCGACGCACTGGCAACGGACGCCTCTGCTGCCGGGGCCGAGCAGCCCGACATCGTCGTCACCGGCGAGCGCGTTCCATATGGCGTGAGGCTCACTACCACCGCGACTAAGACCCCGACAGATATCAGGAACGTACCGCAAGCGCTCACCATCGTGACCCGGGCGCAGATCGCGGACCAGCAGATCCGCTCCGTCGGTGAGATGCTGCTGTTCGTTCCGGGGGCGTCCTACAATTCCGGCGAAGGCAATCGCGACACTCTGGTCCTGCGCGGCAATTCGAGTACCGCGGACTTCTTCGTCGATGGCGTGCGCGACGACGTCCAGTATTTCCGCGACTTCTACAATGTCGATCGTGTCGAGATCCTCAAGGGCCCGAACGCGATGATCTTCGGCCGTGGAGGCGGCGGCGGGATTCTAAATCGGGTCTTGAAGCGTCCCACTTTTAGCGCGACCCGCGAGATCTCCGCAGCCGGCGACGGTTGGGGAGCGCGGCGTCTCAACGCCGATGTTGACCAGCCCCTCTCCAGCGCCATTGGAGTGCGCCTCAACGGTCTCTACGAAAATGGCGACAGCTTTCGTCATCATGTCGAACTGAAGCGCTACGGCATCAATCCGACAGCAGCTTTGCTTGTCGGTCCGGACACGCGCATCGATCTCAGTTACGAATTTTTCCATGATAGGCGGACTGCGGATCGCGGCGTTCCGGCTGACGGCGACGAGCCGATCCGCGGTTTCACCCGGACCTTTTTCGGCGACCCGGACGACAGCTTCTCCAAGGCCAATGTGAACCTTGCGGCCGTCGCGATCGAGCGTCGTTTTGGCGAGGGACTGACGCTTCGGAACCGGACGATGTTCGGCGACTACGACAAATTCTACCAGAACATTTACGGCAATGGCTTCAACGCTGCGACCGGACTGGTCCCGCTTGCTGCGTACAATAACCGCAACGACCGCAGGAATCTTTTCAGCCAGACCGACCTCGTATGGGAGAACCGCCTAGCCGGCATCGACCAGACCTTGCTCATCGGCTTCGAGGTCGGTCGTGAACGGTCCCGCAATTTGCGCAACACGGGCAGCTTCCCTGACGGAAATCTGGTGCCCATCTCCGACCCGACGGTCGATGCGAACGTCATCTTTGCGCCGATCGCAAGCGATGCGAACAACAAAGTCAGGGCAACGGTTGCTGCTCTCTACCTGCAGGATCAAATCCGCCCCGCTTCCTGGTTGGAGATCGTCGCCGGGCTCCGGTTCGACAGCTTCAAAATCGACGTGGACGATTTGCGCGCCATCGGCGGAGGCGAGTTCAGCCGCCGCGACAAGCTCTGGTCGCCGCGTCTTGGCCTGATCCTGAAGCCATCGGACAGCCTTTCCATCTACGCCAGCTACAGCCGGTCATATTTGCCGCAATCGGGCGACCAGTTCAGTGGCCTCACGAGTATAACGGACGGGCTCAAGCCGGAGCGCTTCGACAATTACGAAGTCGGCGCGAAGTGGGAGATATTGGACGGTCTTCTCGCCACCGCTGCAATCTACCAGCTGGATCGCACCAATACGCGCGCAGCGGACCCGCTTAATCCCGCCAACACGGTACTTACTGGCGCGCAGCGGAGCCGCGGGGTCGAGCTCGGCTTGGAGCGCAGCATCGGCAGCCGCTGGCTGATCTCAGGTGGCTACACGTTGCAGAAGGCGGAGATCACCGAGACGACCACGGCTGCCCCGGAAGGTCGGGAAGTGCCGCTGGTCCCGCGCCACAGCTTCTCGCTTTGGAACCGCTACGACTTCACCAAGCAGCTGGGAGCGGGCGTGGGCCTGATCGCCCGCTCGAAGTCCTACGCAACAATCAGCAATGCAGTGAAGTTGCCCGGCTATGCGCGTGTCGACGCCGCGATTTATTACAAGCTTCCCGGCGGCGTCGAGGCGCAGATCAACATCGAGAATTTGCTTGGAGCCCATTATTTCCCGACGGCCAACGCCGACAACAATATCGCTCCGGGCGCTCCGCGAACGATCAAGGCGACGATGGGATATCGGTTCTAGCGCGACTGTCGAACGAGTTCCGCCGCCCTTGCCTTGATTCGCTTCAAATCGCGGACGAACAAATCGCGCTCCTCACGACGGCGGTCCTCCTCCGGAATGCGCAGGAGGAAGCTGGGGTGCACCGTCACCCAACATTCGCCTCCGTCCGGCAAAGCCAGCGGCGCCTCGCGCGCGCGGCTGATGGTCACGGTTTTTCCAATCAACGAACGCGCCGCTGTCGCGCCGAGCGCGACCGTTACCGGCGGGCGGATAAGTTCGCGCTCATGTTCGATCCACCAGCGGCAGGCTTCGATCTCACCGGCGTCAGGCTTGCTGTGGTTTCGCTTCTTGCCGCGCGGGACGAACTTGAAGTGCTTGACCGCATTCGTGACGTAAACCGTTGAACGGTCGATCCCGACTTTTTCGAGCGCGGCGTCGAATAGCTGGCCCGCGGGGCCGACGAACGGTCGCCCGGCGTGATCCTCCTGATCGCCAGGCTGTTCCCCGACGAACATGATCGCTGCGTCGAGCGGTCCTTCACCGAACACGGTTTGCGTCGCGTGCTTGTAGAGGTCGCAACGCGTACATTTCCGAGCATCCTTCAGAAGCGCTTCCCACGATGCGCGGAGGTTGCCGCCTGCCTGAATGGCTTGTTCCGCCTCGAGCGCATGCTGCAGCCCTTCCCTGACCACTTTCGCATCCACAGACGAACGGTGGATCATCTCCGATTCCCTTGCTTGAGCTCCGGCAATCAGAGGCTGAACGAGCGAGGTCTCCGGCATGTTGCGCCAATATTTCTTGGCCATCACCTTCAGCATCGCACCGAGGGCTGTTGGTCAGCAGGATCTTCAACAAGCCGGTGCTTGAAGCCTCGTACGTTCATTCTTTGTTCGGGATGATTGTCTTGCAAGACAATAGCTTAGCCGGCGCAGACTCTGACCTAGCCTAAAGGCGGTAGCGGGAACGGAGGGGCTGCGATGACCGTTGTCCCTGGCGTTACAGAGGAGTTGAACATGGCCGACGACCGCGAGATTGAGAAGCAGTTCTGGGACGCGCTCGAGAAGAGTCCCTTCGTCATGCTGGGTCTCGATCAGGCACGCGCAAGCGCCATGCAGCCGATGACAGCACAGTTCGACGACCAGGACCGCGAGCGCGGCTGCATCTGGTTCTTCACCGCCAGGGACCACGATCTCACGCGTTCGCTTGGCCAGGATAATCGTGCTGTCGTGAGCTTCGCAGCCAAGGGCCACGACCTCTTCGCCAGCCTTCGGGGAAGCCTATTCATTGACAATGACCGGGCAACGCTGGACCGGCTTTGGAACGCGATCGCCGCCGAATGGTACGAGGGCAAGGACGATCCCAAAATGGCCCTCCTCCGCTTCGAGATGGACGACGCCAAGATATGGCTCAGCGACATCGGCGGATTCCTGAAGCCCGCCTTCAACAAGCTATTCGGCCGTAAGCCGGAGGCCGGCATGAAGGAGAAGGTCGCGGAGGTCAGCTTCTAACCACTGGAGCTTCTTGCAGCGGCGGGCGGCGCTGCTATCGCCGGTCGCATGACCCGATTCTTGCTCCGCTCCGCCGCTTCGCTCCTGCCCATTTTCGCCATTGCCGCTGCGCCGCCAGCGCCCGTGACGCCGATGACTCCCGATGTCGTCGCGAAGTACGAGCAGACGCTCCCGGAGGCCGATTTCGTGAAGCGCGTCGCGATGGTTCCGATGCGCGACGGAACCAAGCTCTACACGGTCATCGTCATGAAGAAGGGGACGACGAACGGTCCCATCCTGCTGTCGCGGACGCCCTACGACGCCAAGGACAGCTTGAGCCGCACAGCAAGCCAGTCGGGCGTCGACATCCTGCCGATCATGTACAAGGAGTTCTTCAACGACGGCTACATCATCGTCCAGCAGGACATTCGCGGTCTGCACAACAGCGAAGGGCAGTTCGTGATGAACAGGCCGATCGTTGGACCTCTCAACAACAGCGGCATCGACGAGAGCACTGACGCCTACGACGCAATCGACTGGCTGGTGAAGAATGTGCCCGAGTCAAACGGCAAAGTGGGAACGATCGGGTCGTCATACCTGGGCTTTCTGACGCTCGCATCCGAAATCAATCCACACCCGGCGCTGAAGGCCGCTGTCCCGCAAAGCCCGATGGTCGACGGGTGGATGGGCGACGACTGGTTCCACAACGGCGCATTCCGCACGGGAAGCCTGGACTTCGCGGTCTCGCAAAGCACCGCAAAGGCTGAAGGCAAGGGGCTCGCGAAGGGCCCCGGCGACGATTACACGCGCTACCTCGAAGCCGGGTCGATGGCCGATTACGCGCGCCGTTTGAATATCGAAAATTATCCGTTCGTCCAGAAGCTTTTCCAGAACCCGGCCTACACCGAATTCTGGTCGGGACAGGCCGTCGACAAGTGGATGGCGGCGCATCCCCTCACCGTGCCGACCTTGCTTGAGGTCGGACAATGGGACCAGGAAGACAGCTATGGCGCCCCCGCGGTCTACAGGGCGCTGAAGGACGAATATGAAGGCAGCGGACTGCTGCACCTTGCGATCGGTCCGTGGCGTCACTCGGGCGCCAACCACTATGGCTACGATCTTGGCGACGTGATCTTCACAGGCGATACGGCGGATGAGTGGCGCATTAAGTGGGTGAAGCCGTTCTTCGATCATTACCTGAAGGGAGCACCGGATCCGCAGACGCCGAATGCTCTGACCTATGCGACCGGAATCAACGAATGGCAGGCAAGCCCGCGCTGGCCGATGGGAACTCCCACTCCGCTTTACCTGAGCGCGAATGGCGTGGCGGGCTTCGACCGTCCGACGGCGGCGGGGCACGACGATTACGTTTCGGACCCGGCGAAGCCCGTACCATACCTGCCGCGCCCGATCGGCGGCGATCAGTGGCGGACCTGGCTGGTCCAGGACCAGCGCTTCGTGACCGACCGGACGGACGTCATCTCCTACAGCACGGCGCCGCTCACGAAATCGGTGCACATCATGGGCCCGCCCCAGGTCGACCTGTTCGCGGCGACCAGCGGCACCGACAGCGACTGGGTGGTAAAGCTGATCGACGTCTATCCCAACGAGGCGCCGGAAGGGGCAGCGCAGGGTTCCAAGCATGACATGTCCGGTTACGAGCTGGCGATTGGGATCGAGATCTTTCGCGGTCGCTATGTCGACAGCTTCGCGAAGCCGCGCGCGCTAAGGGCCGGCAAGGTCGAGCATTATCAATGGGCCCTCCCCAACGTGAACCATGTGTTCCTGCCTGGGCACCGCATCATGGTGCAGGTCCAGTCGAGCCTGTTCCCGGTCTACGACCGCAATCCGCAGAGCTTCGTCCCAAACATCTTCTATGCGAAGCCGGCCGATTATCGAAAGGCGACCCAGAGCGTGTACCGCGGCGGAGCGACCGCTACGGCCGTGCTGCTGCCCATCGTCCCCTAGGCTTTCACGCTTTCCTCTACCTTGCGCTTGATATGTTCGGTCGGGGGTTTGTGGATCGATCGGTATCTGGCCTCGACGAGCGAATAACCACCGAACAGCGCGAGCCCGGCCGCGACAGGAAATTGCAGCGGACCCCGAAGGGCGTCGAGCGCCTGTTCGAGACCGCCGGCTTCGGTCGGGCTTTGATCGAGCGCGGCACGCGTCAGCAGCCAGCCGACCGTCAGGAAGATGACGCCTCGAGCGGCGTAGCCGATCCGGCCGAGCCATTTGGCAAATGGCTTGTCGGCTGCCCCGTCGAGATGGTGGAGGAAGGAGCAGCTCGCGGCCTTCCACAGCTGCACAAGCCCAGCGCCGGCGAGGACCGCAGCAGCAACGAACAGAGCGAGGTCGCCTGCAGGCAGGTGCAAGGCAGTTGCAGCATGTTGCCGAACGTCCCCCACATGACCACGTTGGCCAAGCATGATGCGAAGTGCCTTGTAGGCGAGGAACAGATAGATGCCGCCGCTCGACGCAGCGGCGATCCGCCGGCGCCAGGCTTTGGGATGATGCCGGCCGCTGTCCATGCCGAAAACCGCGTCTGAAAGTCGCCACAGCCCGTAGCCGGCCATTCCCGCGACCACGAAAGCCATGAGTCCGTGACCGATCCCGTGACCCAGATACTCCATCGCGCCCGTTAGGTCCTCGGTGCGTCCCGTGCGGATCACAAGCCAGGCGATGACGATATAAAGCAGGCCCCGGACGACGAAGCCGAACCGCGCCAACCACTGGAACTTGCTTTCGCTCGCGAGATCGTCGGGCACGATCAGGATAACGCTGCAGCCTGCTCCTTCGGTCCCGTCGTCATGCGCTGCCCTATCACCATCTTGAAGATGACGAAGGCGACCAGCCCGAACGCGGCGCTTGCGACGTGGATCAGCCAGAAGGTCGTCGTAGGAAGGCTCGAATAAAGCCCGCCGACCCAGCCGACGACTGCATTGGCGAGGAAGAAAGCAAGATAATATAGACCGATCACGGTGGCTGTTATCTGCTTGGGCGCGATCTTGGAGAATAGCGCGAGGCTGACGGGCAGGGTGTGCGCGAAACCGATGCTGTTCATCACCTCGAACATCATCGGCCAGAGCAGGCTGATCTTGCCGCCCGCCGGTTGGGTGGCTGCGGCCATGAACAGACAGAGGCCGCCTGCGACCGTGAAGGCGCTTCCGATGATCATCTTGCTGATCTCATCCGGCTCGCGATGACTGATGCCCCACCATTTCCAGAAGGCGGCGACCGCGACCAGCATGGTGAAGCTCACCGCTGCATCGACCGTGATCAGCCAACTGCTCGTATTGTTCAGCAAGGTCAGGTCGAAATCCTTGTCCCCCCACACGAGATAGGCGTTGAAGATCTGCTGATTGGTGAGGAGCGCAACCGCCAGCACCGGAATGAGGATGATCAGATAGAACACACAAAGCCAGTCGCCGCGCGTGAGCGGCTGCCTTAACTCCGGGTCCTCACTGGGTGACTTGAGTTCTTCTGCGGGCAGATGCTTGCGGCCTGCAAGGTAGATGAAAAGGCCGAGCACCATCACCACGCCGGCACAGCCGAAGCCGTAATGCCAGCCGACCTTTTGACCGAGTGTCCCGGATGCCAATGGCGCTACGATGACGCTGACGTTGATGAAGATGTAGAAGATCTGGAATGCCATCGCGCGCCGAAGGTCGTTCGGCCCGTAAAGCGCGCCGACCTGCGTCGCGATGTTCCCCTTGAAGGCACCGACGCCAAGCAAGAGTGCGAGCAGTGCCAGCAGGAAAGCAGGCTGGATCGCCATCAGGAAGTGGCCGATTGCCATCAGCACGCCCCCGAGGATCAAGGTCTTGTTACGCCCGAGCCATTTGTCGGCGATGATCCCGCCGAAGATCGGCGTCAGATAAACGAGCGCGGTGTAGGTCCCGAAGATCGCGGAGGCGAGCGGCTGACCGGCGATGCCGTGATACACATGCGTCTGCATCCAATTGAGGCCGACGACATGTTCCATCCGGCCCGGAACGAGCAGATAATTGACCATGTAAAGGACGAGCAGAGTCTGCATCGAATAATAAGAGAAGCGCTCGCAGGCCTCGGCAAAGCCGAGGAAACCGAGGCCCTTGGGATGACCGAGGAAGGCTCGGTCGTGACGGTCAGTTTGCTCGAGGTCTGGAGTGGCGTCGGCAATGCTCATCTGCTGTCCTAACGTTCGGCGCGATCGATCGGCCGCGCTTCGAGGATCCGGCCCCATGTGCGGCCGAACAGATATGCGATCAGTCCTCCCGAAAAGCCGATCACGGCATGCAGCGCCCAGAAGGCTGCGGGGGCCATATGCTCGTAAGTGGTGCCGATCTGGCCGATCAAGTTGTTTGCGACGAACAGGGTGAGGAACACCGAACCCATCATCGTGGCGTTGATCTTCGCCGGCGCGGCGCGGGATACGAGCGCCAGAAGGGTCGGCCAGAAATACATGAAGCCCAGGCCCTGAATCGTGCAGAAAAGCACCGGCCACACCCACAGAACCCGACCGGGGGAAAGAAGGATCGCAGTCACCAGGACGAGGTTTGCAGTCCCGGCAATGCACGAGCCGATTGCGATCTTGGTCATCATCGAGGGCTCGCCGCCCCAAACCCGCGCCTGCCAGTTCCAGAGGGCAAACAACACCGGGACGAAGAGGATGCTGGCCAGCGGATCGATTGAGTAAAACCAGGGGATCGGGATCTCGAACGAGCCGGCGTGAAGATCCCCATGCTCCTGGAGCCAAACCGGAAGAACATTCGCAAGTTGGTAGTAGGGAATGTAAGCCAGGACCGTGATCGCCATCGCCATGATGAGTGCACCGACGATCCGTCGATCATTCGCCGTCAGGCGTTCACGGTCGAACCGCTTGCGCTCGATCTTCGCGGGGAGGTGCCGATAGCCGCTCAGGTAAATGACGAGGGCGCCGAGCATGAACAGGGCAGCCGCTCCAAATCCGGCATGCCACCCGTAATGCTCCCCTAGGAAGCCGCACAGCAGAGGGCCCGCGACCGCCCCGAAGTTAATCGCAGTGCTGAAGATCGCAAACCCGCGGGTGCGACGGGCCTCGTCCTCGGGCGCATAGACGCTTCCCACCTGCGCCGAGATATTGCCCTTGAGCAGGCCTGAACCCGTGATCAGCAGCAGGAGAGCAAGCAGAAAGCTCCGATCGAAGGCCATTGCGAGGTGACCGCCGGCCATCGACAAAGCACCCAGCACGACCGCATTTCGCTGGCCGATCCGGTCGCCGAGCCAGCCGCCGAGCACAGGCGTGAAATAGACGAAGCCCGAATAGAGCCCGAAAATTTCCGAGGCGAGCGCCTGCGTGGACATCGGACCGAACGCGCCTTCGATCCAGGCGCGGAACGTGGCGAATCCTGCAACATGCTCGACATGGCCGGGCAAAAGCAGATGGTTAACCATGTAGAGGACCAGCAACGCGGCCATGCCGTAATAGGAGAAGCGCTCCCAAGCCTCCGTGAAGGCAAGATAGGCAAGGCCGCGTGGATGGCCGAAGAAACTATTGTCGGAACGCACACCGTATTCGCGGACTTCCGCCGGGGCGATCCCTGTCATCAATCCTCGCGCCTCCCCCCGGGCCTAGGTCAGATCATTGTTCAGGCGGCTGATTGTCTTCCGCTTGCTGTCGGCGCTGCGTCCGAGCTTGGTTGATCACTTGGGTCAGGCAGCCCGTGAATCCGCCTGGGCCGACGGTCGAGCAGCTATTGGTTCCTGTGTCGCCGACCGTCTCGAGCACTTTGGACTTGGCGGCCCAGGATTGCGTCTGCTGCAGCGTACCGCTTGGACGAAGCTTTTCCGGAATGCGATAGCGTTCCGCCTCCGGACGGCGAGCGCAGACCACCACCTGGTCGTCTGTGGAACGGGGGCAAGGGTCCGTTCCGTAGACCACGATCTCCGCAATGTTCCCTTGCTGGGCCAGGGCGGGTGCCGGCAACGCAACGAGCCCGCCGGCGACGGCGGCGGTCGAAGCGAAAGTAATCATCAGCCTGGTCATCGTCTTCAACGTCCTTTCGATACCCGCTTCAGCGGCCTGATCCCCGGTCAGTTCCTCAAATGCGTTTCGAGAGTCCAATGGCCACCCTGCAACCTGCACGGATCGCCGCGGTCAATAAGGGATAACCCACCGCGCTCGTAGCGCCCGCTTCCCGCGCGATGTCACGGTGCTCGATCTCTTCATCCCGAAACTCGGCAATATCGGCTGCGAATTCGGGATCGTCGGCGCCGATCTGCCTCAGCTGTTCGCTATAATGCCGGTCAATTTCCGTCTCGACGGCGTCCGTGCATGCGAGCGCCGCTTTTTCCGACATCAAGGCCGTGACCGCTCCTAGCGCGAATCCGGCTACGTTCCAGATTGGCTGAAGCGCCGTCGGGCGAACGCGGCGATCCGACATCATTCGGTTGAAGCGATCGAGATGCCTCTGTTCCTGCGACGCCATCCGGGCGACCAGATTGGCTTCTGGGCAGTTGCGGCGAAGGACGGCGAGTTGTCCGGCGTAAATCCGGGTGGCGCCATATTCACCCGCCTGGTCGACGCGCAACATCGATGCTCGATCCGGCCGCCGGTCACCGGGCCGCCATCCGCTCATGCGCGGCGCGCCTTGAGAGTCAGGATCGCGATCAGTGAGGCGCCGCCGAGCGAGAGGATCGCATTCCAGCCGGCCATGGAAATTCCAAGGAAGCGGAACTGGACCTCGTCGCAGCGAACGAGCGGTGCGCGTTTGATCTGCTCGAGCAGCTCGGCGGTGCTGAGCCCTTTCCCCGATGCCGTGCACTGCGTGAACCCTTCGAAGATCTTCGCTTCGACACCGGCATGATAAACGCCGATCGCTCCGGACGCGGCGATCGCCAAAGCTGCGAGCAAGGTCACGCCGCGTGAGCGCGAGGAATCCGCGGGGCCGGTGAAGGCGAGCGCTGCAAGCAAGATCGCAACCGCATGCGGCCAGCGCTGCCAGTAGCACATTTCGCAGGGATGAAGCCCGCCGAGATATTGCGAACCCAAAGCCCCGCCGAGCAGCGCAATGGGAAGCAGGAGCGCAATCAGTCGCGCTGCCGAAGGTCCATGCAATCCGCCCGGGCGGGCAGCCCCAATCGCGTTAGCCTGGCTCATGTCGGCCGGTTAGTGCGGCTTCTTCGTGGGCGCAGCCGAGGCGATGTATGCCGGAGCAGCAAGGCGCTTCAGCGTATTCAGCGCATAATAGAGCTGGAAGTCCTTGATGCCCTTCTTCTCGAGCTCTTCCGGCTTGGCAGCGAAGCGCGGATCCGGGCCGTCGTCGGCTTCCAGCAGCTTGTCCTCGACCTTGGCCTGCGCGAGTAGGTGACGGCGAAGATCGGCCTCCCGAACCACCCTGCGATCCTTGTAATCGGCGTCGGAGAGCTGGGGAACCGGGATGTCCGGATCGATTCCGCCGGCCTGAACCGATCGGCCCGACGGCGTGTAATATCGCGCAGTGGTCAGCCTCAGCGCGGCATCTGGTCCGGTCTGGACAACAGTCTGGACGGAACCCTTTCCGAAGCTCTTCTCACCCATGATGATCGCCCGACGATGATCCTGGAGCGCCCCCGCGACGATTTCGGAAGCGCTGGCAGTACCCGCATCGACAAGCACGACGACCGGAAGCCCGTGAGCCATGTCGCCGGGCCGCGCATAATAGCGCTCGATATCGTCCTTGGTCCGGCCGCGTTGCGAAACGATTTCCCCGCTGTCGAGGAATGCATCGCTGACGTCGACGGCCTGATCGAGCAGGCCGCCCGGATTGGAGCGGAGGTCGACCACATAGCCGAGCGGGTGGCCGCCGGTGGCCTTGTCGATGGCGACCAGGGCCGCCTTCGTCTGATCAGCCACATTACCCGAGAAGGTGTTGATGTTGATGTAGCCGATGTTGTCCTTGATCTCCCACTTGACCGGCCGCAGCTCGATCCGCTCGCGGTTCATGCTGACGTCGAACGGCTTGTCACGGCCAGGACGAACAATCGTGAGCTTGATGGGAGTGCCGGGATCGCCGCGCATCTTGCTGACGGCGTCGTCTAGGGTCAGGCCGTAGACGAGCTCGCCATTGATATGGGTGATGAAGTCGCCGGACTTGATGCCCGCGCGCCATGCCGGCGTGTCTTCCGTCGGGGCGATTACTTTGACTGCGCCGTCCTCGATGGAGACCGTGAGTCCAAGACCGCCGTAATTGCCGTCGGTGGTCGTCTTCAACTGGTCGAAATCGCTGGCCTCGACATAGGATGAGTGCGGGTCCAGCGCAGAGAGCATCCCATCGATCGCGCCCTTGATGAGGGTATGATCGTCGACCTGGTCCACGTAGTTCGCCTTGACGCGCTCGTAGACGCTCATGAACTTCTCGAGCTCCTGGTAATTGGTCGTGTCAGCGGCAGCGAAGGAGCTGGCGGTAACCGGAACCAGGGCGAGCGCTCCGACGAGCGCAAGCGGCGGCAAGAACTTTGCAGTATATTTCATAACAGTCGCGTCCTGTACGGCTGCAGCCAAATTCGCATGCGGGTTTAGCCGCCTTTTCAGCCCTTTGACAGGCTTTGAGATGAACCTGCGATGAGAGCAGGCGAGATTCGACGCCCATTCTGGGACAATTCGACCTGCAGCGGTCCGAGCGCCCGTCCGATGTCCTGACCAAGGCTTACGCGATCACCTGCATGAACGGATGAGCCGACATTCACGATCAGGCTAAGCCAACCGCCGCCATGATCGATGATCAGCACCCCGTCATATTCGCGAAACGGACCGGCAAACTTGACCGTCCCGTCCGCGGGGGCAATCACCCGAGCCCCGCGAAACGTCCCCAGCGTGATTCCGCGCGAACGAACACCGCTTGAATTCACCGCTGCGAGGCCCTCCGTAACCTGGGCTGCTGCGGGCAATTGATAGGCGAAGGGCGCTCGCAACATTCCCCCTTCCGTCACAAAGGGGGTCGCAGGTGCCGCTTCTTCCGCCGACAATTGGTCGGCGACGCGTCGAATCGACTGATTGTTGGACTGTTCGCCGCGGAGCTTCTCGACATTTTCTCCAGCGGCAAGGGCGAAATCCGTTGCTCCAAGTGCCTGGCCGCCGGACGTCAGCGCCAGCTGCATGGCCTTTTGTTCAAGCCCGGCATAGCGCTGCCGCTGCTTGATCAAATCGTCCCTGCTCCGTGACAGCTCGGAGCGAGCATCGAGCGCCGCCTTCCGCAACCGCTCTCCCTGGTCCAGCTCAGCAGATAGGCGGCTCGTCCGGCTGCGAATAAATGGCAAGGTCGAATTCAGCAGAATTCGAACCTCGACGAGGTCGTCTGCGCTCCCGCGGTCGGCAAGCGCGATCAACGGAGGGCGACTGGCCATGGTCGCGAGTCCCGCCAATAGGGAAGAGACCGGCTGCTGCTGCGCCGCGAGCTGCCGCCGGTGCGCAGCGACGTAGGCGCTTGCCAGCTGAAGCCGCAGGTTCGAGGCGCTGATGCGTGCCTCTGCCGCCTCGATCGCCTGAGCGGCCGCCAGTTGCTCGGCATGGAGGCGGTCCGCTTCGTTTCGGGCCCGCGATGCGGCATTTTCGAGCCTTGCCGCCTCGGCCTCGGCTGCCGCCTGCTCATTCTCTGCCTGCTTCAGCGCGGGATCGGAGGGTGTCGCCGGCTGCTGCGCGAAGGCGCTCGCCGCCAGGAGGGGGCAAAGCACGAAAGCGAAGATTGCGCCGCGCATGCCCTATCCCTCCCGATGATAGGGATGGTTCGTAAGGATCGACGTCGCCCGAAACAATTGTTCCGCGAGCATGGCGCGAGCCAGGAGGTGCGGCCAGGTCGCAGGGCCGAATGACAACAGCTGGTCGGCATTCCGGCGCTCCTCCTCGTCATGGCCATCGGCCGCTCCAATTAGGAAACGCGCTTCCCGCTTGCCGCCGTCGCGCCACAGTTCGAGCTTTTTCGCCAGGTCCATCGAGGACAGAGCGTCGCCGCGCTCATCGAGCAGGACGCTGACAGCGCTGGCAGCCATTTCAGGCATCTTGCCACCCCGATCCGGCAGCTCCGTCACCTTCGTGGGCCACTGGATCCGCTTGAGATACCGGTCGACCAAATCGGCTTCCGGAGAACGGCCGATCTTTCCGCGCGCTACGATGTG
>Ga0070672_100001493_pt1 | contig 14515 bp, 11 predicted proteins | sample KBSM13metaG_FD_66151 | JGI IMG/M metagenome (GOLD analysis project Ga0070672, IMG submission 66151) | Miscanthus rhizosphere microbial communities from Kellogg Biological Station, Michigan, USA - KBS M1-3 metaG | ecosystem: Host-associated > Plants > Roots > Rhizosphere > Soil ... | reverse complement strand
GGCTACAACTTCGTGTTCAACGCCGAAGCCGGCTACGCGGGCCTCGAGCCCGTCGAAGCCGACAACTTTGACCTGTCCTACGAGATGTACTTCGCCAAGAGCAGCTCCTTCACGGTGGGCCTGTTCTACAAGCAACTGTCGAACGCGATCGCCTACGGCCGCGCCGACCGCGACATCGAGAACAACGGCAGCACGCAGACAGTCACGATCCGCGGCCCGAGCAACGACCCGAACAGCGACGGTACACTCAAGGGCTACGAGCTCGCCTTCCAGACGTTCTTCGACTCGCTGCCCGGCGCTTGGTCGGGCCTGGGCGTGCAGCTCAACTACACGCACACCGACCAGGATGGCATCAACAACTCCAACCTCGCGGTGCAGGCAGGCTATCTGCCGGGCAGCACCACGGCCTTCGGCGGTGGCAACAACACCTCCACCGGCGGCCAGGGTAATGCCGGCAATCCGCAGTCCTTCACCAGCAACGTGATCGACTCGCACCGTCTCGCCGGAATTTCCGACGATTCGTACAATGTCATCGGCATGTACGAGTACGGCAAGTTCGGCGCGCGGCTGGCGTACAGCTGGCGTTCGGAGTTCCTCACTGCCAACCTCGACTGCTGCATCGGTCTGCCGGTCTGGCAGAAGGCGGCGGGCTACCTGGATGCGTCGGGGCGCTTCTCGCTCAACGACAATCTCGAGTTCCTGCTCGACGTGTCGAATCTCCTGAATACCACTGCAGTGACCCAGCAGCAGGTGTTCGGCGACTCGACGCTGACGCCGGGTGCGAACCCGGTGAAGCTCGACTCGGGTTGGGTGCACAACGACCGGCGCTTCCAGCTCGGCGTACGCTTCAAGTACTAGCCGGGAAAGTCGTGGGCGCCGCCGACCCCTCCCCGGCGGCGCCCACACTTCAGCGGCTCCGCCGAAAAGTGATTGTCAGGAGCGAAAGGATGCAGCCAATGCCCTTGCGCATCGTCATCGTCGGCGGCGGTTCCGCCGGGTGGATGTGTGCCGCGGCCGCAGCCCAGGTGCTGCACCCCGAACGCTACCGCCTGACGCTGATCGAATCGGACGAGATCGGCACCGTCGGCGTCGGCGAAGCCACACTGCCGGCGCTGCGCGACTTCAACGAATTGCTGGGCCTGGACGAAGCGCAGTTCATGCGCGAGACCCAGGGCACGTTCAAGCTCGGCATCGAGTTCCGCAACTGGGACGTGCCGGGAAGTTACATCCATCCGTTCGGTGCGTTCGGCGAACTCTGGGGTGGCGTGGAATTCCAGCATTTCTGGATGCGCGCGCGCCGCCAGGGACTCAATCCGCCGCCACTCGAGGAATTCTCGGTCGCGGTGCGCGCCTGTCGTCGCAATGCTTTCGATTTTCCGAGTCCGAGCACGGTCCTGTCGACGTTCTATGGCTACGCCTACCACTTCGACGCCACCCTGTATGCCGACTTCCTGCGGCGCTGGTCGATGGCCCGCGGCGTCACGCGTGTCGAAGGCCAGGTGGTCGACGTCGCGCTGGATGGCGCGCAGGGCACTATCGAATCGCTGACGCTGAAATCCGGCCAGCGAATCGCCGGCGACTTCTTCATCGACTGCAGTGGATTCCGCTCATTGCTGCTCGGCGACAAGCTGCAGGTTCCGTGGGAAGACTGGAGCTCGTGGCTGCCCTGCGATCGCGCCTGGGCGGTGCCTTGCGAGCGATCCGCCGACTTCACGCCTTACACGCGCTCGACGGCGCAGAAAGGCGGCTGGACCTGGCGCATTCCCCTGCAGCATCGCACGGGTAATGGCCACGTGTTCTCGACGCGTTACGTGAGTGAAGACGAAGCGCGCGCCACGTTGCTGGGCCAGCTCGACGGTCCGGCGCTGGGTGAACCCAGGCTGCTGAAATTCCGTGCCGGCCGAAGAGCGCAGGCCTGGAAGCGCAACTGCCTCGCGCTCGGACTGGCCAGTGGATTTCTCGAGCCGCTCGAGTCCACCAGCCTGTTCCTGATCCAGAAGGCCATCCAGGACATGCTGCGCCTGCTGCCGTCGCCCGAGGCTCGCGGCGTGGACGAGCGACTGGTGCGCGAATTCAATCGCAGCTCCGACGCGCTGTACGAGCGCATCCGCGACTTCCTCATCCTGCATTACACGGCGAACCGCCGCTTCGGCGAGCCCTTGTGGGATCACGTGCGTGACTACCCATTGCCCGACAGCCTGCACCACAAGCTGCGGCTGTTCGACGCGCGCGGTCACGTGCCCTACTTCAAGGACGGCTTCTTCTCCCGTGACAGCTGGCTGGCGGTGCTCTTCGGACAGGGACTCATGCCGGGCGCGCACGATCGGCTGGCGGATTGTGTGCCGCGCGAACTGCTCGACGCGCGGCTGCGCGAGTTGCACAGCCGCGTGGCGACGCACGCTGGCGCGATGCCATCGCATGCGGACATCATCGGACGCTACTGCGGCGAAGCACCGGTCACGAAACTGGCGGTGAGTTCATGAGCGCCACGGCACATCCAGTACGTGAACTGGTCATCGTCGGGCGGGACGCACCCGTCTGGCTGTCGGCCTGCGTCATGCAGTACGCGCTGGGTCCCGCCGGCGTCAACGTCACGGTGGTGGAGTTGCCTCCGCTGGCGCAGGCCGCCGATCTCTGCATTTCGCTGCCGGCGCTCGAGGCCCTGCACTCGCGTCTGCGCATCGATGAATCCCGGCTCATCGGCGCCACCCGTGGCGCCTTCACGCTGGGCCGCCGCTTCGTCGATGGCACGGGCGACGTATCGGCGTTCTTTCACGCCCATGGTTCGAATGGCACGCGCATCGATCGCAAGGAATTCCTGCCGCACTGGCTGCATGCGCGCAGCCAGGGTTTCGAACAGCCATTCGAAGAGTTCTCGCTCACCGCCATGGCGGCACGGCAGAACCGCATGCTGTTGCCCGATGCAGCCATCGATGGTTTTGGATTCACCGATTACGGCTATCACCTGCCCGCCATTCCCTACGGTGCCTGGCTCAAGCAGCTCGCCCTGCGTCGTGGTGTTCGCAGCCATGCCACGCGCGAGCTCGGTATACGAGTCGACCCGCAGCGCGGTATCGCCGGCCTGTTGCTGGATGACGGGCGCGCCCTCAGCGGCGACTTCTTCCTCGACGTGACCGGCCGCGAAGCGCTGCTGACCGCCGCGCTCGGCGTGGGCATCGAGAGCTGGCGCGACGCATTTCCCGTCGACCGTGTACTCAGTGCCTGCGGCGCGCTGCTGTCACCCGTGCCCGTCTACTCGGAAGTCCGCGCGCTGCATGCCGGTTGGGTATCGCTGGCCGCGAGCCAGGTTTGCATCCACGTGCAGCAGGCCTATTGCAGCGACCTGGCGCCGGATCCATCGGAACTCGAAGCGGCGACCCGCATGCCTCTGCAGGCCATCGTGGTTCGCGAGCTCCAGCCGGGGCGGCGCATGCACGCATGGGAAAAGAACTGCGTTGCCATTGGCCAGGCCGCCTGCGTGTTCGACCCGCTGCACTTCGTCGACCTGCACGCGGTGCAGGTGGGACTGGTGCACTTGCTGCCGCTGTTCCCGGTGCAGGCGGACTTCGGCGTGGAGCGCGATGAATACAACAACAACGTGCGCGCGGCCTTCGGGCGCATGCGCGACTTCCAGAGCGCGCACTACTTTCTGAATCGATATGGCCGCCACCGCGACGGTGACTCGCCGTTCTGGACGCGGGCGCGCGCCGCGGCACCGGCCGGCGAGCTGGCGCACAAGATCGACGCCTTCCGCGCCCGTGGAGAAACCGTCTACTACGAGGACGAGGCCTTCACGATCGACGACTGGCAGGCATTGTTCATCGGGCACGGCGCGATTCCCGAGTCGTGGGACCCGGCCGTGGACCGCACGCCGCCCGAACTGCTGAGGAGCGAGCTGGGACGCATCCAGGGATTCATCCGGCAGAAGGTCGATGAGCAGCGCACGCATTCGGCCTACCTGCAGGACGTCTGCGCGCTGCCGCGCGCGGGCGGCGCACCATCATTCAAGTAGTCAGACCAGGTACACAGATCATGACGAAGCTGCCTTCGGTTGCGTGTTGCGGCCTCGTGTTCACCCTCATGGCAGCGCAGGCACCGGCAGCAGACGCCGCCGCGGCGCGCGCCGGCACCTGCTTGGACTCGCCGCAGGGGGTGCTCACGGTATGCGTGGCCGCCGATGCGCGTGGCCCGTGGTACGAGGTGTACCGGGGCGCTCGTGCGGTGATCACGCATGCGCGGCTGGGCGTGATGTTCGATGGCCATGCCAATGTGCCGGCCAGCCAGGTCAGCAATGTCCGCCGCAGCACCGTCGACCAGAGCTGGCAGCAGCCCTGGGGTGAGCAACGCCTGGTCCAGGACCGGCACAACGAACTGAAGGTGACGCTGTCTGGGGCAGATGCGGCTCTCACCGAGCCGTTCGAACTCACGGTGCGCGTGTTCGACGACGGTCTCGGTTTCCGTTACGAGTTCAACCAGATCGCCGCGTCGCGCGATGTTGCCATCGTCGACGAGCTCACGGAATTCCGGCTCGCCGGGGACTGGGACGCGTGGTGGTATCCGGCACGCAATCCCGACCGCGACGAATATCTCTACAAGCGCGGACCACTCTTCGAAGTGAATCTCGCCGAGACGCCGCTGACGCTGCAGTCGCCCGGACTGTATGTCTCCATCCACGAGGCGGCGCTGGTCGACTACTCCAGCATGAATCTGCGCCGCACGGCGGAACGCACCCTCAAGGCGGATCTCATGCCGTGGTCGGACGGCGTCCTGGTTCGCAAGCGCGGACCCTTCACGACGCCCTGGCGTACGGTGCTGGTGGCCGACACACCGATGGCGCTGGCGGACTCGCGCATCGAGCTCAATCTCAACGAGCCCAACAAGCTCACTGATACCTCCTGGATTCACATCGGCAAATACGTCGGCGTGTGGTGGGAAATGCACCTCAAGCGCTCGACCTGGGAAAGTGGTGGGCAACATGGCGCCACCAATGCCAACGTGAAGCACTACATCGACTTCGCCGCGAAGAATGGCCTTGGCGGCGTGCTCGTCGAAGGCTGGAACAAGGGCTGGGACGGCGACTGGATCGCCAACGGCAAGCACTTCAGTTTCACCGAGTCATATCCGGACTTTGACCTCGGGCAGCTCTCCGCCTACGCACATGAGCGTGGCGTGCGCCTCATCGGCCACAACGAAACGGCCGGCGCACTCGAGAACTACGAGCGGCAGCTCGAAGCCGCGATGACGCAGTACGCCGCCAATGGCGTGAGCGTGGTGAAAACCGGCTACGTGAAGCCCAGCGGCTCCATCGAGCGCACGCTCGAGGACGGCACCATCGGTCACGAATGGTTTGCGGGCCAGTACCGCGTTCGGCATGAACTGAAAGTGGCCGATGTCGCCGCACAACACCACATTTCGATCGTCGCGCACGAGCCGGTGAAGGACACCGGTCTGCGGCGCACCTGGCCGAACATGCTGAGCCGCGAAGGCGCGCGCGGGCAGGAATTCAACGCCTGGGGACGCCCGACCAACCCACCCGAGCACCTGACGATCCTGCCGTTCACGCGCCTGCTGGCTGGTCCCATGGACTTCACGCCGGGCATCTTCGATCTCACCTTCGGCAAAACCAACGTGAACGAACGTGTGCAGTCGACACTCGCGACGCAGCTCGCGCTGTACGTGCTGATCTACAGCCCGGTGCAGATGGCCGCCGATCTGCCCGAGAACTACGAGAAGCGGCCCGACGCCTTCCAGTTCATCCGCGACGTGCCCACCGACTGGGAGACCTCGCGCACGCTGCAGGCTCAGATCGGCGACTACGTCGTGATCGCCCGCCAGCAACGCGGCGCCGCGGACTGGTACCTGGGCGCGACCACCGACGAGAACGCGCGCGCACTCGACATTCCGCTCGACTTTCTCGAACGCGGCAAGCGCTACGAGGCGCAGATCTATCGTGATGCGCCCGACGCAAACTACCTGACCAACCCACAGGCGCTGGTCATCGAGAAGCGGCGCGTGACAGCGAAGGACCGCATCGAAGCGGCGCTGGCGCCGGGCGGTGGGCTCGCGGTGCGCTTCCGGGCCCTCTGAGGCGCACTCTAACTACATCACCTGCCGAATGCCGGCGAGGCGGTGTCGCGCACGCGCATCACCGCCAGTCCCGCCAGCAACCAGCCGACGGCACCGATGACGAAGACGAAGGAAGGATCGCCGTTGGCGAACACGTCCAGCAGCCAGGCGAGCAGGCTGACGGCCAGCAATTGCGGGATGACGATGAAGATGTTGAAGATGCCGAGATTGACGCCCATCTTCCGTGACGGGATGTTGTTGGCCAGCATTGCGTAGGGCAGCGAGATGATCGATGCCCAGGCGCAGCCGAGCCCGATCATGGAGACCAGCAGCCATTCGGCGTTGCGGATCGAGAGCATCGACAGCAGGCCGGCTGCCCCGATCCACAGGTTGACCTGGTGAACGCGGCGCATGCCGAAGCGCCGCACGAACCAGGGAATGATGAGTGCGGCGACTGCGCCGAGTCCATTGTAGGTTGCGAACAGCACGCCCACCCAGTTGGCGCCGGCCTCGTAGGCGGCTGATCCGGCGATTTTCGAACCGAAATGTACCTTCGCCACGGCCGGCGTCGTGTACGTGAAGATCGCGAACAGCGTGAACCAGGAGAAGAACTGCGCCAGCGCCAGCCAGCGCGTGGACGCGGACATGGATTCGAGTTCGCCCAGAATGGTCGTGAAGGCATTCTCGGCCCTCATCCGGCTGGCCATCAGCAGAAACAGACCGTAGGCGAGTGCGGCGCAAATCAGCACATACAGCGCGCCGCGTGCGTGTGCCATAGATGCAATGAGCAGGCCCACCGCTCCCATTCCGACCCAGGCCGCGGCATGGCGGCGCATGCTGGCGGGCGACCTTCCAGGCGCGGCCTCCTGCGCGGCGCCGTCGAACTTCTCCAGCATCTCGGGTGGATACTCACGCGTGGCGAGGGCCGTGCCCCACACCGCCGCCGTCAGGAATATCGCGCCCACATAGAAGGCGTACTTCACCGCGGCACTGATTTCTCCCACGGGAGCGGAGGTGGTAACCCCCAGATGGGCGAACACCCACGGCAGCAGACTTCCGACCACTGCGCCCAGGCTCGCAAAGAACATGTACATGAGATAGCCGGTGGCACGTTGCTCGGCGGGCAACTGGTCGGCGACAAAGGCACGGTACGGGCCCATCGTGAAATTGACCGACGCGTCCAGGATCCAGAGTGTGAGCACCGCCATCCACAACGTCGCGGCATTCGGCATGGCGATGAGCATTCCGGCGGCCAGCGCCGCACCCGTCAGAAAATACGGCCGGCGCCGCCCAAAGCGGGTCCAGGTCCGATCAGAGTAGTAGCCCACCAGCGGTTGCACCAGAAGGCCCGTGATCGGCCCGGCGAGCCACAGCAAGGGCACGCTATCGAGACTGGCGCCGAGGTTCTGGAAAATCCGCGTGGCGTTGGCCTGCGGCAACGCGAAGCAGAACTGGATTCCGAACGCACCGATGCAGATCTTGCAGATATGCCAGGCGGAAAGATGGGGCTTCGAAACCACGCCCGATGCTAGTGAACGCGCCGCCGCGTCTCAACCGTCGCGCATACATATTCGCAAATTGTTGTCCCCTCGCAGCGCATACCTGCTATGAATTCGCGATGCGATCGATCAAATCTGCAGGCACATGTCTGCGAGCGGCTCTTTGTCTCGTGGCCATGACGATGACAATAGCGGCGGCGCCGGCGCATGCCGTGTCGATCGCGAGCTTTCCTTTTCCCCCGGATACGCGCGCCGTGGAAGCGGCCATCGAACGCGGGCACAAGAGTCTGATCGACGGCAAGTACGCCGAGGCCAGCAAGATAATCGACGAGGCATTGCAGAATCCGGAATTCGTACAGCTCACGAAGAACCGTCAGTTTCACGCGCTGCTGCTGGCGTCGGAGGCGGCGCGCGGTCGTGAGGATTACCTCGCGGCACACGAATTCATGGTGATCGCCACCGAGTATCCCGATGCCGCCGCCGAGCAGTGGCTCATGCGCGCCCGGCTGGCTTCATGGATCGATGCCTGGGGCGATTCGGGTGTGGCCGTGAAGACCGTGGCGAAGAACTGGCCCCAATCCCTCGCCGAACTCAGCGACGAGACGGTGCAGTGGACCGTCATGCAGATGGGCCGCGACAAGAAGCTCGCCGCCGAGCGGCTCGAGCTGCTGAACGCTTTATACGATGCGAAATTCCAGCTCGAATGGCATGTCGAACCCACCGACCTGTGGCGCGAGCTGGTGTTGCAGGCGCTGGAGCGGAAGGACATGGCGCGCGCGCGCGCCGTGTTGAAACGCATCGACAGTCCCGGGTCGCTGGTACGCATGCGCATCGACCGGCGCTTCGATGCCATCGTGCAGGCCGAACCCGGCGCCTTCGATGTCGCGGCGGCCAGCCAGGCCGAATGCCGCAAGTTGCGCCACGAGATGACCGCCAACCCCACCAGGCTCGGTCCCGTTGTGCAGTACATGTATTCGTTGTTCACCGTGGGTGAGTACGCCGAAGTCATTTCACTCGCCGACCGGATCCTGGCGCAGAACGCGAAGGCGGCGAAGGACAAGCCCGCGTTTGACGATGTCGCCGACAAGCTCAACTGGATATACGACCTCAAGTCGCAGGCGCTGCGAGGACTCGGCCGCTGGGACGAGGCACTCACGATCCAGGAAGAAGCACGTCGCCAGCGCGAGACCAGTACCGACAAGGTGAGCCAGGCCATCAATCTCGGCGGCTCCTATCTTCTGCGCCACCGGCCGGATGACGCGCTGAAGTCGCTGGAGGGCATCGACTGGGCACGGGATCTTTCGGGCTACGGCCGGATGCAGTTGCAGCACGTGCGGCTGCGCGCCTATCTGCAGATGGGCAACCACGAAGAGGCGGAGAAGGTGTTCGCCTATCTGCGCGAGAACAAGATCGACGCGCCCGACAGCTGGCAGGAAGCCATGCTCGACTGGGGTGACCTGGATGGTGCTGCTGCGCACTACATCGCGCGGCTGCACGATCCCGAGGACCGGGTATCAGCGCTTTACGCGGCGCAGACCTTCAGGCCCGTCCCACGGTTGCCGGGGGAGCTCGAATCGACCGAACGCTGGCGGAAGATGCTGGCGCGGCCCGACGTGACCACGGCCATCAACGAGGTCGGCCGGCGCGAGCAGCATCCCATCTACGATCTCTGGAATTGAGCTCGGGGCGCGGTGTGCGGCACCGCAGCGTGTAAGCCATCCGTTACCGGTTGCGGGCAGGATCCGGGAAAAAGTCTCATCGCGTTGATTGCATGCGCAGGTGACAGATTGCGTTTGCAACGAACGGCTGACAGGCTTCCCAACTCGATGCGAGGCCAGGATGTGCCAGCAAAGCGGATTACCAGTGACGGTACCCCACAACACAAATAATCTGCTGGGCGAATCGCAGGCATTCAGGCGACTGCTTGGCCAGATCGAGCGCTTCGCGCGTTGTGACGCCACGGTGCTCATCAATGGCGAGACCGGTACGGGCAAGGAGCTCACGGCACGCGCGATCCACTACCAAAGCGTACGCGCCGATGGACCCTTCATTCCCATCAATTGCGGTGCGCTTCCCGATGCGCTGTTCGGCAGCGAACTCTTCGGGCACACGCGCGGCGCGTTCACCGACGCGCATGAGAACCGACTCGGGCTCGTCGCCCAGGCCGAAGACGGTACTTTGTTCCTGGATGAACTCGAGACACTGAGCGCCGCTGGCCAGGTCGCTTTGCTGCGCTTCCTGCAGGACCACGAGTATCGACCGCTGGGCGCGCCGCGACCGCGCGTCGCGAACGTCCGGGTACTGGGGGCCACGAACGTGGATCTCGCGGCCCTGGTGCGTGACGGAAAATTCCGCCAGGACCTGATGTACCGGCTCAATGTGCTGACCCTCGACGTGCCGCCGCTGCGCGATCGCGCCGACGACGCGCTGGTGTTGGCGAACGCATTTTTGAAGAAGCTCTGCAGCCAGTACGAGCTGACGGTGCGCCGCTTCCATCCCGAAGCCGTCGCAGCGCTGCTCGCCTACGAATGGCCGGGCAATATCCGTGAACTGGAAAACCTGCTGCATCGGGAATTCCTGCTGGCTGATGGCGATGAGCTGTTGCTTCCGAGCCTGCCGCGCAGCACCGGCCTCGACCGCCGCCTGGCCACACGGCGCAGTACCGACAACAGCGGCAGCAGCACGCGGGTCGTCGAAGCGCCGGCCGCGGCGTCGGTAGAGTCGGGCGTGGCATTCCGCGACGCCAAGGCGCGCGCGATAGCCGACTTCGAACGCGAGTACGTTCGTCACCTGTTGCAGCAATCCGGCGGCAACGTGAGCCTCGCGGCGCGGCTCGCCGGCAAGGAGCGCAGCCGCTTCAACCGGCTGGTGCGCAAGTACCGGTTCAGCGCGCGCGACTTCCGCGCGTCGTCCACTTCCCAGGGTAGCTAGCCCGCGTTCTGCAGGCTCCGTGGCGGCGGGCCTGACGCCGCCGCCGACTGCCGCCTGCGTCACGGGTGAGGCGCGGGCGCCTCACCGGGCGCACTTCGCCTGAGGCGCCCCCGCCCCGGTTATCGCGCGGCGTACTTCAAGGCATTGATTTCACACGCAGGTACCCGCTGGCACGCGCCTTGCTTTTCCGTGATCCACGGAAACCGCACGTGAATCACACGCATGCCGATGCCGAGGTCGAAGGAATCGCTCGTGAGCTTGAGCAATACGTTTCATTGCACCCCACCGCCGCCGACACGCCCGAGGGCATCGCGCGCTGGTGGCTCGACCGCCAGGAGCAACCTGCGTTGAACCGCGTCGAGGCCGCGCTCGAGCTGCTCATTGCCCGCGGCGTGCTCGCGAGCCGCATGCTTCCCGACGGCAAGCTCATCTATGCCTGCGCCACGCGTCCCGCGTACCGGCGGCCAACGACTAACTAGACAGGAGAAGCCCAATGCCCCAGGCCCTCACGTATCCCGGCGTTTACGTCGAAGAAGTATCCAGCGGCGTGCGCACCATCGCGGGCGTGGCCACCTCCATCGGCTTGTTCATCGGTTGGGCCAACAAGGGGCCGATCGACGAGGCGACACGCATTTTCAGCTTCGCCGACTACGAGCGGACCTATGGCGGCCTGCATCTCGATTCCCCGCTTGGGTATGGGGTGAAGCAGTTCTTCGAAAATGGGGGATCGGACGCCTACGTGATTCGTGTGGTGCCCCCGGACGACAGTTCGCTCGAGGCGCCGGTCACGGCCACGGTGACCATTGGCGACCTGGTCTTCACCGCCTCATCGCCGGGTGAATGGGGCAACGGATATTCGGTGCGGCTCGTTCCGCGACCGGATGACGCCGATCGCTTCAAGATCGACGTCATCCTCGGGGATGAAACCAGCACCGTGGTCGTCGAGACCTTCGAGAACCTCTCGATGGAGCCAACTGATTCGCGATTCGTGCAGACTTTCGTCAAAGATCGCTCGCACCTCATCAAGGTGGAGGCCACAGGCACGACCTCGCCGGGCGCCAAGATCGAGCCATTGGCGGATGGAACCGATGGCGATCCGATCGAGCCCGGAAGCGCTGAAATGGCCGCCGCCATCGACGACCTGTTTGCCGACGACGGCATCGCCACGAAGCTCGATCTCTTCAATCTGGTGTGCGTCCCGGGCGAAACCAAGGACACGACGATCAAGACCTTGCAGGCCGAGTGCAAGGACAAACGCGCATTCCTCATCGTCGACGCGCCCTCCGACAAGGACGCTTCGAATGTCGCAGACAGCGTCACGGCCTTCATCGGCTCGGCGCCGTCTTACGCCGCGATGTATTTCCCCTGGGTGCGTGCGCCCGATCCCCTGCAGGAAGGCGCCATTCGCGATTTTCCACCCTGCGGCTTCATCGCGGGTGTCATGGCGCGCACTGATGCGGCACGTGGCGTCTGGAAGGCGCCGGCAGGAACCGAGACCGCGCTCAACGGCGCCGTCGGCTTCGTCGAAACGTTGAGCGATGCGCAGAACGGCGCGCTCAATCCCAAGGCCGTGAACTGCCTGCGCACCAAGCCGGTGTACGGAAACATCGTGTGGGGCGCGCGCACGCTCGACGGCGACAATGATCGCGGCTCCGAGTGGAAGTACGTTCCTGTCCGGCGCATGGCGCTGTTCCTGGAAGAGTCCTTGTTTCGCGGCACCCAGTGGGTGGTGTTCGAGCCCAACGACGAGCCGCTCTGGTCGCAGATCCGGCTGAACATCGGCGCATTCATGCAGCAGCTGTTCCGCCAGGGCGCGTTCCAGGGAGCGACGCCGCGCGAGGCCTACTTCGTGAAGTGCGACCGCACTACCACGACCCAGGCCGACATCAACATGGGAATCGTGAACATCCACGTCGGCTTCGCGCCGCTCAAGCCCGCGGAATTCGTGGTGCTGCGCATCCAGCAGATTGCCGGCGACATCCAGACCTGAGCGTCACCGCCTAACTACGTCGCAAGGAGACAACATGGCACAGTTTCCCGTGAACCCCCAGCGCCTGACGCCGTATCCGAACTTCAAGTACCGGGTGAAGTGGGATGGCCGCTACGTCGCCGGCATTTCCAAGTGTTCGTCGCTCAAGCGCACCACCGAGGTCATCGAGCATCGTGAAGGCGGAGACCCGTCGACGGGGCGCAAGGCGCCCGGCCGCAGCAAGTTCGAAGCCATCACGCTCGAGCGCGGTGTCACGCAGGACCTCGAGTTCGAACGCTGGGCCAACAAGGTCTGGAACTACGGCGCCGGGCTCGGCCAGGAGACCTCGCTCAAGGATTTCCGCAAGGACATCATGCTCGAGCTGTACAACGAGGCCGGCCAGCTCGTCCTCTCGTACAAGATCTATCGCTGCTGGGTGTCCGAGTTCCAGGCGCTGCCTGATCTCGATGCCAACGCCAACGCCATCGCCATCCAGCACCTCAAGCTCGAGAACGAGGGCTGGGAACGCGACGTAGAGGTGGTTGAACCCGCCGAACCCAGCTTCACCGAGCCGCCGCAGTAAGGGCCACGCATGACCCGCATGGATGCGCAGTCCCTGCTCACGTGCTGGGAACACGGTCGTCGGCGCCACCCGATCGACCGGGGACTGTTACTGTTTGCCGCAGCCAGGCCGGACGTGGATCCGGAATCCCTTGCGGATCGGCCGCTGGGTGAGCGCAATGCGGCGCTGCTGGGGCTGCGCCAGTCGCTGTTCGGCGATGCGATGAAATCCTGTGTTGCCTGCCCGGACTGCGGCGAAAACCTGGAATTCACGTTGAGTGCCAGTTCCCTGCTGGAGCGCGCGCCAAAGCACCAGAGTGAGAGCGCGGCTCCCGGCGTCAGGGTCGCAGGGCACAGACTGCGCCTGCCGACCTCGCGGGATCTCGCGGCTGTTGTTGTTGAGCGCGACGAGCAAAACGCGGCGCGCCGCCTGCTGAAACAACTTTGCGTGGACAGCATGCCCGCGGAGTGGAGCGACGAACTCGAGACTCAGATCTCGCGCGCGCTCGACGAAGCGGATCCCTGCATGGATCTCGCACTCGACCTGGTCTGCCCGGCCTGCGAACACGCGTGGAGGGCGCCTTTCGACGTCGGCGCATTTTTGTGGGAAGAAGTCGACGTGCGTGGACGTCGATTGCTCGACGAAGTACATGCAATCGCGCGCTCGTACAGCTGGAGCGAACGGCAGATTCTCGAATTGTCGGAAACGCGCCGCCACGCCTACCTGGAACGGGTGCTGGCGTGACCGGCCTGTTGCAACGGCTTGCCGGCCAGGCGATGGGAGCGCAGGCCAGTGGCGCACCACGCATTCGATCGGCGATGAGCGTGCATGCGCAGGTGCCGATGGGTTTGGCGCGCGATAGCGAATCTACGCGGACTATGCCCGGGCTCGTTCCAGTCGTGCCGAGATCACGGGCCGCGGAACCACATACCCCGACCGCGACGCAGCCTGCTTCGCCGCCGGAATTCACCACGGTCATTCAATCCGGTGAACCGGCCCGCGAACCCACGCCACTTGCGAACCCGACGCAACCGGTCGAGTCGCACTCGATGTCTCCGCTCGCCTCACCCGCGCTTCCAGACAGGAACGCATCACGTGACGTCGCCGAAAAGCCGCCCCGACCCCTGCTCGAAGAGGTCGAGGCGATCAGCTCACCGCCGGCGATCGCGCCCGCCGCGCAACCGTCACTGGCGGCGACAGTCGCGCCAAATGGCTCGCGGGCCGAACCGACCGAAGTCCACGTGCACATCGGCCGCATCGAAGTGATCGCGGCGCCGGAAGCGGGCGCGCCGAAGAAGAATCGAGCCGCACCCGCCCGCAACACGCTGCCGCTCGCCGACTACCTGGCGCGGCGGAGGGGCTCGTGAGCACCGCGCTCGCCATTGCCGGTGTTACGCAGGTGCTGCGCGACCTGCTCAACGACCGCTTCGTTAACCAGAACGTTGCGGGTCAGATCGGGCAGAGCGTCACCGTGAGCACCATGCCACC
>Ga0070672_100001479_pt1 | contig 14586 bp, 11 predicted proteins | sample KBSM13metaG_FD_66151 | JGI IMG/M metagenome (GOLD analysis project Ga0070672, IMG submission 66151) | Miscanthus rhizosphere microbial communities from Kellogg Biological Station, Michigan, USA - KBS M1-3 metaG | ecosystem: Host-associated > Plants > Roots > Rhizosphere > Soil ... | reverse complement strand
CGTATGAACGGCACGAAGGCCGATCACGCCATCGACCATCTCGCCGATCTGATAGTTGGCCTGAATGTACGCCGCAGTCGACTTCTCGTTAGCGTCATAAGTCTGCAGCGGATCGGGCGCGGGCGGGTCACTCGTAAAGGTACCGAAGCTGCGGCCGTCGCCCGGACCCAGATTGAGAACAAAGCCGCGCATCGCATCGCGGTTGTCGCGAATGCTGTCGTAGGTTGGCGAAAGCCAGGTCGTGAAGGCGTCCTGAGTGTCCGTGCCCCGGAAGCCGCTGTGGAACAGCTCGTAGTCGAGCGGGACGGTGCTGATCGGAACTGCGGGCCGACTTTCGTCATGGCCGTGGAAGCGGTTGCCGAATTCGCGATGAGCATCGTGATTGACGTAGCGAACGCCCGCCTGGATCTTCGGCAGGAACGACCATGACGTCTCATATTCGCCGTCGAGACGGAACTGCCAATCGTCACCCTTCGAGACCTGCGCCTCTTCGTAGAAGCCGTTCAGGAAGAAGTTTGCAGGATCGCCAGGGTCGAACCCGACGATCTCGAATTCGGGCGTCTCATTGTCCCAATTGACCGTGTATCCCCGGCTTGCGCGGAAATCGACGCTTTCGGTGGAGCCGGTGAACTTCGACTTGCTGCGGGCGATGTCCGCGGTCAGCTTGAGCGGGCCGGATTCCCAGCTCCCGCCAGCAGCGAACTGGTAGGTATCGGTCTTGTTGTGGGTTCCGCCCTGGAAACCGTCCGCGCGGAACGGGTCTGTGACAGTGCCGCTGGCGAGGAGATCGCTGCTCCCATCGCGGAACTCAAGGTTCGTGTAGGATGCGCCGCCCCATAGAGGCTGCGTCCAGAGGCGGTCGGCAATCTTGTTGCGGAAGCCCTGCCAGAGCCCTTCGACATAGAATTGCAGGTCCGGGTTCACGCGATACTGGATCGCTCCGTTTATCGACGGACGAGAACGATAGCCGTCGCGATAAAAGATACGCTGCACATCCGGGAAACGGCTGCCGTTCGGGCCGGGTGCAATGAAGTCCGTGTTGCTGATCTCGCTGTCGAGATAATCCAGCTCGTTGCGGGAGATGTTGAGCAACGCTCCGATCTCTCCGCCGTCGCCGACGTTCCAGCGATCGGTTAGAAGCAGGTTGAAGTTGGGGTTCCATTGGCCCGACTGCTTCGCGTGTGTCATCCAAACCGAGCCAGCGAATTCGAGTCCTTTGAAGTCGAACGGTCGCCGCGAGCGAACATTTACCAAGCCGGCGAGACCTGCCTCGACCAGATCTGCGGTCGTAGTTTTGAAAACTTCGAGCGCCGCGATGTTCGCCGACGGGAAATCCTGAAGGGCGACAAGGCGCGTCTCCGCCGTGAAAATCTCGCGGCCGTTGTAGGTCGTGGCGAAATCCGGAAGGCCGCGAACGAGCACGGTGTCCGCTTCGCCGCCACGCCGGGTTACCTGCAGGCCGGGGATGCGGGCCGCGGTCTCAGCCGTGTTGATATCGGGGAGCTTGCCGATGTCTTCGGCGACGATCGCGTCGATCTGCTGCTGGCTGTTGCGCTTGATATTCTGCGCCGATTGCAAGGAACGGCGAAGGCCGGTCACGACGATCGCCTGATCCTCGTCAGTCGCCTGCTCCTGCCCGTTTGCAGTTTGAACCGCATCGTCCGTCTGGGGCGCGCCCTGATCGGGATCGGCGGGATTGGTCTGGGCCTGAACCGCCGGGTCTGGCGGACTTGCCGGGGGCGCCGTGTCCTGAGCGAAAACCGGTGTTGCGCAAAGTGCGAAGGCCATGGCCGAGGTCGACCACAAAATGGTGCTGGTGCGCCGCATGTCTCTCCCCTGTTCCCGACGCAGTCCCCAGCGGCGGGTACACTCCGAGGTATGTCCTGCGTTGCAAAGGGTTACAAGCCCGGGATTTCAAACTTATGTTAAATCCGCGTCCTAAGTGTCCGTAGAGCTACAGCTTAGTTGAGCTCGCCCAGCAAAGTGTTGGTGCGCTTTTCCGCCTGCTTGAGCGCCACGTCGATCGGCCGTTGTCCGATAAAGCCGGCGGCCATTTCCTCGCCGACGATACCCTCGATCGCATTCTGCCGCCGAACGTATCCAGGCAGAGGGCGCCCCATTTCCGCAAGCGGCGCGATGTCGGCGCGGTGTGGAAGGGCCGCGAACCGCGGGTCGGCGAGTAGGCGCCTGAATGCGGGGAGGTGGCCTGTCCGAGCCCAGTCGAAATTATGATCGGCCATAAAGCGGAAGAAGCGGGCAATGGCGTCCTGCTGTTTTGCCGTGCGCTTTCGAGCGGGCACGACCCAAGCATGTCCGCTGACATATTCGACACGTGTTCCCCAGAGGCGCGGGTAAGGGAAGACTGCGTAATGCTGATACAGCGGCCGACCCGGCGTGGCAGCTTCCTTCTCGAATGAGCCGATCATCCACGTGCCCGTCGGATAGATGCCTCCTTCCCCGCTGACAAAGGCAGCGATTGCCGCGGGCGTATCCATGTTGAGCGTTCCGAGTTGCTCCTCGTTGATGCGGCGGAAGAAGGCGGCAACCTGCCGCCCGACCGGAGTGTCGAGCCGTATCTGCTTGGGGTCCGGGAAAAGCACGGCGCCCTGCGCCATCATGTAGGTGTACTGGTTCCGAGCTGCATAGGCCGGATCGCCCACATTGCTCTGGATGAGGTAGGGCTTGCCGGTCATTTGCTTGAACCGCCTCGCCTGCTGGAGAAACTCCTCGGCGGAAGTCGGCAGCACGGGCTTTCCGTTCCGCATCAGTCCGGCCTTCTCGAACAGTGCAGTGTTGACGTGGAACAGTCCGCCATGCGTGTCCCACGGCAAGGCGTAGACGCGATTGCCGATGGTCACGCCGAGCCGCGTCGCGTCGGTGAACTCGCTTGGGCTGATCCCTGCGCGCTTCAGGTACGGCTCGACCGGCTCGAGCAGTCCATCGGCCGCATAGTCGGAAATGACGCCGGCATGCATGGTCACAAGGTCGGGTGGATCCCGAGCGGCCATCTGCGCCGCCAGCTGCGGATAGCCGGGCCAGGCGACCACATTCACGTCGACATGAAGATCGGGGTTTTCGGCGTTGAACCTGTTCACCAGGGTCGTGATGATCCCGCACTCGCCCTCGGCCTTGGCGACGTCGGTCGAGCCTCCATATTCAGCCCCACACTCGCCGAAGAAACGTTGCAGGTAGATGTGTGTCTTGCCGTCGTTCTGGCCGCAGCTTCCCAGCGCCAGCGCGACAATGAATGCGAGAAGCGCGCGCCTCACCGGATCGCCGTTCCCGCCATCGCCCGAACGATCTGCTTCTGAAAGACGATGTAGACGATGAGGATCGGAATGGACGCGAAGATTGCCTGCGCCATCAGGAAGCCGAGGCCGCTCGTCTGGGCGTAGTTCATCTGGCTGGCCGCAAGCCCGACGGTGAGCGTGTACATGTCGCTCCGGGTCGCCGAGATCAGCGGCCACCAATAGTCGTTCCAGGCGCCCAGGAATGTGAACACCGCAAGTGTCGATTGTGCGGGAATGGTTAGCGGCAGGATCACCTTCCAGAAGATCCGCCAGCGAGAAGCGCCATCAAGGAGCGCGGCCTCATCCAGCTCCTTCGGGATGGCGCGCATGTAGGTGGTCATGAAGAACACCCCGAAAGGCGCGACGAGGCCGGGCAGGATGAGTCCGGGGTAGCTGTTGTGCAGGTGCAGCCAGGCAAACAGTTGATGCTGCGGAAGGATGACCGCCTGGCTGGGCACTGCAAGGCCAAGCAGGACGATGACGAACAAGGTCCGCCGAAACGGGAAATCGAGCCTGGAGAAGCCATAGCCGGCGAGGCTTGCGAGGATCAGCACTCCGGCCGTCTGCCCCAGCGAGACGATCGCGCTGTTGAGCAGCCAGCGCATGGTCAGGCTGTTGCCCAGGATCGCCGCATAATTTTCGAGCGTGTAGGGGCCGTGCAGCGCTGCCTCGCTGTGGCCCACAAGCTCCGCATTGTTCTTCAGCGAAAGCAGCAGGGTCCAGATAATGGGCGCAAGCATGATGAGTGCGCCTATGCCTAGCGCGGCGTAGCCGGCCGGCGTCAGGCGGCCACGATCAACGGCGGAAGCCACGTTCGCCCTCCGCTCCAGGTCCGGTCGCCCAATATTGGGCGAGGGTGACGGCAAGGATGATCATGAACAGAACTTCGGCGGCCGCGCTGGCATAGCCGAGCTCCCAGCGGCCGAAGGCGCTTTCGAAGAGGAACAGCACAGCGGTGCGTGAGGCCCCGCTCGGACCCCCGGCAGTCAGCAATTGCGATTGGCCAAATAGCTGAAGCTGGGCCGCGGTTTGAAGCATGATGACGAGGATCGTGGTTCGCCTGAGCGCCGGCAAAGTGATCCGCACGAAAGTTGTCCACCGCGACGCTCCGTCCAGTGCCGCGGCTTCATACATTTCCCTCGGAATCTGCTGCAGGCCCGCAAGGAACAGCAGCATCGGAAGACCCAGCGACCACCATATCGTTGTCAGCGCCAGCGCCGGCAGAACGAGGTTGGGATCGCTGAGAAAGGGCAGCGGCTCCCATCCCAACGCCTGCCACAGTTCGCCGAGCGCGCCGGCATCGGGCGCGAGGACGAAGCGCCAGATGAGAGTCACGATCGTCACGGACAGGACGGCGGACGAGAAGAAGACACCGCGCAACATCGTTGCTCCGCGCCCGGCGCGGTTGAGCGCGAGCGCCAGGGTCAGCGCAATCACCGTCAGCGGAGGAACGATCATCAAGGTGACGAGGAAAGTATTGATCAAGGATTGCTGGAAGATCGGATCCCCCGCCAGCCGCGCATAATTCTCGAACCCGACGAAATGGCCGGGACCGAACAGGGCGACGCGATGGAGGCTCAGCCAAGCTCCCCGGAACAGCGGGAAGACGAGGATGACCCCGTAGAGCAGCAGGAACGGGCCGACGAAGAGCAGGCCCTCCCAGCGCCGCGACGATGTCATGCGCCTTCCCGGTGGTAGCCCGTGCCGTCCGGTCCGAAGAGATGAGCACGGTCGCCGTCAATGGAAAGCCCGACCTCATCCCCGACCTTGATGTTGGTCAGCCCGTCGGTTTCCCCGGTCACCAGAAGCCCGTCCTTCAATCGGGCATAGACAATCGACCGTTCGCCAAGCCGCTCCACGAGATCGACAACGGCCTTGGTGCCTCCGACGCCGGTCGGCTCGAGTCGAATATGCTCGGGCCTCAGTCCGAGTTGCAAGGCACCTTCCGGCAACCCTTCTCGAGGCACTCGCGTCTGCACGACCGTGCCGTCGCCAAGCCTGACCGAAGCATACTCTCCGCCGTTGGCGAATGTTGCCGGCGCAATGGTCATCGCCGGCGATCCTACGAAGCGCGCGACAAAGGTGTTCGCAGGCCGATTGTAGATCTCCATTGGCGTAGCGACCTGCTGGATGCGGCGATCGTTGAACACCACGATCCGGTCGGCGAGCGTCATCGCTTCGGCCTGGTCGTGCGTGACCATGATCATCGAGGCATCCACCCGCTGCCGAAGCCGTGCGAGCTCCACCCTCGTTCGCAGGCGCAGGGCGGCGTCGAGGTTGGACAAGGGCTCGTCGAGCAGGAACAACTGGGGACGCTTCACTATCGCCCGGCCGATTGCGACCCTTTGTCTTTGGCCGCCGGAGAGTTGGTCGGGCTTCCTTTCGAGGAGCGGGTCGATCTCCAGCACCCGCGCAGCGTCGTCGACTAACGTGTCGATCTCTTTCCGAGGGACCCGAGCATTCTTCAGGCCGAACGCTAGGTTCTCGCGCACGGTCATGTGCGGGTAAAGCGCATAGTGTTGAAAGACCATCGCGACTCCGCGGTCGCCTGGAGCGAGGGTGTCGATGCGGCGGCCATCGAGGACAACCTCGCCTGCGTCCGCCGTCTCGAGGCCCGCGATGATCCTGAGAAGCGTGGATTTCCCCGATCCCGAAGGACCGAGGAAGGCGATGAACTCGCGTGACTGGATGGTGAGCGTGACCCCATCGAGAACTGGCGTCGCGCCAAATGCCTTGCGGACGCTCTTCAAGTCCAAGGTCAACGCCTACTCCTCTCTCATAGCGACATTACAAATTCGAGGCCCCGTCGCAATTCCGCTATGTGGTGAGGGTCAAGGGCCGGGCTCTTCATCGTAATGTCCGCTCTGGGTCGAAAGCGGACGCTAGGCACCGATTACATTTGGATCGGGAAACCCGCTATCTCGGCAAGCGGCACGATAGACGGTTGAGGTCACGATTTGCTCCTTCCAATAGGCGGGAGCGCGTATCCGTTTCTCAGCGGCGCTCGGGCCAATGCTCACAGAGCGCAGTAGGGCCTCACAACCATCGCGTCGCCAAGGGTGCCAGAAGAGGCGGACCTAATGTCCGCAATGGGTGGAAAGCGGACCTGAGCCGCCTTTAGGTGATTGCCCGCATTGTATCTGAGCCAACGAACGTCCAAGTCGGGCCCGCTACCTTAAAGTCGAAAGCGTAACCAACGTTCCATTCTGGAAAGGCGGTACGATGAAACGCGGCATTTTTGCCGGACGGGTTCGTGCGCCCCCGTAACGGGAGCCTCAATTCTCATTCCATCCCAAAAAAGGAATCCAAAATGACTCCCCTCCCATCGAACATCGCGGAACTACAGGACTTGGCAAAGCGCATTCAGGAAGATGCCGACGCCGTCCGGACCGAAGCTCGAGACAAGCTCGACGCTCGCCGCGAAACGATCCGTACCCATCTTTCGGAGCGGATGGAGCGGCTCGATTCAAACCTGCAGAAGGCTGCCGAGAAGGGCGGTCCGGACTTCATCGCCTTTCGCGACAAGGTCAAAAGTGACCGCCAGCGGCTGAAGGACAAACTCAGTGAGCGCAGGGAAGCCTATGGTGCGTTCTTCGCCGATGCGAACGACGAAGAGCGGCAACTGGGCGCCGCCATCGCCATAGATTATGCGATTGCGACGGTTCAGCAGGCCAGGCTTGCCGTGCTCGACGCTGTGTCCGATCGAGCCGAGGCCCGGACGGCAGAGACCCCGCCGGTCGGCTAATCGGTGAATTGGGGCAGGCGTTCGCGCCTGCCCCCTTTCTGCGAATCGACGATGGAGAATGGGCTTGGGTGGTCGAAAGCTGCCACTCCACTAATCGCAGGAATGGCTGGAAAACGGACGCAAGCGGATGAAGCCGCTAAGCCGGGGCCTCACGCATTGTCGGTGAAACGTTGCAGACGCGAGCAGCCAGCATCTGTTGTGCTCAGGTCAAGCTCCAAGCGCAGCCGCATCGCAACTATTCCACGCGATCGAAAACCATCACGTCGTGGTCCGCTCCGGCCGCTCCGCCCGTCCGGTCGAGCGTCAATTCCTTTCCATCCTCGGAGAGGGTGAGCGTCCCGGTGCCGGATGGCTTCTTTAGCTTGAGAGTCTCGGCCTTCATCTGGGTGCCGCTCACGCCGATCAGCTTAATGTGATCCATGGTCGGGTTACCGGCAGTCAGATACCATTTGCCGTCCGTAGCTGCCGAATAGCCCCAGCGCATCACTTTGCCTGATGGGGTGGTTACGGTGGATCGCATGGTCACGTGATTTCCCGAGACGCGATAGGCGCGAACTTCGCTCTTCTCCCCGGTGGTCGGGGAAGCGAACTTCGATTTGTCGACGTTAAGGTGCCAGGAGCCACTCCATAGCTTGGCGTCTGGACCAGGCGATGCGCTCGCAGCCGGAGTGGTGGCGATTGTGAAGGCAGCACATGTCAGTGCCAGTGCCTTGAAAGTGTTCATGGGGCCTTTCCTCCTGTTTAAGGGAACAGGCCGCCGCCAAGTAATTCAGAGCGGTGACGCGCCCGGAACTGCGCGCATTAAATCTGCAGCGCCAGTAGTCGAAACCCCTAGTGTTGCGCGACGATCCAGTGCCCCACGGGCCTCAACGTCCGTGATGGATCGGTACCCGGTTCGGCTATGGCAGCCGTTGGCGCAATCGATAATGGCCGCCCGTTCCGGTGCCATGGTTTTCCTCATCAGCGAGCATGGAAAGCCATTCAGTCGGAAGGGCTTCGGCACCAAGTTTCGGCAGTGGTGCGACGAGGCGAACTTGCCTCACTGCTCCGCGCACGGACTTCGAAAAGCAGCCGCGCGTCGATTTGCAGAGGCCGGGTGTTCCATTCAGCAGATCAAAGCTTGGACCGGCCACACGACTGATAGTGAAGTGTCGCGGTACACAGCAGCCGCTGATCAAACGCTTCTTTCCGACACTGCTGCGGAGCTTCTGATGGCTAACCTTCGCGAGAGGTTAGCCATCAGTGAACCCAAAGCCTTGGAAGGAAATGGCTAAATGTCGAAGGTGGCGCACCCGACAGGATTCGAACCTGTGGCCTTTGCCTTCGGAGGGCAACGCTCTATCCAGCTGAGCTACGGGTGCGTGGGAGCCGCGCTTAGCTGCTAGCGGCGAGCCGGGTCAAGGAAGGCCGCAAGTCCGTCGCAAAGCTCTTGTCTGGCTGATCCTACCACCATGCCGACATGTCCGGCCGCAATTTCCGTACGCAATCCGCCTCCCGAGCTTTCGGCTGGCGTGATCCTGTCATGCGACGCGATGAAATTTGACAGAGGGGCTGCGAGCGCGTCGGTGATTTGGCGCCCCGCGACTTCCCAATTGCCCTTGCCGGGCAAATCCGACCCGAAGAAATCCTCGATCAGCTCTCGGGCCGCGGGCAAGGGCAGGGGCTCGCCTTCATTGGCCCAGTCCTCAAGGGTGACGAACCTGCGAGCTACCGCGCTTCCAGCTACGAGAGATCCGAAATAAGCAAATTTGGAAACGGTGCGGTGCGGGTCGAGCGACCAGAAGGCCGCCTGGAGCACTTCCATTGGCAAGAGGTTTAGTCGGTCGGCCGCTTGCTTAGCTGAGTGCCACAGTTTCAGGAGGGAGCTGCGCGAGCTTTCAGGGTAGCCGCTGAATTGCCATGGCGCGGCGATCGTTGCCACTCGCTCCACACGGGCGAGGTTTGCAGCCGCGATCGACATCGTGCCTCCGAGGCAATAACCCACCAGCGCGGGAGGCTCGTCAAACCCATCGATCAGTGGAACGAGCAGTCCCTCGACATGTCCTCCGATGTCGAGATCGGAGCGATCCCGTGCCTGGCCCCAGTCGAGAAGCAAAGTGCTGCGGCCCATGCGCGCGACGGCGGACGCAAGTGAGACGTCTTCGTCTAGGTCGAGGACATGAGGGGGATTGATAAGCGACGGCACGAGGATGGCCGGCGGTCCGCTTCCCCCGAAGTCGTGCAACATCGCCGGACCGGACCGCGCCACGACGTTTCGCTGCGCTCGATCAGGGGGACGTTGCGCGCGCTCGTACTTTGCAAGTCCTTCAAGCGCTGCTCGTGCGAGCGTCGGGTCGCTTTTGCCGACTGTGCGTACCAATTCGAGAAATAGGGGTAGTGGGCGAGGCGCGTGTTCATGTTGCGGTGCACACTTGTCCGGTAGTAGGTGGTCCGGGGAGTTGTTGGAGCGGTTCATGGCCAGGTCTTCGGACAAGGTGACTATCAAGAAGTATGCTAACCGTCGTCTCTACGACACGGAAAGCTCCGCATACATTACGTTGGACCGTTTGGCCGAGATGGTTCGCGAAGGACGCGAGTTCGAGGTGGTCGATGCCAAATCGGGTGAGGACATCACTCGCCAGGTCTTGACGCAAATCATCGTCGATGAGGAAGCGCGCGGGTCGACCATGCTTCCCGTCAATTTCCTGAAGCAGCTGATCGGCCTTTACGGCAATTCGATGCAAGGCATGGTGCCGCAATATCTCGAAGCTGCGATGGACGCGTTTCAGCGCAACCAGAGTGCGTTCCAGGACGCATTCGGGGGTAAGATGTTTGCGGACATCGCCAAGCGCAACATGCAGATGTTCGAAGGCGCGAGCAGGGCCTTCTCCGGCGGTCCAGGGAAGACGAAGGAAAAGCCTCAGCCGACCGGGCAGGAAAGCGAGCTCGATCAGCTGAAGGCCGAGCTTGCCGCGCTGCGCGACAAGATCGATCGCCTCGGCGAGTAAATTATCCCGACAGGTGAATGGAGTAGAAGTGAAGAGGATCGCGCTGATCGCGACAGCCTGTGCGTCGATTTGTGTCCCGGCAGTTGCGCAGGACAGTTCGAATGTGGATTTCAGTTACTCACCCGTCAGCCCCGGTTCGTGGACGTACCGCGAGATTACCGGCGGAAGCGAAGCCTCGTTCGTGGACGGCACGAGCACGACGAGGATGATCGTCGCCTGCGGCAAGGTTACCCGACTCGTCACGATTTCCAGAACCAGCACAGCTCCTGCTGCGAATCTCACGTTCTGGACGAGTTCCGCCTCGCGCAATCTTGCCGCCCGATTCGACCAGCCTTCGGGACGCGTGATTGTGCAACTGGGCGGCAGCGATCCGCTGCTCGATGCCCTTGTTTTTAGCCGCGGCCGCTTCGCAACGATGATGCCGGGTACGCCCGCACTCGTCCTTCCGGCGGAACCCGAAGTTGCTCATGTTGTCGAGGATTGCCGCGCCGCCTGACGGGCACGAAGTCAAAGAGCATTGCACATCTGTTGCGCATTACAAGACTTGAGATTTGTGCGCGCTCGACTCATTCTTCTTTCAGCTTCAACGCAGCGAAAGGAGGTGATCCGATGTCTCATGGTTCAGCAGAGAGGTCGGAAAGGGGTGTTCGTCGGCCATAGGCGCTGAACGGACGGCCATCACTTCCGGCCGCTGACCATGTTCGAGGGGATCGTCGCTCGCGGCGGTCCCCTTTAACGTATCTGGGCAAATGAGACCTTGCGAATTACAGGCATGGTTCGTTGCCGAAACGGAACCGTTCAGCAGTTGAAGTGTCTTTGGGGCAAGGAATCAACGGGAGGTTTGCGATGGCCAAATCAACGAAGAAGAGCGCTGCCGGGAAGGATACGCTCGACAAGCTCGCCAAGGCAGCAATGAGCCGTGAAATGCTTGCAGCGGGACTCGCCGCGGCGGCAGCGGCGATCAGCGCAAGCCCGGCTGCGCGGCGCAAGATTCGCGACGCAGGACTCGATGCCGCCGACAGCGCTCAGGCTGCGGCGAGCACGATGGTGTCGAGCGCGTCGAAACTCGGCTCGCTCATCGCAGAGGCAGTCGCCGACGCTGCCCAGCGAGTCATGTCCGGCAAATGGGGTGATGATGACGCCGGTACCGGTGGAGCAAGTGTAGCCAGCTCGACGAAGCGGAGCTCGACTGGGACCCGCAAGGCCTCGACGCGAAAGCCCGCAGCACGCAAATCGACGACGCGCGCCAACTCTTCCGGAACGAAAGCTCGCGCATCGAGTGCGAAGCCCGCAACTGGCGGCGCGACACGCAAGACCACGGCACGCAAAAGCACTTCTCGTTCCGCTTCGCCACGCGGCGCGGCGCGGCGCGGTGGTGCGCGGCGCGGCCGTGGAACGACGGGCGGGACAACCGGCGGCGGCGAGGGCGGCAGCCAGAGCTAGGCTACGCCGCCCGATCTTCGAACTGGAGGCGCGCGAGCCTCGCATAGAGGCCGCCGCGGCGCGTGAGTGCTGCATGGGTGCCTTCTTCGACGATTCGGCCATGATCCATGACGATGATGCGGTCGGCAGCACGCACCGTTGCGAGTCGATGGGCAATCACGATCGTCGTGCGATCCGCCATGAGACGGTCGAGCGCTTCCTGCACTAGACGCTCGCTTTCAGCATCTAGTGCCGAGGTCGCTTCGTCGAGCAGGAGCAAAGGTGCATTGCGTAGCAGCGCACGCGCAATGGCGAGGCGTTGCCGTTGCCCACCGGACAAGCGAGCTCCGCCTTCACCCATGTACGTATCCAGGCCGTCCGGAAGGGCGCGAAGGAATTCCTCGGCATGGGCGTCGCGCGCGGCCTGCCAGATCTCATCTTCGCTCGCGTCCCAGTTGCCGTAGCGAAGGTTGTCGCGCGCGGTCGCGGCGAACATGACCGTTTCCTGCGGCACCAGGGCGATGCGTTGCCGGATGTCAGCCGGATCGGCGTCTTTGAGATCGACGCCGTCCAGCAGCAGGCGGCCTTGCTGCGGATCGTAGAAGCGCTCGGCGAGCTGGAAGATGGTCGTCTTGCCGGCACCCGATGGGCCGACGAGGGCCAAGCGCTCACGGGGCTTCACCGTGAGGCTGAAATCCTCGAGCGCAGAAACCTCACGCCGCGTCGGATAATGGAAGGTGACGTTGTCGAACGTCAGTTCGCCGCGTGGCGGCTCGGGAAGCTGCACGGGCTTGGCCGGCGGCCGGATGTCCGGCTCAGCCTCGAGAAGTTCGGTCAATCGCTCGGAGGCTCCGGCCGCGCGAAGGAAATCGCCATAGACTTCGGACAGCGCTCCGAACGCGCCGGCGAGCAGCCCGCCATAGAGCACGAACGCTGCAATGGTGCCGCCGGTCATCTGGCCCGCGGCAACGTCGACGGCACCCTGCCAGATGATCATCGTGATGGCCGCGCTGAACAGGAACATCGCGGTCGCAGTCAGCAAGGCGCGAATGAGGATGCGGCGCTTGGCCGTCGCGAATACCCGTTCCACAGCTTCGCCGAACCGGCCGCTTTCGCGGGCTTGCTGTCCGAAGGCCTGCACGATCTTCATCGCGCCCAGCACTTCGCTGGTGACCGCTCCGACATCGGCGATGCGGTCCTGGCTTCGCGTGGAGATCTGCCGGACCTTGCGTCCGAGCAGCGTAATCGGTCCCACGACGAACGGGATGCCGAGAAGCATCATCCCCGCGAGCTTCGGCGACAGCACGAACAGGATGATGATGCAGACGACGGCAAGCACGACGTTGCGCAAGGCAATCGAGACGGTCGTGCCGACGACCTGCTCGATGATCGTCGTGTCGACGGTGATTCGCGATGTGATCTCCGCCGGCCGATTCTCCTCGAAGAAGCCGGGTGAAAGACGAAGCAAGTTGCGATGCACGGCCAGCCGGATGTCGGCGACCGTCCGTTCGCCGAGCCACGACACGAAATAATATCTGACGGCCGTGGCGATCGCCATGATACCGACAAGCAGCAGGAGGTATTCGAACCAGCGGGCGATATCCCGCGTGCTGCCCGCGCCGCTTCCGAAGCCTTTGTCGATGATCAGCTTGAACGCGAAGGGAACCCCGGACGTCGCCGCCGCCGCAAGGAAGAGGGCCAATGCGGCACAGGCGAGCTGGAGGCGGTACTGGGCCGCGAAGCTCCACACCATGCGCAGGTTCTTGACCGACCGGCCAGGCGGACGAGTGGGGGCGAGGGCCATACGCAAGCGCTAGCAGCCGTTGTCTAATCCCTCAATTATGTCCCGTCACTTACGCTGCATCGCAACAACAGTGCTTGCGGCCGGAGCCTTTGGCGTCCACATCTGTTCGGTCCGGTGGTGGAAGGTGACCTGAATGCTTTATGACGCCTATGAAGTTCAGCGCTCTTTTCTTGCGGGCGCGAGCAAATTGGCGGGCATGGGCGCGGGATGGCTGAATAATCCAGCAAACCCATTCGCTTACGTCTCCGGCAGCCCGCTCGTAGCGGCAGCACTCGACGTTTTCGCTCATGCAGCATCGCCGCGCGGGAAGCCCGAGTTTGGACTGAAGCGCACGACCGTCAACGGCAAGAAGGTCGCCGTGCACGAGGAAATCGTCCTTCGCGACGCGTTTGGCCAGCTCAAGCATTTCGTTCGTGAGGGAGCGCCCGAGAACGATCCCAAACTGCTCATCGTGGCGCCCATGTCCGGGCACTACGCGACGCTGCTGCGGGGCACCGTCGAGCGGATGCTTCCGAACCACGACGTTTACATCACCGACTGGCGGGACGCGAAAGCCGTCCCGTTGAGCGAAGGGACCTTCGATCTCGATGACTACATCGATTATTTGATCGAGTTCATCGACGCGATCGGCGAGCGCGGCGGACAGCGGCCGCACGTCCTCGCCGTGTGCCAGCCCGCGGTCCCTGCTTATGCCGCGACGGCATTGATGAATGCCTCAAAGAATCGATGGCGACCGAAGAGCCTGACAATGATGGGCGGACCCATCGACACGCGCAAGGCGCCTACCGCGGTCAATACGCTGGCGACCGAGCGGCCGCTCGGCTGGTTCCAGAATAATGCAATCGCGACGGTGCCGCTTTATTACGCAGGCGGCGGCCGCAAGGTTTACCCAGGTTTCCTGCAGCTGGCCGGCTTCATGACGATGAACCTCGGCAGCCACCTCGTCAGCCATTGGGAGATGTTCAAGCATCTCGTCGAGGGTGACGAGGAGGGTGCCTCTGCCACTCAGAAATTCTACGACGAATATCGTGCAGTCTGCGACATGACCGCCGAATTCTACCTGCAGACCGTCGAAGTCGTCTTCCAGAAGCATTCGTTGCCGGACGGCAAGTTGGTGCATCGCGGGCACAAGGTCGATCCGAAGGCGATCAAGGATACGGCCCTCCTGGCAATCGAGGGCGAGCGCGACGACATTTCGGGAATCGGGCAGACGAAAGCGGCGCTCGACATTTCTACCGGCCTCTCCGCAGCTAAGAAGCAATATTTCCTTGCCAAGGACGTTGGGCACTACGGCATCTTCAATGGCCGCAAGTGGCGCGACCGGATTGCGCCCGTCGT
>Ga0070672_100001473_pt1 | contig 14611 bp, 15 predicted proteins | sample KBSM13metaG_FD_66151 | JGI IMG/M metagenome (GOLD analysis project Ga0070672, IMG submission 66151) | Miscanthus rhizosphere microbial communities from Kellogg Biological Station, Michigan, USA - KBS M1-3 metaG | ecosystem: Host-associated > Plants > Roots > Rhizosphere > Soil ... | reverse complement strand
CCGCGACGACGCTCGCGGTCGTCGCCACCGACGCCGTCCTGACCAAGGCCGAGGCGACCAAGGTCGCGCAGATGGCGCACGACGGCCTGGCGCGCAGCATCAACCCGGTCCACACGATGGGCGACGGCGACGTTGTCTTCGCGCTCGCGACCGGCGCGAGCGGCGCGAGCGCGGCGACGACGCTGATCGGCGCGCTCGCCGCCGATGTCCTCGCCGATGCGGTGCTGCGCGCGGTGCGAGCGGCCAAGGGCATCGCCGGCCACGGCCTGCCCGACCTGCCGTCCGCCGCCGATCTCGCCGGCGCGGGCCACAAGAAAGAACCCGGAGACGACGCATGACCCCTCCCATCAACCGCCGCCGCGTCCTGCTCGCCGCAGCAGCGACCGGCATCGCCGCCCTCGCCGCCTGCGCGAACCGACCGAGCGCCTCTGCCATGCCACCGATCGTCTTCGTGCCGGGCAACGGCGACACCGCGGCGCTCTGGACGACGACGATCTGGCGCTTCGAATCGAACGGCTGGCCGCGCGATCGCCTCTTTGCGATCGACATGCCGTATCCGCTCGCGCGCGACGACGACGCCAAGGAGCAGCCGGGCCGCAGCTCGACCGCCGAGCACACGGCTTACCTCGCGGCCGAGGTGAAGAAGGTGCTCGCGGCCACGGGCGCGAGCAAGGTCGTGCTGGTCGGCAATTCGCGCGGCGGCTATGCGATCCGCAACTTCATTGCCAACGGCGGCGGCGCAGCCGCCGTCTCGCACGTGGTTCTCGGCGGCGTTCCCAACCATGGCGTGTGGGCCAACCCGGGCTTTCTTCCGGGCAGCGAGTTCAACGGCGCGGGCCCGTTCCTGAGCGGGCTGAACGCACCGCGCGCCAACGGCAGCGAAATCGTCGCCGGGATCGCCTGGATGACCATCCGCTCCGACAACAACGACAAGTTCGCGCAGCCCGACGGCGTCTGGATCGGCGCCCGCGGCACGCCCACGAACGTCACCTTCGACGGCCCGGCCCTCAAAGGCGCAGAGAACGTCGTCATCACCGGCATCGATCACCGCGAGACCTCGTTCAGCTCGAAGGCGTTCGCCGAGACCTATCGCTTCATCACCGGCAAGCCACCGGCGACGCTGGCGATCGTGCCGCTGGCGCCGGTGGTGCTCGACGGCACCGTCAGCGGTCTCGGCCTCGACAACCGGCAAGGCAACTTCGCCACCAACCTGCCGCTCGTCGGCGCGACCGTCGACGTCTACGCGATCGACGCGACCACCGGCGCGCGCCTCGGCCCCGCCGTGCACCGCAAGACGATCGGAAGCGACGGCCGCTGGGGGCCGTTCGTCGCCGACGGCGCGGCGCGCTACGAGTTCGTGATCACCGCCTCCGGCTACGCGACGACGCACGTCTACCGCTCGCCTTTCCCGCGCTCGTCGTCGGTGGTGAGCCTGCACCCCGAGCGCCTCGCCGACGCCGATCGCGACGCGAAGTCGCTGGTCACGCTGACCCGGCCGCGCGGCTACTTCGGCGTGCCGCGCGACCGCATCGTGCTCGACGGCACGAGCCCGCCGGCCGGCATCCCCAGCGGCGTCGCCGGCGTGTCGACGGCGCGCCTCAAGGTCGGCGACGCTGGGGAGCGCACGATCGTCGCCGAGTTCAACGACGAGCGGATCGTCGGCCGCACCTGGCCGGTCGCCGACAACCAGGTCGTCGTCCTCGAGCTGACGAACTGAGCGGCGCGGCGACGGTGAGGCCGGCCGACCTGCTGTTCAGCCAAGGCTTCGGCACGCGACGCGAGTGCGCGGCGCTGGTCGCGAGCGGTGCGCTCGCGGTCGAGGGCATCGGCGTCGTCGACGATTTCGAGCGCGAGCTCGACGTCGCGCGACTCTCGTATCGCGTCCGCGGCGGCGAGCGCTGGCCGTACCGCGAGCGCGCCTTGATCGTTCTCAACAAGCCGGCCGGCTACGAGTGCTCGCTCAAGCCGCGTCACCATGCCAGCGTCTATTCGCTGCTGCCGGCGCCGCTTCGCCAGCGCGGCGTTCAGGCCATCGGTCGGCTCGACGAGGACACGACCGGCGTCCTCCTCTTCACCGACGACGGCCAGCTGGTCCATCGCCTGACCTCGCCCAAGCGCCACGTGGAGAAGGTCTATCAGGTGCGCTGCAAGCACCCGGTCGACCCGAGCCAGGTCGAGCGGCTGCTGGCCGGCGTGCTGCTGCACGATGACGACGCGACCGTCCGCGCCGCGGCGTGCGAGGCGACCGGCGCGAACGAGCTGCGGCTGACGCTGACCGAAGGCAAGTATCACCAGGTGAAGCGCATGGTTGCGGCCGTCGGCAACCGCGTCGAGGCGCTGGAGCGCAGCGCGTTCGGGCCGATCGGCATCGACGGTCTCGCCGCCGGTGCATGGCGCTGGGCCGACGCGGCAGTCGACTTCCCGATCGCCCGCTGACGCGGGCGGCTCGGCAGCGTCAGTCCTCGAGCCCCGGCTGGGGCAGACGCGAAATGCGCAAGGCGCCGCGCTGCTGCAAGGCCTCGCTGACCCGCTCGGCTTCCTCGGCCGAGCCGACTCGCGCGGTGACGATCGCTCCCTCTTTGCGCACCTTGTCCTGATAGGTCACTGCCCGCGTCTCGGACACGGGCGATTGCAACAGCTCGTTCAGCAATGCCGCGAAATTGCCGAAGAAGCCGCCCGTCGCGAGCTCGTCGACCTCGATCTGGAGCGAGTTCGTTGCCGACTCGGCGTTCTCGTGCAGCCGAACATCGGCGCCGGCGAAATCGCTTCCGGACAAGCCTGCGACGGCGGCCTCGGCGGAGGCGCGGTCAGCGAACGAGGCGACGACAAGTGGAGACATGGTCCCGCTGCGGCAAACGATGTGCCGTCGCCGAGCCGGGCCGCCTACATCGCCCCGGGCTCGACCTTGACGACGTCGGAACTGGCGAGCAGCGCGTCGTACGACGTGTCGGTGAACGGACTCGACATCTCGAACACGTTGAGCGGATCCTGCGCGGGCCGCTTGACCGACTTTGCCGGCGGCGAGCCCGGCGACACGCGCGAGACGCCGAGATTCGGCACCGCCGCGTGCAGCTTGAGCCGCTCACGCAACTTGTTCAATTCCCGTTCCTTGGCCGCCAGTTCGCCGACCAGGCCCGAATTTTCGGCACGGATCTCGGACTTCGCCTCGTTCAACGCGGCCTGGACGGCCAGCTCGACCGTGCGCTTGTTGACCCGGTTGAGGATGCAGAACACGGCCAGGCCGGTGGAGAAGCAGCAGAAGAGGGTGAACATCGCGATCGATCCTGAACCGAAGGTAACGCAAGTCCCGGACGGCAGGTGCGTCGAAGGGTGCGCCGGGGCGTGTGGTTTGCCACGGAGGCGTCGAGTTCTGCCGCGGTTGCGGCCCGCCGCGGCCGGACGACGCCGACAGTGCCGCCGGCTATGCTCGCGCCGTGGGTCGCATCGCCATCGCCGCCGCCATGCAGGAAGAGCTCGGCGCGCTGCTCGCGGCGATGCCCGACGAAGCGCCGGTGCGGCTCGCCGGACGCGAGTTCTGGCTCGGCCATCTCGACGGCCAAGACGTCGTGGTCGTCCTGTCGCGCATCGGCAAGGTCGCCGCCGCGATGACGGCGACGCTTCTGGTGCACGAGTTCGGCGCCGAGCGCGCGATCTTCACCGGCACCGCAGGCGGCCTGCACGGCTCGGCGCGGGTCGGCGACGTCGTCGTCGCCAGCGCGCTCCTGCAGCACGACATGGATGCATCGCCGCTCTTCCCTCGTCACGAAGTTCCACTCTACGGCACGGACCGCTTCGCGACCGATCCGGATCTCGCGGCGGCGCTCGCCGCCGCTGCGAGATCCGAGCTCGACCGCGCGGCCAGCGGGGACGCAGGCGCAGGCAGCGAAGCATCGAGCCATAGCCTCGACGGCGCGGCCTTGCGCGCGTTCGCCATCACCGCGCCCGCGGTCCACACCGGCCTGATCGTCAGCGGCGACCGCTTCGTGGCGAGCGCCGCCGAGTGCGCCGCGCTCAGCGAGCGACTTCCCGAGGCGCTCGCGGTCGAGATGGAAGGCGCGGCGCTGGCGCAGGTCTGCCACGACCTCGGCGTTCCCTTCGCCGTCGTGCGAACGATCTCGGACCGTGCCGACAACTCGGCGCACGTCGACTTCGGCCGCTTCGTCGCGTCGATCGCGAGCCGCTACAGCGTCGCGATCGTGCGCCGTTTCCTGCGCGACGGCGGCGCGGGCGGCGTGTCGTGACGACGCCCCGCCGCGCGCGCAGCAGCGCGTGGCGCGCCGTCCTGCTGGCGCCGCTGCTGTTCGCCTTGGCGAGCGCCGCCGAGGCGCAGTGGGTGGCGACGGGTGCGCTGGCCGCGGTTCCGGTCATTCGCGACTGCACCGAGACCGGCGGCGATGTCGCGGTCTCGCGCCTCGATCCGCCCACCGTCTACCTGTGCCCGCATGTCGTCGCCCTGGTGCGCAAGAAGGATCCCGGCGCGGAGCACTTCTACTTCGTGCACGAGTTCGGTCACATCGCGCTCAACACCAGCGACGAAGCGGCGGCCGATTGCTGGGCGGCACGCGAGCTGGCGCAGGCTCGCAACGGCGGCCGCTACCTCGCCGCCGCGATCGCGCACTTTGGCCAGCGCCCGGCCGATTACAGCCCGCGCTACGGAACGCCCAAGCAACGCGCCGAACGGATCAGGCTCTGCGCCGAGGATGCGGCGCGATGACGGTCATTCGCGCGGCGCCGCCGCCAGCATCTGCACGACGGCTTCGAGCTGCGGGCTCATCGGCAGGTCGAGGCTCACTCCCGACGGCAGCTTCCTGAGGAACCAGCGCGTGTAGCGGCGCTCGATCTCGCGCTCTTCGGCGAGCTGGCGGAAAGTCTGGTTGACGAGCGCGGCCAACGGCGCGTCGCCCTTCCTGAACATTACGCCGTAGGGGTCGTAGGAGAGGAAGTCGCCGACCACCAGGTACTCGCCCTGGGCCTTGTTGTGCGCCACCAGGCCGTAGAGGAGGACGTCGTCGGTCGCGAACGCGTCGACTGCACCGCTCGCCAGCAGCGCGAACGAGGCGGCATGGTCGGCGGCGACGGTCAGCGCCATGTCGATCTTGAACTTCGCCGCCAGCTCGCGCAGCGTCTTCTCGTTGGTAGTGCCTGCCGTCACCGCGACCTTCTTGCCGGCGAGATCGCGAAACGAGCGGATCGGCGAGCCCTTCTTCACCAGCAGCTTGGTGCCGGAGACGAAGATCGTCGGCGAGAAGCTCACCAGCTTCTGGCGCTCGAGATTGTTGGTGGTCGAGCCGCACTCGAGGTCGATCTGGCCCGAGGTCACCGCGGCGATGCGCGACTCCGATGTCACCGGCTGCCACCGGATCGCGATCGTGCGGCCGACCTCCTCGCCGATCGCCTCGACCAGCAGCCTGCAGAGGTCGATCGAGTAGCCGATCGGCTCGCCGCGTGCCGACAGGTACGAGAAGGGGACCGACGACTCGCGGTGGCCGATCGTGATCGTGCCGCTGGCGCGCACCTGGGCGAGGGTGCCTGTGAGCTGGGCCGGATCACCCTGGGCGGCCACCTGTGTCGAAGCAGCGACGAGCCAGAGCCCGACGAGCGAGGCGGCCCAGCGGCGAACGATGTCCATGCGAGGCGGGCTTCGACTCACGCGGGCGCGGCTACCGGCAGCGCGGCGGCGGCGTCGAGCAGGCGCGCGTTGGCCTCGGCCTCGGCCTCCGGAATCAGCTCGCCCTCCCACTTGGCGACGACCGCGGTCGCGATCGAGTTGCCGACGGCGTTGGTCGCCGACCGGCCCATGTCGAGGAAGGTGTCGACGCCCAGGATCAGCAGCAGGCCGGCTTCCGGGATCGAGAACTGGTTCAGCGTCGCCGCGATCACCACCAGCGAGGCGCGCGGCACGCCGGCCATGCCCTTGGAGGTGAGCATCAGGATCAGCAGCATCGTGACCTGGGTCGCGAGCGACAGATGGATGTCGTACGCCTGGGCGATGAAGAGCACGGCGAAGGTGCAGTACATCATCGAGCCGTCGAGGTTGAACGAATACCCCATCGGCATGACGAAGCTCGAGATCTTGCGCTTGACGCCGAACCGGTCGAGCGCATCGAGGATCTTCGGATACGCCGCCTCCGAGCTCGCGGTCGCGAACGAGAGCAGGAACGCTTCCTTGATCAGCACCAGCAACTTGAAGACGCGCGGGCCCAGGAAGGCGAAGCCCGCGGCCACCAGGATCGCCCAGAGCAGGATCAGGCCGATGTAGAAGTCGCCCATGAAGACGGCGAACTTGAGCAGGATCTCGAGACCGTTCACGGCCACGGTCGCTGCCATCGCCGCCATCACCGCGAGCGGCGCCAGCTTCATCACGTAGCCGGTGATCTTGAGCATCGCGTGCGACAGCTCGTCGATCGCCGCGATCAACGTCTTCGCCTTGTCGCCGAGCGACGCCAGCGCGACGCCGAAGAACATCGAGAAAACGACGATCTGCAGGATCTCGTTGTTGGCCATCGACTCGGCGAACGACCTCGGCACCATGTGGCCGACGAAATCCTTGAGGGTGAACTTCGCGGTGGCGAGGTTGGCCGAAGCGCCGATGTCGGGCAGCGGCAGGCCGAGGTTCTTGCCCGGCTGGAGCCAGTTGGCCATCACCAGGCCGAGGATCAGCGAGACCAGCGAGGCAGTGACGAACCAGCCGAGCGCCTTGCCGAACACCCGGCCGACCGATTTCGCGTCGCCCATGTGGGCGATGCCGACGACCAGGGTCGAGAAGACCAGCGGGCCGATCAGCATCTTGATCAGGCGCAGGAAAACGTCCGACACGATCGAGACGTAGCCGGCGATCTGCGTCGCCGTCTTCTTGTCGGGAAAGCTGACGAAGATCATGTAGCCGACGACGATCCCGAGCACCATGCCGATCAGGATCCATCCGGCCGCCGGCAATTTCCTCTTCATGCGGAGCTCCCTCGTCGTCGTCTTTCACGTATTGAATGCACGAGCCGCGCCAGGACTGGAGAGCGCAAACCCTGATCCGGAGCAACGACCGCGGGCGCGGCGTTCCGGGCCGCGCCCGCGGCCGCCGATAATCCCGCGCCATGCGCGTCTTCCGCAGCCTGCGGCACCCCGGCCTCGCGGCCCGCTGCGCGCTCACGATCGGCAACTTCGACGGCGTCCATCGCGGCCATCAGGCGATGCTGGCGCTGCTCGTCTCCGAGGCCGCGCATCGCGGCTTGCCGCCGACGGTGCTGACCTTCGAGCCGAATCCGCGCGACTTCTTCGCCGCCCTCGGCGGCAAGCCCGATGCGGCGCCGGCACGGATCGCGACGCTGCGCGACAAGCTCTGCGAGCTCGAGCGCTGCGGCGTCGCCCAGGCGGTGGTGAAGCGCTTCGACGCGCCCTTTGCGGCGCAGACGCCCGAGGCCTTCGTCAACGACGTGCTCGTCGACGGACTCGGCACGCGCTACGTTCTGGTCGGCGACGACTTCCGCTACGGCGCGCGCCGCGCCGGCGACTACGCGACGCTCGACGCCGCCGGCGCCCGTCACGGCTTCGATGTCGCCCGGATGATGAGCTACGAGGTGCACGGCCTGCGCGTCTCGAGCTCGGCGGTGCGCGCCGCGCTGGCGGCCGGCGACATGGGCGAGGCGGCCGCCCTGCTCGGCCGGCCCTACAGCATCAGCGGCCGGGTGGTGCGCGGCGCCTGCCTCGGCCGCTCGCTCGGCGAAAGCAGCGCCGGCATCGGCGACGGCTTTCGCACGCTCAACATCCGCTTCGGCCATCCCAAGCCGGCGGCGATGGGAATTTTCGTCGTCCGTGTCCACGGCCTCGCCGCGAGGCCGCTCGCCGGTGTCGCCAGCCTCGGCAAGCGGCCGACGGTCGACGACAGCGGTCGCGTCCTGCTCGAGGTCCATTGCTTCGACTGGCCCGCGGCCCTCGGCAGCGAGGGGGGCTACGGTAAACTCGTCCGGGTGGAGCTGCTGCACAAATTGCGCGACGAACAACGCTACGACTCGCTTGCCGAGCTCGCGGCGGCGATCGGCCAGGACGCCGCCGACGCGCGCGTCTTCCTCGCCACGGCGGCGGCGCCGCACGCAGCGACCGGCCGACAAACCACCCGCGACCGAATTTGATCGACGCGCCCGTCGCGGCTCGCCGCGACCCCCTCGCGACCGATCGGTCCCCGCTCGTCGCCCTGCCCTGTTCCCCGCGCCGCCCGACGGCGCCCGCTGCCCGAAAGATCCGCCATGGCTGACGCGCCCGTGTCGACCGACTACCGCAAGACGCTGAACCTGCCGGACACGCCGTTTCCGATGCGCGGCGACCTGCCCAAGCGCGAGCCGGGCTGGGTCCAGCGCTGGGCCGAAGAAGGCGTCTACAAGCGCCTGCGCGAAGCGCGCCACGGCCGGCCGCGCTTCGTCCTGCACGACGGGCCGCCGTACGCCAACGGCCAGCTGCACGTGGGCCACGCCGCCAACAAGATCCTCAAGGACATGATCGTCAAGGCGCGCCAGCTCGCCGGCTTCGACGCGCGCTACACGCCGGGCTGGGATTGCCACGGCCTGCCGATCGAGAACGCGATCGAGAAGACCTTCGGCCGCGGCCTGACGCGCGCCGAGGTGCAGGCCAAGAGCCGCGCCTACGCGACCGAGCAGATCGCGCAGCAGATGACCGACTTCCGCCGGGTCGGCGTGCTCGGCGACTGGGAGCATCCGTACCGGACGATGGACTTCGCCAACGAGGCCGGCGAGATCCGCGTCTTCAAGCGGATGATCGAGCGCGGCTTCGTCTACCGCGGCCTGAAGCCGGTCTACTGGTGCTTCGACTGCGGCTCGTCGCTGGCCGAGTTCGAGATCGAGTACGCCGACCGCAAATCGACCGCGATCGACGTCGCCTTCCTCGCCGCCGATGCGGCCGCGCTCGCCGCCGCGTTCGGCTTGCCGGCGCTCACCAAAGACGCGTTCGCCGTCATCTGGACGACGACGCCGTGGACCATCCCCGCGAACCAGGCGCTCAACCTCAATCCCAAGCTCGAGTACTCGCTGGTCGACACCTCGCGCGGCCTGCTCGTGCTGGCGAGCGCGCTGGTCGCCAAGTGCCTGGCGCGCTACGGCCTCGAAGGCCAGGTGGTCGCCAGCGTCCTCGGCGAGCGCCTCGAGGGGCTGCAGTTCCACCATCCGCTCGCCGCCGTCGACCCCGGCTACGACCGGCTCGCGCCGGTCTACCTCGCCGACTACGCCACCGCCGAGGACGGGACCGGCGTCGTCCACTCGGCGCCGGCCTACGGCATCGACGACTTCAACTCGTGCCGCGCCCACGGCCTGGCGGTCGACGACATCCTCAATCCGGTCCAGGGCAACGGCGTCTACGACGACCGCCTGCCCCTCTTCGGCGGCTTCAACATCTGGAAGGCGACGCCGATGATCGTCGACGCGCTGCGCGACGCCGATCGACTGCTGGCGAGCGCGACCCTGGTGCACAGCTACCCGCATTGCTGGCGCCACAAGACGCCGGTCGTCTATCGCGCCGCGGCGCAGTGGTTCGTTCGCATGGACGCGCCCGACGAATCGACACGCGGCGTCTTCACCATCGACCCGCCGCCGCAGACGCTGCGCGAATGCGCGCTCGATGCGATCGACGCGACCGCGTTCTATCCGGAGAACGGTCGCGCCCGGCTGCACGACATGATCGCGCACCGGCCCGACTGGTGCATCAGCCGGCAGCGCAACTGGGGCGTGCCGCTGCCGTTCTTCCTGCACAAGGTGAGCGGCGAGCTCCATCCCGACACGCTCGCCCTGATCGACCGGGCCGCGGCGATCGTCGAGCAGGGCGGGGTCGAGGCGTGGTCGGTGCTGAGCGCCGAGCACGTCCTCGGCACCAGCGGCCCGCACTCGGCGGAGCACTACGCCAAGAGCAACGACATCCTCGACGTCTGGTTCGATTCGGGATCGACCTTCTTTCATGTCCTGCGCGGCAGCCACCCGGAGACGACCAGCCCCGGCGACGACGGCAGGCAGCCCGAGGCCGATCTCTATCTCGAAGGCCACGACCAGCACCGCGGCTGGTTCCACTCGTCGCTTCTGATCGCCTGCGCGATCGAGGGCCATGCGCCGTACCGCGGCCTGCTGACGCACGGCTTCACGGTCGACGGCTCGGGCCGCAAGATGAGCAAGAGCCTGGGCAACTTCGTCGCCCTGCACGAGGTCACGGCCAAGCTCGGCGCCGAGATCATTCGCCTGTGGTGCGCGTCGACCGACTACTCGGGCGACTTGGCGATCGACGACAAGATCCTGGCGCGCGTCGTCGACGCCTACCGGCGGATCCGGAACACGCTGCGCTTCCTGCTTGCCAACACGAGCGACTTCGACGCCGGCCGCGACGCTGTCGCGCTCGCCGAAATGCTCGAGATCGACCGCTGGGCGCTTGCCCGCACGGCGGCGTTGCAGGACGAGATCGTCGGCGCCTTCGACGAGTCGCGCGGCGTCTTCGCCGGCGGCCATTTCGGCGGCTACGAGTTCCATCCGGTGACGTCGATGCTGCAGGTGTTCTGCTCCGAGGATCTCGGCGCGTTCTACCTCGACATCCTGAAGGACCGCCTCTACACGACCGCGCCGGGGTCGCACGCGCGGCGCTCGGCGCAGACCGCGCTGTGGCACATCGCCCACGCGATGCTGCGCTGGATGGCGCCCTTCCTCAGCTTCACCGCCGAGGAGGCGTGGCAGGTGTTCGGGCCGAAGGAGTCGCCTTCGATCTTCGTCGAGACCTACGTCGACGTCAGGCCGTGGCACGACGAGGCACTACTCGCGCGCTGGCGCCGCATCGCCGAGGTCCGGGCCGAGTCGAATCGCCATATCGAGGCACTCCGCGCCGAGGGACGGCTCGGCTCGTCGCTGCAGGCCGAGGTGACGATCAAGGCCGGGCCGCAGCGACTGGCCGAGCTGGCCACGCTCGGCGACGACCTGCGCTTCGCCCTGATCACTTCGAAGGCACTCGTCGAGTCGGCCGGCGACACCGCCGATCCGAGCGAGTTCTTCGTTCGCGCCGCGGTCAGCGAAGCGGCCAAGTGCGAGCGCTGCTGGCACTACCGCGACGACGTCGGCATCGAGCCTGCTCATCCGACGATCTGCGCACGCTGCGTCGCCAACCTGTTCGGCGCCGGCGAAGCGCGAACGATCGCCTGATGGCCGGCAGACGAGGCGCCTCGCTCGCGCCCTGGCTCGGCATCGCGTTCGCGGTGATCGTCCTCGACCAGATCACCAAGACCTGGATCGCGAGCACGTTCCAGCTCGGCGATGCGCGCAGGATGACGTCGTTCTTCGACATCGTCCGCGCCCACAACCGGGGCGCTGCGTTCTCGTTCCTCAACGACGCGAGCGGCTGGCAGCGCTGGTTCTTCATCGGCCTGGGCATCGTCGCCGCCGCCTTCATCGTCTGGATGCTGAAGCGCCACGGCGGCCAGCGCATCTTCGGCTGGGCGCTCGCGCTGATCCTCGGCGGCGCGCTCGGCAACGTCATCGACCGGGTGCTGCACGGCCACGTGATCGACTTCATCCAGGTGCACTGGAAGAGCCACTACTTCCCGTCGTTCAACGTCGCCGACAGCGCGATCACGATCGGCGCGGCGCTGCTCATCCTCGACGAGCTGCGACGGGTGCGGCGAAGCAGCTAGCACACCGCCGCGCGGCTCGTCCGCGTCCGAGCGCCTGCGTTCAGTCGCTCATGGCTGCGGCCAATGGCGCGCCCACACCGCGGCGATGCGCGGATCGGCATCGATGCGCGCGAGCACGGCGGCGAATCCGGGCCGCGACTCGGTTAGCGCCTTGCGTGCCCCGCTCCACCTCGACACCGTCGCCGCGAGGATGTCGAGCGCGCCGAGTCGCTCGCCCGAGAGCCAGGGCGAGGCCGGGAACTGGTCGGCGAAGATCTGCCAGAGCTCGTGCATGCGGGCGCGACCCCGCGCCTGCATCGCCTGCTTGACGGCGTCGTCCGGGTCGGGATACCAGCGGTCGGGATAGTCGAGGATGCCGATCCCGGCGTAGCAGTTGGCGGCGATGAACACGAGGCCCCGGATCTGCTGCGCGCGCCGCGCCGGCTCGCCGGCGATCAGTCCGCTCTCGGGATGAGCGAGGCCGAGATGGATCAGGATCGCCGCGCTTTCGGTCAGGATGCTGCCGTCGTCGAGCACCAGCGTCGGGATCTGCGCGATCGGATTGACGCGCTTCAGCGCGTCGAGCCCGGGCGAAGGCGTCCAGGACGCGGCTTCGACCTTGCGATACGGCAGGCCGGCGATCTCGAGCGCCGCCTCGGTCGACGCCGAACCCGATCCCTTGGTGCCGTAGAGCGTGAGCATGGCCCGAGCCTCAGATCGTCAGGATGCTCGAGCCGATCGTCTTCCTCGCCTCGAGGTCGCGATGCGCCTGGACGGCGTCGGCGAGCGCGTAGCGTTGGCCGATGTGGATCTTGACCTGGCCGCTGGCGACGATCGCGAACAGCTCGTCGGCCATCGACTGCATCGCCTCGCGCGTCGCGATGTGCGTCGCCAGGGTCTGACGGGTGACGTAGAGCGAGCCCTTCGGCCCGAGCGTCACCGGCGCGAACGGCGGAACGACCCCCGAGGCGTTGCCGAAGCTCGCCATCAGGCCGAACGGGCGCAGGCAGTCGAGCGACTTGTCCCAGGTGTCCTTGCCGATCGAGTCGTAGACGACCTTGACGCCCTTGCCGCCGGTGATCTCCTTCACCCTGGCGGCGAAGTCCTCGCTGCGGTAGTTGATCGTGTGGGCGGCGCCGTTGTCGCGCGCGAGCGCGCATTTCTCCTCGCTGCCGGCCGTGCCTATCAGTTTCAGGCCGAGCGCCTTGGCCCATTGGCAGGCGATCAAACCGACCCCGCCCGCGGCCGCGTGCCAGAGGACGAAGTCGCCCGGCTCGACCGCTTCCTGCGCACGCACGCGCTTGAGCAGGTATTGCACCGTCAGGCCCTTCAGCATCATCGCCGCGCCGGTCTCGAACGAGATCGCGTCGGGCAGCTTGACGACCGTCTTGGCGGGCATCACGCGCGCGCGCGCGTAGCTGCCCGGCGGGCCGCTGCAGTAGGCGGCGCGATCGCCCTGCTTCAAGTGGCTGACTCCGGAGCCAACCGCCTCGATCACGCCGGCGCCTTCGTTGCCCATCGCCAGTGGCATCGGCATCGCGTAGACGCCCGAGCGCTGGTAGACGTCGATGTAGTTGAGACCCGATGCATGCTGGCGAATGCGGACCTCGCCCGCCCCCGGATCGCCGACCGGAACGTCGACGAGCTTCATCTCTTCCGGGCCGCCGGCCCTCTCGATGCGGATCGTCGGGCTCTTGGTGGTGGCAGTCATCGCGTTTCTCCGCAGTGGCAGGTTCGGTGCGCTATCGTGCCAGAGCCGATGAAACGACTGACGCGCGCACCCAATCTGGCCATTGCGACGCTGTGGGCAGACATGCTGACCAACGCCGGCATCGCCGCGACTGTGCAGCGCATGTACGCGAGCAGCATTGCCGGCGAGCTGCCACCCGACCAGGCGCTGCCCGAGGTCTGGATCACCGAGGACAGCGAGCTCGAGCGGGCGCGCGCGCTGCTCGACGAGCTGCGCCATCCGGTCCATCGCCACTGGGTCTGCCGCTCGTGCCAGGAGCGCGTCGACGGCCCGTTCGAGCAGTGCTGGAACTGCGGCGCCGACATGCCGCTGGCGTGAAGTCGGTGCTGCGCCGGCGCTAGAACGTCCCCGGGTAGGCGCCGCCGTCCATCAGCAGGTTCTGGCCGGTGATGTAGCCGGCGTGGACGCTGCACAGGAACGCGCACGCGGCGCCGAACTCGTCGATGTTGCCGAGCCGCCTAGCAGGGACGCCGCGCTTCCTCGCGTCGATGATCGATTCCGGCGTCACGCCGTCGCGCTTCGCGGTGCTGGCGGCCATCGAGCGCACCCGGTCGGTGTCGAACCAGCCGGGCAGCAGGCCGTTGATCGTCACGCCGCGTTCGACCAGGGCGGTTCGCGCCAGGCCGGCGACGAAGCCGGTCAGGCCGCTGCGCGCGCCGTTCGACAGGCCAAGGACATCGATCGGCGCCTTGACCGACCCCGAGGTGATGTTGACGACCCGGCCGAAGCCGCGCTCGGCCATCTTGTCGACGGTCGCCTTCATCAGCTCGATCGGCGTCAGCATGTTGGCGTCGATCGCCTTGAGCCAGGCGTCGCGATCCCAGTTGCGGAAGTCCCCGGGAGGCGGACCGCCGGCATTGTTGACCAGGATGTCGACCCGCGGGCAGGCGGCGAGCGCCTCGGACCGGCCGGCTTCGGTGGTGATGTCGCCGGCGACCGCGCGCACCTCGACGCCGCTGCCAATCGCGCGCAGCTCGCGCGCCGTCGCCTCGAGCACGTCGCCGCCGCGCGCGGTGATGACGACGTTGACGCCCTCCTTGACGAGCGCCGTCGCGCAGCCCTTGCCGAGGCCCTTGCTCGCGGCGCAGACGAGCGCCCATTTGCCGCCGATTCCGAGATCCATTGCCTATCTCCATTTCGCGAGCAGCCAGATGCCCGCCAAGACCAACACCGTCCCGGCGACGATCCAGCCGGTGAACGGCTCGCCGAGGATGACCACGCCC
>Ga0070672_100001469_pt1 | contig 14627 bp, 7 predicted proteins | sample KBSM13metaG_FD_66151 | JGI IMG/M metagenome (GOLD analysis project Ga0070672, IMG submission 66151) | Miscanthus rhizosphere microbial communities from Kellogg Biological Station, Michigan, USA - KBS M1-3 metaG | ecosystem: Host-associated > Plants > Roots > Rhizosphere > Soil ... | reverse complement strand
GGGCCACGGTCCAGATAGGGAAACTTCGGCTTCCCCTAACGACAGTAGAATACCCGAACGGCCTGTCCTTATTCCGGAAAAGTCGATTGCAGTTCTTCCTTTCGAAAGTCTGAGCGAAGATAAGTCAAACGCCTATTTTGCCGACGGGATTCAGGATGAAATTCTGACAAAGCTCGCTGCTATCGCCGATCTGAAGGTTATTTCCCGCACTTCGACGGCGAAATACAAGAGCAAGCCTGAAGACCTTAGGAGTGTGTCGCAGGAGTTAGGCGTGGCGCATGTCCTGGAGGGAAGCGTGCAACGAGCTAACGATAAGGTTCGAGTAAATGTGCAGCTGATTGATGCCCGTGTCGATTCACATCTCTGGGCGAAGAGTTATGACGGCGATGCCAAGGATATCTTCGGTGTCGAAACCGCTGTCTCACAACAGGTGGCCGATGCTTTGCAGGCAAAGCTATCACCATCAGCGGTGACTGCGATCGCGACCGCACCGACAAACAATTCCGCGGCTTATGACCTCTTTCTACGTGGCGAATATGAAGAACGGCGAGCGGAAGATGAGATCGATCGCGCCGCATTCGAGCGCGCCAGGACATGGTATGAGCAGGCAATCGCAGCTGAGCCTGACTTCGCGCTGGCGATTGCTCGCCTCGTCGAGAACCGGATGCAATGGCACTGGTTCATGGAGAAGCTCGATCACGCGCAGCTCGAGTCCGTCAAAGCTCAGGCCGAGCAGGCAATCACGCTCGCGCCAAATCTGGCTCAAACTTATGTCGCGCTTGGTGTGTGTTATTATTATGGGTACTATGATTACGAGCGCGCCCTCTCTGCGTTCAATAAGGCTATTGAGCTAGAGCCAAATAACTCCAGCGCGCTAGAGTATTCGGGCTATGTCCATCGGCGGCAAGGTAAGTGGGAACAGTCTTTGAAAGAGCTGCGACAGGTTCTCGAGCGCGATCCCCGAAATGCAGCTCTCGCCGGCAACCTCGCCAGCACATACGGCGCACTCCGCATGTGGAAGGAAGCCGATGATGCGGCCCGCCTTGGGCTCAAGGTGGATCCGCACGCCTCCGATGCCATGGGGGCGCTGCTCAGTAAGATTATTGAGAGCAGCCGCAGCGTCGACGAAGCGCTGCGGGTTCTGAAGACCTTTCCGACAGAGGAAAAACTGACCTCGAGCAGTGTCGGTGATGTGGTAAGCATCATCGGCGCGCGTGCCTTTGTTTATCTGCTCGCGCACGACTTCGATTCCGCGCGCAAGGTCTGGGACACGGCCGAAAAGGAAGAGCGACCTCGCCAGCTTTGCTCGCAGCTCGCGCTCGATTTCCTTCAAGGGAAAAACGCAGAAGCAAAAACGAAAGCAACTGAGGCGAAGCCGCTGCTCGAACAACGTTTGCGAGAAGTCCCCGATGATATTTTCGCCATGACTGAGTTGGGTTGGGTGAATCTGGCTCTTGGTGAAAAGTCGGAAGCGGTGAAGTTTGCTCGCCAGGCGGCTGAGATTTTATCTCCTGAACGCGACGCACTCTGGGGGCCGGCTACGGCGATTGGTTTAGCGGAAATACAGGCATGGACCGGAGACAGCGACCACGCCATAGCCGCTATTCGTCACTTACTCTCCATTCCCGCGGGCAGTGTCGCCTCAATTGCGGACCTGAAGATGAATCCGGTGTGGGATCCAATTCGGGATGACCCCGGCTTTCAGCAATTGCTTACCTTAAAGGAGCACGTCGGGCCGTGAACCAGGATAAGCCATCCTTTTTTGCCGAGCTGAAGCGACGCAATGTTTACAAGGTTGCGGCCGCGTATGCAATTGTCGGCTGGCTGATTGTTCAGGTGGCGACGCAGGTCTTCCCTTTCCTGGAAATTCCCAATTGGGTGGTGCGTGCCGTTATTGTGTTAGTCGCGATTGGTTTTCCAATCGCACTCATCATCGCGTGGGCCTTTGAGCTCACGCCGGAAGGGCTGAAGCGCACGGAAGACGCCCTAACCAAGAGGCCCTCGAAATCTCATGTTTGGATTTACGTGATCGTGATAGCAGCACTCTTCTCGGTGGGTTTGTTCTTTGCAGGGCGATATACCGCGCCAAGGCTTCAACAGAGTGAAGCGGCTACAGGGCCAGGTAAATCGATCGCGGTGCTGCCATTCGAAAACTTGAGCGACGACAAGAGCGCCGCTTACTTTGCCGACGGAATTCAGGACCAGATCCTGACCAAGCTCGCGAGCATCGCCGATCTCAAGGTGATCTCCCGCACTTCAACCGCCAAGTATAAGAGCAAACCGGAAGACCTGAAGATAGTCGCGCAACAGCTAGGTGTGGCTAATGTGCTGGAAGGCACGGTGCAGAAGGCTGCTGACAAAGTGCGCATCAACGTCCAGCTGATCGATGCTCATGCCGATTCGCATCTTTGGGCCAAAACTTACGATCGCGACCTGCGGGATATCTTCGCGGTCGAGAGCGAGGTCGCTCAGGAGATCGCTGACTCGCTGCAGGCAAAGTTATCGCCCGCGGAGGCCAAGACAGTCGCAAGCGCGCCGACGAAAGACACTGAGGCCTATGATCTTTTTCTCAAGGGCGAGTTTGAGCACCGCGCCGCAAACAGCAATTTCCGAGCGGACACATTCGAGCAGGCTGCGCGTTGGTACAGGGACGCCATCGCGCGCGACCCGAATTTCGCCCTCGCCATTGCGCAACTGGCCATCTGCCGGGTGCGCCAGCACTGGTTGACTGATCCTCTAAGTGAATCGGAATTGGCGGAGGCAGGTCAATTGGCACAACAGGCGGTAACGCTTGCACCGGATCTAGCAGACGCGCATGTCGCGATGGGCGCGTTTCATTACTATGGCTTTCGCCAGTATGAGCCGGCCCTAACTGAATTTCAGCGTGCGCTCAAGATTCAACCTAACAATTCGTCTGCGCTCCAGTTTATCGCCGCCGTCTACCGCCGACAGGGCAAGTGGAATGCGGCGTTGGAAGAGTGGAAACGAGCCATTGATCAGGATCCGCGCGACGCAAACATCGCGAGCACAATGGCTGAGACGTATCTCGTCCTCCGCAATTGGAAAGACGCGGAAGAGATGGCGAGGCGTGCTCTAAGCATCGACCCGCACGAGAATATCGGTGTGCACGTGTTATTACTAAGTGCTCTGCATCGGGCGGGTAAGATCGAGGAACCTTTGCGCTTACTCGTTTCGCTTCCCTCGAATGATTTGCCGATTCCTAATACTGGCACTTATGATATGGTGATCGGCTCGCGCGCTGAAATTTTGGTTCTGGCACGCGATTTCGCTTCTGCGTCGAAAGGATGGGAGACCGCTGCTGCTGCGACTATCCCCGAAAGACAACGGTTCGCGGCCAAAGCTATCATTCAGATTCTTAATGGGGACGTTGCTGGCGCACAAGGCGACGCTGAGGAGGCGAGAGAATTATTGGAGGTTAGAGTGCGCGAGCATCCGCAGGACATTCGTTCGCTAAGAGCATTAAGCTGGGTTTACCTCGCACTTAATCGTAAGACTGACGCGCTCAATGTCGCACAGCAAACTCTCGGTCTGTTGCCGCCGGAACGCGACGCTTTCCTCGGTGCCGATAACCTGGCTGGCCTGGCGGAGATGCAGGCACAAACCGGTGCGGTCGCCGAAGCAGTAAAAAATCTGAGCAGACTTCTTTCGATGCCGGCGGGAGACAGAGTCTCGATCGTACGACTGAAGATCGACCCGGTCTGGGACCCGATTCGCGATGATCCCGAGTTCCAACAACTGCTCATGATGAAGGAGCATATCGGACCATAATGATCGGCAACTTTTTTTCCGAGCTGAAGCGACGCAATGTTTACAAAGTTGCGGCAGCTTATGCCGTTGTTGCCTGGCTCCTGATTCAAGGCGCTTCCATTGTTCTACCGACCTTTGAAGCGCCCTCCTGGACAATGAAGGTCTTGCTGGTGGCGCTGGCTGTTGGGTTTCCGATCGCGGTCATTCTGGCCTGGGCTTTTGAGATTACACCCGAAGGAATCAAGCGCGCCGAAGACATCGAACCTAACGAGTCGATTACAAAGAACACTGGCCGCAAACTCGTCGGAATAACCATCGTCCTCGCTGTCATCGCAGCGAGCTTGCTCGCCTTTCAACTTTTCCGCAGCAATGGCCCGGCTAGCTCACCTAACAGCAGCGTAACCCAGGCTTCCATTGAACGCGCCACGACATCGATCCCTATTTCCGAAAAAAGCATTGCTGTGCTGCCCTTCGAAAATCTAAGCAGCGATAAGGAGAATGCTTACTTCGCCGACGGCATTCAAGATGAAATCCTGACCAGGCTGGCCGGTATTTCCGACCTGAAGGTCATTTCCCGGACTTCGACCGAGAAGTACAAGAGTAAGCCCGAGGATTTGAAGACGGTGTCCCAACAACTCGGGGTGGCGAAGGTTCTTGAAGGAACCGTGCAACGGGCGGCCGATAAAGTGCGCGTTAACGTCCAGTTGATCGATGCGCGCGCTGACACTCATCTTTGGGCGAAGAGTTATGACCGCGAGGTAAAGGACATTCTCGCCGTCGAAAGCGAAGTGGCGCAGGAAATCGCGGATGCCTTGCAAGCGAAGCTTTCGCCAGCCGAGGCGAAAACAGTAGCCAGCGCACCAACAAAAGATGCGGCAGCCTATGATTTTTTCCTGAAAGGCGAATACGAACAACGCGCCGGTGTTTCCGCGTTAAGAGCCGAGCGATTCAATCAGGCAGCGGCCTGGTATAACGAGGCCATCGCGCGCGATCCAAATTTCGCATTGGCCATGGCCCAACTCGTCGTCTGTCGCATGCGCCTTCATTGGTTGGTTGAATCGTTGAAAGAATCGGAACTCGCTGAACTTGGGGCCATGGCTAATAAGGCTCTGGCTCTTGCGCCAGACCTGTGGCAAGCACACGTCGCTCTCGGCGTCTTTCATTACTACGGGTTTCGACAATATGAACCGGCCCTGACTGAGTTCCAGCGCGCGATTGAGCTACAACCTAACAATTCGGAAGCGCTGCAATTCATCGGTTACGTGCATCGCCGGCAGGGAAAATGGGACCGCGCTTTAACTGAGTTGCAGAAAACGCTGGAGCTAGATCCGCGCAATACTTCCATCGGAGGAAACATCGCGCAGACCTGCGTTTTCCTGCGCAGATGGAAAGAGGCCGAAGCAGCTGCGCAGCACACCCTCACCATCGATCCACACGAAGCGACCAGTATGGGTATGTTGCTCCTTGCTTGCTTGAATCGCGACAGCAACATGCGCGAGGCGCTTCGCACGCTCGCGAGCTATCCTTCCGATGACCTGCTGGTTCCGAACGGTGGCACATTTGCAATGATAATCGGTCGTCGTGCCGAAGCCCATGTCTTAAATCGCGATTACAACGCTGCCCTAAAGGTGTGGGAGACCAACACCGGAGTAGCCAGCAACGAAGGACACCGACTCGCGGCGAGAACAACGATTCGCGTATTAGCCGGTGATCTCACTGCCGCGCAAACGGACGCCGAGAAGGCTCGACTCTTTTATGAGACGAGACTACGCGACCATCCGAATGAGATCCGCTCGATGAGAGCGCTAAGCTGGATTTACCTGGCTTTGGGCGGCAAGGAGGATGCGACCAGGATCGCGCAACAGGCGTTCGACCTATTGCCACCTGAAAAGGACTGGGGACTGGGTCCGGCAAATCTGACCGCTCTGGCCGAAATCCAAGCGCGGACCGGTGCGACCAAGGATGCCATACGCAATCTTCAGCGGCTGCTTTCCATTCCCGCCGGCGAAGCGGTTTCTATTGCGCGCTTGAAAATCGATCCAGTCTGGGACTCGATCCGGAACGATCCCGGCTTCCAACAGCTGCTGACGGCAAAAGAACACGTCGGCCCCTAACGGATGAGCGACCGTAGTTTTTTCGATGAGCTGAAGCGGCGCAACGTCCTGCGCGCTGCCGCGTTTTACGCCGCGAGCGCCTGGCTTATGGTGCAGGTCGCGACACAGGTCTTTCCCTTCTTTCACATCGCCGAGTGGGTAGTGCGCTGGATTGTGGTCGCGGCGGCGATTGGGTTTCCCTTCGCGATGCTATTCTCCTGGTTTTACGAATGGACGCCGCAAGGGCTCCAGCTCGAAAGCGAAATCTTGCCTAACGAGTCTATCACACGCCACACAGGGAAAAAACTTGATCGCTGGATCATCGCGGTTCTGAGTATGGCGGTCGTCTTGTTGCTCGCGAATCAATTCGTCCTCCATCGCGACGAGAACAAATCCGCTGCTGCTGCATCGGTGGCGACCCCGATCCCGGGCAAGTCGATTGCCGTCCTGCCTTTCGCCGACCTCTCACCGAAGCGCGACCAGGAGTCTTTCTCCGATGGCATGGCTGAGGAAATTCTCAACGCCTTGGCACGGCTCAAGAACCTGAAGGTGGTCGGACGCGCTTCTTCATTTCACTACAAAGGCAAAGACCTGGATCTTAAGAAAATAGGTTCCGATCTCGGCGTTGCGCACGTTCTCGAAGGCTCGGTTCGTAACCAAGGCGATCAGCTTCGAATTACGACCACGTTGTTGCAAACCTCCAACGGCGTCCAGGAATGGTCTAACTCTTATGACGGGAAGCTGGCCGATGTTTTCAGTCTCCAGGAATCCTGCGCGCGTGATATTGCTAACCAGTTGGACGTGGTCCTGGGTGAGAACGGTCAGCAACGATTAGTCGATAAGACTACGGATAATGCCGAGGCCTACGCGCTTTTTATTGAAGCGCGAACGCTGGTCAATGCCAGGGTGGGGGACAACTTGCCGCGCGCGATCGCGAAACTGGAAAAGGTCACCACGCTCGACCCAAAATTTGCACACGCCTGGTCGAAGCTGGCGGTGGCTCACGCCGTTTTGCCGCAATATGCGGGCGGAGATTGGGCCGAGAACTGGGCGACTGCGGACACTGACGCGAAGCGCGCGCTCGCGCTCGATGCCGAGAACGCGGAGGCTTACGCGGCACTCGGCTACATTGCCTTTTCGCGTCGTCAGTATGTCGAGATGGTTGCACCCGCGGCACGGGCTTTGGCCCTCGATCCGGATGACGACACGGCGAATTTCTGGGCCGCTAATGAAATGGCCGGTATGGGACGAGGCGCGGAAGCGGAAAGCATCCTGGACCATATCCTCGTTCGTGATCCAGCAAGCGCGCGGACGATTTACTACAAAGGACTGCTACGCTGGCAGGCCGGCGATGCGGCCGCTGCCGCAACTCTCGCCCGACGCGCCATCGCTCTGGGCTTTACGGCCGGCGGCAACACGCTTGCGTTTATCGCCGCAGCGGATGGGTACTCCAAGCAAGGCGCAATCGACTTCGTCCGTGGTTATCAGGCCCTTGGCGCAAAACTCTCAGCCGCCGAATTAGAGACCATCTACCGCGGTATGTCTCAGGACGGCACGACACGTGCCGGGGCTCTGCAGGTGATCGCCGCCCACCCGGACGAGCAGTATAGGCCAACCCTTCTCATTCCCCTCGGTGAACCCGAGCGTTCCTTTGCCGAGTTTGAGGCCAGCTCGACCGGCCTTTCAGACGCCTATCTCAATTTGCTCTGGCAACCCAGTGCCTGGTCGCGCAAGGCTCGCCAGAGTGCCGCGTTCCAAGGCTTTGCCAAGCGCATCGGGATGGTCGATTACTGGAAGCAAAATCGCTGGCCGGATCAATGTTCTCCCACACCCGAAAATGGTCCCGACGCCTTCACGTGCCGATGAACAACGTCTTTGCTGAGCTCAAGCGGCGCAATGTCATCCGCATGGCGGGATTGTATCTCGTCGCCGCGTGGTTACTCGTTCAGGTAGCCGGGACCGTGCTCCCGATGTTCGGTGCCCCTGAGTGGCTACCGCGCAGCATTGTTATCGTGCTCGCGATTGGTTTCATCCCCGCGCTGATTTTCAGTTGGGTTTTCGAAATAACGCCGGAGGGGTTGAAACGCGATGCCGACGTCCCACCCGGGCAATCGCTTGCCCCGCAAACGGCGCGGCGACTGGATCGGATGATCATTGTCGTATTGCTAGTTGCACTTGGTTATTTTGCTTTCGATAAGTTTGTGCTCAACCCTCGACGCGAGGCTGCGGCGGCAACAGCACAAGCTTCTTCCAATCCTGCGTCTAACGCGCCTTCATCTGCGATCTCTGCCAAGAGCATCGCGGTCCTGCCTTTTGAAAGCCTGAGCAGCGACAAAGACAATGCCTACTTCGCGGATGGCGTGCAGGATGAAATCCTCACCAACCTGGCAAAGGTCGCCGATTTGAAAGTCATTAGCCGCACCAGCGTGATGCAATACAAGGCCGCGGCCGCGCGCAATCTGCGAGAGATTGGCCAATCCCTCGGTGTCGCTCATGTGCTGGAAGGAAGTGTGCAAAGGGTCTCGAATAAAGTACGGGTGAACGCACAATTGATCGATGCGCGCAACGACGCGCATCTCTGGGCGCAAACCTACGATCGTGATTTGGCGGATGTTTTCGCGATTCAAAGCGAAATTGCCCAAACCATCGCAGAACAGTTACAAGCCCGCTTGTCGGCGAATGAAAAGGCAGAGATCGCAAAGCCTTCCACCAATGACCCGGTTGCTTACGACCTATATCTGCGGGCGAGGCAGCTCGACGACCAGGTAAACAATCCAAATGCGAAGCAGAGCCTTCTCCAGGGACTAACCCTGCTCGAAGAGGCGATCCGGCGTGATCCGAAATTTATCCGCGCTCTTTGCCTGATATGCGAGATTCACCTCGATCTCTATTGGTCTGGTTTCGATCATACCGAGCAGCGGCGTGAAATGGCGCGGCTCGCCCTGCAAAAGGCCGAGGAGATTGAGCCGAACGCGGGAGAAGTTTTTTGGATGAAAGGCGAGTTCGCCTATCACGCATACCGCGATTACGACCGCGCTCTCATTGAACTCAACCAAGCGATTCAACGTTTGCCTAACGAGGCTCGGATTTTTATGCTTACCGGCGCAATCGATCGCCGAAGCAGTCGCTTTACCGAAGCGGAATCTAATTTTCGACGCGCCGTAGAACTCGATCCGCGCAACTTTGTGGTAATCGTGGAAGCGGGGTCAACCTTCCAAGGCGTGCGACGTTACCCCGAAGCAAAGGGCCTGTTTGAACGGGCTCTAAGCATTGTGCCTAACGACCCATTTGCCACCTTTCTCATTGGTTTCAATTCCTTTAGCCTGACGGGTAACGCGGAGGATTTGCGCAACCGTCTGGAATCGGTTGCGCAACAGGGCCCGGAAGCAGCCCGCAGCGTCGCATTCCCACTTCTGGTTTGTAGTTGGATGGAGCGTGACCGGAAGACGGCAGAGAAAGCATTGGCGCTGATCCCGGCCGAAGGCATCAGTAATAGCTTCGACGAAGCGCCAACACCGCGGGAATACTGCGTCGGCCGCACCGCCTGGTTATTCGGAGACAAAGAAACAGCGCAAAACAATCTTTCTGCGGCGCGCGCAATCTTCGAGCGCATGACCCGGGATCAACCCGACTACGCCCAGGCCTGGAGTTACCTTGGTCTGACCGACGCCATGCTAGGTCGGTGCGAGGATGCCGTGCGTGAAGGTAAACGCGCCTGTGAGATTCTCCCTTACACAAAGGACTCTTGGACCGGGCCTGGCTTGATGACTTACCTGGCGACGATCTATGTCTGGTGCGGCAATAAAGAGGCAGCCTTTGAGCAACTGGAGACGATAGCCAAACTTCCCAGTGGCATCGGATATGGAGAATTAAAAGAAAGCCCCGACTGGGATTCCCTGCGTGGCGATGCGCGCTTCGAGAAGATCATCGCTCCGCTCGCACCGAAAACAGTTCCGCAATCGACGAGATGAACTTCGGTAGCATCAAGATCGACAAGCGCCCAGGTCCGTTGCGTAACGACCCGCGGTTTGAGAAACTGGTCGAACGCTTCGATGCCGGAATTCCAGAATGAAAAACTTCTTCGACGAACTCAAGCGACGCAATGTTTACAAAGTCGCGGTGGCCTACGCAGTCGGCAGCTGGCTAGTGGTGCAAGCGAGCTCGCTGCTGCTCGCGACCTTTGAAGCGCCGGCTTGGGCGATGAAGGCTTTTGTCGTTTTTGTTGCGCTTGGGTTTCCCATCGCACTCATCTTGTCGTGGGCGTTCGAGATCACGCCCGAGGGAATTGTTCGCGAATCGGAAGTCGAGCCGGGTAAGTCGATAACACATTACACCGGACGCAAGATTGTCGCGATTACCGTGGCCTGTGCGATTGCGGGCGCGGCCTTGTTTGCGCTCCAATTGGTGAAGCGAAAAGGCTCAGGAGACAAATCGGGCGCAGCGAATCCGACAGTAGAAAAATCGGAGATCAAGCCAAATTCCGTCGCGGTCTTGGCATTCGACAACTTGAGCGATGACAAGGGCGGCGAATATTTTTCCGACGGGATCAGCGAAGAGTTACTCACAGTGCTCCAAAAGATTCCCGGGCTGCGCGTGGCGGCACGGACTTCGGCGTTCTCATTCAAAGGGAAGAGCGTTACCGCGCCGGAAATCGGGCAGAAACTTGGAGTCGCCCACCTGGTCGAAGGAAGTGTGCGCAAAGCCGGCGACGCCGTTCGTATTGCCGCGCGCTTGACCAAAGCCGACACAGGTGAAGAGCAATGGTCGGAGAATTACACTCGCAATTTGAAGGATGTCTTCGCCGTTCAAACCGAGCTTGCCCAAACCATCGTGGCACAGTTGCGTGGACAGCTGGCGGGAGGCACGGCCGATTCGACATCCAAGGCACAGATTCAGGCTGAAGTGCGCGCGGCGACGAAAGGTGGAACGAAAAACGTCGAAGCGCACGAAGCCTATTTGCAGGGCCGCTTTTTTCTCGGTCGTCACTCAGAAAAAGAAGCGAATCAAGCTCAAGCTAGTTTTGAGCGCGCAGTGCAGTTGGATCCGCAATTCGCGCTCGGTTGGTCAGGGCTGGCTCAGACTCACGTCTGGCTTTGCAACTATGGCACCGTCGGCGGTCAGCAAACCTTCAACGCTCATCTGACTGCTGCGCGCGACTCGATAGAGCGAGCGCTCTCCATCGAGCCAGACTTACCGGAGGCGCTTTTTCCACGGGCGATGATCGAAACAAATTTCGATTATAACTGGAAAGGCGCCGCCGAGACATTGCAAAAGGCTCTGGCTCTGGCTCCGCAGGATGCGACGCTGCTGCTGGAGTCTGGAAACCTTACTACAATTCGCGGCGACGTTGCACAGGGCCTTGATCTTTACCGCCGCGCGGTTGCATTGGACCCGGTCAATCCCCAGGCGCGCGCGTTTCTCGCGAGCAATCTAGTCAACTTGGGGAAGCAGGCGGAAGGCAGGGCTGAATATGAACGCGAGATTGAATTGAATCCCACGGCTCCGAATTCCTATGCGGCGATAGGGCTGACGTGTCTTGCGGAAGGCAAACCTGAAGAAGCGGTGACGGTTGCGCAAAAGGATGTGGCTGACTGGGCGCGGCTGCTCACCGTGAGCTGCGCGCGCTGGGCACAAAAGCGAGTTCCGGAATCTGATGCAGCCCTTCAAGAGTTGATCGCAAAGTTTGGCGAGACCGCCGCCTACCAAATTGCCGAGGTCTATGCATATCGGAACGACAAGGATCGCGCATTCGAATGGTTGGAACGCGCACACCGGCAACGCGACGCCGGCCTGCCCGCCTTACGCATAGATCCACTGCTATCGAATCTTCACAAGGATCCGCGTTGGGATGCAATGTTGCGGAAGATGGGTTTGGCGGACGACCAATTAAAGTAAACGTGCCTAACGAAAAGGCCAAGGCATGAATTTTTTCGCCGAGCTGAAGCGTCGCAATGTTATTCGCGCGGCGATTCTTTATACCGGCGGTGTCTGGGCGCTGGCGCAGGGCATTTCGCAACTGGGGCCGTCGCTCGGTGCGCCGGAATGGGCGACGGGTTGGTTTCTGGTGGCGGCAGGGATCGGATTTCCGTTCTGGATCACGTTCGCGTGGTTTTACGAAGTCACGCCGGAAGGCTTGAAGCGCGAGAGCGAGATCGATCCGGCTGAGTCGATCGCGCACGACACCGGACGCAAGCTGGACTTCGCGATCATCGGCGTGCTCGCGATCGCAGTCGTGTTGTTGCTGACCGATCGGTTCGTTTTGCGTCACGGCGTTAACGAAACGGCGGCCCTGCCGATCGCAGAAAAATCGATTGCCGTTCTGCCCTTCATCAATATGAGCGAGGACAAGGCGAACGAGTTTTTCTCCGACGGCATTTCGCAGGAGTTGCTCAATCTCCTCTCTAAGGTGCCGCAGCTTCAAGTGGCGGCACGCACTTCGTCGTTCTCTTTTAAAGGTAAGCAGGTCGACCGGCACTACGGCGCGGCGAGCAAGTGACCAGATAAAAGATTTTTCGTGTTCTTTGTGAGTTTAATAGTGGAACAATCAATTGGCTCGACTGCATGCGGACGAGTGACTACAAAGTCGCGCGATGAAGTCCCATAACTTCTTCACCGAACTGAAGCGGCGCAATGTCATCCGCATGGCGGGACTCTATCTCGTCGGTGCGTGGCTGGCGGTGCAAGTGGCCGGGACGGTACTGCCAATGTTTGGGGCGCCCGACTGGCTGCCCCGCATCATCGTCGTTTTGCTCGCGATCGGTTTCGTCCCGGCGGCGATCTTTAGCTGGGTTTTCGAAATAACGCCCGAGGGCCTGAGGCGCGAGGAAGATGTAGCGCCCGAGCAATCGGTCACTCCGCAGACCGGGCGACGGATGGACCGGATGATCATTGTAGTCATGGCCCTGGCGCTTGGCTATTTTGCCTTCGATAAATTCGTGCTCACCCCGCAACGCGAAGCCGGTCTGGTTGCGAAAAGCACTGAGGCGCATTCGGCATCCACGCCTAACGAGTCTAAGGTTGCTTCCAAATCCATTGCCGTCCTGCCCTTCGAGAATTTGAGCAGCGATAAGGAGAACGCCTATTTCACAGATGGCGTGCAGGACGAGATTCTGACTGACCTGGCTAAGATCGCCGATCTTAAGGTCATCAGCCGGACGAGCGTCATGCAATACAAGACCGGTGCGCAGCGTAACCTTCGCGAGATCGCTCAGCAATTAGGGGTGGCGCATTTGCTCGAGGGCAGCGTGCAGCGCTCGGGCAATAAGGTGCGCGTCAACGCGCAATTGATCGACGCCCGAAATGACGCGCACCTCTGGGCCCAAACATACGATCGCGACCTCGCCGATGTTTTCGCGATCCAGAGTGAAGTCGCCAAAGCCATTGCCGATCAGTTAGAAGCCAGACTCTCGCCAGCGGAGGAAAATGCGATCGACCAACCACCCACTACCGATGTCGGCGCGTTTGAACTCTATAGCCGGGCGAAAAATCTAATTCTCAATACCGCATTCAGCGCAGCAGCCACGCCGAACCTGCGAGCGGGAATTGATTTGCTCAATCAGGCATTGGCCCGTGACCCGTCCTTCTTTGCCGCCTACTGCCAGCTCGCGGTCGCTTCTGACTCACTCTATGGCTTCAGTGGTAATCACACTCAGACGCGTCTCGCAACTGGTGACGCTGCCGTTGCTACCGCCTTTCGCCTTCGACCTGATGCCGGCGAGGCACACCTGGCGCGCGCAAACCACCTTTACCAGGCGTATCGCGATTACGACGGCGCCCTGGCTGAACTGGAAGTGGCGCGGCGCACCTTGCCTAACGATCCTAACATCTTCGAGCTCACGGGAGCGATTATGCGTCGCCGGGGCAAGCACGAAGAAGGCGTACAGCTTTACCAGCGCGCCGCCCAACTCGACCCGCGCAACATCTACACTTTGCAGCAGCTCGCTATATGCTATGCGATTTTACACCGCTACTCTGAATCCGTCGAAACGATCGATCGCGCATTAGCAATCAAACCAGATGATCCCGAGACGAGAGCGACCCGCGCACAAACGTTTCTGCATTGGAAAGGTGATTATCGCCCGTTACGTGAAGTCGTGGATGAGATCCGCGCAGAAAATCCAACCGCAGTCAGGAGGATTGCCGATGGGTGGTTTATCGGTGCTCTGGCCGAGCGCGACGCGGCCGGGGCAGAGATGGCGTTGATGGCGCTCGGCGATGGCACCTTCGGCGATAACTCGACGCAGTTTAGTGCGGAGTTTGGCCGCGGTCTGCTCGCCAGGATGATGAACGACGACGCTAAAGCCCATGCCGCTTTCGCCGCTATTCGCCCAGAGCAGGAGAAGATCGTACAGGCACAGCCTGACTACGGTCCTGCTGTTTGCATCCTTGCGCTGATCGACGCGGGACTGGGCCAAAAAGATCAAGCGCTGCAGGAGGCGCAACGCGCGGTCCAACTCGTGCCGCTTGAAAAAGACGCGCTTAACGGAGTGGATATGATCCTCTATTCGGGCATCGTCGCCGCATGGTTTGGCGAGAAGGACCTTGCTATCGAGAACATTTCCAAAGCAGCGCAACTACCTGGGTTCGTCACTTATGGCGCCCTGAAGCTACTGCCATGGTACGACCCATTGCGCGGCGATCCGCGCTTCGAGAGAATCGTTCAGTCGCTAGCTCCAAAATGAACTGTTTTTCACAAACCGCGCCAGAGCCTTGGCGAAGGCGGGTCGCGTCACTCGCGCCAAAGGAGCCGTGACTTATGTCTGTCTC
>Ga0070672_100001457_pt1 | contig 14663 bp, 16 predicted proteins | sample KBSM13metaG_FD_66151 | JGI IMG/M metagenome (GOLD analysis project Ga0070672, IMG submission 66151) | Miscanthus rhizosphere microbial communities from Kellogg Biological Station, Michigan, USA - KBS M1-3 metaG | ecosystem: Host-associated > Plants > Roots > Rhizosphere > Soil ... | reverse complement strand
CTCGCGGACGGATGCGGATCGTTTGTGAAGCTGGGCCTCTCGCTCGGTGGGTGAGAGACACTCTAGAAACGCGCCTCCGCGAGGTGATCGTATGCGACCGACGGAGAACGCGCTTGGTAGCCGGTGGCTCGAAGAACGACAAGATCGATGCAGACAAGCTATCGGAACTGCTCTGGAAGAATGATTTGCGCCCCGTGTATGTGCCTCGTGACTCACACGTCTTCTTGCGGCGGCTGGTGACCCACTACCTTCGCATGCTTCGCGATCGCTCACGGATTCTCTTTCGTTTGCGGGCTCTGTTCTTGGAGAGCGGCATCCGGGTTGTCACTCCGCGATCGGCTCCAGAACGAGTTCCGATCCATCGCTTGCGCGATGCCGGGTCGAAATACGTGGCTCGGTCGTACTTGGCGCAACTCAAGACCACCAGTCTTCTGCTAACCGCTGTACGTGAGGAGTTGCTGGAGCTGGCTCGCACATTTCCGGCCTTCGAACTACTGCAGACCGTGCCATATGTCGGAGAGATGCGCGCGGCACAACTCATCGCCATCGTCGGTCATCCGGAGAGATTTCGGTCGCGTCGCAGGTTTTGGTCGTACGGTGCGCTTGGGCTGATTCAAAGGACAACATCCGAGCATCGGGTGTCCAACGGCGAAGTTGTCCGAAACGAGCGGACACGAGGACTTCGTCTTGCCAAGACAGGTCAGCCCTTGCTGAAGAAGGTACTTCGAGACATCGCGCTGTTTTCGTCACTTGGACGAGGTACCTTCCGAGAGATTTACGAAGCGCACATTGCTCGCGGCGTGAAGCCTGGAACTGCGCGTTTAGCACTCGCTCGAAAAGTTGCCGCGGTGATTCGAGCCGTGTGGAGATCGGGTGCACCTTTTGATGCATCGATGATGAAAACTCAAATTGGAGCTTCGGGACGAGTATCAGACCACGAGTTTGGCCTCGAGTGAACGCGAACTGCGAAGGCCGAGTCCCTAACCATATGCCGTCCCGAAGCCTCCAATACAAGGTAGATACGTAAGAACACCGGTGCCGCCTAACTCGAGGTAGAACCCGGCACGGCCCGGCTTCGGATCGCCGGCCGAGCCGGCTCCTTCAGCGGTATTTGAACGGCGTCACGCCGCCTGCATCGCGCGCTTCAAATGCGGGCATGCGGCGTGCCGCGCTGCCGTAGCCACGAGGGCCTTGGCCGCGCGGGTTAACCTCTGGACCGTTAGCCCGTCCACGATCTCGCAGCCGCACTTTTCCCCCGCCCGACCCGGCGCTCATCACGGGCGATGTGTTTGAGCGGGGAGGACGCCCGCTACCCGGGCAGGCGTTGGCGTTGATGCGCACGAAGCCCTTGTTAGCCCGGCGTAAGCACGAAGGTGCGTGATCAGTGCGCGCGATGTTCGCAACGTTCGTTTCGACGCCGCTACTACGTGCATTTCATAGCAGACAGGGCGCGTTCTCCGCCCTGCAGCGCCGGGGTTCTTCGCGAGCAGACGGTACACAGCGATGGGCTGGTTTTCGTTCTCGCCAGGGATTCCGTACGAGAGAGTTCTAAGACATCGAATATGCGGGCGGTGCTCCGACGCCTACGCCGGAGCACGCGCTGAAAGGAATCAAGAGACGAAGTAATCGACGTACCCAACACGGAAGTAAGCTGCACCCGGTGACGCACCTGGCAGGTAGCGGAAGTAAACCTTCACGTAGTCCCCGCCATGGTCGGCGGGAACGAACAGGTACAAATCGTCGGCGTCCGTGGGAGAGAAAATCTCGAGCGTTTCGATCAGATCGCCGGATGGCGTTCGCAACTCCACATGGAGACGCGCCGTGCTGGAGCCGGTACCGCTGGTGTCGAGCTGCACATGGATCTCGTGGGACGTGAAGCCGGTCGGAACGAGGACCTCCTGGTTCAGCCAGGCTGTCGAGCTGCCGGTGAACTCCGCGTAGGCGACGGGCGACGGCACGATCGTAACGTTTGATTTGAACCACGCACAGGTCCAGTTCTGAAAGTAGTTGTCGTAGAGGAGCTGGTCACACGGGATCTGCGGCCCCCAATTGCATTCCACCTTCGAGCAGGTCGCGTAAACGGGGAAATTACTGGTGATCGCGATGAGGAGCACGACCACACACTTCGAGAACAGAGATACATTCATAAGCGAATCCTTTCCGGCGTTCTTTCGGTCGGAGTCCGCGCGGATTCCGAGGAGTAATCTACGTCTGGCGCAACGTCGCGCGACTCACATGCAGGCAGGCCGTGCGCCGCGCTGCCGTAGCCACGAGGGCCCTGGCCGCGCGGGTTAACCTCTGGACCGTTAGCCCGATGAAAAAAGGAGGCCGCCGTTCGGCGGCATCGATTGATGCTGGCCAATGGCTATCCGGACGATCGGCGCCTAATGTTCTCACGAGATCAACAACATGTTGGGGGCCATCATGATCATCAATATCAGCCGGCTTCAGCTCAAGAGCAGCTTTTGTTTGCAACGCGCGTTCGAGCGGGCAGGTTGCAGTTGAGTCGGGCGGCGTAAGGACGAACTACTTCTTGGCCAACGTTCAGCGGTTCGGCTGGATACCGGTGTCCGATCCGGGCCACCTCGCATCCGTCGGCATCCAGCGCTTGCCAACATGTCGGGTATGATGTAATGTCATACGCATGGGGCGAGCTAAGATCGCGATAACTGTTGACGAACACGCGTTGGAGGAATTGGATCGCCTGGTGCGAGACGGTGTCTACCCGAACCGTAGTCAAGCGATTGAGGCTGCAGTGAAGGAACGCATCGAGCGTGTCCACCGCATGCGGCTTGCGCGAGAATGTGCGAAGCTCGATAAATCCGAGGAGCAAGCGCTTGCAAACGAAGGTTATGCGGGGGAGAGTGAGTGGCCCGAATACTGAGAGGCGATATCGTCTGGGCAGAACTGAATCCAGCTGTCGGCAAAGAACAGTCTGGCAAAAGACCTGTTGTAATTCTGAGTCACGATGTGTTCAACGAGCGCTCGGGTACGGTCATCGCCGTAGCGGTCAGTAGTGCGGAACCTCGCGCCGGGTTTCCCCTCACTGTCGAAATTACATCGGCGAAGCTTCCGAAGCGTTCATGGGTAAAGATTGCTCAGATCCGCACGCTGTCGGTTGAGCGTCTCGAAGGAAAACTCGGACGAATTTCACCTGAGGAACTCGAACGCATCATCGAAGGCCTAAACGAAATCATCGCGGGCTAACTCGAGGTAGAACCCGCCGCGGCCCGGCTTCGGCCCGCCGGCCGAGCCGGCTCGGAAAATCAAAAACTGCACGGCGTCACGCCGCCTGCATCGCGCTCTTCACATGCAGGCATGCGGCGTGCCGCGCTGCCGTAGCCACGAGGGCCCTGGCCGCGCGGGTTAACCTCTGGACCGTTAGGCGGACATCGATTCCGGCGGTTGCACTTTTCCCCCGCCGCCCGACGTGCACTGCTCAAGCATTTCCCGGTGGGGAAGGCATGCTCGCAGCATCTGTGGATTGATTTCGATCCGAACCGAAGGCCGACGGTGAAAATGTGGCTACTTCGCGGCGACTCAGAATGTGACCAAAGGCCAAGTTTCACGGCATCGCGACCATTGTTCAGCCAAACGGTGTTCATTCGGTAGACACTCGAGCCGACAGTTTCGTAAGGCAGATATGAAGAAGTCGCTCACTGTCGCCCTCTTTGTCTTCATTACCGCCGAATCTCACGCTCTGGACATCACCAACTTCAAGCGTGTCTTGCTGCCCGTTCTGAGTAAAGACGTTCTTGCTGGTGCGACGTATTCGTATGTCACGTCTGTTCAGGCGTTTGCAAGTGACAGTATCAAATACTACCCGGCGCCGACGACAACTGGAGCACCAGCGATCGGAGGCATGGGTGCCGACGACGTCGTAATGCCTATTTGGTGGCCTGCGGGAGACAACTCGTCCCACGGAAGGATTCTGTTTGTCGATCCGGACTCAGCAGACGCTCTTTCACTCGACTACTCCATGCGGTACTTCAGTTCCCCCTCATCCGTCAAGGCGGGGCCATCCTCACCAGTCATGCTGCCAGTCGTCCGAGAGCCCGACTTCAAAGTGGGGCGCACAGGGATCAGCGGCATAACGATTACGCCCGTTTATACCCCAGGCCGGCCGCTGGGATATTACTTGGGCTATTTGGAGGAAAGCTATCGCCTAAGAATCTACAGCATGGATGAGCCAATTGCGGTTAGGTTGAAGCTGCAATTCACTGCGTTGTGGTTAACCCCACTTCCGCCGGCGAACCCCTCGCCGAATTTGCCAACCCAAGAACGTGTCGTGTATGTTGTGTCGCGAGACGTTCAGGACGCCACATATCCGTACTACTTCGATGCGTCCCTCTCAGATTTGTTCAACTTGTGCCCACAGCTAACTCTCGATCCTTGCTTGATTGGCGCGGCGTCTCTCACGGTCGAACCACTTGAGTCCTCGCGACGATATTGGTGGTTTTTGAGCGCAAACTATCATGATGGTCGTATCGGCATCAGAGCTCCGCGCTGATGGGCAGTCATCAACAATCACTGTCCGCCGCCTAACTCGAGGTAGAACCCGGCGCGGCCCGGCTTCGGCCCGCCGGCCGAGCCGGCTCGGAAAATCAAAATCTGGACGGCGGCGCGCGGCCTGCATCGCGCGACTCACATGCAGGCAGGCCGTGCGCCGCGCTGCCGTAGCCACGTGGGCCCTGGCCGCGCGGGTTAACCTCTAGACCGTTAGGCGGACAGCAGATCGCTACGCTTTCACGTTTCCGCCACCCAATCCCGCCTCCATGCAACACATTCGGTAAGTGGAGGGGCGAGAGGGGAAGGAGGCCGCCTCACGGCGGCAACCGTGAAAGCTGGCCAAAGGCAGCTTGCTCGCTTGTCTCCTTCGGTAGTCCCGTCAGGCGGGGCATCAGGAGACATTAGCTATCATCGTCGAGCATCCGAGCGATACCCGCCAGCGTTCGACACGCATCGAGGATTCGCGTAGTCGGTACCGTTTCACGCCCGAGGAACTGGACGTGAACATGTCCTCGTTCTTGTTCGTCAATGCTAATTCCGCCACGAATGAGGGGCGCTATCGTGCGCGCTACGGTCGAGGTCTTTACACGCAAATCCATCAGACAGAGCGTACGTTTGCCGACCTCGGAACGAGGTATGCCAGGTGCAATCTCGCGTCTCGTAATGAGGCGCCTCAAGTTCCGAAGCTCCTCTATTATGAATTCGTCGCTCGAGATACTCTTGGTTGCGAGCTTTGCTACCGTGAACGCACCGAAGTGCTTGAGGAATGGCGTGTATGACGTATCCTCCCTGGATTTCTTGTACGTTCCTGCGAGCTTGTCAATTAGGGTTTGCTTGAATTCAATTATTTGTCCGAAGCGTAGGTCCCGCGGGTATTGAACGTGCTCGATTGGCGCGGTGTCGAAAGAGTAAGAGGTTTTGTCATCCTTGACAATGATTGTGGGTTTGTCAAACGCCAAACGCATCCCTAACTCAAACATCACATTGGGATTCTTACCACTAACGTCGCAAACAACTACTGGATTCTCGTAGATGTTCTGAATAATCCGCTTCTGGATAATTCCAATATCATCGGCATCGCTAACCAACCTCGGCTCGAAACCGGCAGCTTCAATCACTTCAGTCAAAATACTGCGGACATCTAACCAGTGAGCCTCCGAGCAATTGTCGATAGTCGAAATCGGCATGATGATTCCACAAACTGGAAGGGCATTTGTGGAGGTTGCCGTGGCGCTGGTCCTGTTGCGTGATCCACGCTTGGATTTTTTTTCGGTGCTCGGGTTCCGCTTTCCTGCCTTATTCCGCGTCGCCATTGCCGTTTCCTCACGCGGCCGCTTTAACAGGCATCGTGCGCCATGTCAAGCTCCGGTAGCTCCAAACGCTCTGGCAGAAGGTCTTTCGATCCAGCCGCCTAACTCGAGGTAGAACCCGGCGCGGCCCGGCTTCGGCCCGCCGGCCGAGCCGGCTCGTTTAGCGGTATCTGAACGGCGTCACGCCGCCAGCATCGCGCGCTTCAAATGCGGGCAAGCGGCGTGCCGCGCTGCCGTAGCCACGAGGGCCCTGGCCGCGCGGGTTAACCTCTTGACCGTTAGGCCGACCAGATCCCTACATCCGCACGTTCCCCCGCCCACACCGCGCCTGGTGGCGTGATCAGCGTCAGCAGGGCAGGTATCGCGGTTCATCTCTCTTCATCTACCCGCTCCGTCGGCGAAATTCTGGGTGACGATCGGAACCGATGCGGTACCCCCTCGACAGGCTATCAATCAGCACCGTTGCCGCCGTACAACCACTTCTCGAAAAATAGATCTTGCGGCCGCACCTGTTTTCCGATCACGAAAGACCATGTCTCGAACGGCTGTCGTTTTGGCTCGGTTCTTTTACCGATTCTATGTGTAAACCAAGTGTGATGCACCACCGAAGAGTTACCAAACCTATACGTCGTGCAGCCGACCAGAAACAGCTCCACAGACGGCTCCTTTCTACCCGAAACAGCAACGCTTGGAGCGATATCTGCCGGAGAGATCGGTTGGAAATCGGTCACATATTGCGGGATCTTATCGCCTGGAAAGAGAGTATTGCTGCTGCCGATTAGTTCAACAGCCGATTTGCACATCGTGGTCGTCATTTGTTTGAAACGCTCCGAGGCGTCGACCGAAATCCTCGGGCTTCCAAACATGAGAATCGAGGAAGTCCTAACATCCGTCGCGACCGAACGACCAGTATTGGTCAACCACAGTCTGGCAGTGGTGTAGACCGCAATCGTCTCGCGGTCCTCGGATGAGTTCGCGGTTGCAATCTCGCGCGGTGTCGGCCGGGAGCCTGACTCAATGGCCATGAACTCCACCGGACCTGTCGCGGATGGGGTGACTTGTATCCACGCGCGATCTGTAATCTCCAATTGCTGAGCGCTTGTGAGGGCGACACGCTGGGCGGCTTCCGCGTTAACACTCGCAGCTCCGGCCATCGTTCTATTAGCCTCAGCGACCGCTCTAAGCGATTCGGCTTGGCTGGTCATCGCGGCCACTTGGCGTTGCAGTGAATCGACTTGCGTATGTAGTGACTCGGCTTGGCTGCGTAGTGATTCCGCTTCGCCGGCAGCCACAACAGCTTGCTGCTTGTTCGCAGTTGCCATCGCCTGTAGGGAAGTCGCTTGATTCTCTAGAATTCGAAGCTGTCGTTCTGTAGTCTTGTCGGATTCTACGGCCGATCGCTCGGCATCGGTCAATTGCCTTTCCATGACCTGCGTTTGGTGCTGCATCAACCGTGTCTGTTGTTGCATCACTCGCCACTGGTCACGCAGAAGGTAGTAGCCAAACACGCCATACACAGCCAGCACCGCCGCAAAGACAAATTCACCAATGTCCTTGATATTCGAAATGCGAAAACTGCGTAGGTCGTTTTCTGAACCGGGCACGTTATAGCTTCTCCACGACCATGATATCTCTAAGAGATCGCAATCTTCAGCAGCGCGGCCTAACTCGAGGTAGAGCCCGGCGCGGCCCGGCTTCGGCCCGCCGGCCGAGCCGGCTCGTTCAGCGGCACTTGAGCGGCGTCACGCCGCCTGCATCGCGCGCTTCAAATGCGGGCATGCGGCGTGCCGCTGCGGCTTCGGAACGTGGGCCCTGGCCGCGCGGGTTAACCTCTGGACCGTTAGGCCGGCCACGATCTCGCAGCCGCACGTTTCCCCCGCCCAACCCGGGAACCCACACGACATTCTTGTCAAAGCGTGAAGGCGAAGGGGCAAAAGGAGGCCGCCTCACGGCAGCATCTTGATTGCTGGCCAGAGGCAGGTTGCATGTTCGCATTCCTCGGAAACAGCGCACAGATCGCATTCGGTCGCAAGCCCTGCGGCCGAAGTCGACGTTAGGGCGACATGATTTTCGCAGCCGCACGTTTCCGCCGCCCACCCCTTATAATCCCGTAAGGCGTCAGGCTAATTCGCAAGTCGACACACGCAAAGAACGCCTTCGCTGACACTCAGGTGCAACGAACTTGGGGACAAGGCAGAGCGCGTGCCCGCTATGGCTCTCGGCACCCGTATGCTCACGGAGGTCAAACGTGGAACTTGTTCATCTGCAAACTATAGTCGAAGGCTTGGACTCCCTTGCGGCGATCGAGCGTGAACATCCAGCGCTTGGCGCACAACTCTTCAAATTTGTGAACGATGTCAGCGAGTGTTGCGGCCAGGCTTACTCACGTCTCGACACGGCGCTCGCCACCGTTCGCAGCCTCCCTTCGCGACCATCGTCGCACGACATAGACGCGGTCTTGCGAACCCTCGCTGACGTACCTAACAGTCAATGGTTTCGGGACGTCACTGGTATTTGTGACCGATTGGCGGGACTCGCGACCGGCTTTGGTCCAGCGATAACCAAGCAGATCCGATACACGAGCCCTTTTGGCGATCATTGGGCCGATTCTTCTGCTCACCCAGATGCACCACGCTACGCAGCGCACTACAAGATTGCGCCACTTCTCTCACTTCTCGAGCAACATGAGCGCGAGTTGAAGGATGACCTCCGCAAGGCCGTAGCCACTCTACAGACCAAGCTTGGTCCAGCGAAGGACACGCAGAATGTGGAGGACGCCAGGCGATACGCTCTAGACGTTCACGGGGAGATCACGCGCAGTCTGGATGAGATCAGGAAGCTGGCGATCCAAATTCAGGCAGGCTCATCGCAAGGAGCGTCCGTCATACTTAGCGCGGCCGACATTGCTGAAGGCGCACTACGGCGCCCCGAGCGTGTGCTCTTGCTGAACATGTTCTTCCTCATAACTGTCGTCGCCGCTGGTGCCGCTGCGTTTCAGTTCGTACGAGCTTATCAATTTGTGCTGATAACCAGCTTTGCTCTTACCGCGGTCCTGGTAGTGAACGCCTTCTACCTTCGCACTATCGACAAACTCAAGGAGGAGAATTTTCTAAAGCTGATACAGCTCGCCCTACTCAAATTCTTCGCGCCCCTGACACGGCGCAAGGAGAAGTAGTCCGCTGCCTGCACCACGTAGGGCGGCCTAACTCGAGGTAGAACCCGGCGCGGCCCGGCTTCGGCCCGCCGGCCGAGCCGGCTCGCTCAGCGGTACGTAGGCGGCGTCACGCCGCCTGCATCGCGCACCTCAAATGCGGGCATGCGGCGTGCCGCTGCGGCTTCGGCACGCGGGCCCTGGCCGCGCGGGTTAACCTCTGGACCGTTAGGCCGACCACAATCCTTCGACTGCACGTTTCCCCCACCCACACCGCGCGCTGGCATGATCGGCGTCAGTATGGGGGGTTCCCACCACTTTTCATCTTCTCAGCTGCACAAATTGCTGGTCCGCAGCAACCTTTTGACTGACTTGCGCGGGTAGCGGATTTACAATCCGATATCTTTGATACAGGCACCGATGTGCGACGTGGGCCGCATTCACTCGTACGTGTGACATATGAGGAGAGATCATGCAGCGTTGGGAAATCAAGAGCCACTGGGTTCCGGTAGATATACACAGAACGACCGTGCCGACACCGTCAGAAAACTTTGGCACGATCGACGTGGAACCGCGTTGGAAAGACAGTTTTCAAAAAGCGTGGAAAGAAGCGGAGCATCTGGCGGATGAGGGTTGGGAGTTGGTCTCGGTGGCTGCAGAAACGTGTGCTCGGGTCACGGCTGGCGAGCGAGACGGCATGGCCGTGGGAGTGGGTTCTTCGTACACCGCTGGCTACATGCTTGCGTTTAGAAGACCTAAATCGTAGTGTTTCGGTGGCACGCTTCACGTTTATTGCGGGTACACATTCGAGCCCCTGCGTCGCTTGAAGCTCCACATCCTCCGTGCCAGTGCGGTTCGTTGTCCGATCGTTACGTCTTTCAGTGCACAAAACGGATGTCCAGACTTTTCGTCGGTGTGAGCGCTAGATTGAACAGCTCCGCGAGTTAGGGGGTGCCACATCATTGTCGGTGGCGTGAGCACAGCACGGACTGCAGACGGGCGACAGACTGGACGGGCCGAGGGTGGAGGTGTGATCGTAGCTTCCACCTGGCAGGCAACGAGCCGGTGATGTCGAACGGTGATGCCGATGGGGCGAAGTGGAGCGGATCATGCCCTTGGGGCTGTGGCGCCGAGTAAGATATCAAGATGTCGGATAGCGAAAGTGACCAGCCGGGTGTCCCGCCGCACCTCTCGATTGAGCAACCATACCCAGAGGTCAACATGGCGAGCGCTCAGTCGATTGAGTCCGCTGTATTCGAACCAGAGGTTCGCGTCTGGTCACCACTCACAGTTGGAGTCTATGCGGTCGTACTCGCGTACCCATGTGCATTGATGCTGGCTGTTAGAAACTGGAGAGCACTGCGGCAGCAGAACCGAATCTGGCCGCACGTGATCGGAGCTCTTGCCGTCACGTTGCCTCTCGTCGTCCTCATGGCTATGAACGCCAGGATCGCACGACTCTTCTCCTTCGGCGTGAATGTGTCAGCATTTGCATATCTGCGAGAGAAACTCCGATCGGACATCGCAGAGTTCAAGAGATCGCATCCAGCGGCGGTAGTAAGTACGAGGCCGTGGTATAGCGCGTTAGGATGGGTTCTGTTGGCATTCGTCATTGTTTTGGCGATAGCTGTACCGATTGGATTGCTTCTTGACGTGTTCGGAATCGGTGAATAGGCATCGACAAGCAGCTCCGCGGCCTAACTCGAGGTAGAACCCGGCGCGGCCCGGCTTCGGCCCGCCGGCCGAGCCGGCTTGTTCAGCGGTATTTGAACGGCGTCACGCCGCCTGCATCGCGCGCTTCAAATGCGGGCACGCGGCGTGCCGCGCCGCCGTAGCAACGTGGGCCCCGGCCGCGCGGGTTAACCTCTAGACCGTTAGGCGGACCGATGAAGGAGGCCGCATTCGCGGCATCTATCGATGCGGCCAACGGCCTAGAATGTTCGATTCTCGCCCGCTGCACGGCGCGTTAGGCAGGATCCCGGAATCCGACGTAGAATCAATGCGAGATTGATATGGACTGGCATCCTCACATCACCGTCGATCCGAACGTTTGTCATGGGCAAGCCTGTGTGACCGGCACGAGGATTCTCGTGTCCGTCGTGCTCGACAATCTAGCGGCCGCCGTTCCATCCGACGAAATTCTCCGCAGCTACCCACGCCTGACTCAGGAAGGGATTCAAGCCTGCATCGCCTACGCCGCGGATCTCGCTCGAGAAGAAGTCGTCGGTCTCCCCGCATAACGACGGAATGAATTTTAAGGTCGACGAGAATCTCCCAGACGAGTTGGCGCAGCTTCTGCGGGACTCCGGCTGGGACTGTCGAACAGTGGTCGAGCAGCAACTTGGCGGGGTTGACGATCCCACCGTTTCAAGAGTCTGTGACGAAGAGGACCGCATACTCGTTACCTTCGATCGCGGCTTCGCAAATATTAAGAACTACCCTCCCGCGCATCATGCAGGAATCATCGTGTTCCGCCTGAAGAGCCAGGACAAACCACATGTCTTGGCCGTCAGTGCCCGTCTTGTCCAGGCGCTGCGTGAGCGAACTCTTCGCAATGAGCTGTGGATCGTTCACGAAAATCGAATACGCATTCGGTTGCCCGGATGACCATTTAATCGCCTCGAACCATTCGCGCCATTCCGGTTTATGCGCGTGGCCCCTACGCGAAATTCTTCAGGACGCGGTTCTGTCGCGTCGGTTGCCTGCGTTTTCCGTCGACCAACAGCAGCAAGAATGTGTAATCGGCAAACAGCCGGCCGCCTAACTCGAGGTAGAACCCGGCGCGGCCCGGATTCGGCCCGCCGGCCGACGCTCGTTAGAATCAAAATCCCACGGCGGCGCGCGGCCTGCATCGCGCGACTCACATGCAGGCAGGTCGTGCGCCGCGCTGCCGTAGCCACGTGGGCCCTGGCCGCGCGGGTTAACCTCTAGACCGTTAGGCCGACCACAAATCCTCCGGCTGCACGTTTCCCCCACCCATGCCACGCCTCTGGCATGATTCAGCGTCAGTACGGAAGGCGCCCTTGCCCGACCATCTTCCTCTCACCGGTGCCCTGCCGCGACTTGCCTTTAGGGCAGACGAACGACGCCGCGGCCGATCGGGTTACCGTTCGTCACTCAAAAAATCAACGTAGAATGTGCGGGTGCTGCCGTTCGAACTGTTCGTGTTCGCGACGCCAGTCTCCCGGCAGACGCACAGGAAACGAAAGCGGCGAGATTGGCGCGAAGTAATTCGTGAAGAGGCACTTGTGGTGCGGCCGGTCGGCGAAAGCGCAGTTGCGGAACCTATCCGAGTCCGCGTCGGTTATTACTTCCGCGGCGGATCATTGGACGTTGACAACATTCTGAAGGCGATTCTGGATGGCTTGGAAGGTGTTGTGTATACGGACGACAACCTCATCATGGATCTAATCGTGAGCAAGCGGTCGCTGGACGAATTTGTCAGATTAGAAGTCTCGGCCGCCTTCGCTCGCGCACTCGCGACAGGCGCCGACTTCGTACATATTGTCGTCGATAGGCCACTCGAAATCGAGGTCCTGAAATGACACAAGCAGAACTTGAAACTGTAAAACTCGAACAACTTGCTTCAGAATATCGGCGCAAGGGGTATGAAGTCGTCATTCATCCTCATCCACCAGACTTGCCGCAATTCCTGTCAACCTTCCAACTTGACATGATAGCGACGTCCCGCAAGGACAACGTAGTGGTTGAGATCAAGTCATCAGCAGATCTGATTTCCGACGTAATCGTAAGATTGGCGGAGGCCATTGAAACGCAGGCTAGATGGAGACTTGAGATTGCAGTCGTTAATCCGACGACAGCCCAGGAACTTCCCGTTTCAGGCGAACTCGTACCCGATGCACAGGTTCAGTCCCTGCTTCGTGAGGCTTTGGATTTGAAGCGTGAGCAACGGTACGAAGCTGCAACCATCGTCGCGTGGTCTGCGGCCGAAGCGATCTTGCGCCGGCTAGCGCAGGAGAATGGAATCGAGGCGGAGCGGAAATCATCTGATACGGTTCTTAAGCAGCTCTATGCTTCCGGTCTTATCGATCCGGGGCAGTACGAAAGCTTTGCGCGCGCCATGCAATTTCGAAACGCTTTTGCTCACGGATTCGCAGCCAGCGTTGCTCCAGACGCTATTGAACAGTTTATTCACGACGTCGAGAACCTCAGGTCAAACCGCGCGGCCTAACTCGAGGTAGAACCCGGCGCGGCCCGGCTTCGGCCCGCCGGCCGAGCCGGCTCGGAAAATCTAAACCTGCACGGCGGCGCGCGGCCTGCATTCGCGCGACTCACATGCAGGCAGGCCGTGCGCCGCGCTGCCGTAGCCACGAGGGCCTTGGCCGCGCGGGTTAACCTCTGGACCGTTAGGCCGACAACGAACCTCGGGGCCGCACGTTTCCCCCACCCAACCCACGTCGTGAGCACAATCTCGGTGAGTTTGTCGCGCCGGGTGGCGTCGCGGTCTGTCCTCGCGATCGTTGATGTCGTCAGCAGTCTCTCGAAGCGTATGTTAGGCGCGATGAGCTCCGTTGAGAATGTTAAGATGTTGGTCCGTTAATGTCGGCGGACGCCTACGAATACGACGTATTTATCAGCTTCGCTAGCAACGATCAGGACTTGGTGCGTCCTCTCTGGCAAGACCTTACCACCAGTGGCCTTCGCGTTTTTTGGTCGGATTCCTCGCTGCGCGATAGCGTGGGGAGTTCTTGGTTCGACGTCATTCAGCGCTCCGTAATTCGGAGTCGACACCTTGTTGTGGTTTTCACACCCTCAGCGCTGAAATCAGAATGGGTCAGACGTGAGTACGTGGCATTTTTTAGCCACTACTACCGACCTCCCGGGCGGCTTCTCATTCCAGTTATCGCTGGGCAATGCGACCTCAATGATCTGCCGCTTTTCCTTCGCGAATTGGAGAGCTGTCGTCTTGATGCGAACGCTGCAAAGCGGCTGATACGATTATTGGGTGGCATCGATGTTGAGGCTCTCCGAATCCAACTCGCGGAGCGCGATGACGAAATTCGCGGCCTGCGGATGGAAAGGGATTCCTTGCAAGTGCGTGTGTCAGCATTGGCACAACGCGTGGCCAGCGACGGGGCGTCGCGCAGTCGCGAAATGGAACTGGACCGCACGGAACGCACGAAGCTTCTATCCAAGGTGCAAGAACTCGAACGCAGCATCAATGATGGCAGCGGCGCTGCTTCAACAGCGGCATTACCCTCATCGCCGTCACATCCAAACGTGCCACGTGCAGGACCCAGAGATACAGCGGGGGGTGGAGAAAAGTCTTGGATAAGCGAAGGCGGCAAGGTGTACTTGGTAGCGACGATCATTAACGTTATCCTCTTGAGTGGGCTAGGTCTTCTCGAGCCGCCTGATTGGAGGATTCCACCATCGCTCTTGTTGACCGTTGTTTTTGGCACTGGGCTTTTGTGGTTTGTGGCTGGAGCGGTCTCATATCGCAAATCACGTGGAATCTTGTGGATTAGCGCCCCCGCGACAGCGGTACTTTGCATCGGAGCAGTGGTTGGCGGAGTCGACGGCTATATCCTAGCGATTGTCGCGGATGGTCTGGTTGCGGTAATCGGGCTCATGCTCGGAAGCCTTCAGAAAGCTGCGTATGGGACGGCCTAACTCGAGGTAGAACCCGGCACGGCCCGGCTTCGGCCCGCCGGCCGAGCCGGCTCGTTCAG
>Ga0070672_100001450_pt1 | contig 14684 bp, 12 predicted proteins | sample KBSM13metaG_FD_66151 | JGI IMG/M metagenome (GOLD analysis project Ga0070672, IMG submission 66151) | Miscanthus rhizosphere microbial communities from Kellogg Biological Station, Michigan, USA - KBS M1-3 metaG | ecosystem: Host-associated > Plants > Roots > Rhizosphere > Soil ... | reverse complement strand
GGCAGCCGTTCGATCAACGCGTCGTGCAGCTCGGGGAAGTAGCGATCGAGCGGACGGAGGTCCCGGCTCTGAATGTACACGTCGTCCTTCGTGCGGAACACGATGGCCCGGAAGCCGTCCCATTTCGGCTCGAACAGGAAGCCGTCGCCTTCGGGGATCGCGTCAACGAGCTTGGCCAGCATCGGCTCGATGGGCGGCGCTGGAATCATGGATTCACGTCTGCGCTTACAGGTAGCTCAGAAGCGGTGACCGGTTTCGTGATTTGACGCCGGCGAACCATCGGCAGACGAAGTACATCGTGATGACGACGGCCGCCCAGATGACATACACGACCCATAAGTCGTAGCCGTACCCCGGAGGATAGCCCACGGAAATCGGCAGCGATGGCGGCACGTTGAAGATAAAGTCGAAACGGCCGTACCGCGACCACGCCATCGCCAGTCCGATGAAGTGAATCACATACCAATGGACGATGTAGTAGAAGAGCGGCACGCGTCCGAAGACGAGAAGCGGATTGCGAACGCTCACCGACAGTCTGTCCAGGGCAGCAAGCGCAAGAATCGCCGGCCCCAGCGTCATCAGGAGGAAGTCGAGCGACGGCGGATATTTCGTGACGCGCAGGAACGACAGGAGCGTCGTGACCGCGCCCGACTGCCATGCCCACGGGCTCGGATCACCGTAGCCGTTCAGGCCGCGCACGACGAAGAAACCGACGGTCAGCGCCGTGCCGATCAGCAGCAGGAGCCGTCGCCGATCCGGCGCCTCCATGACGCGTCCGAAACAGTAGCCTGCCGACATCACCGCCACCCAGGGCACGAGCGGATAGATCACCATCGCCGTGTGATCCTTGCCGAGCTGAATTGCCGAAAAACCGACATGCAGGATCTGCCACAGCCAGGCGAACGATCCAAACTGATCCGGCTGGAGTGCATCGAGAGTGTTGTGACCTGCGATGGTCGCCAGGCTGACGGCGAGCAAGACACCCCACGGCAGCTTTCGCAGCATCGACAGCGCAACCATGGACCATCCGATCGCCCAGATGACCTGCCAGATCACGTACGTGTAGGAGAGATTGAAGAACACAGCCAGTTCGACGAACGTCATCTCGACGACGACCAGCCACAGGCCGCGGGTCAGGAGAAAACGGCTGACTGTTGATGGATCTTTCCGCCGCATCGCGAGATAGGCGCTCGTGCCGGCGAGAAAGACAAAGACCGGCGCGCAGAAGTGGGTGATCCAGCGCGTGAAAAACAGGAGGACGGTGGCCTGCGTCGGATCGTCGGGCGCAAACCGCGCCGCATCCACGTGAAAAAAGTCTCGGATGTGGTCGAGGGCCATGATGATCATGACCAGGCCGCGAAGGATGTCGAGCGACTGGAGCCGCGGTTGCGCGGCAGGCAGCTGGAGGCGAGCAGGTTCGACAGGTTGAGCGGTGATCACGCGAGCGAAGGGTGGTGCCTGAGGAGGGAATCGAACCCACACGCCGGGTGACCGGCGGGAGATTTTGAGTCTCCTGCGTCTGCCAGTTCCGCCACTCAGGCCCTTGATCAGTCTAGCCGACCTCCCAATCCGTACGCGCGAGGGGTCCCTGGATATCGGGAATTGGAAGTTCGGAGTTCGGCAGGGGCATACTGATCCGCGTGAACAATCTCTACATACTCTTTGCTGTTGCCGCCGGCGCCGGTGTAGCCTCGCAGGCCGTCATCAACGCGCGGCTGCGCTTCATTCTGGGCGCACCTGTCTGGGCGGCGACGGCACAATTCGTGGTTGGTCTGGTCCTGTTGATTCTGTTCGGTGTGCTGAGCCGGCAGGCGGTGCCAGCGGTGGCAGACGTGGCGCGGGCGCCCTGGTGGATGTGGACGGGCGGACTGTTCGGCGCGCTCTTTATCCTGATGGCCGTGGTGGCGACGCCAGCTCTTGGCGCCGCCCTCATGCTCGCTGCGAGTATCGTCGGGCAGCTGGGTGCGGCGCTGCTGATCGATCATTACGGCCTGTTCGGCGGAACCGTCATTCGAGTCAGCCCGACGCGCGCGATCGGCGTCGCACTACTCGGACTCGGTGTGGTTCTGATTCGTTGGAAATGATGACCGCTACGGATCGGCAATTTCTCTTCGACCTGCGCAAGGCGCTGCTGCACTTGCACAAGACGCTGCTCGACTGGGAACGGGCCGCGTACGAGCGCATTCACGGGCGAGCCTCGGCAAGTGAGCTGCTGAAGGCGATTGTCGAGGATCCGCAGTTCGGCTGGCTCCGTCCGATCTCGGAGCTCATCGTCCAGATCGATCAGACCGTCGATACCGAGCTGCCGGAAAGCGGCGCCGAAGTCGAGGCAATTGTCGCCCGGGCCCGGACGGTCACTGCGGCGGACGAAGCGGGACCACCGCACGCGCAGCGTTACCACACCGCACTGCAGGAACATCCCGATGCGGTGTTCGCGCATCGGGATGTTACGAGTGTGCTGAAGACTCGCGCGAGCTAGGGTCCGCGCGTTCCTGAGCGGCCGCGGTGTCGTGCCGCCGGCCCAACCACCATCCGTTCACGGCCCAGACTGCAGCTGCGACGGCGCCCACGATGGCGATTGTCTGTGTGCCGAATCCCATGGCGCGGATGCCTTTGTCGAGCTGCGCGAAGAGCGCGTCTGCACCGCGGTAGACCGGCACATCGACGAAGTTCTTGGCTTTGTACTTCGTCTCCTTGTCGAGTGCACTCCACAACATCTCGCGGCCCGGCCGGACGAATGCGAACTGGCCAAAGCGCCTGGTGACGATCGACACGACGACCACCGGCAAGGTGCTCCATGCCGCCAACGCGGCGAAGGCGACTGCGGTGACGACCGGCACGACGCTGAGCAGCGCGACGAGGCCGAGGCGCGACGCGATGAAGCCGGTGAGAAACAGCTGCGACACGATGGTCAGGCTCTGCACGATCCAGTCGAGACGCGCGAAGAATCGCGTGCGCGCGGCCGCGTCTGAAAAAGCGTCGCTGACCAGGCGAAGCTGCTCGAAATACAGGAACGTGTTCGCTGCGGAAATGAGGACGACGAAGAGCGTGATGCCAAGGACGTACGGTGATTTCAGCACGAGCGGCACACCGGCCCACATGCTGCCGCCGATGGCCCGGTCCTGTGCAGGGCGGCCGCCGGTCTCGACCGCCAGCGAATCGGACCTCCAGACGATGAGCAGCGCCTTCTGACACACGATGGCGAGCGCGAACAGCCCGGCACCAAAAAACAGGATGCCGCTATTGCCGATCCTGGACACCGCGAAGTCGGTGAACAGCGGACCGGCGAGCGCCCCTGCGGTCCCGCCGGCGGCGATGAAGCCGAACAAACGCTTCGTCTGATCGCTGCGGAACAGTTCCAGGAGGAAGCTCCAGAAGACCGAGATCGTGAACAGGTTGAGAACGCTGATGAAGATCCAGAAAAACTGGCTCAGTCGCAAACCGGGAGTCCCACCCCGAAACGCGAGCCCGACGATGGCCAGCGACACGGCGACGCCCGCATATGTCCACGGCAGGAACACGCTCCGGCGAAAGCGGGCGACGAGCCAGCCATAGACCGGGATGACAAGAATCGACGCGGCCGCGGTTCCAATCCAGAGGTTGGCAAGTCGATCGTCACCGATCAGCGTGCCGACCGTGTCGCGGACAGGCCTCACGGCGAAGAAGCCGGCCATGATGCAGAAGAACAACAGGAACGAGGCGATGACGGCTGGCGCTTCGTGGCGTTCAATCGCTGCGATCGAAGCCAGGATGCCACCACGTGTCGAGGGGCGTGCGGGCGGTCGGCTATGGTCAATCACTAGATAACCGGCCGGCTGAAGCCGCTAGGTGACCGGCGACGTGAGAGTGCGCGGCGGCGCGCTGGCGGGTTCGGAGCCGCGATCCGCCGACAGCATCGATCCCTGCCGCCGGCCGAGCCACAAGCCAAGCATGCCCCAGACAGCGGCGAGCGGCACGACCGCTGAGGCAAGCCCGATCAGTCCGAGTCCGAGCGGACCGAGCCAGACGGGAATCCACGCGCCGAGGAGGTCGCCGCCGCGGTAGACAAACGTATCGGTGACCGCCTTTGATTTGTATTTGTCTTCGCGGCTGACCACGGTGAACAGCGTTTCGCGCGCCGGCCGAGTGATTGCGCGTTGAATCGCTCGGAAGAAGGCGTCGAACACGATGAGCATGGCAAACGACGACGCGATCGCAAGACCGACGAAGCCGAGGGACGCCACGACGGGCAGCACCGTCAGGGCGACCGCCACGCCGAAGCGCTTCATCAGGTGCCCCGTGACCACGAGCTGCAGCAGGAGCGTGGCTGTCTGAGTGATCGTGTCGATTCGTGCCAGCGCGGTGGCGCGCAAGTCGGTGTCCTGTCCGAGCGCGGCCACCATGTTCAGGCGCGTGAAGTAAATAAACGTGGCCACCACCGTCATCAGCAACACGTACAGCGAGATGCCCGACAGGTAGCGCGATTGCAGCACGCGCCCGATTCCCTGCCAGGCGCTGCCACCGATGACCGCGCGATCGAGCGAAGCCGCCGACGCCGGAGCGCCTTCTGCCTGCACCGAAGGCTGCAGCCGCGTCACCAGCCAGGCAGCGAACACCCCGAGGCAGAGGAACGACGCCGACACGAGCAGGAGTGCCGCCGCGCCAAGCGGGCGTGCGAGCATGCTCGCGAGCGCCGGCCCCACGATGGCGCCGACAGTCCCCCCGACGGCGATCGCTCCGAACAGCCGTTTGCTCTGCTCGAGCGAGAAGCGGTCGGCCATGAGCGCCCAGAAGAGCATTGTGCTGAACAAGTTGAAGACGCTGTACCAGATGTAGAAGACGCGGCCGCTCACTTCACCCACGGCGCCGGGCACCATCTCGATGAGCACGTAGAAGCCGACCAGGCTGGCCGCGAAGAAGAGATACGTGGCAGCGATGAACACCAGCCGCCGGAAGCGGCTCACCAGCCATCCGAACATCGGGTTTACGGCGAGCGTGACGACTGCCGTGCCGATGAAGAGCCACCGGATGTTGTCGAGCCCGCTGCGCATGCCGATGGCATCGCGGGCCGGACGCATCACACCGATCGCGGTGAGGACGCAGAAGAAGTAGAACGCCGCCACCAGAAGCGGCGCGACCTCGCCCCGGCGCACGTTGAGAAAGCGTTGCAGAAAAGCCGTGACAGGTCCGGTGCGCTGGTCGATCACGATGGACTCCGGTTATTAATAAGGGTGCGACTATACAGCCATATGCCGACGACTGCGATATCTCCTCGACGCCTTCTCAGCCTGTTCATGATCGCCGCGGGGGTGGCGTCAACAGCGGTTGCCCAGACACTGCAGCCGTACCGTCAGATGGTGGTCGTCACGGCGGCGACCACGCCCGTCGAGATGGGGACCGTGACGCGAACGCTCACCGTGATCACGCGCGAGCAGATCGAGGCGCTTCCGGCCCATTCGATTGCCGACGTACTTCGGTTGACGGCGTCGATCGACGTTCGGGCGCGTGGCATTCGTGGGATGCAGACCGACTTCGCCGTCCGTGGCGCGAACTTCGGCCAGGTGCTCGTGCTGGTGGACGGCATGCGTCTGAACGACGCACAGTCGGGCCATCACAACGGCGATATTCCCGTGGCCCTCGACGATGTGGAACGGATTGAGATCCTGCATGGGCCTGGCTCGGCGCTGTTCGGGGCGGATGCGTTTGGCGGGACCGTAAACGTGGTCACACGCAGGAACGTTGAGCGGCCGACGGTGCAAGTGCAGGGCGGCAGCTTTGGTCTGGCAAGCGGGCGCGGCGCAGCTGGATTCGAGCAGGGCTCTCTGCGCCAGACGTTTGGCGTGGCATCCGAGAGGTCGTCCGGATTCATGTACGACCGGGACTACGCCAGTGTGATCGCGCGCGGCCGCACGTCTGTCGGCGAGAAGTCGAGCGTGTCGGTTGCATTCCTGCGTAAGGAGTTCGGCGCGAACAATTTCTATGGCGGGAATGCGCCATCCCGGGAGTGGACGAATCAGACACTGTTCAGCGCTGATCACCAGTTCGGCACCCGTGCGGGTTGGGCCTTCACGGCGCGCGGCTCGTACCGCACGCATGGCGATCATTTCATCTTCAATCAGCTGAACCCCCAGTTGTCCGACAACCGGCATCGGACTCACGCCGTCCTTGGCGAGGTTGCCGCATCGCGAAGTGTCGGTACTGGCGCCGTTACGCTCGGCGTCGAGAGCGGAGGCGACTGGATCCGCTCAACCAACCTCGGCGACCACGATCTCGGTCGCGTCAGCGCGTTCGGAGAATGGCGTCATGCCATAGGCCGCCGCGTGCAGGTGGACGGTGCGGTGCGCGTCGACCGGTATACCCAGTTCGGCGCCTCGTGGAATCCCTCGGCAGGGATCGGCTGGTGGGTGAGTGACGCCGTTCGACTGCGTGCATCCGCCGCCAGAGCGTTCCGCGTGCCGACCTTCACCGAGCGCTTCTATTCCGATCCGGCCAACCTGGCTCGGGCTGACGTTGGACCTGAAACAGCGTGGGCAGGGGAGGGCGGCGCCGACGTGTTCCTTCGCGACGGCTGGATGGTGCAGGCGACGTTCTTCGGCCGCGCGGATTCAGACGTCATCGACTGGCTGCGCCCGACGGTGGCGGACCGGTGGCAGACCTACAACGTCAGAGACGTCGATACGCTCGGCTTCGAGCTCGGCGTCCAGAAGACGTTTGCGCGCGGCGCGTTCGTGAGCGCGCAGTTCAGCGGCGTGGACCTCGACGCGGCTGCGGTGACTCAGCTCTCCAAGTACGTACTCGACTACGCGCCGCGGTCATTCACGGCCGCGGGACTCCTGCCATTGCCAGGCGCATTCAGCGTCGCCCCTCGGATCGAGTACCGCCGCCGTTCGCGTCCTGCCGGCACCAGCGACTACGTTCTCCTCGACGCTCGAGTCAGTAAGCGCCTCAGTCGGCTGGCCGATCTGTTTGTTGAGGGATCGAATCTCCTCGATCGGGAGTATCAGGAGATCGCCGGTGTCAGCATGCCCGGCGCGACGGCCAGCATCGGATTGGCGCTTCGCGCGAGATAAAGAGTCTTTAACCACGAAGACCGCGAAGTATCGCGAAGTCCGCGAAGAAAAGTGATTCCCAAAACGAATTCTTCGCGGCCTTGCCATTGCAGGGTTCGCGTTCTTCGCGGTTATGCTTTTGCGAGCGGCTCCTGCTGCGTCAGGCAATGCAGAGTGCCAAGCCCCCACACCAGATCGACCGCGTGGATGCCGATCACGCGATGTGACGGCATCAGCTCGGCCAGCGTGTTCAGCGCGATTCGATCGTTTGCGTCGTTGAATGTAGGCACGAGTACCACGCCGTTGGCGATGTAGAAATTCGCGTAGCTGGCTGGAAGCCGTTCGCCGTTCATTGTGACCGGGCGGGGGAACGGCAGCTTCACGATACGGAGACGACCACCGTCGCTTGACCGGCGTGCGAGCTCGAGGCGGCGAACGTTGTCGATCGATCGCGCATGATTCTCGTCGGCGGGATCCTCCTCGACCGCCAGCACGACTGTGTCTCGGCTCACGAAGCGTGCGATGTCGTCGACGTGCCCGTGCGTGTCGTCCCCGACGCACCCCTCGCCCAGCCAGATCGTCTGCCGGATGCCGAGCCAGTCCGCGAACACACGTTCGTAGTCCGTCCGCGTGAGCCCGGGATTGCGGACCTGCGTGTCGCTCAGCAGCCACTCTTCGGTGACGAGAAGAAGCCCGTCACCGTTGACCTCGATGCCGCCGCCCTCGAGAACAACCCACCCCCGGCCATCGGGGCGCTGGGGCTGTTCCGTTGGGAGGCCGGTGATCCGCGCAATCGCCGGTCCGACGGCGGCGTCCAGCTTCCAGTTGTCGTACTTCGCCCAGCCGTTGAACACCCAGTCGACGAGCATCACCTTGCCAGCGTCGTCATGAACGGCTGTCGGCGCCGAGTCGCGAAGCCAGACCCGGTCCGTGGCCACGAGATGAAGCCGTGCACGATCCGCCGCGACTCCATGCGACGCCAGGACCTCCTGCGCCGCCGCCCGGACTTCGTCGGAGTGGCAAAGGATCTCGACCTGCTCGTGCGCCGAGAGCACACGCGCAATCTCGGCATAGACCCAGGGGATCGGCCCGAGCTTCCCCGGCCAGTCGGGCTCGTGGTGCGGCCAGGAGATCCATGTGGCTCGATGCGGCTCCCATTCGGCGGGCATTCGGAACCTGAACATGTGGCTGTTCACGCTTCCACGTTCTCCGTTCTCGGTTCGTGTTCAGAGTTCGGTTCATCGTTCGGTGTTCTGGTTCGGAACCTGAACACGAACCGAGCACCGAGCACCGGGAAGTGTGAACAGCTGATCATCCCAGGTAGCGATTGAGGATCGCGCCGTAGGCATCGACCCGCCGGTCGCGGAGAAACGGCCAGTTGCGGCGGATGGTCTCGATCAATGCGGGATCGCATTGGGCAACCAGGATCTCCTCCGATTCTCCTGCCTCGGCGACAGTGCGTCCGAACGGATCAGCGATGAAGGAATGGCCGAAGAAAGTGATGCCGTTTGTTCCCGGCTCTTCTTCGTGGCCGACGCGGTTGGGCGACGCGACGTAGACGCCGTTGGCAATGGCGTGGCTTCGCTGAATCGTCCGCCACGCCTCGACCTGCGCGCGTCCCCATTCATCCTTCTCGGCGGGGTGCCAGCCGATGGCGGTGGGGTAGAAGAGCACCTGCGCGCCGAGCAGCGTGGTGATTCGCGCGGCCTCGGGATACCACTGATCCCAGCAGATCAAAACGCCGATCGTCGCGTACCGTGTCTTCCAGACCTTGAACCCGTTTGCCTCGCCGGGCCGCTCGCCGTGGTAGTCGAGATGCCCGTCGCCAGGCGTGAAGTAGTACTTCTCGTTGAAGAGCGGGTCGTCCGGAATGTGCATCTTCCGGTAGATGCCGAGCATCGAGCCATCGGCGTCGATCACCGCGGCTGAGTTCCGGTAGACCCCTGCGGCCTGCTTCTCGAAGAGCGGGACGATCAGCACCACCGCCAGCTCGCGAGCCAGCTTCTGCATTGCGTCGGTCGTCGGACCGGGAATCGGCTCCGCCAGGTCGAAACGGTCCGACTGCTGCGACTTGCAGAAGTAGGGGGAGTTGAAGAGTTCCTTGAGGCAGATGATCTGGGCGCCACGCCCGGCGGCCTTCCGGACGAGCTGCTCCGCACGAGCCAGATTGGCCGTTGAATCGGCCCCGGCGTGGTCCTGAATGATCCCGACGGTGAATGGGCTGCTCACAACTCCATAGTGATATCATTTTTGTTTCGTGTCACTTAAGACCGGCAGCACACCCCTCGGACGTGAGGTGAGGGTCCCCGGCTCGGTCGCCAATCTGGGCGGTGGATTCGATACGCTCGGTGTGGCGGTTCAGCTCTACCTTCGAGCCAGGATCACCGACGTTCACGAGGACGGTGGGGCGAAGCTGGTGGTGACGAAGAGCACTCCGCCCGTCGATGGCGCGAACGCTCTGGAGAGGGCATTCGACGTAATCGCCGCGCGGACAGGAAGATCAGCCCCGACGGTCTTTGTCGAGGTGACGAGCGATGTACCGATGGCGGCGGGATTGGGCAGCAGCGCCGCCGCGACGGTCGCCGGCCTGCGCGTATTCGAGCGGGTAACCGGCCCGGTCGAGGATTCGGTTCTGCTCGGGGCCGCTACCGAGGTCGAGGGGCACGCAGATAACGCGGCGCCGGCACTCTTCGGTGGATTGAACTCCGTGCTGGACGTGAAGGACGCTGATCCCCTTGCGTTCCGCTGGGCGTGGCCGGACGACCTGTGTCTGGTGGTTGCGACACCGGCGGTCGGGTTGGCCACGGCAAAGGCGCGCGGGGTTCTACCGAACCAGATGCCGCGGGCGGACGCGATTTTCAACCTGCAGCGCGTGTTGTCGCTTGTTCATGCGTTGCAGCACCGTCAATACGACCGGATCCGCGAGGCGGTCAAGGACCGCTGGCACCAGCCCGCGCGTGCGTCGCTCGTGCCGCTGCTGGAAGACGCGATGGCTCTGGATGAGCCCGATGTGCTCGGAGCATTCCTGTCCGGCGCCGGACCGTCCGTCGCGGCAATCGCGCGCGTGAAGACGGCGCCCAGGGTCGAGCGGCTCATGAAGGCGATGTACGGGCGCGCGGGCGTTGACGCAACGGTCCGCGTCCTGGCGGTACACGAGGGCGCGTCGAACGCGGAGCCGGAAGGATCGAATCGAGTGGCGGATGCGACTGCGTCTGCGCGTGGGAGAGCGTAATGGAGTTCGTAACGGGACTGGCGTGTCATCTGTGCGGCAAGCGTTACGCGGCCGAGGCGTCCTGGGTCTGTGAATGTCTTGGACCTCTCGAAGTGACCTACGACTACGCCGCCATCCGCAGCGCCATCAGCCGTGAGCTGATCGAGTCCCGTCCGAAATCGCTCTGGCGCTACCGCGAGCTGCTGCCGGTCGAGGAACCGAAGACGGGGTTCTACTCCGGCTTCACCCCGCTCGTTCGCGCGGAGCGTCTCGCCCGTGCGCTCGGAGTTGCCGAAGTGTTCGTCAAAGACGACTCGGTGAATCATCCGACGTTCTCCTACAAGGACCGCGTTGTCTCGGTGGCGGCGACCCGTTGCGTCGAGCTCGGATTTCCGGTATTTGGCTGCGCGTCGACCGGCAACCTGGCGGGCAGTGTTGCGGCGCATGCCGCCCGACTCGGTCTGCCATGCTTCGTCTTCATTCCGCATGACCTCGAGCCGAACAAGGTGCTTGGCGCCGCAATCTACAAGCCGACGGTCGTCGCCGTCGAAGGCAACTACGACGACGTGAACCGGCTCTGCACGCAGATTGCGGATCAGTACAAGTGGGGCTTTGCCAACATCAACCTTCGCAGCTACTACGCTGAAGGCGCGAAGACGATGGGGTTCGAGATCGTGGAGCAGCTCGGCTGGCGTTATCCGGATCACATCGTGTCGCCGGTCGCCGGCGGGACGTTGCTGCCGCGCATCCACAAGGGTCTGCGCGAGATGAAGGAAGTGGGCCTGGTGAGCGGCAAGCTTCCCAAGATTCACGCGGCGCAGCCCGCGGGGTCAGCGCCTGTCATCCGCGCGCTCGAGCAGGGGCTCGAGTTCCCCGATCCGGTCAAGCCGAACACGATTGCCAAGTCGCTGGCGATCGGTAATCCGGCGGACGGGTTCCAGGTCGTCAAGGTGGTGAACGAGACCGGTGGCAGCGGCGCCATGGTGAGTGACGAGGAGATCCTCGACGCGATCCAGTTGCTTGCCAGCACTGAAGGAATCTTCACAGAGCCCGCCGGCGGCACGACGGTCGCGGCAACGCGCGCGCTGATTCAGCGCGGAGCGATCAAGCCGTCGGAGTCGGTGGTCATCTGCGTCACCGGCAACGGTTACAAGACGGCTGAGGTGATGGCCGGCCGCGTCGACGCACCAATACGGATTGGACGGAGCCTCGCGGATTTCGAGAGGGTCGCGCCTCAAGCCGTAACGGCGGTTGGCTAGTTAGCTAGTTGGCTAGTTAGCTAGTTGGTAGTTGTTAGTTCGTGGTTGGTGGACCGTGCTTTACCCAGTTTTCCTGAAGCTGGCCGGCAAGCGAGTCCTCCTGGTTGGCGGCGGCACGGTGGCGGCGGCGAAGCTGGCAGGACTGCTCGCGGCCAAGGCCGCAGTGACTGTCGTGGCGCCGGAGATCAACCCGGCGCTTGAGAAGCCGGGTGTCACTCTTCATCGTCGTCAGTTCGAGGCCGCTGACCTCGACGGCGTGTGGTGGGTTGTTGCGGCGGCGCCGCCGGACGTGAACCGCGCCGTGCAGGCGGCCGCCGAGACGAGAGCGTTGTTCGTCAACGCCGTCGATGATCCGGCGCACGCCACCGCGTACCTGGGCGGCATCGTCCGGCGGGACGACGTGACGATCGCGATATCGACCGGCGGACGGGCGCCGGCACTTGCGGGGTTGTTGAGGGAAGGGCTGGATGCCTGGCTGCCTCAGGACATCGACCGCTGGATGGAGACCGCAGATCGGGCTCGGGCCTTCTGGAAAGAGGCCGGTGTTCCGATGGAGCGACGCCGCCCGATGCTGCTGGAAGCGTTGAACAGTTTGTACGAGAAGAAATGAAGATCAACTTCCAACTACCAATTCCCAACTCCCAGGTGGGAACAGGTGTGTTTGGGAGTTGGGAGTTGGGCGTTGGGAATTGATCGCCCGGCGACCGGCCGCGTGTCTTTGGTGGGGGCCGGTCCCGGTGACGTAGAGCTGTGGACGGTCAGAGGTCTGCGCCGCGTTCAGGAAGCCGATCTCGTGCTGTACGACGCGCTGATCGACGCTGAAGCGCTGCGCAAGCTGACCAACGCCCAATGCTTCTGTGTCGGCAAGCGCGCCGGCCGTGCGAGTGTGCGGCAGGAGACGATTTTCCGGCTGATGATCCGTGCGGCGCGAGAAGGCAAGCGCGTCGTGCGGCTGAAGGGCGGCGACCCTTTCGTCTTCGGCCGCGGCGCCGAAGAGGCGCTGGAGTTGGCCCGTGCGGGGATACCCTGTGAGGTGGTGCCCGGCGTGACAACGGCTGTCGCGGCGCCGGAGCTGGCCGGCATCCCGGTGACGCATCGTGGCATGTCGTCCGGCTTCCTCGTGATTGCCGGGCATGCCGGTGAAACGTTCGATGCCGCACTGAACGCGGTGCGGCCGAACAGCATCACGCTGGTGGTGATGATGGGCGTGGCGGTTCGCGAGGTGATCGCGCAGCGGTTGCAGGCACATGGCTGGGCGGCGGATTCGCGTGCGGCGCTGGTCTGTGGCGCTGCCACGAAGGATGAATGGACGTGGACTGGGCGTTTGCAGGACGTCGGAACGGCCACGCCACCGGAGGGTGTTCCCGGCGTGCTCGTGGTCGGAGAAGTCGTTCAGATTCGGGAAGCGCTCGAAGCGGCCAGCAAAGACAAGAGGGTGAACCACGAAGAGCACGAAGAACACGACGCAAGGGCCACCAAGACGTCATCTTCGTGATCTTCGTGCCCTTCGTGGTTCATTCTGGCGGTTTGGTGGTGTGAGGATGCTATGGCGGTAGTAGAAAACCCAATGACCTTCGGACGGCCGCGGCTCGACTTCGCGAAGCAGCACGACATCGACGAGTTCGTCGACATGCTTGGCAAGTACGAGCGCGGCGAGATCGCGCCTGAAGAGTGGCGCCGTTTCCGTCTCGTGCGCGGCACCTACGGTCAGCGTCAGGACAACGTCCAGATGCTGCGGATCAAGATCCCGCAGGGGATCGTGAGCTCGTCGCAGATGCGCGCGCTCGCCGGCGTGGCGTCCAGATACTCCCGCGGCTTCTGTCACGTCACCACCAGGCAGAACATCCAGTTCCACTTCGTTCCGCTTGCCGTCTGCGAGAGCGCGATGCGCGAGCTTGCCGAAGAGGGCCTGACCACCAGGGAGGCGTGCGGTAACTCCGTCCGCAACATCACCGGCTGCCCCTACGCCGGAACTTCGGAGGACGAGATCTTCGATCCGACGCCGTACGCCGAAGCGATGACGCGGTACTTCCTGCGCCATCCGCTCAGCGGAGTGCTGCCGCGCAAGTTCAAGATCGCGTTCGAAGGCTGCCGTACCGATCACGCCTTTGCCTCGATCAACGACATCGGCTTGCGCGCTCGTATTCAGGACGGTCGCAAGGGCTTCCGCTTCACCGTTGCCGGAGGCACGTCCATCCTGCCCGTGTCCGGATATGTGCTCTACGAATTCCTGCCGGTGGAAGAGATGCTGGAGGTCGCGGAAGCGGTCGTCCGTGTATTCCACCGTTTCGGGGACTACGAGCATCGGCAGCGGAACCGTCTGAAGTTCACGGTGAAGACGCTCGGCTGGGACGGCTTCCGCGCGCGCTTCGAGGAGTGTCTCGAGGAGTTCCGTCGCGAAGGCGGCGCGCGTCTGTCGTTCGATCCGGACGCCGTGCAGCCAGAGACGGAGCCCTCGTGGACGCCGGCGGAGCCGCCCACGTTGCAGGCCGTCGCGGTGGCAGCGGCCACGCCGCTTACCGGCCCTGGCATCGTGCCGGGAGCCGTCAAGCTGGCGCCGCTGGCGGACACCTATCTGCGCTGGATGCAGGCGAACGTCAGCAGGCAGCGGCAGAACGGCTACTGCCATGTCGTGGCGCGTCTGCCCCTTGGAGATTTCACGGCCGGTCAGATGCGCGTGCTGGCCGATCTTGCCGATGCCTACTCGGATGGCGCGATGCGTCTGACCGTCGATCAGAACGTGTTGTTCCGCTGGGTGCGAACCGCGTCGGTTCAGCCGTTTTATGACAGGCTGGTCGCCGCGGGTCTTGGAGCTCCGGATGCCGGCCGTCTGAGTGACGTCGTCAGCTGCCCGGGCGCGGAGAGCTGCCGTCTCGCGGTCACGCAGTCGCGCGGCCTGGGCCAGGTGCTGACCGAGCACCTGAGTGCGCGTCCTGAAGTGGTGGACATGGTCTCGTCAGGGCACATCAAGATCAGCGGCTGCCCGAACGGCTGCGGCCAGCATCACATCGGTTCCATCGGCTTCCAGGGCAGCGTGCGTAAAGTCGCGGGGCGCGCCGTGCCGCAGTACTTCGTGCTGGTCGGCGGCGGTTGTTCCGACGAAGGCGTGGCGCACTTCGGCAAGGTCGTGTCGAAAGTGCCCGTCCATCGGCTGACGGATGCCGTAGACCGTCTGCTGGCCCTCTA
>Ga0070672_100001449_pt1 | contig 14685 bp, 17 predicted proteins | sample KBSM13metaG_FD_66151 | JGI IMG/M metagenome (GOLD analysis project Ga0070672, IMG submission 66151) | Miscanthus rhizosphere microbial communities from Kellogg Biological Station, Michigan, USA - KBS M1-3 metaG | ecosystem: Host-associated > Plants > Roots > Rhizosphere > Soil ... | reverse complement strand
GCATCGGCGAAGGGCGACCGGACAGTCCGAACAGCAATGGTCTGGGCAATGGATGTTGGGAGGTAGGTCGATGACAGTCGAGACTGAACTGCGCGGGTTGATGGACGAGGAAGGCTTCCTAAAGCCAAAGGAAATCATTGATTGGGCTCGCGCAAATACAGATAGTGAAATCTACAAACATCTGGAATGGAACGACGCAAAGGCCGCCGAAGCGCATCGGCTCGATCAGGTGCGCCGACTGATTGTCGTCTATCTCCGCGACGATAACGGTCAGCGCGAAACCATCAGCTTGATGCAGGATCGACGCGACGGGTCGGGCTACCGGAACCTGCGACCAGTCATGTCTAATCGCGAGCTGCGCCGGATGGCGTTGCGGCAAGCGCTGCGCGAATTGCGCAGTTTTGAGCGGCGATACAGACACCTGGAAGAACTGGCGGCGATTTTTGATGCCGCCAACAACATCGGCGCCGGGCTTGATGACACCGGCGGCACTGCCGCCACTGCGGCGTAAAGCACCTTTGGCAATGGCAAGGCGCGGCCCGGCCCGGCTCGGCTCGGCCCGGCCTGGCGTGGCAGGCATGGCTCGGCTGGGTGTGGCACGGCCTGGCTCGGCCCGGCAAGGCTGGGTGTGGCAGGCGGGGCATGGCTCGGCTCGGCTCGGCGCGACGCGGCACGGCCGGGCGCGGCAGGGCAGGCGTGGCTAGGCCGGACGTGGCTTGGCGGGGTACGGCAAGGCACGGCAGGGCAGGCGGGGCACGGCTCGGCTTGGGTCGGCCCGGCAAGGCTAGGCTCGGCGGGGCATGGCAGGCGGGGCGAGGTAAGGCGTGGCGTGGCTGGGCAGGCAGGGCAGGGCGAGGCTCGGCCCGGCTTGGCGCGGCTAGGCTCGGCGGGGCATGGCAGGCACGACGGGGCTAGGCACGACGCGGCACGGCAAGGCTCGGCATGGCCGGGCAGGCGGGGCTAGGCAGGGGGAGACCGGGTGAACACCAAACGTAAGCCGCAGGCACCAAAACCGCCCGTCCCTTCCGAATACGAATTGCACCTGAGCGTGGCGAAATACCTCAACCACGCACTGGAAGGTAATTGCTTCTGGTTTCACTCACCGAATGGCGGGCTCAGGACCGCCAGCGAAGCCGGCAGGTTCAAGAAAATGGGTGTGACACCAGGATTACCGGATATCGGCGTCATCGACACCGGCCGCATCGCCTGGCTGGAACTGAAGCGCGCCAAGGGTTCCACCACTTCCCCCGCGCAACACTACTGTCACCAGCAACTCAGGCGCGCCCGCTCGCCGGTCTATGTCTGCCGTTCGCTCGACGATGTGGAAGCCGCCCTGAAGGATGCCGGCATCCCAGTGAAGGCGCGTGTTTCATGACATTTCACGACAGCCACCAATACCGCGAATACCTGCGCGGTGTTCGCATGTTTCTCAATCCCGAGCTGGAAGGAGCTTTGTTCGGTGAACGGGTAAGCGACCTTAAGATGCGCGATCTCGAAGCATTGTTCGAGTTGGTGTTTGACGCCAACCCAAGAGACCGCGCGCCGCCCGGTTATCGTCCAGTGAAGGCGCGTGTCACATGAACAGCCAAAACCAAGAAAGCCTGATCGCCAGCTTAAAGTCGATCGCCCGCTCGCTGGAGGCCCTCTTGGTGCGGCTCGACCGGATCGAGGATCGCCTCGCCGATCTGACGGAAGCGCTGCCGGACGAGGACGAGGCGCGGTGATCCGGCTGATCCCTGGCGACGCGCTCGAACAACTTCGGTTGCTGCCGGCCGACAGCGTGCATTGCTGCGTGACCTCGCCGCCGTATTACGGGCTGCGCGATTACGGCGTCGCCGGACAGATCGGGCTGGAGCCGACGCCGGACGAGTATATCGCGGCGCTGGTGGCGGTATTCCGCGAGGTTCGGCGCGTGCTGCGAAAAGATGGCACGCTATGGCTGAACCTTGGGGACAGCTACGCCGGGTCATGGGGCGCGCAGAGCAGAGGCGGAGCGCCGTCCGCGGCGAGCACGCTGCGCGGCAACGGCCATGTCGGCGGGGGGCCAAAAATCAGGAGCCTGTCTGCCATCCAGATCGAAGCAGCGCCGCGGCGGACGCTTAGCATGCGAGATTTTGACGCCACTAAGCCAAAAGACCTGCTTGGTATTCCCTGGATGCTCGCCTTCGCCCTCAGGGCCGATGGCTGGTATCTGCGTCAGGACATCATCTGGGCGAAGCCGAACCCGATGCCGGAAAGCGTCACCGACCGCTGCACCAAGGCGCACGAGTATCTGTTTCTGCTGTCGAAGTCGGAGAGGTACTGGTTTGATGCGGCGGCGATTGCCGAGACTGCGGTTCGTGCCGGCGATCTGCCTCTAGGCAGCCACAAATACACAGTCAACACGGTTAATGACATGCGCATCCGGCAAGGGCTGGAAGCACATTCCCGCACTCCCGTTGCAGAAACCCGCAACAAGCGCAGCGTGTGGACCGTCGCCAGCGAACCGTTCGCGGAAGCGCACTTCGCCACATTCCCGCCGGCGCTGATCGAGCCAGCAATCCTGGCCGGCTGCCCGCGCGGCGGCGCTGTGCTTGACCCATTTGGTGGCGCCGGCACAACCGGGCTCGTCGCCGATCGGCTCGGCCGCGATGCCATCCTGATTGAACTAAACCCAACCTATTGCACGATGATCCGCAACCGCATCACCAATGATGCCCCGCTGTTTGTCGAGTTCGACGATGCCGCCGACTGAACGGAATGCGGCGGCGGAAAAGGCGCTAAAAGAACGCGCCCAGCTCAACGCCGCATACCGTCGCGCCAAGTCGGCGCACCGCCGCGAACTCTATGAACAGGAGCCGCGGTTGCGCCAGTTCGCGCTGCAGCTCAATCGCTTCAAAATGCCGGACGCGGCAGCATTTCTGACCTATGTCCGGGAAGAAAACCGAAGCTGGCTGGTGACCGCACCGCCAGAATTGCGGGCCGAAGCCCTGTCTTTGGTCAACGAGCGCATCCAGCGCATCCGGCAAGTCCGAGGGTTGGTGCCGCTGGATGATCCAATCCCTGATCTTGCGGGGCGCGCCGCAGGCGCGGAAGCGCCCGACCAGGACAACAGCGTTTGGCAACTTTGCAAGCAGGAGTTGTCCTGAATGCTCCGCGAACTCCTCCACGCCTACGGAACCTCACGCCGGCGCGAGTTCAGCCACGACCGCTTATCCACCCTGGGATCAAGCGGACAAGGCCGCTGCATCCGGCAGACCGCGTTCCAGCTCCTGGCGGTGCCGCCCGACGAGGGATTTGCCGATAGCTGGGGCGCCGCACTGCGCGGCACCGTCTACGAAGATCACTGCTGGGTTCCCGCCCTGCGCAGTTCGCTCCCGGAGGGCGTGGAGCTGCTATTTGCCGGCGATGATCAGTGCACCATGGTGGATGAAGAAGCGCGTCTCAGCGCCACCCCAGACGGTCTAATCGTGGGTCTGCCGCGAGACTGTCTCCTCGGCTTCGGGATCGAGGATTGCCTAGCCGATAGCGTGCTGGTCGAGTGCAAGACCGCCGACCCACGCATGCTGTTGCGCAAGCCCCGGCCGCACCACGAGTTCCAAGTAATCATGGCGATGGGGCTGGTCCGCAGATGCACCGACTTCGCCCCGGAATACGCCGTCATCTCCTATACGAATGCGAGCTTCTGGGACCAAGTGACAGAGTTCGCCGTCCGCTACTCCGAGCGCGTCTACCAGGCCGGGACGGAGCGGGCCCGGGCGGTGTTCGCCGCCACCGATCCCCGAGAGATGCCGCCGGAAGGCAAGCTGGCAGGCGGCGACGAATGCAAGTACTGCGGCTGGGCGGCGCAGTGCGGCGAAGCTGAGGTGTCGCGTGTGCCGGCGGGCGGGGTGCGGCTGGATAATGATGCTGTTTCTGAACTAAAGCTGCTGCGCGACGCCGAGCGCGCGCTAGCAGGCGCGATCGACGACAACTCCTCGATGCGCCTCGCTGCCCAGGAAGCCATCAAGCGGTTCCTGCACGACCACCAGGTGCGCGCCCACCGGGGCGACGGCTGGTCGGTGACGTGGAGCACCGTCAAAGGCCGGGTGACACTCAACAAGGATGCCGCGCAGGAAGCCGGGATCGATCTCTCGCCATTCGAACAGGAGGGCAATGCTTCGGAAAGGCTGATCGTCACATGAAACGCGACTCGATAGATGTAACGCAGTTACTCGGCAGCCTGGAGCTAATGATAACCATCGTGGACCGGTTATCTGAAAATCAACCGATCCCCGACAGCATCCGCAAGCTCGTCGACAAAGCCGAAAAGCTCGCCATCAAAACCAGGAAGGCGCTTGAGCCACCTTAACGTGCGAAGGGAGGACAACACATAACCGAACCATGAGACCGCCACCACAAACCAAAACCACCCGAACAAGGACAATTCACATGACACTCACCGATGTCACCACCCGCACCAGCAATCTCCCGGCAACCTTCTCCGACGACCCATACCTCGATTACGGTATCGAAGCCGCCACCGCCGGGGCCAATTTCCTCAAATTCTCCCGCGACGGCCAGGGCTTCACCTACGGCATGGACGGCACCGCGCTGCCTTTGGGCACCAAGCTCGCGGCCAATATGGCCGGGGTGCGGGTCGGCTGGCTGAAATGGGTCGACGGCAAGCCCGAGAAGATGCTGAGCCTCGTCACCGAACGGCGCAAGATCAGCCGCGACGAACTCGGCGACAACGACCCCTTCTTGTGGGAGATGCCCGGCCAGGATCCCTGGAAACAGGCGGCCGAACTAGAGCTGGTCGACGGGCAGGGGCAGCAATACATCTTCTCCACCAGCTCGTTTGGCGGCACCAAAGGGGTGAAAAAGCTCTGCTACGACTACGCCCGCGAACGCCGCTCCAGGCCAGGCCAGGTGCCACTGGTGGAACTCGGCCAGCACTGGTATCCGCATCCCAAGTTCAGCAAAGTCTGGGAACCCGATTTCGCGATCATCGATTGGGTGGACGAGACGACGCTCACCCCGGCGGGGCAACATGCCGAGCAGACCGACCCGTTCGATCTCGCGGAAAATACCGTAGAAGCCCCAGCAGAAAAACCCGTAGAAACAGCGGCCAAGAAGCCGGTGCCCGTCTTAAAAGCCAAAAGCCCGCGGTTTTAGCTGAGGGAGCCGGCCGGTCATCGGCTAATCTAATGCCCATCGCGCCTTCGGCGCAACGGAGACAAACGAAACCGCCCCCTCCGTAAGCTTGGCGGCAGGGAGGGGGCGGTCCTCACGAACGCACGGGTTTAACGCCTAGGCGCAGACGCCCGTTCAATGCCCGGACGCCACCCATGCGCGATGCTAATTATACCGAAACTATTGAGTTTCTAAGCGCGTTTTTTCGTGACACCGAACAGGCAGTCGAACTTAGGGCATTACGGAATAACGGCGGGGCAACACAACCGCTATTCACCCGCGACCCAGACGAAGTTGTCGCCTACTGCCAGCATTACGACGGGCTCGGTTGGGGGGTTTACTTCGGCCTTGCTACACGAGACAGCCTAAACCTCGGCGGCAAACGCGAAAACCTGCGCGAACTTCCTTGTCTGTGGGCCGAAATAGACATTCACAAGTTCGGCATGTCTGTCGAGCAGGCGGTTGCGATATTGCTCGCTTGCCCGCTGCCGCCGTCCCTGATCGTGTCGTCCGGCCGCGGCCTGCACGTCTACTGGTTATTGTCGCCGCCGCTCTCAGTGACCTACGCGCCGTTCGGCGAAGACGCCGAGAAGACGCGGGTCGAGCTGGTGACCCGCTCCTTTGTGCGGATCTTCCGCGGCGACCCGAACGCGGTGGACCTGACCCGGGTGCTTCGGCTGCCCGGCACCCACAATACAAAGGAGGGCACGCTGCTGCCTTGCCGGGTGCTGGAGGCTTCGTGGGCACGCTACGAGCTGGAGCAGGTCGAGGCTTTCGCGGCGTTGTCGCCGGTGCTGATCGCACCGGAGGCGGCACCCTCGGGGCCGACCGGGCAGGAGGAGGCGGCACCAGACGACCCCTACGCCGCGTATGGTACCAACTGGCGAGAGCCGTTCGACATGGGCCGGCTCGACCTCATGTCCTACCAGGACGCCGACAACCCGATCCACCAAACCCGATTGAAGGCCGCCGCCTCAATGGTGCAGCGCGGCGAATTGGACGACGAGGCGATATTCGAGCGCTTGCTGGTCGCGACGCACCGCGCGGCTGGCTTGGCCGGCGAGCGTTGGGACTGGCGCCGGGAAGAGGCGGCGATCCATCGCGAGATCGCCTCGGCGCACGAGAAGTGGCCCACCTCACCGAAAGTTGTGCAACTGCGGCCGCGCGAACAAGTGCAGCCGGAGCCGGAGCCACACGCCGCACCCGATATCCGCAACGATATCGGCAACGCCCTGCAACTTCTCGCGCTGCACCGCGCGCGACTTTGCTACGTCGTCGAGGCCGGCTGGCATGTCTGGGACGGGAAGCGCTTTCGCCGCGACAACGAGATGATTGCCTCGCACCGGTTGGCGCACGATCTGTCGGCACAACAACTCGCTGCCGCGCTCCGGGTTGCCGACAAGGACGCCCGCAAGGCGGCAATCAAGTGGGCCATCTCCAGCGGCACCCAAGCCCGCATCTCGGCGATGTTGCACGAGGCGCGCCCCTATGTGGCGCACCAGGCCGACGACATGGACGCCAATATCTGGCTGTTGAATTGCCAAAACGGCGTGCTCGATCTGCGCAACCTCTCACTCCGACCGCACAGCCCTGCCGATCTGATCACCAAAATTTGCGGCACGGCCTACGACCCTAACGCCCGCTGCCCGCGCTGGGAGCGCTTCCTCGTCGAGATCTTTAATGGCGACCAGGAAATGATCCGGTTCGTGCAGTATGCGCTGGGTTATTCGCTGACCGGCGCGGTCAAGGAAAATGTATTCTTTATCCTGCACGGCACTGGCAAGAACGGTAAATCAAAGTTGTTGGAGGCGGCGGCGCACGTGCTCGGCGACTACATGATGTCGACCCCCGCCGATACCTGGGCGGAAAAACCACCCGGGGCTGCCAGCAATGATGTTGCTGCCTTACCCGGGGCGCGGTTTGTGACAACAAACGAGACCGAAAAAAATCATAGTCTGCGGGCCGGGTTGGTGAAACAGATAACCGGCGGGGACAAGGTAAGCGCGCGTAAAATGTATCGTGATTTTTTCGAGTTTACACCGCAATGCAAATTGTGGATCGCGACCAACAACAAGCCAAAAGTCAGCGGCTCCGATGGGGCGGTGTGGGATCGGATCAGGTTGCTGCCGTTTAATATCAAGTTCGTACCAAAAGAGGAATTGATCGAGGGGCAGAAAGTCCGCGACAACGATTTGATGGATAAATTGCTGCTGGAACTGCCCGGCATCCTGGCCTGGATGGTGCGCGGATGCACCGAATGGCAGCGGTCAGGGTTACCACCTGCGGTTGCAATGACCGAGGCTGCGGCGGTCTATCGGGCGTCTCAGGACAGCGTCCAGGGCTACATCGACGAATGTTGCGATCTGTCCCACGGACTGACTTGCGCGTTCAAAGATCTGTATGCGGCGTATGAAATCTGGTGCGGCGTGCACGAAGAGGAGGTGCTCTCGAAAAAGGCCTTTGGTGCCAACCTGGAGGAGCGCGGGTACCCGGCCAGCAAGAGCGGTTCGTCAAGATTACGAAAACGCCTTGATTTAAAAGAGAAATGGCGAACGGCAACCGAGACTGGGGTGCCGCCGAAGGAGCCCGACGAGGGCAAAGCCGAGGGGACATAAGGGACAGATGGGACAGTCCCTCCCTTATGTTACACATATATTTTCATTCTCGCATACGTAGGAAAGGGAAAATCTGTCCCATCTGTCCCAAGCGTCCTCGTCGGCAGTCGGCGCGCGCGCAACCAAAAGAGGTAGCAATGGCGAAGAAGGCGATCTCGGTGCTGCCGGCGTTCGAGACGGCGGGCGGGAGCCAGTGGGCGGTGTACTGCCCAGCTTGTCGGCGTTGGCATTTTCATGGAGCGGAACCCGGTCATCGGATAGCGCACTGCCACACAAAGACTGGTATGGGAGAATATATTCTCGAATATGCCGGTAAATTAACAAAGGAAATAAGAAAGAAAGGTGGGCTATGCCAGCCGGAAAGTTTTTAAGCGTAACCGGGCGCGAGTGGTTTTGTACTGGTCACGAGATGCGCCGAATGGATGATTGCGCGTATGGGAAATGGACTTGCGATGACGGAAGAGAAGTGTTGTTCAATCGGTTTTACGAGCCGATCTGGCAACGGTTGCCGGATGGCGTTGTGCTGCCGGCGGATCGTAAGGAATGGGTTAAATGGAATAAACAAGAATGGTTTTATGATGATGCGACAAAAGAATTGCAGAAATTCAAGAAAGGCATGAAAGCACTAATTGCCTGGGGTTTGCCGGAGCCGCCGAAGCGTTATAGTCAGTCGACGATAAAACGTAGGATATTTGTACGATGAGCCGGGAATTATTTATGAGCCGGTGGGATCTGGACGACCTAAAACAGATCGATCCGGAATTGCACGAGGCGCTGCTCGATCAGGAAAGCATGCTGGCGGAGCACCAGGCAGCGATGCGCCGCGGCTGGGCGGCGGCGCTCAAGCGGATGGAGGACGAGGAGATCGAGCGGACAAAACAGGTCTTCCTCGGCGCTACCGTAACCAGTGTGCGGGAGAAAATTCGCGACTAGATGTAGATTGGTCTTGCATGTTGCGCTGATTTGTTATGAAAAAACGCTATGCTCTCGGGGGCCATCCCCGGCCAAGCACTCCGCGAGGATGCGCGGGCCTGGATGAGATCGCCCAAAAGGCTCGAAAACCGCCTTTTGACGGTCGACGAATTGCGGGATCGGTTGGCCGATGCCGGCGATACGCTGAGGCGTTTGCCAAAGCCGCCAGGTCTCGAACGATCCTTGCAGGCGGCCTGGCCGGATATGCTCAGGGACTGGCTGGCTTACGGCGATGTCAGGACCAGGGTCAAACGCGCCGCCCCGACACCGCAGGCGATTACCCGATTGGACGAGGTGCTGGCCTGGCTGCATATGCTCAGCCCGACCCAACGCATGGTGCTGTGGGCGAGGGAGGCGGAGCGGATGCCGTGGCGTCGGATCAGCTATTGTGATCACCAAACCAATCACGGCAAAGGCCGCGGGCAACGGCAACTTCAGAACATCAAGGGCGACGCGGAAGCGCGCATTCTCAGCAAACTGAACGGCACGGTGCCGCGGGCGAGGGGGTTGGCACCGTGAAATGCCCGATAGATCGGAATAGAAGGCCGCCAGATGGGCGGAAGGGGTTGGCGGCTACCCGTGCCCCAGAAAATGCTTCAGGTGGTCTGGCGGGCTTCGCTATCGCGCAGTGGCGCAACGATGGCGCTCAGGAAGTATGAGACCCGAGCCTGCGATCGCTGCGGCCGGGAGGTCGAATTGATGGCGACGCCGGAGGCGTGGACCGGCTGGTGGGAGGCGCGGCTGTCGCGACTGACCAGCAGCAGCGATGAGACCATGCTGCCGTCCCGCGCCGATTTGTGTCCGAATTGTGCGGAAGAGATGGCGGCATGGTGGCGCGCCGGGAATTAGCCAAGGCGATGCAACGGCCGGAACAGCAGGCAAACGAGCCGCCGCGCACCCGAGGCCGCCCCTCGCTCTATACCCAGGAACTCGGGGAAAGGATCTGCGCCCGCCTGGCTACCGGAGAGACATTGCGCGAAATCTGTCGCGACCCGGATATGCCAGACGAGAAAGCCGTTAGACTGTGGGCAATGGATGAAGAACGCGCGCCAGAGTTTGTTCCGCAATACGCACGTGCGCGGGAACTTGGATACGAAAGTATAGCTGAGCAAATACTTGGATTTGGACTTAACGATTACAAAGGGCCGGACGGCTTCGTCGACAACGGAGAGATCCAGCGGCTGAGGCTGCTGAGCGACAATCGGAAGTGGCTACTCTCAAAGATGCAGCCCAAGCGCTATGGTGACAAGATCGTTCAGGAGGTCGTGGGCGAGGACGGCGGGCCGTTGATCACGCGAATTGAGCTGGTTCCTGTCGCGGCTCGGCCGCGCACGATCGAGCACGACGACAGCGTTAATGGTAGCCTGGTGGAAGCCCGAACCCCAAAGGGAACGAGAAAACGGCTGAAATCCTAGCGTTTCGGCTACTGACCAACCGCCATCATAGCGGTTGCCGGGCTGGTTGCCGTCGTTGCCTTATATATACGCGCGCGAGGGGGCGTGCGATAACGGGTCTCACGCCCGGGGATGATCGCCCCTACTTCGGCCCGGGCGAGGCAGCGGCCGGCGGGTTCGATGACCCCCAAGTTCAGCGGGCCAGGCCGGCCGCTTCCGACCCTCTCCAGCTTCGAAGCCCCCCCTCAGACCCCCGAAAAAATGGGTTCCCATCGCGGCTGCGGTGGCCCCGTCCCACACCCGAGTTTCTGCGCGGTTGGCGCATTTTTTTTTTTGCTAAGTCCCTGATATTTTTTTCTAAACCGCCCGCAACCTGAACAACATATTTTTTTTGTTGATCGAACGGGCCAGCAAGTAATTAGTCCTGCCCATCTAAGTATAAATTAGTAAGCCAAGCTTACTAAATCCTTGCGAACCGTTCGCATCTCGCCCTAAAAGGTGTTATGAAGGTAAGTGACATGAACTCCAAGGTAGAAATGGAGTGCTAGATGTTTCGTAAAGCCTTGGTATTGCTCGTATTATTCATAATGTCCGATTTGACATTATCGATCGCGTCGGCTCAGGACAAGCCGTTCATGGCGGGCGGCCCGACGGTGACGTTGGCGGTGACGGGTACGACCGCGAGTGTTCAGGTGCAGGCCACCTCGGCGAGCCCGGCGATCCGCATCTACAATGCCGGTACGGTGCCGGTGTTTCTGAACTGCGGGGTCAGTGGCGTCACTGCCACGATTGCCGCCGGGCTGCCGATCGCGCCGGGGACGGTGGAGGTGATCGGCAGTGGCCAGACCTATTGTGCGGGCATCAGCGGCGGCACCGCGGCGACGGTTTACCTGACGCCGGGTGCGGGGCTTTGAGGATGGGCCGGCGGTCGGCTGGTTTTGCGGCGGCGCTGGCCTCTGTCTTGGTTGCCGCTCCTGCTTCTGCCCGCATGCATGCCGGTCCGAACATGTTGGAGGCGGGGCACCGGCTAAAGGGGGCGGCGGTTGTCGACACGATGGCGACATCCCTGTCGGCGGCTTACAGCTTCCGCAAGGTCAGGTCGGCCTATGCCGGGCCATCGATGAGGTTGTGGCGCGCTGATCTCACGCAGCAGGACATTGGCTTTACCGCTAGCGGCGATTTTGACACGGCGGCGGCTTTTGCTTTCTGCACTGGCTCGGCGTGGTGCGTTGCGAACACGATCTATGATCAGAGCGGCAACGCGCGGCACGTAGCCAATCCAAACGGCCCCCCGTATAATGCTGCCATATTGTTCAACTGCGTCGGTGATAAGCCGTGTCTGAATGGTGGAACGCAGTCAATCAATACGGCGGCGAGTTTTACGCCGTCTGGGCCGCAATCATATAGCAGTGTTAGCCGAGCCGATGCTGTTGCGGTGAACTGCACGCTTACTTATGCCGCATCGCACGGCGTTATCGTGAACTCCGGGCAGCCACAGAGTTGGCTTCTGTGGAACGGATCGACGGGTTTGTTTGCGCCGGCTGCTCTGGGCGGATGGCATGCGGCTGAGGCGGTAGTTAACGGCGCTTCGACGGTGTTCGCGATTGACGGGGTCGATACGACAGGAACGCTGGCGGTCTCGGCGACGCCGGGGCCGGTACAGCTCGTCAATATGAACGACGGCGGCAAGTTTTGCAGTTGGACTGAGGGTATCTGGTGGAACGGTTACGCGCTAAGTGCCAATGAACGTGCTGCGTTGAACGCGAACCAGCAATCGTTCTGGGGTTTCTGATGCGGAAGCTGGTTGGACTACTGGCTCTGCTGCTGACGGTTACGACGGCGCGCGCCGATATGTACCAGGACGCCTCGAACGCGAAACTGCCGGCGGCGAAGAACAACCTCGGCATCGTCAAAAGCGTCGAGGATTTCGGCGCAAAGTGCGATGTCCAGTATGTATTTGCCGATTACACGATACCGGCTGGTGGGACCACGATGACGTTGTCGGCGTCGAGCGGCACCGGCTCGATCGCCGGCAATATCTTGACGGTGACCGCCGGGGGACCGTTTCAGACCGGCATGGGTTTGTCTGGCACCGGTATTGCCTCGGGGACGGTAATCACCGGTTATGGCACGGCGAACGGTAATGCCGGGACGTACACGGTGAGCCCGAGCCAGAGTGTGGGCTCGACGACGATCACGGCGAAGCTCAAGTTCCGCGATATTGGCGCGGTGAAGCGGGCGGTCCTCAGCGGCCATGCCGCGGGCGGTTTGCCTTTAGTGACAACGCTGACCCCGATCAGCGAAACGACGGCGACTTTGGGAGCGCCAAGCGTGCCGGGGACACCGCTGCGAATGATGGTCACCGGCTTGTTGTCCAAGGGAACCGGCGCCGGCTATGCGCCTGGGGACACAATCACGATGGCTGGCGGCACTTTAGGACCTACCGGCGGCACGCCGACGATCGGGGCGGTGCAGCAGACCTACGCTCGCAGTGCCGCGATTGCGGCGGCTGGCTCCGGCGGCACTAACGGCACCTGGGAGGTCTACGGCACCACCGGTAATGGCATGCGTTTTGTCGGCAACTTGACGGTGGCAGGGGGCGCGGCAAGCGGTATTTCGATCACCGATGGCGGGCATTATACTTCCAACCCGACTGTGCCGGCTACAATGGCAACGGTAGCGCCCGGGGTGACGCTGCCTGCGGGGGCGACGCTCAGCCTGACGATGGACGTGGATCTGATCTACCCCTCGACGCCAGGGGTCTACGACAATGGCGGCGTGCCGGCAAGTTTTACCCAAGCCTCGACCACTGGCAGTGGCACGGGTGCGACCTTCGACCCGATGCCGGCCTACAACAGCTACGGCATGGTCTACGGCACTGACGACAGCGCGGCTTTTAACGCGGCGATGAACCCGCAGTTTTGGGCCGAACCGCAGTCCGGAGCAGTGATCGAGGTGCCGGAGCGGCCCTGCGGGCTGTTTTCGACGGTGACGCGGTCGGCCGCCAGTGTCGAGGTGCGGGGTACTGCTGCAGCTTTGGCGACCGGTATGCCGCCGACAGGGTCGACCTTGCAGTGGCTGGGTGCGGTCGGCGGTACGATGTGGCAGGACCGGCCGCAGGGGGCGTGGCCGATTTATAACAAGATGCTGGGGATCGGGTTCAGTTGCGGCGTGCCGAGTGGCATTTTCCCGCGATGGCCGATACCGCTGGCTGCGGTGGGGCTGGATGCCAGGGCGCAAGAAACGCCGGAATATGGTTGGCTCACCTTTGACGGCTGCACTAAATACGATTTTTACACGGACGGTCTGGACAGCGGTAACTTTCAGCACGCCCAGATCCATGACCTTGTGTTCCAGAACGCCAACTACAGTGACGGTGTAGGATTGTACTACGGCAGCAAGTCGACGGGGGGTCAGGACAGCGATTACGGCCGGATACGCAACCTTTTCGGGGTGTTTCAGTCGGCCCCGATGCTGCAGTTGGTGCCGCTGGACAATGTTCAGGTCGAGGGCGTGCATTTCTTCCAGCGAGGTACCCAGCGCGTCTACGGCATGGATATTTCGGGGCCGGTTTATGGTGCGGGCGACAACAACCAAGCATCCTCCGGATATTTTCAGGGGATTTCATCGTCTTCGGTGATCCGTGGTTTAGAGACCAGTGCGACGCCGCCGGGGAACGTGATCATAGCGGGCTTTGACCAGGCGAACAGCGTGCCGGTGATCGCGGAGCGGCCTGGGCACGGCAATCTGACAACGCTAGACTACAACGGCCGGATGGTGTTCCCGCCTTATGCAAACTACCGACAGACCGGTAGCTTGGCGTTAGGCCGGTTGTCGCCTTTTGATACTAATCCGCTCTACGTCTGGGGCAACAATATGAGCGGTATCATCCAGCCGGCGACAGCGGCTGGGACTGGTGCTTGGGGCGTGTATGCCCATGATTTTCTGACGACGCCGTCGTATAGCTCGGCGGCTTTGGGGTATGAAGGCAGCGGCGTGACCGGCAATTTTATGGCCGGCGTACCAAATGCTAATTTGGGCTATTTATGGTTCAGCAACACCAGCGGCGGCGTTGTCGGCACCAATGGCGGTGCCCCGATAATTTTTGCAACGGGCGCAACTGAGCGCGGCAGGATCGACGGCGCGGGGGGCACCGGCCGCTGGCTGATCGGCACGACGACAGTGTGCAGCGGTGGCCGGCTGTGCCTGGGGACCACCGGTGTTCACATCGAGCCGGTCACGGTGGCGGCCTTGCCGGCGTGTAATGTGCCAAATACCTGGACGATCGCGACGGTTTCGGACGCCGTCACGCCGACTTACCGCGCTGCGATCGTCGGCGGTGGCGGTACGCCGGCCTTGGTGATGTGCAACGGCGGTGCTGGCACCTGGGAAGCGCATTGATGGACGGGACCGATTGACCGGGCGCTGTGGCCGGTCCTGGCGGTGCTGGGGCTTCTGGTCGTTATGACCATTAGCACGGTGGCGTTCGGCACGCTGTTCGCCAGTGAAGCGACGGTGAAGACGATGATCGAGGGCAAGATCGTCAGCCG